>Ga0256835_1000667_pt1 | contig 23717 bp, 20 predicted proteins | sample PIR30metaG_FD_185972 | JGI IMG/M metagenome (GOLD analysis project Ga0256835, IMG submission 185972) | Hydrothermal vent microbial communities from East Pacific Rise, Pacific Ocean - PIR-30 | ecosystem: Environmental > Aquatic > Marine > Hydrothermal vents | place: Pacific Ocean: East Pacific...
TTTTACCACCACCAAAATATCCTGCCTCTTTCACCCTTTTTACAAGTGGAGAAAGATCTTCTGAAATTGTTCTTAGATAAAAATTAAAAAAGTGCTCCCTTTCACCTATTACAACATTGTACTTTTCAGGGGTTTCCTTATATTTCATTCTGCAAAGATCCGAAATTATATAATAAGGGCTTTTTGTGTGAAGAAAGGTAAGCTTCCCGTAATCAGTAAATTTCAAAAATTCCTCTTCCTTTGCTTTCTCAACCTCTTTGATAACCTCAGTAAACTCTTTTTTATTTAAAATATCAAGAGGGGAATTCTTCAGAAGAAAATCTATCACAGCATAGACCTTTTCTCTGTCTCCTGTTTTGTACTGATAATCAACAGCGGAAACAAAAAGCTTAAAATCATCAAAATCAATATTATTCTCATTAAGAAAATTTTTCAAATTAACAAAAATAGAATCATCCTCTTTTAATTTAAACCCAATATCTCCCCACACACCACTCCATATTAAAATATCCTCTTTAAGCCCAAACTCTTCTTTAAGCACTGTGGTACAGGATGGATACTCAGTAGATTTTGCTCCTAAAAGGATAGGATTTTTAATTTTCACATCTTCAATAAGCCTTCCCGAATGATGGTCATAAACCTGAAAATCAGAAATTGAATTTAAAAATTTCAAATCATCCTCAGGAAGGCTCATATCAACCAAGTAAATTTTTTCTGCCCTTCTTTTTTTTATCTCTTCCCTATCGTATTCAGATAAAAAGTAATTTCCAGGAGGAGGAGTAAAGTATGAAAAACTTTCTCCCAATTGTTTGCTAAGTATTACTGCCGATGCTATACCATCAGTATCCCAGTGGTGTATTATTAAATTCATCATTCAACAAAAGGATTATCAAAGGAAATTATAACCTGAGAAACTTCAGGCCTCATCTGATCTTCAGGAGGTTGCTTCCCTTCTGTAATCATCTTTCTCATCACTTTTCCGGCAAAATTAATATGATGTTCGGGGCCATGGGGACATGTTTTATCACTTGCGATTGCTCTGCACTTTTTGCAATAGAAGAATGCTCTAAAAATAACAGGCTCTATTTCAAGATCAGGAAATTCCTTGAAAATCTCATGAGCCGCATATGGGTGATAATAATCACCGACACCTGCATGATCCCTTCCTACTATAAAATGAGTACACCCGAAGTTTTTCCTTACTATGGCATGATGAATAGCCTCCTTGGGGCCAGCATATCTCATCTCTGTCGGAAGGATTGAAAGGAAGATTCTATCCTGAGGAAAATAATTTTCCTTTAAAGCTTCATAAGCTTTTAAGATAACCTCATCTTTAAAATCTCCCTTTTTCTTTTTACCAATAATAGGGTTAATAAAAAGTCCGTCAACAACAGTTAGAGCAGCTTTTTGGACAAACTCATGTCCAAGATGGGGAACATTTCTTGTCTGAAATCCTACAATTTTTTCCCATCCTCTCTTCTCAAACTCTGCTCTCGTCTGCTCAGGAGAAAGATCATACTCAGGAAATTTTGAAGGTGGAGATTGAATAAGGGTAATCTTACCTCCTATCGCATAATCTTTGAGCCCCATTGTTCTTGCCACACCGGGATGATCGGAGTCAAGAGTACCATAAACTTTCTTAGCTATAAGCTCTTTGGGAATTTTATAAATATCTTCTATTTCAAGCAAAGCAATTCTTTTACCTTCAAGAGTTAAAAATACCTTATCCCCCTTTATCTTCCCTTTTTCTTCCTCTGAAATGTCAAGAAGAATCGGGATAGTCCAGGCAATCCCGGAGGGGAGTCTCATTGTATTTGCAACAGAAACAGCCTCTTTTTCTGTTAAAAAGCCTTCAAGAGGAGAAAAGAGACCATTTGATATATTTTTTATCTCCTGGGCATGCTCTTTTGTAATTTCAAGCTCAACCCCTTCCTGGTTCAAAAGCTTTTCTCTTTCAGCATCACTTGCCATTCTTTTAATAAGTTTTCCACCATGCGGTTTTATCATTTTTCACTCCTTTTTTATGATTTTTTGTTTCCAATTATACTATTAATACCACTGTTTTTCAATCAAATAGACTGGCAATGTAATTGGTAAGGTTGCTTTTTGTTCATTATTTAATTATAATATGCAGTAAAAATAAGGAAGGTTTACTATGCCAAAGGGTTTGCTTGAAATTATTGAACAGGTAAGTAGAGAAAAAGGTATTGACAGAGAGGTCTTTTTCCGCGCAATTGAAGATGCTATAAAAACAGCTGCAAAAACATACTTTAAAGAAAATGAGCCTGTTAATATAGCCTTTGACTGGGAAAAAGGAGATATAAAGATATTTACCAAGAAGTTAGTGGTAAAAAAAGTCAAGGATGAATCAAAAGAGGTTTCCTGGGAACAGGCAAAAAAGACAAACCCTGATGTTAAATTGGGAGACACTATTGAGATAAATCTTCCCCCAGAAATTTTGGGCAGGATTTCAGCTCATGTAGCAAAAAATATTATCTATAATGAAATTTCAACAGCAGAAAGGGATAAAATTTATAAAGAGTATGCTCCAAAAATCGGCACTATAGTTACTGGAAGAGTTAGAAGATTTTTGGGAAATGATGCTGTTTTAAGTCTTGGAAAAGCCGAAGCTCTTTTACCCAAAAAGGATCAACTTAAAACAGATAATATTAAAAGAGATATGGAGCTTAAAGCTCTAATAAGAAAAGTGTACAAAGAGGGGAAGGAGCCTCAAATAGTTTTAACAAGAACTTCAAAAACATTTTTAATTAAATTACTTGAATTTGAAATTCCGGAAATTGCTGATGGGACAATAGAATTAAAATCCGTAGTAAGAGAGCCAGGTGAAAAATCTAAGATTGCCGTGTTTACAAAAGAAAGAAATATTGATCCCATTGGAGCCTGTATTGGGATGAGGGGCAATAGGATCTTAGCGGTAACGAAGGAATTAAGCGGAGAGAGGATTGATGTTGTAATATGGTCTGATAATCCGGAAATTTTTATAAAAAATGCAATGGCTCCGGCTAAAATTTCAAGAATTAAGATTTTAAGTGAAAAAGAGAGAAAAGCTATTGTCTATGTACCCAAAGATCAATTGGCTATAGCTATAGGAAAACAAGGTGTAAATGTTAAACTTGCCTCCAAATTAACAGGATGGCATATAGATTTACAAAGAGAGGACTAAATGGGAAAAAGAGTTTATCAAATAGCCAAAGAATTGGGTAAAGAGAATAAACAGGTTTTAGATGATTTAAAAAAGATAGGAATAGAGAAAAAGACATCAAGCAATAGTCTTTCAGAAGATGAAGAGAAAAAATTAAAAGAATTTTATTCAGAAAAGCCTCAAAAACATAAAAAAAACGAAACAAAAAAGATTGAAAAAAAGAAAGAAAAAAAAGAGGTTAAAAAAGAAAAAGTAGAACCCAAAAAAGAAGATATTCAGAAAAAGAAAAGAGATAAAAAATATTTTGAAAAGGGGAAAGAAAGCGGGAAAATAGTAATTTACGAAGGAATTACGGTAAAAGAATTAGCTGAAAAGATGGGCATGAAAGCAAAAGACCTTATCCAAAAACTTCTGCAGAACAGAATGCTCTTAACAGTTAATAAAAGTCTATCCATAGAAGAAGCAGAAAAGATTTTGCAAATATTCGGTCTTGAGGGTGAAAAGAAGAGTTTTGAGACAAAGATAATGGAGGAACTTTCAGAAGAAAGGGATGAAAGCAATTTAGTTGAAAGAGCTCCTTTAGTCACAGTTATGGGTCATGTTGACCATGGAAAGACCACCCTCTTAGATGCTTTAAGAAATACAAATGTTGCAGACAGAGAAAAGGGAGGAATTACCCAGCACATTGGAGCATCAAAGATAAAATATAAGGGAAAAGAGATTGTCTTTATTGATACACCGGGACATGAGGCTTTTGCAAGGTTAAGACTTAGAGGAGCAAATGTAACGGACATAGTAATTCTGGTGGTAGCTGCAGACGATGGAGTTATGCCTCAAACGATAGAAGCTATCAGCCATGCAAAAACCGCAGGCGTTCCCATAATAGTAGCCATAAATAAGATAGATAAACCTGAAGCAAACCCCATGAAAGTCAAACAGGAACTTTTAAAACATGGAATCACAGTGGAAGATTATGGTGGTGATGTCGTTTCAGTTGAGATTTCAGCTAAAAAGAGAATAGGCCTTGACGAACTTCTGGAAATGATTCTTCTTGTAGCAGAGATGAATGAACTTAAAGGAGATCCCAATATACCCGCTAAAGGATATATCCTGGAGGCAAGACTTGACACTAAAAAGGGAAGCATAGCAGATGTAATTATAAAAGAGGGTGTCGTAAGACTTGGAGATCCATTTATTTCCGGTACGACATACGGAAAGGTTAGATCCATTGAAGATGAACACGGAAGAAGATTAAAAGAAGCAAGAATGGTAGCAGGTGTGGAGATAAGTGGATTTAATGAAACACCAAAAGCAGGTGAGCTCTTTCAAGTGGTCCCATCTCTTGAAAAAGCCCAACAGATCGCCCAGTTAAGAAAAGAAAAACTTGAAGAAGAGAGAAGAAAGAAACTTGATAAAAGACTTTCCCTTGATGACTTTTTTAAGAAGATGAAGGGAGAGGGAGTAAAAAAACTCCCACTAATTATCAAAGCCGATGTTGAAGGCTCTCTTGAAGCAATAGAGGATAGTTTAAATAAGATAAAACATCCGGAAGTAAAAATAGACATTATTCAAAGTTCAACAGGAGCAGTTAGTGAAAGTGATGTGCTTTTAGCATCAACAGCAAATGCAATCATTATATGCTACAATGTAAGAGCAAACAAAAGAGTAAGAGAAATCGCAAAGAATGAAAAGGTTGAAATAAGATTTTATTCAATTATTTATCAGCTTTTGGATGATATAAAAGCATCCCTTGAAGGAATACTCTCTCCTATTGAAAAAGAAATCTTTTTAGGAACAGCTGAAGTGAGGAAAGTATTTAAAGTACCAAAAGTGGGAACAGTTGCAGGCTGTTATGTAAGTGAAGGAAAGATAGAAAATGATGCCAATATAAGAGTAGTACGAAATGGGGTGGTTATCTTTACAGGAGAAATTGAAAGTCTTAAACACTATACAAAAGATGTTAGTGTAATTAAAAATGGTCAGGAATGTGGTATCAAAATAAGAAACTTTAATGATATAAAACAGGGAGATGTTTTAGAAGCATTTAAAATAGAAAAAATAAAACAAAAAATATGATTGTAGGTATTTATACCTTTGAACTTTATCTCCCCCACTCACACTCATTAAAAGAAAAGAGAAAAATTATAAACATGATAAGAGATAGGATTAAGTCAAGATTTAATGTTTCCATTGCTGAAGTGGGGTTCTTTGATTTATGGCAGAGAACAATGTTTGGAATTGCCATAATAAATAATGAAAAAAAGATAATAGATAATACTTTCTCTAACATTATAGACACAATAGAAGAAAAAGTGGGGATCTCTCCCTACAATATTGAGGTTAGATATGAATAGGGGGAAACAAATCAAAAGGGAGAGAATTGAACATCTCCTGAGAAATATTATTTCCTCAGAATTATTAAATTTTCAGCATAATAATTTAATAACTTTATCAAGGGTTGAACTCTCTCCCGACATGTCAAATGCAAATTTTTTTATAACTGTTTTCGGGGATAAAAGTGTCACAGAAATTATTGAAGAATTAAATAACAGGAAAGGTTATTTCAGAAAAGTGATTGCAAAAAAATTAAATTTAAGGTATACTCCATCTTTAAAATTCAAAGAAGAAAAAAACTTCTTAAATAGAAAGGTAAAGGCAGAGGAGACGGGAGAGAGTACCAATGAGCAAAGAAGCAAAAGAGATAGCTGAAAAGTTAAAAAACAGCCATAAAATAGCCATAACATCTCATATTCGCCCTGACGGTGACTCAATAGGCTCAGGTTTAGCATTATATTTAATGCTAAAAAAAATGGGGAAAGAGGTTAGATATATAAATAAAGATATACCACAACCCCCTCTTACACTTTTTCCCCATTTTGAAGTAATAGAATACGGGGACATTTATCCCCAGGAGTTTGATGTTGTCGTACTAATTGAATGTTCCACGGAAGAAAGATCAGGCCAAAAGAATTTAAATAAATATTTCAGAATTTTAATAGATCATCATCTTTCAAATGAAGAGCAGGTTGAACTTAATTGGGTAAATCCAAAGGAAAGCGCCGTAGCAATTATGATTTATGAATTATCAAAATACCTTAATGTAGAAATAGACAAAGAAATTGCAACTTTACTTTATTCAGGAATAGTATCTGATACAGGTGGGTTCAGATTCACAAATGTAAACGCAAAAGCTTTCAGAGTAAGTTCAGAACTTATCGAGAAAGGTGCCAATCCTATTGAAGTAAACAGGCTTTTATTTGAAAATTATACCCCTCAAAAAGTTAAGCTTATATCAAAAGTACTATCAACACTTGAAACATTTTTTGATGATAAGGCAGCCTTTATAACAATGTATAAAAGCTTTTTGGATGACCTCAAATTAACGGATGTTGAAACAGAGGATATTGTTACAATAGTAAGATCAATACGAAAAGTAAAAATAGTAGCATTTTTAAAAGAAAATGATGATGGAACTTTCAGAGTCTCTTTAAGATCAAGGGATAATGTAGATTCAAGTAAAATTGCAGAAAAATTCGGGGGAGGCGGACATATGCATGCTTCGGGTTTTTATTCTCAAAAGAAAGCATCAGAAATAAAAGAGATTTTACTTAAAGAATTTAAAGAAATAAATCTCTAAATAATTTTCTTCCTTGACAAACAATAGTTTTTAAGATAGTTTAAAAAAAATGAAATTAATAAGAAGATTTTTGAATAGTTCTATATTTTTTCTATTGGGTGATATGGCAATTTTTTCATTCGAAGCAATAAAAAATATCTTTTCCCCTCCCTTTGAAAAGAAGGAGACTCTCAAGCAAATGTTTGAGATAGGTGTAAGCTCCCTTCAGGTTGTAAGTTTAACTTCTCTTTTTACAGGAATGGTCTTTTCCCTTCAAACATACCTGGGCTTTAAAAAATTCGGAGCCGAGGCGTATTCAGCATCAATTATGGGTGTTTCTATCACAAAAGAACTTGTTCCCGTATTAGTCGGACTTATGGTCGCTGGAAGAGTGGGAGCATCAATAGCAGCTGAACTTGGAACAATGAAGGTTACAGAGCAAATAGATGCTCTTTTTACTCTCGGAACAGATCCGGTAAAATTTCTTGCCTCCCCAAGGATTATAGCAGCCTCGCTTATGCTTCCTGTTTTAGTAATATACGGAGATGTAATTGGAATAATAGGCTCTTATATTGTAGACGTTCTTGTGATGGAGATGAATCCCACAAATTTTGTTGAATCAATACTCTCCCACTTTGAAGTCTGGGATATTATAACAGGCTTGATAAAAGCCGTTTCATTCGGAACAATAATAGCCTCCGTAAGTTCGTATTATGGAATGAGAACAGAGGGAGGTGCCGAGGGAGTAGGGAAAGCCACAACTTTTGCAGTTGTTACCTCAAGTGTTTTGATTTTGGTCGCGGATTTTATCTGGGGCAAGATATTGCCTTTCAGTTTAAAAGGTTAAAATGAATCATATAGAAATCGTAAATTTACACAAATCTTTTGGAGAAAAAAAGGTTTTAAGAGGAGTTAATTTAACCGTAAAAAGAGGGGAGACATTCGTTGTAATAGGTGGTTCGGGGACAGGTAAAAGTGTTTTGATGAAACATATAGTGGGACTTATCAAACCTGATAAAGGCGATATTTTTGTAGATGGAGAATCAATAGTAAAAATGAGTAAGAAAGAGCTTTTAAAAAAGATGAGGAAATTCGCCTATGTTTTTCAGGGAGCAGCTCTTTTTGATTCATTAAATATAAGGGAAAACATCGCCTTTGGTCTAAGAAGGTTTTTTGATTATAGTGAAGATGAAATCAGTAATATTGTCAGGGAATCACTGGAAAGTGTCGGCCTATTTGATGTTGAACAAAAAATGCCGTCAGAACTTTCGGGAGGAATGAAAAAAAGAGTGGGTCTTGCAAGGGCAATTGCATTAAAGCCTGAAATAATTCTCTATGATGAGCCCACGACAGGCCTGGATCCTGTAATGTCAGATGCAATAAGCAGATTAATAAACCAAATAAGCGAAAAATATAGAGTAACATCAATTGTGATAACCCATGATATGAAAAGTGCTTTTACAATAGCAGATAGAATAGGAATGCTTTACCAAGGGGAAATCATTGAAACCGGAACAGTTGAAGAAATTAAAAACACCTCAAATCTCATCTTAAAACAGTTCATAGAAGGTTCTTCCGAAGGACCTATTCAATTTATTTAAATTGAAGAAAAAAATAGTTTTAATAAATCCATGGATATATGATTTCACTGCTTTTGATCTGTGGGCAAGACCGGTTGGGCTACTCTACCTTGCTGCAATTATTAAGAAACACACAGAGAATACAGATCTTTATTTTATTGATTGCCTTGATAGGTTCTCTGAAAAAGTCAGGAAAAAGCTTAGATTTCCAAAATCCAAAGAAGATGGAAGAGGAAAGTTCTACAAAGAAAAGATAAAAAAGCCTTCAATACTAAAAGAAATACCCAGATACTATTCAAGATACGGAATAACAGAAGATATGTTCAAAGAAGAACTTGAAAAGATAGGCGAAGCTGATATTTATCTTGTAACATCAACAATGACCTATTGGTATCCGGGTGTTCACAGGGTAATTGAAATTATCAAAAGAAATTTTCCAAAATCAAAGGTATGGCTTGGAGGCATATACCCATCTCTTCTAACAGAATTCGCTAAAAAACACTCAAAAGCAGATTTAGTATTCAAGGGTCACGCTGAAAATAGTATTATTCCTTTGTTAAAAGAGGCCGGTTTCAAGGTAAAAAACACCCCATTTTTCAAAAATATTGATGAACTACCATATCCTCTCTTTGCCCTTCAAAGTAAACACCCCTATCTTCCCTTTATGACTTCAATCGGATGTCCCTATAGATGTCCCTATTGTGCAACCAAAATTCTCTCACCTGTTTTCTTTCAAAGAAAAGCTGAAAATTTAGTTAAAGAGCTCAAATTTTACAAAGAAAGATACAGTATTGAACATATAGTTTTTTATGATGATGCTCTTTTAGTAAACAAAAAGAAAAGACTTATCCCTATGTTAAAAGAGCTGAAAAAGATGGGATTAAATTTTACTTTTCATACTCCAAATGGAATTCACATTAGAGAAATAGATAAAGAAACAGCAGAAATTATGTATGAAAGCAATTTTAAAACAATAAGATTAAGCCTTGAAATAGGCGTTGAAGAATTAACAGACAGATTGGCACCAAAATTAAAATTAGATGATTTTGAGAAGGCTGTTAAAAATTTAGTTGATGCAGGATTTTCAAAAAAGCAATTGGAAACATATATTCTATTCGGTCATCCTCTCCAAAATGCAAAAATCATTGAATCTTCAATTAATTTTGTCTCACAGTACGAAGTTCCTATAAGCCTTTCTTACTTTTCTCCAATTCCGGGAACAGAAGATTACAAAGAGCTTATAAAAAAAGGAATTTTAAAGGAAAATGATGATCCTCTTTTTCAAAATAAAATTGTATTTGTTTATTTAAAAAGCAACCTTAATTCCGAAGAGATAAAATATTTAAAAGAACTTGTTAGTAATCATAACAAAAAAATTAAACTTGACAAAAAATAGAAAAGTAGTATTTTATAATTGATGGACGTTGGGATTATAAACAGTTTTTATGTTTCTAAAAATTATGGGTATTCTTTTAAACAAACAGATAATTCTGAAGAAGAAAACTTTAAAATAGAAAAAAAAGATAAAAAACAGGACGGAGAACTTTCTGAAAAAGAGAAAGAAGAACTCAAAAAATTAAAAGAAACCGATAGGAAAGTAAAACAGCATGAGATGGCTCATATAATGGCTGCACAGGGACTCGCTGTTACACCTGCTCAATTTCAATATAAAAGGGGACCGGATGGTCAGCTTTATGCTGTAGCAGGCGAAGTAAAGATTGATACATCTGAGGTTCCCAATGATCCTGAAGCCACAATAGAAAAAGCAAAAAAAATTCAAAGATGCGCCCTCGCCCCTCAGTATCCATCCCCGCAGGACAGGCAGGTAGCTGCAAAGGCACGACAGATGGAAAATAGAGCAAGAATAGAATTAATGAAAAAAAAGCAGGAAGAGGCAAAAAAGGCTATGGAAAAAGCTAAAAAAGAAGAGACCCCTTCTACAACCATTGATTTTCAACAAAATATATCCCCTCTTACACAATTAAATTTTGTTACAAAAACTTATTCATTATTCCCACAGAATAATATTATTAACTTTTTAGTATAGTTATTTTTTTACAATCTCTTTTATTTTTTTCTTCACAGTAGGAGGAATAAGAGAATTTTTCAGGAATTCTTTAAGATGAGCTTTTGAAAACCTTGGCAAAATGTTAATTAAAAACATTTCGGAAAGATAACCTTTTGATGCTAAAGCAAAAAGTATCCTTTCTCTCCCTTTCCATCTGGGATTTGAAAGTATTGATGCAATAAATGATGTATTAAGTCTTGTTTTTCTAATTATATAAAAAAGATCATTTTCTTTTAACCTTGAGTTTTTTAAAATTTCAACTAAAACAGAAGGATCCTCCTCTTTTACCATTTTAACAAATTCAGGAGGGATAATCCTCCATAATACCTTTTTTTCCCCCTTTTGAAGTTTATTGTATCTTGTGGAAAGGTTTAATAAAGCTGCTTGTTTAACAAAGATATTTGTAGTAGGAGCCTTAATGACTCTTACCAAATCCATTGGAAAAAGAGAAGGGAGGAAGGAAGAGGCAAGAGAAGAAACCATCGCCGGTTTTATCAATAATAATATTAAATATTCCCGATTTTTTACTACCTCTTCCCGCTCTAAAAGTTTTTTTATCTCTTCCCCTGAAAGAGATAAATCCTTTATTTTTTCTTTAAGAGAAACCTCCCTCTCTTGCACAAATTATAAATGAGTTGTTATTTTGCTACTCTTTCTTTTAATGTTTTTCCTGCTTTAAAAACAGGATATTTTTTTGCTGCAATTTTGATTTTAGCACCAGTCTTTGGATTTCTTCCTTCCCTTGCTTTTCTGTGTCTGGAAGTGAATGTTCCGAATCCGGGAATAGTAACTTTTCTTCCAGCATCCAGTTCTGTTGCAATAATCCCCTTACCGGGCTGAGCATCAAAGATTACACTCACTACCTCAAGAGCTTTTGCTTTTGACAAACCTGTTTTTTTTGCTAATTTTTCAGCCAATTCTGTCTTTGTCATCTAAGACCTCCTTTTAAAGTTTCATTATATAATAAGTTTAAACATTTTTATATCCATTGTCAAGAAGTCTTTTACTTTTAATATCAATATTCTCGTAAAATTTATCCCACACTTCTTTTCTTCCAAAAAAGTTACATGCGGCTGGGGAGATTCGAACTCCCGACACTAGGATTAGGAATCCTATGCTCTATCCTGCTGAGCTACAGCCGCATTTGCACAATAAATAACTTACTCTTCCTCTTTTTCTGTTTCCTCTGAATCTATTTGCTCTATAACATCACGGGGTATAATTGGAATTACAAGCCCCTTATCTATCTCTTCCTTAGCAATTTTGATAGCATTGAATTCCTTTTCCTTATAGGGAACAAGGGGTTTACTGTTTCCTTTCAAAAGCTGTCGGGCTCTTTTTGAAACCGCAAGAACATAAATATAGTTATTCATCTTCTCTCTATTCATCTTATGCCCCCTCTTCCTCTTTTACAATCTTTTCAACCACTTCATATTTCTGGTATTCCTTAAACCCTGTGCCAGCGGGAATAAGCCTTCCCATAGTTACATTTTCCTTAATTCCTAAAAGTTTATCAATCTTGGCAAAGAAGGCTGCTTCTGCAAGAACTCTTGTTGTTTGCTGGAATGAAGCAGCTGAAATAAAAGAATCCGTATTAAGAGCTGCTTTTGATATTCCCAGAAGAGCCGGGTTGGCTTTTGGCGGCTCACCACCTTCCGCAAGTATTCTTTGAAGCTCTTCCTGAAAAGTAAATTTGTCAACTAACTGTCCATAATAGAATTTGGAGTCACCTATCTCCTCAATCTTAACCCATTTAAGCATCTGCCTTATAATAACTTCAATATGTTTATCATTAATCTCAACTCCCTGGGATCTGTAAACTTGCTGAATTTCTTTTATAAGATATTTGGCAAGAGCTTCCTCTCCTGATGCTTCAAGTATTTTATGGGGATCTGAAGGTGCCTCAATAAGAGGTTGTCCTGTTTTTATGTAATCCCCTTCCTGTACAAGAATATATGAGGATGTTGGAACATTATATTCCTTTTTGTCTCCTGTTTCTTCATTTTCAATAATAATTTTCCTTAAACCTCTTGAAACCGGACCAAATTTAACATAACCATCAATTTCACTCAAAATTGCAGGGTTCTGAGGCTTCCGAGCTTCAAAAAGATCCTGAGCTCTTGGAAGACCACCTGTAATATCTTTCGTTTTTGCAGTCTCTCTTGGCATTCTTGCTATCACTTGTCCTGCTTTAACTTTATCTCCATTCTTTACTTCAAGAAAAGCATCCGCTGGAATATGATACTCTCTTATTATATTCCCATCCTCATCCTTAATTAAAATCATAGGTTGTTTTTTCTCATCCTTTGATTTTATTATCTGCTTTTTAACATGTCCTGTTCTATCATCTCTGACGGAGATAAGGGTAATATCCTCTATTATATCCTTGAACTCAATGTAACCTGCAAACTCTGTCAAAACCACATTGGAATACGGGTCCCAGGTGGTTAAAACATCGCCCTTCTTAACCTTATCACCATCATTTACCATTAACTTAGCACCATAAACAACAGGATAAGTTTCCTTTTCTCTGCCTTTGTGATCCACAATGGTAATAATTCCTGTTCTATTAATAACTATATGCTCACCTTCTTCATTTTGAACAAATTTAACATTGGTCAGTTTAACTGTTCCCTCGTTTCTGGCTTTTAAAGAGGAGACATTAACAAGGCCTGATGCAATACCTCCAATGTGGAATGTCCTCATCGTAAGCTGGGTTCCAGGCTCTCCAATCGATTGAGCAGCTATAATACCAACTGCTTCACCTAAACTAACTGTCCTTCCTCTTGCCATATCTCTTCCATAACACTTTTGACATACACCGTGCTTTGCCTTACAGGTAAGAAGAGTTCTTATCTTTAAACTATTTTTTCCGGTAGCTATTATTTTTTTAGCTTTTTCTTCATCTATCTCTTCATTCACATCAACAATTACTTCTCCTGTTTCCGGCTTAACAACTCTTTCCAAAGACGTTCTTCCCAAAATTCTATCATAAAAAGATTCCACAATCTCTCCATTCTCAATTATTGCTGAAACTTCCATTCCTTGAGTTGTACCGCAATCTTCCTCTGTTACCACAACATCCTGTGCAACATCAACAAGTCTTCTTGTAAGATAACCAGCTTCTGCTGTCTTTAAAGCGGTATCAGCTGAACCTTTTCTTGCTCCGTGAGTTGAAATAAAGTATTCAAGAGAGGTAAGGCCTTCTCTGAAATTAGATTTAATCGGGTTTTCAATAACCTCCCCTGAAGGTTTAGCCATAAGTCCCCTCATTCCTGCAAGCTGTCTTACCTGATCCATCTTACCTCTCGCTCCTGATTGGGCCATAATCAAAAGTGAATTGAGCTCACCTGTCTCTTCCATCTTCTTTTCAATATTCTTTCTCATCTCCTTGGTAATATTGTTTGTGACCCTTTCCCAAATATCTGTTATCATATTGTGCTTTTCATCAGGAGAAACAACTCCTTCCTCATATTTCTTTATAATTTTATCGACCTCTTTTTCCGCCTCTTTTATAAGTTTCTCTTTTGAGGGAGGAGTAATCATATCAGATGCAGCTATTGAAAAACCGGCAAGAGTTGCATACTCAAAACCAATTTCTTTAAGAGAATTCAAAATTTCAACGGTTTTTTCAAGTCCCACTGTCTGATATGCAAAGTAAACTAAATTCTGAACTCCTTTTTTATTCAACATTCCATTTATAAATGGAATCTCAGGAGGAAGTTCATTATTAAGTAAAACTCTACCGGGGGTTGTTTCAATAATCCCACTAATTTCTTTAACAGGACAGTTTGCTATATCCTGATTATCCTCAATATACTTTTCTATATTTTTAACCTTACCATTCCATTTAAGCAAAATCCTTGCATGAAGATCAACATAACCAAGCTCATAAGCAATTCTAACATCATCCGGAGTTGCAAATATCCTTCCTTCCCCCTTAGCTTTATTTTTCTTAATTGTAAGATAATAAATTCCCAAAACCATATCCTGAGTGGGTATGGCAAGGGGTTTTCCATTTGCAGGTGAAAGTATGTTTAATGGAGCCAGCATAAGCTCTCTACTTTCAACCTGTGCTTCTATTGATAAAGGAACATGAACAGCCATCTGGTCACCATCAAAATCTGCATTAAAAGCTGGACATACCATTGGATGTATCTGGATAGCTTTTCCTTCAACCAAGATTGGCTCAAATGCCTGAATACTGTTTCTATGAAGTGTGGGAGCTCTGTTTAATAGCACTGGATGATATTTTACAGCATCCTCAAGACATTCCCATACCTCAGGAGCCCTTTCATCTATCATATCTTTTGCTCCTGCAATTGAGACAGCATATCTATCTTCCAAGAGCCTTATTACAAAAGGCTTGAAAAGTTCAAGAGCTACCAATTTAGGCAAACCACATTGATGTAACTTTAAATTGGGGTTAACAACAATAACTGATCTTCCTGAGTAATCAACTCTTTTTCCAAGAAGATTCTGTCTGAATCTTCCTGTTTTCCCTTTAAGAGAATCCGAAAGTGATTTTAATGGTCGGTTATTTGAAGCAAGGTAATACTTTCCTCTTGCCCCATTTTCAAAAAGTGCGTCAACAGCTTCCTGAAGCATTCTCTTTTCATTCTTAATGATAATCTCAGGGGCATTTTGATCTATGAGTTTTCTCAATCTATTGTTTCTGTTTATAATTCTTCTGTAAAGTTCATTAAGATCAGAAGATGCAAAAGTTCCGCTATCAAGTCTTACCAAAGGTCTGAGATCCGGTGGCAAAACCGGTAAAACTTCCAATACCATCCATTCAGGCCTGTTTCCTGATTCTATAAAAGCCTCAACTGTTCTTAATCTTTTTGAAAGCTTAAGCTTATTTTGAGCTGATTTTTCTTTTTTCAATGCTTTTCTGAGCTTTTCTGCCTCTTTTTTAGGATCTGTTTTCTTAAGAAGATCCCGGATAGCTTCAGCTCCCATTCTTATATCAAACTCATCTTCAGAATACTTTTCAAGCAATTTTTGATATTCTTTCTCAGTCAAAACATCTCTCTCATCAACTTCAGAGGAGGCTTCCCCCGGATCCACAACTATATATCTTTCAAAATAAACTACCCTTTCAAGATCCTTTTGATCTATTCCAAGTGTCAAAGCTATTTTACTACCCGGTCCCCTGAGATACCAGATATGTGTTACAGGAGAAACAAGCTCAATATGGCCCATTCTTTCTCTTCTAACCTTCCTCTCTGTAACCTCAACTCCGCACTTTTCACAGATCATACCCTTGTATTTTTTTCTCTTATACTTTCCGCACAGACACTCATAATCATTTATAGGACCAAAAATTTTAGCACAAAAAAGGCCATCCTTTTCCGGCTTATGAGTTCTATAATTTATTGTTTCAGCTTTTTTTACTTCTCCGTAAGACCATCCGATGATCTGCTCCGGGGAAGCAAGGGATAGCTTCATATAGTCAAAATCATTGACACTCATCCCTCGGATGGTTAAACTTTTTTTAGGTATCATTTCCCCTCCTTATTAGAAAATGTTTGTGCCGGAATCTTCTTCCTCCTCACGAGGAAGTTCAACAAATTTAGCTCTTCTGTCTTTTTTACCAAGTTCAACATTAATAGCCAAGCTCATAAGCTCTCTTACTAAAACATTGAAAGATTCCGGTAAGCTGGGGCTATAATCATATGTCCCTTTAACTATGGACTCATATATCTTATTTCTACCTTCAACATCATCAGATTTAGCTGTTAGCATCTCCTGAAGCGAATAAGCTGCACCGTAAGCTTCAAGCGCCCATACTTCCATTTCTCCGAATCTCTGACCTCCGAACTGCGCTTTTCCGCCAAGAGGTTGCTGTGTAATCAATGAATACGGTCCGGTAGATCTTGCATGCATCTTATCCTCCGCCATATGAACCAATTTCATTATGTACATAATCCCAACAGTTGCTTTCTGATCAAAGGGTTCTCCTGTCATACCATCGTAGATTGTAATTTTTCCATCCTCAGGCAATCCTGCCTGGTTCAAGGCATTAACAATATCTTCCTCTGTTGCACCGTCAAAAACAGGTGTCTGCACTTTCCATCCAAGAGCCTTTGCAGCCCATCCCAGATGGGTTTCAAGAATCTGTCCAACATTCATTCTTGAAGGAACTCCAAGAGGATTAAGAACTATATCAACAGGGGTACCATCCGGTAAGAATGGCATATCTTCAGGAGGAAGAATTCTTGAAATAACACCTTTGTTTCCGTGTCTTCCTGCTAATTTATCACCTTCCTGTATCTTCCTCTTCATAGCAATGCTAACTTTGACAACTTTAAGAACTCCGGGGGAAAGATCATCTCCCTTTCTAATAGCATCAATTTTATTGTTCAAGCTGATTTTTATAGAATCAATCTGGACCCTTGTCTTTCTCTTGATATCATCAATAATAGCATCTTTGTCAGGATCGGGCACAAGTTTTAACTTTATAATTTCATCCAAATCAAGCTTATCGTAAATTTTCGCTTTTATCTTCTCTTTCTTCTTTATAGTTACCTTATCATTTTTAAAATCTTTCTCAACAACTCTCCCAAGGTAATAAGGTCTTAATCTTTTCTTTGCCTCTATGTTTATAATTTCCATTTCATCCTGAAGGTTTTTCTCAAGTTTTGCAATCTCTTCCTGCTCTATTCTTTTAGCTCTTTCATCCTTCTCAACACCTCTTCTTGTAAAAACTTTTACATCAACAACAGTTCCTTCAACTCCCGGAGGGCACTTTAGTGAAGAATCCTTAATTTCAAGAGCTTTGTGTCCGAAAATTGCCTTTAAGAGTTTCTCTTCAGGGGTCAACTGAGATGGTGCCTTGGGAGAAATTTTCCCAACTAAAATATCATCTGGCTTAACATAGGAGCCAATCTTAATAATTCCCGATTCATCAAGGTTTTTAAGTTTCTCTTCCTTATTATCTCCTTTTAAAGGAAGATCCCTTGTAATCTCTTCAGGTCCAAACTTTGTTTCTCTTGCCTCAACCTGAACCTCTTTTATGTGAATAGAAGTTAAAGAATCATCCTCAACAAGTCTTCTTGAAATAACAATAGCATCTTCATAATTGTATCCTCTCCAAGGTAGAAATGCTACAAGTAAATTTTGTCCAAGAGCGAGTTCTCCCTTATCTGTTGCTGAGCTATCGGCAATAACCTGTCCCTTTACAACTCTTTCTCCTTTTTTAACTATTGGTCGCTGATTTACAAAAGTATCCTGATTGGACCTTCTGAACTTTTTAAGAACATAGAGGTCAGCACCAATGTCCTTTCCTTCTATATCATCTTCATCTTCAACTCTTATTATTATTCTATTGGCATCAACCTTTTCCACAATTCCAGATCTTTTGGCTATTACAACACCTTTTGAACCTTTTCCTGCAATATATTCAACTCCCGTACCTACTACCGGTGAATCGGGTCTGATTAAAGGAACAGCCTGTCTCTGCATGTTTGAACCCATTAAAGCTCTGTTAGCATCATCGTGTTCAAGGAATGGAATTAAAGATGCTGAAATCGAAACAAGCTGTTGAGGTGAAATATCTATGTATTCAACCTCTTTCCTGTCAACATAGGTAAAACTTCCCTCTTTTCTTACAGGGACTTTTTCTTCTAAAATTTTTCCATTATCATCAAGTTTTATAGTAGCCTGTGCAATTATGTGTCTTTCTTCTTCCCACGGTGTTAAATAAAAAGTTTTATAGGAATATTTAGGTAAATTTAACCCTTTTGCTTTAAGCTTATCAAGCTCCTTAAAAAGTTCTTTCCTCTCAACAACATCTCCAGCATTGAACTTACTATCTCCCTTTGAAATTATCTCATAATAATCTTTAACATAGCCATTTTCAACTTTTCTGTACGGAGTAACAAGAAAACCAAATTCATTTGTCTTTGCATAGGTACTTAAAGAAACAATAAGACCAATGTTTTGACCTTCAGGCGTCTCAATCGGACAAATTCTTCCATAGTGAGAAATATGAACATCTCTGACTTCAAAACCTGCCCTTTCTCTCTTTAAACCTCCCGGTCCAAGAGCCGAGATTCTTCTTTTATGGGTAATTTCAGCAAGGGGGTTTGTTTGATCAAGAAATTGGGATAACTCTGAAGTGCCAAAGAACTCTTTTAAAGATGATGTAATTGGTTTTGAATTTATGAGATCTTTAGGGAAAATAGAATGGAGCTCCTGAGATGCAATGAGCCTTTCCTTAACCATTTTTTCAAGTCTCTGAAGGCCTGAAACAAATTGGTCGGTAACAAGCTCACCAACAGGTCTTACCCTTCTGTTTCCAAGATGATCTCTGTCATCCTCTGTTCCACCCTTGTTTTCAAGAAGTCGCAAATAATATTTTATGGTGGCAATTATATCTCTTTCGGTAAGTGTTGTTTGAGTTATGGGCTCATCCAAATCAAGTTTTAAGTTAATCTTATATCTTCCTACAGGAGAAAGATCATATCTTTTCGGATTAAAGAAAAGATTGTGAAAATAAAGTCTTGCCTGATCATGATGAAATGGTTCGCCCGGCCTTAATTGGGAAAATATAAAATTGTACGCTTCCTCTGTAGTCTTAACATTATCCTTCTTGAGAGTATTTAATACATAAGCGCCTATATCATCCTTCTCAGGGAAGAAAATTTCAAATTCTTTTCCACTGGCAATTAGAAAATCAAGACTATTGTCATCAATGGGATCACCGGGCTTAAGATCTACTCCATCCACCTTATCTACCAAATGAGCACCTTTCAGCTCATCTTTTGAAAGAGCTACATATTTGATTCCTATTTTTTCAAGTTTGGAATAAACAGACTTGTTTATAGGACTACCTTTTTTGACTAAAATTTCACCGGTCTCAGGATTTAAAATATCCTGAGAGATAATTTTTTCCTCTTTACTTTTCTTATTGTAAAGTTTAGGCCCAAATTCCCACAGTATATTTTCTCCATCGGGTTTGACTTTAAAAACAGTATAGAGTTTTCTTAAAATTTCAGCATCATCTTCAATCTTTAAAGCTCTTAGAAATGTTGTAATAGGAATCTTCTTTTTTTCATTAATCTTTGCAAAAAGAAGTCTTTTTTTATCTATTACGAATTCAAGTTTAGCACCTCTGTGAGCCATTATAACAGCTTTCAAATCACTCCTATAAGGGCTTTTGCTCTCTTTTCCCTTTTTCTCCCTGTGAAAAATAACACCCGGGGCCTGATGAAGCTGATTGACAATAACTCTCTCAGTACCATTAATAATAAAAGAACCTGTCTCTGTCATCAGAGGGATTTCCCCGAAGAATATGTCTCCCTGCTCCTTGATTTCTTTGTGAGTTGAGACTTCTTTCTTTTCTCCCTCTTCCTCTTCTTCTCCAATAATTAATCTTAACTTTACATAAAGAGGGATTGAATAAGTATATCCCTTATCAAGGCATTCCTCCGGAGTGTGGGGAATTTTAAGCTCAACCCTTGTTCCACACTTTTCACATGTGGGATATTCAAACTCACCCTCTGTACCACAATAAGGGCAAACAGTCTCTGACGTAGGTTCCTTATCAACAGGAAGGGGTTTTCCGCAGTGCTTACACACTGCCCTTGCGTTTTCAACTCCCTGCAATTTCCCACACTTACAGCTCCATTTTCCAAGCTTGTACTCAACAAATTCAAGAACTGCTGTTTCCTTGAAATTTGAAATAGGGAATACTTTTTCAAAAGCAGCCTGAATACCTATCTTTTTTCTCTCTTCGGGAAAATGTTTAATCTGCAAAAACTTTTCATAACTTTCCCTCTGAACTTTCATTAAATCGTCAACAGGCAGATTAAATTTAGTTCTTTGGAAAGATTTTCTTTCTAAATATGGATTTTTTTCCATTTTTCCTCTTAAAAAAATTTAAGTTTACAAAATAGTATAGAAAAATAGGATGAAGTGTAAATCTTTAACCCTTACTTAATCTCTACTTCAGCTCCCACCTCTTCAAATTTGGCTTTAATTTTTTCTGCCTCTTCTTTTGAAACTCCCTCTGCAATCTTGCTACCGGGTGCCTCATCAACAACAGCCTTTGCCTCTTTAAGACCAAGACTTGTTACCTCTCTGACTACTTTAATAACATTGATCTTTTTGGGACCAACATTCTTTAAAATAACATCAAATTCTGTTTTCTCCTCTGCTTCCTGTCCACCCTGAGCAGCACCTGCAGCAGGCATCATCCCCACAGGCATTGCAGCTGCGGCTTCAATACCGTATCTTTCTTCAAACTCCTTAATGTACTCAACCAACTCAAGAACTGTTAATTTGTCAAGGTGATTAAAAAAATCTTCTTTGGTTATTTCTGCCATTTTATTTTTCCTCCTTTTTATTTTTCAATTGATGTAATAAATTGTCAAAATTTTGTAATGGAGCCCTTAATGTCATGAGGAATTTCCTCAAAGGTGCAACCATTAATCCAGCAAATTGTGCCATCAAAACCTCTCTTGAAGGTATCTTTGATAGAGCTTCCGCTTCTTCCGGCGAAAGCTTTTTGCCCTCAACAAGGCCTGCTTTAACATTGATCTTATCTGTTTCCTTTTTGTACTCAAAAAGGACCTTTGCAACTTCAATAAATCTTTCGGATGAATATGCCATTGCAGTGGGACCATTTAAAACCTCTACAGGGAACTCAGGGTAATCATCTCCAATAGCCTTTTTCACAAGAGTGTTTTTCACAACCCTGAAACCTGAATTTTCAAAAGACTTAATTCTCTTTCTCAAGTCAGAAATCTCACTCACGGAAATATTGTTAAACTCCACTAAAAAGATACCTTTGTTATTATCAACAATTTCCCTTATCTCTTCTGCAATTTTAAATTTTTCCTCTTTTCTCATTTTTCCCTTCCTTTACTCTATTGATGATAAATCTATTTCTACAGATGGAGTCATAGTCGCTGATAAATATATTCTCTGAATGTATTTCCCCTTTGCTCCTGAAGGTTTGGCTCTCTGAACAGCTTCAATAAATGCATTAAAATTTTCGACTAATTTTTCATTGGGAAAGGAAGCTTTACCAATACCAGAATGGAGGTTTCCAGCTTTATCAACTTTGAATTGAACTTTACCAGCTTTAATTTCTTTCACAGCCTGCTCAATATCAAATGTAACAGTACCCGATTTTGGACTTGGCATCAATCCTCTTGCTCCCAAAAGCTTTCCCAATTTACCAACTTTTCTCATCACATCGGGAGTTGCAACAACAGCATCAAAATCAAGCCATCCCTCACTTATTTTCTGAATAATATCATCCTCACCAACAAAATCTGCTCCTGCTGCTTCGGCTTCTTTTATTTTTTCTCCCGTAGCAATAACTACAACCTTTACCTGTTTTCCAGTCCCGTGGGGAAGTACAGTGTATCCTCTCACCATTTGATCAGAGTATTTAGGATCAACTCCGAGTCTCATTGCAACTTCCACAGTCTGATCAAATTTTGCTGTTTCATAAGCTATCTCTTTAATTACTTTTACAGCCTCTTCAATATCATATTTTCTATCCTCTATTCTGGATTTTGCATTTAAATACTTCTTTCCTCTCTTTTTCATTCTAACAACAGAACCATCCCTTTTAACATTAACCGTTGTTTCACTCATTTTCTATCTCCACTCCCATAGATTTTGCTGTCCCCATGATAATTCTTTTAGCCATTTCAAGATCATCTGTATTAAGGTCAGGCATTTTGTATTTTGCTATCTCTTCAATATCTTTCATTGTTACTTTTCCAACCTTGTTCTTATTCGGCTCTCCGGAGCCTTTGGCAATCTTAGCAGCCTTTTTTAAAAGAACAGCAGCTGGAGTTGTTTTAATAACAAAATCAAAACTCCTATCCTTATAAATAGTGACTATCACGGGAACAGTAATACCGGGTTCAAGTTTCGATGTTTTATCATTAAACTGCTTAACAAAATCCATTAAACTAATCCCATGGGGTCCAAGCGCTGAACCAACCGGCGGTGCCGGGCTTGCTTGCCCCGCAGGAATTTGCATTCTAACCTGCGCCATTATTTCTTTTTTCTTTTTCGGTGGCATTTCTATTCTCCTTTTTTAAATCTTCTCAACCTGTAAAAAGTCAAGCTCCACTGGGGTAGCTCGACCAAAGATTGTGACAGTAACCTTTAAAACCTGTCTCTTTTCATCTACCTCTTCAATAACTCCATTAAAATTAAGAAAAGGTCCATCTATAATTCTTACGGCTTCCCCTCTTTCATATTTGTACTTTGGCATTGGTTTTTTATCTGTGGTTTCAATGTGAGATATTATCCTTTTTACCTCTTTTTCGGTCAGAGGAACAGGTTTCCCCTCTGCACCAACAAATCCTGTAACCTTAGGAACACTCTTTATTATATTCTGATTCTTGTCATTAAGGACCATCTGAATAATAATATAGCCGGGAAAAGACCTCTTGGTTACGATTTTCTTTTCTCCGCCTTTAACCTCAACTACTTTCTCAGTAGGGACAAGTATCTCACCAATATCATCAGCGATTCCTTCTTTCTCTGCTCTTTCACGAATTGCCTTCGCAACAAAATCCTCAGAGCCTGTCATTGTGTGAACCACATACCATTTTTTTTCTTCAGAACCCATTTTCATCACCTAAAAAAGTTTTTCAAATTTTGTACCAACCATCCAAACACCAGATCCATTGACCAGAGGTAAAAGCCGAAGAAAATAACAGCTATTATAACCATAATTGTAGTTGAGTAAACCTCCTGCAATGATGGCCAAGTTACCTTTTTAATCTCCGACTTAATTTCACTAAGAAATTTTTTTGTCTTGTTTAACAACTTTCTCTCTCCTTATTTTATAAAGCAGGCCAGGGAGGACTTGAACCCCCAGCCCTCGGTTTTGGAGACCGACGCTCTACCAATTGAGCTACTGGCCTACTTTGATTCTTTATGAATCGTATGCTTTCTACAGGTAGGGCAATACTTTTTAAGTTCAAGCTTGCCCTTCTGGTTTTTTCTATTTCTTACTGTTGTATAATTCTTGTTTTTACACACAGTACATTTAAGATGGACTATAATTCGGTTATCTGCCATTCTTCAAAACCTCTTATTCAATAATCTCGGTAACGGAACCTGCTCCGATTGTTCTTCCGCCCTCTCTGATAGCAAACCTCAATCCTTTCTCCATTGCTATCGGCTTTATCAACTCTATTGTCATCTCTGTGTTATCTCCCGGCAACACCATCTTTACTCCCTCTGGCAATATTATCTCTCCCGTAACATCTGTTGTCCTGAAGTAAAACTGTGGCCTGTATCCACTGTAAA
>Ga0256835_1000668_pt1 | contig 23694 bp, 21 predicted proteins | sample PIR30metaG_FD_185972 | JGI IMG/M metagenome (GOLD analysis project Ga0256835, IMG submission 185972) | Hydrothermal vent microbial communities from East Pacific Rise, Pacific Ocean - PIR-30 | ecosystem: Environmental > Aquatic > Marine > Hydrothermal vents | place: Pacific Ocean: East Pacific...
CGTCTACAGACAATTATAAATCCCGTATGGGCCTGTCTATTCCTGGTCCTGGTCGGCCATCCATGGCCTCCCAGGACGACAGGCTCCAGGGAGTGAATCCCTGGAGCCTGCCGCAACGCTTCGCTCGCCGGGCTCGCTCATCGTTTCGTGCGGCCCATACTGGGCCGCCATGAAGGCCTGGACGTTAGGTTGATTCCGGCGTATCGGCTCTCCACCTGCGTCTACAGACAATTATAAATCCCGTATGGGCCTTCATGGAGTGGGCCGGGCGCACCGAGGGGGGACGCACCTGCCAGAAGCGCTGCATCAGCTCGAAGCACTCGGCCAGGCACAGGTCCTTGTGGGCGCTGATGGCCTCCATCTGCCGGGTGAGCTGGATAACGGTGGGTACGTAGGCGGTCCACAACCCGCCCGGCCGCAGGGCGTCCACCACCGCCTGGTCCAAGCTCCAGGGCTCGGGCACATCGCTGAACACCCGGTCCACCCCGCGCTGGGCCACCCCCTCTTGGGAGGGGTCGGCCTTGACCGGCTCCCAGCGCTCCAGGTACTCCAGCCCCAGGTAGGCGGTGATGTTCTTGCGGGTGCGGTTGAGGTGGTCCAGGCGCAGGTCGTAGGTATAGAGCCGTCCCCGGGGGCCCAGGGCCCGCAGCAGGGTCATGGTGAGCGCGCCGTGGCCGGCCCCCACCTCCAGCACCGTCTGGCCCGGGGCCACGTCGCCCCAGGTAAGCAGGGCGCCGAGGTCCTTGGGATAGATTACTTGGGCCTCGCGCGGCATGTTCATCACCACCTGGCCCAGGGTGGGGCGCATCACCAGGTAGCGCCGCCGTTGGGGGGTGACCAGCAGCTCGCCCTCGTGCAGGGCGTTGATCAACGAGCCCTCCAGGGCCTCGCCCTTGAGACGCACCACCTCGTCGTCGGCCGGCGCCAGGAACATGATCTGGCGATCACGCTCGTCAAAAAGGATCATGGGTTCGCCCTCCCGGAAGCGGGAAGGGTCGTCGTGCTGGTTCATGCTTTGCCCCTGCGATAGTTGGTTGCCCCTGTGTTACCAGCTTTGCGGCCCGGTTGCAACGCGGGGGCCGCCACGGCCTACGGCGCGGTCTCGGTACGGTTACGCCCCAGGTCCTTGGCCCGGTACAAGGCCTGGTCGGCTCGGTCCAGCAGGCTTTGCGAGTCCTCGCCGGGCCGCAGCATGGCCAGTCCCAGGCTCACGGTGATCGGGGGGATGTTGTGGTCGGGGTGCCGATAGGGCGGCTCGCTAAGGCTGGTGCGGATGCGCTCGGCCACCGTCCAGGCGTCTTGCAGGTCAGCGCCGGGCAGGATTACTGCAAACTCCTCGCCACCATAGCGGCAGCAGTAGTCGCCTCGCCTGGTGCAGTCGCGAATGGCGGAGGCCAGACCGATGAGCATCTGGTCACCGGCCGGGTGACCATAGGTGTCGTTGAAACGCTTGAAGTGGTCCACGTCCAACATGATCAGCGACAACGGCTGCTCCAGGCGCCGGGCGTGGTCCACCTCGCTGGTGAGCCGGCTCAGGAAGAAGCGCTGGTTGTACAGGCCGGTGAGGCCGTCGGTGACGCTTAGCTTTTGGTAGCGGCGCTCGCTGGTGGCCAGGGCCTCTTTTTCCTTGCGCAGATCACGCACCCGCTGGCCCAGGGCGAAGGACATAAGTACCGCCTCCAGGGAAGCGGCCAGCACGAAGCCGAAGTCCGACCAGATGTCCACCGGCGCCAAGCCCAGCCAGCGCAGTTCCCAAACGATGAGGCCGGCCAGATACAACAGCCAGGCGGCCAGGAAAGACCAGGTGGGGCGGTAACCCCGGCGGCGGCAGGCGAACCAGGCGATCACACCCACGGCCGGGGCGGCGGTGCTGGGCAGGTAGCCCATCACGGCGGCGGCGGGCAGCAGCCCCACCAGGGCCAGCAGGGCGTGTACCAGTGTCAGGCCCATCACCCCCAGGATGGCCTTGTCCCAAAACGGCAGGCGGGTCTTGGTGAACAGGTAAGTGCGAGTGAGCAGGCAGGCTGCGAAATGGACCGCGGCTACTAGGCATATCAGGATTACGCTAATGGGCGTTGGTAGTGCATCCAGCAGGCATCGGGCATGGCCGAAGAAGGCCAGGGTGTAAAGCAGTATCGCCAGGATGAAGAAGACGTAGTAGAGGTAGACCCTGTCGCGCAGGGTAAACAACATGCTGAGGTTGGTGATGATCATGGCAATCATGATGCCGTAGAGCACGCCAAAGGCGATGGCCCCGTACAAGGAGCGCCGCACCAGGTGTTCCCAGCCGTAGGCCGTCACCGAGGCGTTTACCGGCAAGCTGGCCTTGATACGAAGGTAGAAATACTCGCCGGCAACATAGGTGCGGGGCAGAAGAAAGACGGTGTTGCGGAAAAGCTGGCTGCTGAAACAGGGCTTGTCGCTGGTGGCCTCGGCACTTTGTTGATAGCGGGGCCGGCCGCTTCCCCCGGGTGGCGGCAGCGGTATGTATATATGGGCCTGCTCCAGGTAGGATATCCCGATCTCCAGCACCCACTTGCCGGGTTGCCGAGCCGCGGCCGGGATAGGCCCCAGGCGAAAGCGCAGCCAGTAGACCATCGGGCCGAAATTGATTAGGCGCAGGTTGTCGTCGTCCAGGGGCTGGAAGCCGGTCGCCCGGCCGGGAGCGGTCACCTCGGCGATGGTCCAGGCGCCGGTGGGGTCGGGCAGTATCTCCAGGTGGCGGGCCAGGTTCTGGGGGGTGTGGGGGTCGTGCAGGATCACTACCGGGGCCGGCGACCCCCGCCCGGCCACGGCCGTGGCCCATCCCCAGAGCAGGGCCAGGCACAAGGCGGCCACCACCGCAGGCCAGCGGCCCGCCAGGGCCGTGCTCCGAGGGAGGGTGGCGGTTTGCGCCGCGGGTGGGGGTTGCATGGTAAAAAACCCGGCTAACGAAATCGTGAAAAATGGCGTTGACTATATCATTACTTTAAGAGTCAGGCATGCAATTTTTTGCCCGGCTTTTCGCCCGGCGACAGGGCACCAAAAAGGGGGCGTCCCGGCGGACGCCCCCAGCTAGTAGTGGCCTGTGGGTCTGTCTACAGGATAGGCAGGTAGCGCTGCAGCTCCCAGTCGGTGACGTGGATGCGGAACTGGTCCCACTCCCGAATCTTGTTCTCGATGAAGCTTTCAAAGACGTGGTCGCCCAGGCACTCGCGCAGCAGCTCGCTCTCCTGCGACAGCTTGATGGCGTCTCCCAGGGTGGCCGGCAGGGAGGTGATGTTGTGGTCGGCCAGGGCCTTGGCGTCCATCTCGAAGATGTCTTCCTCCACCGGGTCGGGTAGCTGGTAGCCTTCCTGCACGCCCTTGAGGCCGGCGGCCAGCATCACCGCGAAGGCCAGGTAGGGGTTGCAGGAGGGGTCGGGGCAGCGCAGCTCGCAGCGGGTGGCGGCTTCCTTGCCCGGTTTGTACATGGGTACCCGCACCAGGGCCGAGCGGTTGCGGCGGGCCCAGGCCACGTAGACCGGGGCCTCGTAGCCGGGCACCAGGCGCTTGTAGCTGTTGACCCACTGGGCGATGACCGAGCAGAACTCCGGCGCGTGCCGAAGCAGGCCGGCGATGTAGCTCTTGCCCACGTCCGAGAGGCTGTACTGGTCGTTGGCGTCGAAGAAGGCGTTGCTCTTGCCCTTGAACAGCGACTGGTGCACGTGCATGCCGCTGCCGTTTTCGCCGAAGATGGGCTTGGGCATGAAGGTGGCGTAGACGCCGTGGGCCATGGCGATTTCCTTGACCGTCAGGCGGTAGGTCATGGCCGCGTCGGCCATGGCCAGGGCCTCCTGGTAGCGCAGGTCGATCTCGTGCTGGCTGGGGGCCACCTCGTGGTGGCTGTACTCCACCGCGATACCCATCTGCTGCAGGGCCAAGATGGTGTCGCGCCGCATGTCGCTGGCCACGTCCAGCGGGGTGAGGTCGAAGTAGCCGCCCTTGTCCAGAATCTCGGTACCCTCGGAGTCCTTGAAATAGAAGAACTCCAGCTCCGGGCCGACGTACATGGTGTAACCCAGGTCGGCGGCGCGGGCCAACTGGCGCTTGAGCACGTAGCGGGGGTCGCCCTCGTAGGGCTGGCCGTCGGGGGTGACCACGTCGGTGAACATGCGGGCCACCGGGGCCTCGGAGGGACGCCAAGGCAGGAGAGCGAAGGTGTCCGGGTCGGGCATGGCCACCATGTCCGACTCGTCGATGCGGGCAAAGCCCTGGATGGACGAGCCGTCAAAACCCATACCCTCGCTCATGGCCAGCTCCAGCTCCGAGGGGCTGATGGCAAAGCTCTTGAGGAAACCGAGAATATCGGTGAACCACAAACGGATGAACTGTACGTTGTTGTCCTTGACAGCCTTGAGAATCTTTTCAACCTGGGCGGACATGTTTATCCTCCTCTTCTCCTTACGATGGGGTTGTCGGTAAAAAATCCGCGTCGCCGGTTTACTACAACCAGGGGCGTTTTTTTCGGTATCTCCCCCCTTGTAGCAAACAATGGGCCAAAAAGGTAGGTTTTATTAACCTGTTGATATTACGCGTCGACCATGCCTGGTTGCCTGTTTGGGCCAGGGAGAAGCTACCGTTTGGTAGGATTATTCGGGCTAAACCTACCGATATGTATGTTTTGCCGGGCGGCCGGCCAAGACCAGCCACCCGGCGGCGCAGACGGCTATAGCGTAAAGACCACCGACACCCCGGCGAAGAAGTTGTCCGGCTCGCCGGCGGCGTCGCGCAGGTCGCCGTCTGGCACCACGCTGTAGTTGACCGTGGGGGTAATGGTGAGGCGCTGTCCGATGGCAATGGGCACCCCCACACTCAACAGTACGTGGTTAATGGCGCTCTTGTCCACTCCCAGGTAGCCGCGGTTAAAAGCGGCCGAGGCCCAGCCGATGGTGGCCGAGAGCTCCAGGGAGGCGCTAAGCATGCCGTTTTTAAACAGGTCCAGGCTGTGGCCCAGGCCGGCGGCCACGTAGAAGCCCTGTACCTGGTCCACGTCGTAGTAGATGGTGAGGCTGGGGCTAAGCGGTACCGCCAGGCCCAGGCCCAGGTACAGCTCGGTGGTGTCGGCGCCGCCATCGGGCGGGAAGTGGTAGTGGATCACCCCGACCTTGGGGCTCAAGACGCCCCAGGTGCGGGAGTACTCGGCCCACAGGTCCACTTCGGTGAAGGAGCCCTTTTGGCCGTTTACGCCGGTGAGCTCCAGGTTGCCCCAAACCCCGGCCGTAAATCCCCGGTAGCCCAGGGTCGCGGCCGGCTGGAGCACCGGTCCGTCGGTGGCCACCATGCCGCGCCAGAGGTAGCGGCTGTTGTAGGCGAGGTTCATCTCCAGGGACCAGTCCTTGGCCTGGGCCCCGGGGGGTGAGAGGAGGGCGAGGGTCAACATCAGGCTCAAGACAGGGACGGCAAGTAGCTTTTTCATCGGTGTCTCTCCTTGTGGCTCTGCGCGCCGGCGGCGGCCCAACCAGCCGGGCCGACGGCGAATGGGTTTGTCCGGGGAACATGGCAAGGGTCGTGCCACTGGGGAGGTGAGGTGATAACCGCCTTGATTTAAAGGATAAAAAATGACAACCCCTGGCGGGGCCGCCCCGGGGCCGGGGCTGGTTTTCCTGCGCGCCGGTAGGAAAGGGCCGCGGGTCCTACTATTTGGTGCGAAAACGCTTGGGGTCGATGCCGTGCTTGGCCACCCTGAGCCCCATGACCCGTTCGGTGAGCCCCAGGCTGCGGGCGGCGGCCGCCTTGTTGCCGCGGGCGCTCTTGAGCGCCTCCACGATGAGCTCGCGCTCCACCGTGTCCAGGGTGGCCTGCAGGGTGCCCTTGGGCTCGGTGCCCGAGGCCTCGGCGGTCTGCAGGGTGGGGGGCAGGTGGTGGCCGTGGATCACCTCGTCGGTGGACAGCAGCACCGCCCGCTCGATGCAGTTCTCCAGCTCGCGCACGTTGCCGGGCCAGTGGTAGCTCATGAGCATGTCGATGGCCGGGGTGGAGATGCGCCGGATCTTCTTGCCGGTGTCGGCGCTGAACTTTTCGGCAAAGTGGTTGGCCAGCAGCAGGATATCGGTGCGGCGCTCGCGCAGGGGGGGCACGTGGATGGGGAAGACGTTGAGCCGGTAGTAGAGGTCTGTACGGAACTTGCCGGTTTCTATGAGCTTTTCCAGGTCGCTGTTGGTGGCGGTGATGACCCGCACGTCGGCCTTGATGGTCTCGGTGCCCCCGACCCGCTCAAACTCCTTTTCCTGCAGCACCCTAAGCAGCTTCACCTGGGTGGCGGGGGAGAGATCGCCCACCTCGTCCAAAAAGAGGGTGCCGCCGGCGGCCAGTTCGAAGCGCCCCTTGCGCTGGGCGTGGGCCCCGGTAAAGGCCCCTTTCTCGTGGCCGAAGAGCTCGCTTTCGATGACGCTTTCGGGCAGGGCGGCGCAGTTGACCTTGATAAAGGGGCGCGAGGCGCGCGGCGAGGCGAAATGGATGGCATGGGCCACCAGCTCCTTGCCGGTGCCGCTTTCGCCCCGGATGAGCACGGTGGCGCTGGCGGACGAGACCTGGGCGATGAGGTCGTAGACCATCTGCATGGCCTTGGAATTGCCGATGATATTGGCGGGGTGGTAGCGGTCCTTCAGGCTGGCTTGCAGCCGGGTGTTCTCCTCCAGCAGGAGCTGGCGCTCCTCCAGGGCCGACTGGCGCAGGCGCACCGCGTTGGCGATCATGGCGCTGATCACGCTCATGAGCCGCAGGTCTTCTTCCAGGTCGATGTTGTCAGTGAACAGGCGGTCGGCGCTAAGGGCGCCGATGACCTCCGGTCCCAGCTTGATGGGTACGCAGATGAAGGATATATCTTTCTTTTCAAGGTGTTGGCGCGCACCCGTGCGGTCGAGGAACATGGGGTCCTCGGAGATGTGGGGCACCACCGCCGGCCGGCCGGTCTGCACCACCTGGCCGGTGACCCCCTCGCCCAGGTGGTAGCGACCGCGCCGGCGCTGGTCCGTGGACAGGCCGTGGGCCGCCTCGATGAGTATCTCGCCGGTGTCGCGGTTAAGCAGGGTGATGGTGCCGCGCATCATGCCCATGTGATCGGCCATCGCCTCGAGCACCGGGCTCATAACATCACGTAAATCCAGGCTTTGTTCTAATATCTGGCTGATAGAGAACAGCAGCCCCAATTCCTTGAGTTCGCGTCTCACCTGAGGTTGCAAGGCACTTTGGGGCATTTCGGCTCTGCCTGGTAACGGGATCATGTTGGTTCGGTTACGATCCATGGATGCTACCATTTTGTAGGATTGCCTGCAACCGCCTACTAAAAAGTAATACGTGTTAGCAACACTTAACAGGCTGGCCGCCGGGCCATGGCCGGGGAATCCGTGGGGTTATCAAATAAAAACAACCCGTTGACGCGCCAGCCCCCGGACAGGCGCCAAGCACCGCCTCGCGGCCGAGGCTATGTAGCACCAGCGCCAGGCCGGTCCCAACCGCCGTTTTAGAGCCGTTGCAAAAAAAAGACCACCCCGGGAATCGGGGTGGCCCATCGGCGGAATTTTTCCCGGTCGCCGGGTGCGTTCGGGTCAGTAGGCGTAGAGGTTGCCGTAGGGGCGCAGGCTCTTGGGGTAGAGCAGGGTGAACTGGTCGCGGGCCAGGCCCGGGTCTTCCAGGCGGGTCTCGGCAAAGAAGTCGTCCAGCACGGCCCGCAGCTCCTCCCAGTCCTGGTCGCCCAGCTCGGCCGTCCCCACTTCCCGGCCCAACTGGTGCGGCGGCACCCGGCCGCGCAGGTAGATTTTGCCGCCGTGCATGCCGGTGCCCAAAAAGTCGCCGGCCGGGCGGGGGCTGTCTTGCAGGTTGAGCACCACCAGCATGCCGCCGGCCATGTATTCGCCGAGGTAGTCCTGGGCGGTGCCGCCGATGACCACCACCGGCTTCTGGTCCCGAAATGACTTCATGTGGATGCCGGTGCGGTAGCCCACGTCGCCGGCGATGTAGAGCCGGCCGCCGCGCATGCCGTAGCTGATGATGTCGCCGGCGTCGCCGCGCACCACCACCTTGCCGCGGTTCATGGTGTTGCAGATGCCGTCTTGCACGTTGTCGTTGACGATGATGGTGGCCCCGTCCATGAAGGCGGCCAGGTCGTTGCCCGGCACCCCGTTGATGGTGATGCGCACCTCGGGCCCCAGCCCCACCCCGATGTAGCGTTGGCCCAGGGCGCCCTGGAGCACCAGGTGGTGGTAGCCCTCGGCCACCGCGGCGTGGATGGTCTCGTTTAGCTGCTTGTAGTACACGCCGCGGGCGTCGATGGTCTTGTTCCGGCTCATGCCACCGCCCCCTTCCCGGCCAGCAGCCTGGCCCGGTAGTCCGGGTCCAGGTGGATCAGCCCCAGCTCGTCGCTGAGCAGCGTCTCGCCCAACTCGGCCACCTGGATGCCGGACTGGATCAGCCCGGTGAGGATGCCGGCGCGCTCCACCGCCCCCACCAGCACGTAGCCCACTAGCTTGCCGTCCTGGAGCATCACCTTGCGGTAGGTCTTGGTCTCGGGTTCCAGCCGGCTGAGCTGGACCAAGCCGTCGTCCTCGGGCACCGTGGTGAGCCCGGCGCTGATAAAGGCCAGGCCGCCGATCTCCACCGAGTTCATGGCCAGGCCGCCGGGGTAGCGGGCGTCACCGCCGGCCATGGCCGCGCCGGCCACGCGGCCCTGGGCCACGGCCAGGGGCCAGATGGGTATGGAGCGCTTCTGGCCGCTGATGATCTCGCTGGCCTGGGCCACGTCGCCGGCGGCGTAGATGCCCGGTGCGCTGGTGGCCATGGTGCTGTCGACCAGTATGCCGCGGTCGGTGGCGATGCCGGCTGTCTCGGCCAGGCTGGTGTCGGGCGCCACCCCGATGGCCAGGATCACCAGGCCGCAGTCGAGGCGGCGGCCGTCGGCCAGGGTTACCCCGCTTACCACCCCGGCCCGGCCGTGGATGCGCTCCACCGTGTTGCCGGTGATGAGCTCCACCCCGCTCTCGGCCAGGGCCTCGGCGGCCAGGGCGCTGGCCGCTTGGTCCAGGGTGATGGAGAGCACCCGCTCGGCCAGCTCCACTACGCTCACCTTGAGCCCCCGGGCGGCCAGGGCCTCCACCGACTTTAGCCCGATGAGCCCGCCGCCGATCACCACGGCGGAGCCCACCCCTTGCTCGGTGATGAAGGTCTCGATGGCCCGGGCGTCGGCCAGGGTGGTGAAGCTGAATACGCCGGCCAGCTCGGAGCCCTCCAGGGGCGGGACGATGGGCCGGCCGCCGGTGGCTATAAGCAGCCGGTCGTAGCCGTAGGCCTGGCCGTCGTAGGCCGCCACCGTTCGGGCCGCCGGGTCGATGGCGGTGGCGCTCACCCCCAGCTTGGCCTCCACCCCCATGGCCCGGTAAAAGCCGGCCGGGCGATAGGCCAGGGCGGCGGGCTCCACCTTGCCGCCCAACAGGTAGCTGATCAGGGGACGGGAGTAGACCGGCTCGGACTCCCGGGACAAGATGGTGAGGGAGCCCTCGGGGTCGATGGCGCGTATGGCCTCCACCGCGCCCACCGCCGCGGCCGAGTTGCCGATTACCAGGTACTTGCTATCAGGCATTTTCCACCTCGTCCCTCTCGGCCAGCACCAGGGCGCCGTTGGGGCAGCCGGCCACGCAGGCCGGCTGATCCAGGGCGGCGCACAGGTCGCACTTGGACGTGACGTGGCCGCCCACGTCGCGGGCCATGGCCCCGTTGGGGCAGACCATGACGCACATCCAGCAGCCCACGCACTTGTCCGGGTCGTGGGCCACCCAGCCGGTGGCCGGGTCCTGGGTGATGGCCCCGGTCATGCAGGCCACGGCGCAGGGGGCGTCTTGGCAAAAACGGCACTGCACCGGGAAGGTCCGGGGCCCGCTCTGCTCCACGGTGACCCGGCTGGTGAGCCTCTCGCGCTCGGCCCGAAAAGCGGTGATGATGTCGCGGCTGCTGGAGTGGGCCACCATGCAGTTGATCTCGCAGAGCCGGCAGTTCATGCAGTATTGGGCGATGGCCTGGATGATTTTCATGGCTACTCTCCCACCGCGCTGATGCCCAGGATCTTGAGCTCGCGGTCGCTGAGCCCCCAGGCGCGCAGATGGTGGCGGTTGCCGCGCAGGCTCTCCACCGCGTTGATACCCATGCCGCCCATCATTTCCTTTATCTCGTGGGCCCAGCCGCTGAGCAGGTTGTAGAGGCGCTGGGCCCCGATCTCGGGGTTGAGGCGGCGGGTGAGGTAGGGGTCTTGGGTGGCGATGCCCCAGTTGCACTTGCCGGTGAAGCACTGCTGGCACATGTGGCAGCCCAGGGCGATGAGGGCCGCGGTGCCGATGTAGACCGCGTCGGCCCCCAGGGCCAGGGCCTTGACCACGTCGGCCGAGCAGCGGAAGCCGCCGCAGGCCACCACCGAGGCCAGGTTGCGGATGCCCTCGGAGCGCAGGCGGTCGTCCACCGCGGCCAGGGCGAACTCGATGGGTATGCCCACGTTGTCGCGGATCATGGCCGGGGCCGCGCCGGTGCCGCCCTTGTAGCCGTCGATGGCCACGATGTCGGCCCCGGCCCGCACGATGCCGCTGGCGATGGCCGCCACGTTGTGCACCGCCGCGATCTTGACGCTGATGGGCTTGCGGTAGCGCACCGCCTCCTTGAGGCTGTAGATGAGCTGGCGCAGGTCCTCGATGGAGTAGATGTCGTGGTGGGGCGCCGGCGAAAGGGCGTCGCTGCCCACCGGGATCATGCGGGTGCGGCTAACGCTGTCGTCGACTTTCTCGCCGGGCAGATGGCCGCCGATGCCCGGCTTGGCCCCCTGGCCGATCTTGATCTCCACCGCCGCGGCCGCCCCCAGGTAGTCCGGGGTGACCCCGAAGCGGCCGCTGGCCACCTGCACGATCATGGAGGGTCCAAAATCCCAGAAGTCCGGGTGCAGGCCGCCTTCGCCGCTGTTGGCCAAGGTGCCCAACTCGCGGGCGGCCATGGCCAGGGACTTGCAGGCGGGGTAGCTGATGGCCCCGTAGCTCATGGCGCTGAACATGATGGGCATGGACAGCTCCAACTGGGGGGCCAGGGTGGTGGCCAGCGAGGGCTCCGGCCCGGACATCTCCAGCTCCACCTGGTCCGGCTTGCGCCCCAAGAAGGTCTTGAGCTCCATGGGCTCGCGTAAGGGGTCGATGGAAGGGTTGGTCACCTGGGAGGCGTTGAGCAGCAGGTGGTCCCAGTACACCGGCACCGGCTGGCTGTTGCCCATGGCCCCCAAGAGCACCCCGCCGCTGTCGGCCTGCTTGTACACGTTGCTGATGGCCTCGGAGCTCCAGTGGCCGCCGTGGCGATAGGTGGGCGGGGTGTGGATGATGCTAAGCGCGCCGGTGGGGCACAGCCAGGCGCAGCGGTGGCAGCCCACGCAGCGCTCGGCCGCGGCGCGCACCTCTTCGTATTCCGGGTGGTAGCTGTGCACCTGGTTGGCGCACTGGCGCACGCATACGCCGCAGGCGATACAGCGCTCGCCGTCGCGTTGCACGCTGAATTCAGGTTGCACTAGTCTAGGGGCCACAAGGGCGCCTCCTTTTGGGTCGCCAGAAGGCCGGCGGATGTTTGGTTAAAGTCGGCCGGCGGGCCGCGGTATCAGGCGGCCGCGGCCCCCGGGGCCAGGGAGCGGGTCATCCGGGCCAGGCGCGCCGCCTCCGGCTGGCCCAGCACCTTGGCCGGGTCCTTGAGCTGCCCGATGATCGGCACTCCGCCCACCGCGTGCCATATGCGGTCCACCTGGGGGCAGACCTCGCGGATGGCCGTCTCCTCGCTGGCCACCAGTAGCATGTCCCCCTGGCGGGCGGCCACCATGGGCCGCAGCTTGGTGCGGTCGTTGAAGCCCACCATGCCGCCGCTGTAGCCCACCAGCACGCTGAAGGGGCCGTTGAGCAGGGCCCCGGCGTACACGGTGCGCATGGTGCGGGCCAGCTCGGCCCGCCGGGGCTCCAGGTGCTCGATCTGCGACCAGAAGGGGGGCGCCATGGCCATGCAGGCCGCCTCGAAGGGCAGGTGGTGCTTGCGCACCAGCAGGTCGAAGAGGTAGGCGATCACCTCGGTGTCGGTGAACAGGGAGCAGTCGTAGCCGAAGTTGTCCAGGTAGCGCTTGTTGATGCCGTAGGAGCTTATCTCGCCGTTGTGCACCACCGACCAGTCCAGGATGGAAAAGGGATGGGCCCCGCCCCACCACCCGCTGGTGTTGGTGGGGAACCGGCCGTGGCTGGTCCAGAGATAGCCCTGGTATTCGTCCAGGCGGTAGAACTCGCCGATGTCTTCGGGGTAGCCCACCCCCTTGAACACCCCCATGTTCTTGCCGCTGGAAAACACGAACGAGCCCTTGATCTTGGTGTTGATCTCCATGACCATGTCCACGATCACGTCGTCCTCGGTAAGATCGCTGTGGCGCCGCAGGAGCTCCGGGCGCACCTGCACGAAGTAGCGGTGCAAGAAGGGGCGCATGCGGATGACCGGGCTGGGGCGGTTGGGGATGGACTCGTCTTCGTAGAGCAGGCAGTAGCGGGCGATGAGCCGCTCGGTGCTCTGGCGGTCGGCCAACTCGTCGTACATGATGTGGATGGCGTAATGGTCCTTGTAGTCGGGATAGATGCCGTAGGCCGCGAACCCGCCGCCCAGGCCGTTGGAGCGGTCGTGCATGGTGGCAATGGACCCGATGATCATATCCCCGCTGAAGCGCTCGCCGGCCTCGTTCATAATGCCGCTGATGGCGCAGCCGCTGATGTCCTTGCTGGTGGGCAGATGCTTGCGATGACCCCGCACGGCTAGCTTTCCTTCCCATGGGCGGCGTGCTGGCGCATCACGGCCATGAAGTTGTCGTACATCCGCTTTGCCTGCCGGGCCATCTCCTGGCCGGGGCCCTGGAACCCGGCCAGCAGGGCCGCCGGGTCGTGCCGGGGTTCGGCCCAGGACTCCACGATCTCGGGGGTGACCTCCACGTGGAACTGCAGGCCCCAGGCGTTGCCCCGGCCAAAGGCCTGGTGGGCGCAGTCGTCGCTGGCGGCCAGGTGCGTCGCGCCGTCGGGGATGGCAAAGGTGTCGCCGTGCCAGTGAAAGGCCCCGAAGCTCGGGTCCAGGCCGGCCATGAGCCGGTCGCCGGCCGCCTGGGGCGTCAGGCGCACCGGGGCCCAGCCCAGCTCGGGCACGTGGTTGCGGGTCACCTCGGCGTCTAAGGCCTTGGCCAGCAGTTGGGCCCCCAGGCACACGCCCAAAAGCGGCACCCCGGCCGCCAGGGCCCGGCGCAGGAACTGGTCCTCGGCCGCCAGCCAGGGATACTTATCTTCTTCGTAGACGTTCATGGGCCCGCCCATGCAGATGATGGCGTTGAAGTCCCCGGGAGCCTCGGGCAGGGCCTGGCCCTCGTAGAGGCGAACCGTGGTCATGGCCACCTGCCCGGCGGCCAGGAAGTCGCCGATGGTGCCCGGTCCCTCGTCCGGGTGGTGCATGATTATCAGGGCCTTCATAGTGGCTTCTCTCCGGGACGGTAGCGGTTGGATATGGGTAGGCGCCGGTCGCGGCCAAAGGCCTTGGGGGTGATCTTCACCCCGGGCGGGGCCTGGCGGCGCTTGTACTCGTTGCGGTCGACCATCTGGATCACTTCCTGGACCATGGCCGGGTCAAAGCCCATGGCCTGCAGCTCGTCTAAGCCCTTGTCCTGCTCCACGTAGGCCTGCAGGATGGGGTCGAGCACCTCGTAGGGCGGCAGGGAGTCGGAGTCCTTTTGGTCGGGCCGCAGCTCGGCGGTGGGGGGGCGCTCGATGATGCTGGGCAGGATGATCTCGCGGCCGGCCCGGTGGTTTATATGCTGGCTCAGCTCGTAGACCAGGGTCTTGGGCACGTCCTTGATCACCGCGAAGCCGCCGGCCATGTCGCCGTAGAGGGTGCAGTAGCCCACCGCGGTCTCGCTCTTGTTGCCGGTGGTGAGCACCAGCCAGCCGAAGCGGTTGGACAGGGTCATGAGGATGGTGCCCCGGATGCGGGCCTGCAGGTTTTCGCCGGCCACCCCGGCCGGCCCCGGTCCCATGGCATGGGCCATCTGGTCCAGGAAGGAGTCGTAGACCTCCTTCACCGGCACGGTGATGAGCCGGATACCCAGGTTGGCGGCCTGCTTTTCGGCGTCGGACAGGGTGTCGCCGGAGGTGTACTGGCTGGGCATGGTCACCCCGATGACGTTGTCGGCCCCCAGGGCCTGCACCGCCAGGGCGGCGGTGAGGGCGCTGTCGATGCCGCCGCTGATGCCCAGCACGGCGGTGGAAAAGCCGCACTTGCGCAGGTAGTCGCGGGTGCCCAGCACCAGGGCCTGGTGAATCTCGTCGAGCCGCTCCATCTCCGGGGCCAGGACCATCGGCGCCGCGGGGCCGGTGGTCGTCTGGCGGGGCAGGGCGATGAGCTGGTCCGGGGGCCGGACCTTGGGGCCCTCGCCATGGTCGGCGATCTCCAGGTCGGTCACCAGCAGGTCGGGCTGGAAGCGCCGGGCGCTGGCCAGCACGGCCCCGTCGGGGGCTATGACCATGGACCCGCCGTCAAAGACCAGCTCGTCCTGGCCGCCGACCATGTTGGTGTAGAAGACGTAGGTGCCGGCCCGGGCGGCGTAGGCGGCCAGGGTCTGGCGGCGCACGGCCAGCTTGCCGGCGTAAAATGGCGAGGCGCTTATGTTGAGGGTCACCTGGGCCCCCAGGGCGCGCACCGCCGGGGCCACCCCGTTGTCCAGCTCCCAGAGGTCTTCGCAGATGGTCAGGGCCAGGCGCACGCCCTGCACCTCCAGCAGCAGGTTGTGGGGGCCGGAGGTGAAGTAGCGCAGCTCGTCGAACACGCTGTAGTTGGGCAGCTCGCGCTTGCGGTAGGAGGCCAGCACCCGGCCCTGGTGCAGCAGGGCCGCGGCGTTGTACACCCGCCCCCCCTGCACCTCGGGATATCCCACCACCGCGGTGATCTCCCGGGCGGCGGCCGCTGCCCGCTCCAGGGTCCGGGCGCAGTCGGTCAAAAACCGGGGCTTGAGCAGCAGGTCCTCGGGGGGATAGCCGGAGATCACCAACTCGGGGAAGGTGACCAAGTGGGCCCCGGCCCGGGCCGCCTGGTCCATGGCCTCGGTTATCAGGCCGAGGTTGCCCGAGAGATCGCCCACCGTGGGGTTGAGCTGGGCCTGGGCTATCCTGATGGTAGTGGGGTTGTTCATAATCACACCAACCGTCCGCCTGGTCCGCCGCCTGCGTCGCCGGCGGTTTGGAGCCGATTTTTAGTCTACCGCCAACCTGGTAAAGCGGCAAGCGTTGCCTTAATTTTTTTGCGTTTTACTCCGGTCCAACCATGGGTCGGCGTAAGGGTTGCCGCATAACTTTCAGTATTACCTAGCCAAAACCATTACTACCTATAAATTTTTATTGGCAAGCTTGGCTGGTTAATGGTAAAAATACGGCAAGGTTGCCGTAAACTGCGGTATCCGTCAAGCGCCGGCGGGTGGGGGGACGCCGCCCCATGGGGAGGGGCCGCCTGGTTTTGCCGGCCGCCGGGCGCGGGAGAGTATGGCCGTGGACGAACGCAGTCGCCGCAAGATGCTCGACATCCTGCATGTCCTGAGCGAATCGGAGCGTCCCCTGGGCGGGGCCCGCATCGCCAACGCCCTGGCCCTGGGCGGCCGCGAGATGAGCCAGCGGACCATCCGCTACTATCTCCACCAATCCGACGCCGCCGGCTTCACCCGGCCCATGGGCAAGCGCGGCCGGGTGCTCACCGAGTCCGGCCGCCGCGAGTTGGCCGAGGCCTACGTGGTGGACAAGGTCGGCTTCGTGGCCGCCAAGGTCGACGCCCTCACCTACCGCATGACCTTCAAGCTGCGCCAGGCCAAGGGTGACGTGGTGGTGAACCTATCGGCCCTGCCGGCCGAATCCATGCCGCGGGCCGCGGCCATCATGAGCCGCATCTACCGGGCCAAGCTCTCCATGGGCCAGCGCCTGCTGGTGGCCGGCCCGGGCAGCCGCCTGGGCAACCGCCGGGTGCCGGACCGCCAATGCCTGGTGGCCACCATCTGCTCGGTGAGCGTCAACGGCGTGTTGCTGGCCCAGTCCATCCCCACCACCAACCGTTTCGGGGGCCTGCTGCAGATCGCCTCCGGTAAGCCGGTGCGCTTCACCCAGATCATCACCTATGACGGCACCACCCTGGACCCCCTGGAGATATTCATCAAGGGTCAGATGACCCAGGTGGCCGCCGCGGCCGAGACCGGCGACGGGGTGGTGGGGGCCAGCTTCCGAGAGATACCGGCCGAGGCGGCCGAGAGCGCTCGCCGCCTGGGCGCCCGCATGGAGCGCATCGGGCTGGGCAATATCTATCTCGTGGGGCGGCCCGGCCAACCGTTGTTGGAGGTGCCGGTGAGTCCCGGCCGGGTGGGGCTGGTGGTCATCGGGGGACTCAACCCCATGGCCGCGGTGGAAGAGGCCGGCATCGCCACCCTCAACCGGGCCATGGGCACCCTCATGCCCTTTGAGGACCTGCGGCCCTTTACCGAGGCCCTCACCCACGGCGCCTGGTAGCCCGCGCCGGCCGGCCGCCCGCCCGTCTTGCCAACCCCCCGATTATCCCGCCCCCGGCTACCCGGCCCCCCGCCGGGCTAGGGCTGCTTGGGCACGAACCAGAAGCAGGGTTGGTCCTCCGGGCCGGGATAGGGCACCTCCAGGTAGCCCTGCTGCTGGTACAACACGTTCCAGCCGGCCTCGTCGGCCACGTCGGCGTTGAGGCAGCGGGCGTGCTGCGCTTCCAACTCGTCGCAAAACAGGCACTGGGCGCAGCGCGGCGTATCCGGCAATCTCATCGCTCCAGGATCTGCTTCAGGTCCAGCATCTTCTGGCGCACCGATTCCAGGGTGGCCATGAGGGTGAGGCTGTGGTTGGCCCAGATGGAGTCGCGCGAGCCGTTTTGCACCAACAGCGGCTCAAAGTTGGCCAGGGCCAGCTCGGCGATGATGTTTTGCAAAAGCTCGCGGCTGCGCTTGATCTTGAGCACCTCGCGGAACTCCCAGTCCACCGCCAGCATCACCGCGCGCAGGGCGTAGGCCACTCCGCGGGCATAGTAGAAATGGTCGTCCACCTCGGTCCAGGGCACGTGCACCCGGGTCATCTTTTCGCCTTCGCTATAGCGGTCGCCGGCCGTCTCCTGGCTCAGGCGGAAGGTCCAGTCGCGCGGGGCGTTGCCCAGGCGCTGGTTGGCCCCGCCCAGGCGGCTGGTTAGCTGGTCCAGCAGCTCGATGAGGTTGTCGGAGCGGGGGTAAAAGTGGCTCTTGCCGTTGACCAGGTTGCGCTGGTAGGCCCGCAGGGAGCCCACCGCCTGGCGGTAGCTGCCCTCGGCCGAGGGGAAAAGCCAGGAGTCGGCCTTGATGTTGAACTCGGCAAAGGCCCGGTCCACCAGGGGATCGATCTTGTCGGTGGTGCGCTGGCGGCTCAGCTTGTCGCGCAGCACCCGCACGCTGTCGCGGATGACCTCCAGTTGGCCCAGCTGGAAGTTCTGGGGGTTGTCCATCAGCACGGTGGGGTAGATGATGTCGTTGGGCAGCCAGGCCACCAGCAACTGGTCGCCCAGGGTGATGAGCGCGCCGGTGAAGACCACCCCGGGCTTGGGCTGTTCGGCCGCCTGGCCGGCAGGGGCCGGGCGCGGGTCAAAGAGATCGGGCAGAGTGCGGTAGTAGTTATAGAGGCAGATGGGCACCGCGGCCAGGCTGTAGAGCAAGGCCAGCAGCAAGAGAGCGCGCACCAGGCGCGAGGGCCTCTTGATGCCCTTGGCCAGCGGGTTGAAAATCCTTAGAAGGCGCAGCCGGCTCGGTTTCTTTTCCGGGTTAACTTGCTTCATGAGGACCTCGTTGGCTGGAAGTAGTTTATCTCTCCATCTTTGGGTACGCCCCGCGGCCTGTCAAGAGCGGATGCGCCGCAGCAGCTCGCTGGTGGAAAGCCCCGGCACCAGCGGCAGCGAGAGCACCCGGCCGCCGGCGGCCTGCACCACCTCTGCCCCCACGATACGCTCCACCGGCCAGTCGCCGCCCTTGACCAGCACGTCGGGCGCGATGGTCTCGATGAGCTCCCGCGGGGTGGGCTGGTCGAAAATCACCACCCGGTCCACCGCGGCCAGGGCGGCCAGCACCTCGGCCCGCTGAGCCTCCGGCACCAGGGGACGGTCCTCGCCCTTGCCCAGGGAGCGCACCGAATCGTCGGAGTTGAGCCCCACCACCAGCATGTCGCCCAGGTCGCGGGCCTGGGCCAGGTAGCGCACGTGGCCGGCGTGTAGCAGGTCGAAGCAGCCGTTGGTGAAGACCACCCGCCGGCCGGCGGCGCGGGCGGCGGCGGCGGCGGCGGCGGCCCGGTTCCAATCCACGATTTTGCGTCGGTGATCCTGCTCCACGGCGTTTTCCTTGCGCGGTTCCACCCAGCATAGCCCGTCGCACGGCGGCCCGCAAGCCTGGGCGCGGCTCAGGCCGGCTCCACCGCCCGGGCCAGGGTGAGCACGTCCACCCCGGCCGCGCCGGAGGCCCCCAGCACCCGGGCGCACTCGCCGGCCGTGGCCCCGGTGGTGTAGACGTCGTCCACCAACAGCACCCGCGCGCTCTCCACGACGGCGGCCCGCTTGGGGTTCACCCCAAAGGCCCCGGCCACGTTGGCCCGCCGCTGGGCCGGGTCCAACCCCACCTGGGGCCGGGTATGGCGCCGGCGCAGCAGCAGGTCGCGCACCAGCCGCGGGCCACCGGGGCGCTTGAGGCCGCTGGCCAGGATGAGCGCCTGGTTGAAACCGCGGCGGGCCAGCCGCCGGGGATGCAGGGGCACCGGGGCCACCAGGTCGGCCGAGTCCAGCAGCCCGTCCGGGGCCCCGGCGGCCAGCAGGCCGGCCAGGCGGGGTCCCAGGGACAGGCGGCGGTGGTACTTGAAGCGGCGCAGGGCCTCGGCCAGGGGCCCGGCGTGTACGGCCACCGCCCGGGCGCGGTCAAAGGCCGGCGGTCGGTCACGGCACTCGGGGCAAGTCCGGCCGGCCCGGCCCGGCCCCAGGGGGCGGCCGCAGCGGCGGCACGGGTCTTGGGTGAGGAAAAGGGTTTGCTCCCGGCAGGCGTCGCAGAGCACCGCGCCCGCGGCCGGCGGGCGGGAGCAGGCCACGCAGACCGGCGGGAAAAACAACCCGGCCGCGGCCGCGGCCAAACGGTCCAGCCGCAGCCCGGGGCGGGGACGGCCCATGGCCCTACAGGCGCTCGGCCACCGCCCGGGCAAAGGCCGAGCAAGAGACCTCGGTGGCCCCCTCTATCTGGCGGGCCAGGTCATAGGTCACCACGCCGTCTTGCACCGCCCGGCTCAGGGCCGGGGTGATGGCACCGGCCGCCTCGCTCCAACCCATGTGCTCCAGGAGCATGGCCCCGGAGAGGATGAGCGAGCTGGGGTTTACCTTGTCCTGGCCGGCGTACTTGGGGGCCGAGCCGTGGGTGGCCTCAAAGAGGCTGCAGTGGTCGCCCAGGTTGGCCCCGGGGGCCATGCCGAGGCCTCCCACCTGGGCGGCCAGGGCGTCGGAGAGATAGTCGCCGTTCAGGTTGGGCATGGCCAGCACGCTGAACTCCTCGGGCCGCAGCAGCACCTGCTGGAACATGTTGTCGGCGATGCGGTCCTTGATCACCACCTGGCCGGGGCTGGCCGGCTGTCCCTCGGGCACCGTGCGCTCACCGTACTGCTGGCGGGCCAGTTCGTAGCCCCAGTCGCGAAAGGCCCCTTCGGTGTACTTCATGATGTTGCCCTTGTGCACCAGGGTGAGGCTGTCCTTGCCGCTTCGCAGGGCGTACTCCAGGGCCATGCGGACCAGCCGCTGGGAGCCAAAGGCGCTCATGGGCTTGACGCCGATGGCGCTGCCGGGACGGACGTCGGCCCCGAAGCGGCGCTTCAGCTCGGCGATGAACCAGTCGGCCTCCGGCGAGCCGGCCGGCCACTCGATGCCGGCGTAGAGGTCCTCGGTGTTTTCGCGGTAGATCACCATGTCCACCGCCTCGGGGCGCTTCACCGGGCTGGGCACCCCGGGAATCCACTTCACCGGCCGGATGCAGGCGTAGAGGTCCAGGCGCTGGCGCAGGGTGACGTTGAGCGAGCGCATGCCGCCGCCCACCGGGGTGGTGAGGGGTCCCTTGATGGCCAGGAGCAGGTCGCGGATGTCGTCAAAGACCCGCTGGGGCAAATACTCGCCGGTGGCCTGGTAGGCCTTTTCGCCCACCAGCAGCTCCACCCAGTGGATGCGCCGGTCGCCGCCATAGGCCTTGGCCACCGCCGCGTCCAACACCAGGCGGGCGGCGCGCCAGATGTCCGGTCCGATGCCGTCGCCCTCGATGAAACCCACCGCCGGCTGCGGGGGCACCTGGAGGCGGCCCTGGTCGTCGATGGTCGCCGGCTCGGCCCCGGCCGGCAGGTGGTCCAGGATGCTGGGATGTTGGCTCACGACGGGTCAGACTCCTTGTTTATCTCGCGTTGCCAATAGGCCCGAAACTCGGCGTGGCTGCAGTCCGGGTCGATGCCCGGGCAGGCCAGCTTGGCTTCTTCAAAGGCGCTGGCACGCTCTAATATGTTGTCGAAAAAGGGCCAGCGCCGGCATATCTCGGGCTTGGCCTCGTGCACCAGGCAGCCGTCAGGGCCCAGCAGGCGGCACTTGCCGTCGGCGGTGGTGAGAACGCTGTAGCGGCTGCCCTCGGGGGCGCAGAAGCGGGCGATGAATTCCTGGACGGCCAAGCCCAGGCTGGCCGAGGCCGCCGGCAGGTCCTGGGGCTCGTAGTATATCCCCCCCTGGCCGTGGCAGCACTGGCTGCAACGCTGGCAAGTAAAAACCCGTCCCTGGTCGCTGTGGCGGTCTTGCTTGGCCATGGGGCCAAACCTACCTTGGACACCGGCGGCGCGCAAGCCTGCGCTTCAGCCGCGGGCTCCCAGGATGGGGAAATGGTGGTTTTTCACAAAGGCGATGGCATCCTGGGCGTCGCGGGCCGAACGGGCCCAGAAGCGGCCCTGGACCTTGTCGAGGTTGTCCAGCAGGCGGCGGTTGTCCTCGGGGATGCGCAGGCGGCGGCAGTAGTCCTCGGGCATCATCTCCGGCACCTGGTCCTCGCGGCCGACCATGATGGCCCAGGCCAGGGTCCAGGCCCGGGCCACGTTGACGATGTTGTAGCCCCCGCCGCCCAGGGCGATCCAGCGCCCGTCGGCCAGCTCCTTGATCACCCGGACGCAGTGGCCAAAGCCCCGGGTGGTGAGGTTGAGGTTGGCCAGGGGGTCGGTGAGAAAGGTGTCCACCCCCAGTTGGGTCACCACGCAGTCGGGGGCGAAGGCCTCGACCAGCGGGGGCACCACCTGGTCGAAGCAGTCCATGAAGATGTCGTCGTTGGCGTCGGGCCACAGGGGCAGGTTGACGCTGTAGCCCTTGCCCGCGCCGGTGCCGGTTTCTTCCAGGTAGCCGGTGCCGGGAAAGAGGGTGGCCGGGTGCTGGTGCAGGCTGATGGTGAGCACCTCGTCGCTGTCGAAAAAGGCCCACTGCACGCCGTCGCCGTGGTGGGCGTCGATGTCGATGTAGGCCACCCGCAGGCCCCGGGCCAGCAGGTGGCGGATCAGCACCACGATGTCGTTGAGGTAGCAGAAGCCCGAGGCCCGGGCGGCCAGGGCGTGGTGCATGCCGCCGGCCATGCTGAAGGCCAGGTGGTGCCCGCCCTGGCACACCAGGCGGCCGGCGGCCAGGCTGGCCCCGGTGAGCAGGGCCGACCAGTCGTAGAGCCCGTCGAAGACCGGGTTGTCGCCCGGCCCCAGGCCGTAGGACAGGTGGCTGCCTTGGCCGTCGCGGCTGAGCCGGCGCAGGGTCTCCAAGTAGGCAGCCTCGTGAAAGAGCGAGAGCTCCTCGGTGGTGGCCATGGCCACCGGCTCGGCCGGCTGGTCCAGGGAGCAGGCGGCGATGAGGGCGTGGGTGAGCCCCAGGCGCGAGATGCGCAGGGGGTGCTCCGGGCCGTAGTCGAAACGCATGTACTCGTCGGAGTAGATGTAGGCCGGGGCCGGTGCTGCGGGCGGTCTGTCCATGGGCGGGCGATCCTGGAAATAATGAGGGTGTAATCAGCCGCGGGCAGCATAGCACCGGCGCGGGCCGCCTGGCAAGAACCCAATGCCGGCTGGCGGCCGCAACTGTTTGACAAGAGGGGTATTCGCTGGTACATCACAGCAAGCCGAGGCCGGTTGATTCCGCTTGATTGGGCCCGGTGTTTTCCTTGGGACATGGAGATTGTATGGGGTTGGCCGCGAAAATCGCTCAAGACCTCAAGGCCGCTCTCAAAGCGCACGACGCCGATACCGTGTCCTGCCTGCGACTTGTTCGTAACGCCCTGACATCCAAAGAAAAAGACCTGCGACGCCCCCTGGAGGACGCCGAGGAGATCGCGGTTCTCAAGACCCTGGCCAAGCAGCGCGGCGAGGCCGCCCGGCAATACCGCCAGGGCGGCCGCGAAGACCTGGCCGCCGGCGAAGAGCGCGAATTGGCCCTTATCAAGGCCTACCTGCCGGCCCAGCTGGGCCCGGAGGCCATCGGCCGGGTGCTTGACGAAGTGTTTGCCGAACTGCAACCCGGGTCCATGAAGGACATGGGCCGGGTCATGAAACAGGCCATGGAACGCCTGGCCGGCCAGGCCGACGGCAAAGTGGTCAGTAACATGGTACGCGAGAGATTAGGGTCCTAGCCGACGGTTGCTGAGCCACCGGCTGGTCCGCCCGCGGGGTTGGTGGACAGGTGGGGTGAGGTGGGGTGGACAGGTGCGTTAGATAGCGCCGGTCCTTCATCGAACCAAGGTCCGCCCGCGGGGTTGGTGGACAGGTGGGGTGAGGTGGGATGGACAGGTGCGTTAGATAGCACCGGTCCTTTATCGAACCAAGGTCCGCCCGCAAGGGTGGTGGACGGGTTACTCGGTCTGGTTCCGGGATTGGTCAATTTCCAGAAAACATGCTCCATAGCGAACCGATAAGATCGGACGCGGGCCCCGAGCCCTGTTGCGACCGGCGAAGCGCCGAGGTGCTGGAGTTCGCGGTGCTGCTGGACAAGGTGGCCTCCCTGGCCATGAGCCCGCCGGGGGCCGCCCGGGTGCGGGCCCTGCGGCCGGTGGGTGATATCTCCCTGGTCTCGCGCCGCCTGCGCCGCCTGGGCCAGCTCAAGGCCCGCCTGGAGCAGGCCGGCCGCCCCTCGCTGCAGGGCATCGGCGAGGTGGGGCCCCTGCTGGCCCAACTGCGGGTGGAGGGCGCCTGGCTCACCCCGGACGAGTTGGGGACCATGGCCGGTTTTCTGCGGGCCACGGCGGCGGCCCGGCGGTTCTTGACCTCCGAGGGCCAGGACTACGACGAGCTGGACCGGTTGGCCAACGCCATGGTGCCCATGCCCGAGTTGGCCCGCCGCCTGGCGGCCGTCGTGGGGCCGGGTAACACGGTGGCCTCCGGGGCCAGTCCCGAGCTGGCCCAGGCGCGGCGGCGCATGGCCCGGGCCCGGGAGGGGCTGCAGCGCCGCCTGGGGGCCCTGGTCCATGACGCCTCGCAGGCCGGCCTGTTCAGCGACACGGTGGTGACCCAGCGGGCCGGCCGCTTCGTGGTGCCGGTGAAGGCCGAGGCCAAGGGCCGCCTGGCTAGCATCATCCAC
>Ga0256835_1000669_pt1 | contig 23686 bp, 24 predicted proteins | sample PIR30metaG_FD_185972 | JGI IMG/M metagenome (GOLD analysis project Ga0256835, IMG submission 185972) | Hydrothermal vent microbial communities from East Pacific Rise, Pacific Ocean - PIR-30 | ecosystem: Environmental > Aquatic > Marine > Hydrothermal vents | place: Pacific Ocean: East Pacific...
TTATCATTATGACTTTTACAAGCCGAAAACAAGAATAACAAAAACAATATTAATAATACGGGATAAGCAATCTGTTTTACTCCGAAATTCCTAATCCCCGATTCTCCGTTCTCCATAATGTCTCCTTCAAAAAAGCTTCCAAGCTTAAAGCTAAAAGCCTCAGGGCAGCTTTCTGGGCTCAAATAGCTATTGGAGCCCAAAGCATAGAACCTCGAAGCTTCAAAGCCACAAGCTCTTTTAAAGCTTTTTTTAAAATATACATCAGCATAAGCTGAGTGTTTTATTAATATTATTTATACAATATTAAAGAGATTTTTGCAAGAGATTTAAAAAAGCCTCCAAGCCTCGGAGCCTCGGAGCTATTTTAAATCGTGCAAACTTTTGCAAAAGCTTTATGAAAAGCCTCGGAGCCTCAAAGCTATTTAAAACCGTGCGAACTTTTGCAAGAGATTAAAAAAAAGCTTCCAAGCTTCGGAGCATCGGAGCTATTTTCAAAGCGGACTACAAAAGCTGACGGATTTATTAATTTTTCATTTCTTCAAGATGGGTTTCTTGAAACTTATTCTTAAATTTTATATCATCATATATGCAAAAAAAAGAGATGGAAAGAGTCCACAAATGTCCGATATGCGGAAACTCGAAGAGAAAAAAGATTTATAATTCCAATATATCCGATTTTTCTTCCGATGACTTTAATATAACAGATTCTCAATACGGTAAAACATGGGATTTTTACAAATGTTCAAATTGCGGGTTCTATTATTCCGACCCGACCCCGTCTGCCGAACTGCTCGTAAAAATATATTCGGCGGTTGAAGATCCCGATTATGAGATGGAAAAAAGAGGAAGAGAGGATAATTTCAAGAGAATAATAAAAAGGATATTAAAAATTAAACCTGAAAAAGGGAAGATTCTTGATGTTGGAGCTGCCACAGGTATTTTTATGGGACTTGCGAAAGAAAATGGTTTTATGGTAGAGGGGATTGAACCTTCAAAGTGGGCGGTTGATTTTGCAAAAAAAGAGCATAATATTGATATACACAGGACAGATCTTTTTTCATTTGAAACAGATAAAAAATACGATATCATAACTTTTCTTGATCTTATAGAGCATCTCAAAAATCCTCTTGAAGGGCTGAATAAAGCGAACTCATTATTAAAAAACGATGGCATTCTTGTGATTGTTACCCCGAATATAGAGAGTTTACTGCCGAAAATTATGAAAAACAGATGGTGGCATTTCCGTCCTCCGCACATAAATTTTTTTACGAATCGTTCAATAAAATATATTCTTGATAAAACAGGATTTGAAATACTCTCAATAAAGCCTTACCATTGGAGATTTTCTCTCTATTATATTGTTTCGAGATTCTCCACAGGGAAGAAAATATGTGATAAAATAAAACCTTTAAAAAGTTTATTAAAATTTATAAAAATAAAACTTTATCTTTTTGATTCCATGGAGATTTATGCAAAAAAAAGAGATAATTAATTACCTGAATGCTTTAAGACTTGAAAGATGGCCGAGAAGTTTCGCTATATACATAGGAACTTTTTCATACTTTCTGTTTTATCCGAATTCAATAGAAATTTCGGTTGAATTTTTCTTAAGACTTTTTTTATCTTTCCTTTTTACATGGGGTATATCAACAGCAAACTATATTATCAATGAGATAGCCGACGCCCCTTTTGACAAACATCATCCTATAAAAAGAACGAGACCTCTTGCAGCGGGAAAGGTTAAAGCAAGTGTTTTATATATTATGTTTTTTGGTGCTGTCGGTTTTTCACTGTTTTTTGCATATCTTTATTTCGGAAAAATTTTTACGATTTATCTTTTTTCACTGCTCATAGCGGGATTTTTATATAATATTCCCCCCGTAAGATTTAAAGATATCCCTTTTATTGATTTTATCTCGGAATCAATAAATAATCCGATAAGATTTTTAATCGGATGGTTTGCTTTTTCAAAAACCGTTTTCCCTCCGTGGCTTTTACTAATTTGGTGGTGGTTCTTCGGAATGTTTCTCATGATAGGAAAAAGAATTTCGGAAAAAAGATTTCTCGGAGCCGACCAATCGGGAGCATACAGACCATCTCTTAAAAATGTTTCCGAAAAAAGTTTAAGAATAGCTATGATTTTTTCAGGGCTTCTTTCTTTCTTCCTTATCTTACTTTTCGGAATTCAGTATAAGATATTAACTTTTACGATTTTTTCATTTGTTCTACTCGGAGGATTAATATGGATTTTCATAATAATAAACGGGGAAAAAGGGGAACTTGAAGAACCGGAAGAGATATTAAAAAATCCTTTTTTATCAATAATAATTTTTGTTATGACATTTATCTTTTTTATCTCTCTATATATAGAGAAAGTTGTCAAATAAATCTTTTTTATGTTCCTGTAATAATTTCTATTTTTCGGGGAATATTTTTAATTTTAACCTGATTAAACATTGCGGGATTTTCCCATCCCCCTATAATATCACCGTCAACCTGAATAAAAAAAGGGATATTGCTTTTAACTCCATATTCTTTGGCTCTTTCTATCAATATCCTTTTATCTTTCGTATGTTTCCCTTTGGATGCAAGAATACCGAGCCTTATTAAATTAGAAAAAGAGGATTTTTTAAGAAAAAATCCGTCAAGATAACCATCGTCGGTTATTGCATCGGGAAGTAATAATTTACCTGTTGCCCAATATTTTATATTACTGAAAAGAGCGATTGTCCATTCCGAATCATATCCCTTCTTTGAATCAAACTCTATATATAAATTCAGAGGCACGGTTTTATTTTTAAAATTTTTAATAATGGAATAAATACCTTGAATTACCTGAGGTAATCTCTTTTTCACAAATCTTGAGCTTTCCACATCTCTGTTTACAAAAGCCCCCAAGCCTATATTGGCTTGACCTATAAAATATATTCCACCTTTTTCTTGATCTTCAATTAATCCGAGATCAATAATTTTTGTTTTCCCCTTTTTAATCGCTAAAACACTTTTTTCAATTGTTTCCAAGTTAAACTCTTTCGGAATATCATTAGATGACCCTACACCTATCATAGCCAGCTGTTTATTAAGCCCATTATTGATCATTTCATTCACTACAATTGTAAAAGTCGAATCTCCCCCCGCAACAGCGAGTGATTCTTCAGAGCCTTTCTCGGATACCTTTTTAACCAATTGTCTTAAATGTTTTTCACTTTTACTCATATACAATCTGTATTTTATTGAATGTTTTATCAAGAGGGATTCAATCTCCTCCTTATATTGAACAGCTCTTCCCCCTCCCGATGAAGGGTTGAAAATAATAGGAATCATCTACTTTTTCTTTGCTCTGACTTTTGCTTTAAATTTTATTTTACCGTCTTTTATCTCATAATCAAGGGAGAACTCCTTATCCTCCCCGAATTTTTCCTTAAGCTTTGTTAATTTTGATTTAACGGCTTTTTCAACAACCGAAAGATCGGAAATTTTCGATTTATTATTAACGAGGTCTTCAAAAATCCTTTTGGATAAATCCTCCGCCGTTTTATCAAGAGTCTTGGCTTGAACTTTAACTTTTCTATTTTTGGGAGATTTATTTTTAGGGACAATAGTCTGTTTTTTTCGGTGTTTTTCATTCCACAGCTTTTCCTCCTCAAGCATATGCTCTCTCATCTCCTTAACCCTTTTGGCATCCGCTGTTCCATATTCATAATACATCTCAAGTTTTTTATCCCAAAGAGATTTATAAAGGTTGTATCTTTGAACCAAATTAGAGATTCTAAATTGAAGAGAAGGGGCATATCTGTTTCTTGTTATAAGCCTAATCATATTCTCAAGAGCCGTTCGTTTTTTCTCGGGAGGAATTCTTAATTTTTTTGTAAAATAAAGCTGGTATTCATGATCCAACTCTTCCATATGAAACTTTATTTTTTCGATCATACCTTTAACTTCCGCTATTGTTAGAAACCTTTCCGCCACTATTTTATCCTGTTAATCCAAAATAACAAAAGCCATAAAGATTGGGAATAGGGTAATCTGTAATTATTGATAAAAACTTTCTTATGCTCGAAATTATTCACCAAATCCCACAACTCATGCAATATTTCAACATCCTCGGGTAAAAAAGCCGCACAATGATACCCGTATTTATCCTCTCCTTCGGCCCAATATGTTTTAAGTGAATTCACGAGATTTACAGCTTTTTTTGATTTCTCCGATAAATTCTCTCTGAAACAAACGGTTATTTTAAATCTTCTCTTTTTTCTTCCTTTTGTTAATATATCCTCAAGAATCTCTTTGTCCACTACCTCTTTGTAGTTTTCCATATCTCCTCCATTCTATAATATTAACATAGAATCTCCGTAACTAAAAAATCTATACCTATTATTTATAGCATATTTATAAGTTTTTTTCATCATCTCCAAATTTGTCCAAGCGGAAACAAGCATAAAAAGTGTTGATTTAGGCAGATGAAAATTGGTTATAATCCCTTTTATAACTTTAAATTCATATCCGGGATAGATAAATAGATTCGATTTATAACTCCCTTTTAATATTTTACCGTCGGAATAAGCACTCTCAAGAGTCCTGACACTCGTAGTTCCCACCGCTATTATTCTTCTCCCCGCTTTTATCGCATTGTTGATTTTATCTGCGGCTTCCTCTGTTATCTCAAATGATTCGTATTTCATTTTATGCTCTTCTATTTTCTCGACTCTGACAGGCTGAAAAGTGGCTTCCCCTACATTTAATGTTATCTCGGCAAATTCCACCCCTTTTGTTTTTAATTTTTCCATAATCTCTTCGGTAAAATGAAGCCCTGCCGTGGGAGCCGCGATTGAAATCCCTTTTTTCGCAAAAATAGTCTGATATCTTTTTAAATCAAACTCTCTCGATTCAAAAGGATTCTCCCTTTTAATATATGGAGGAAGAGGCGCAAGTCCCTTTTCAATTAATATTTTATTCAAAACCCCCTCTCCGAAATTTATTACTCTATGCTCTTTATCATTCCATCCACCGATTGTTCCGAATAATTCAGGTGTAAAAACTATCTTTTCCCCCTCTTTGAATTTTGCGGGTTTTTTAGCAAGAAAACTCCAACTGTTTTTATCTGTTTCACTAACGAGAAGGAGTTCAACCTTCTTACCGTTTTCCCTGTTGCCTATAAGTTTCAAAGGGCTGACTTTTGAATTATTCACAACCAAAAGATCACCCTCTTTTAAAAAATCGACAACATCTTTAAATTTTTTATCTCTAATTTCACCTGTCTTTCCGTTCAAAACAAGGAGCTTTGATTCATCCCTTTTATCCGCGGGAAACTGCGCTATCAATTCTTCGGGAAGTTCAAAATCAAACTCTTTTAAAAGCATTAAAACAACCTCCCGTCAAACAATTTTATGTTAAAATGTTGATAAGCCCTTTTTGTTACGACTCTCCCTCTGCTTGTTATCCTAAGAAAACCTTTTCTTATAAGAAAAGGTTCATATACATCTTCAATAGTGTCCTTTTCCTCATTTACGGCCGAGGAGAGTGTTTTTATTCCGACAGGGCCTCCGTCAAAATTTTTTATTATTGATAAGAGAATCTTTCTGTCTAATTCATCAAGACCTTCGGAATCTATGTCCAATATGGAAAAAGCCTCTTTTGCTATCTCCTCTTCTATAAATTTAATATCTTTAACTTCAGCCACATCTCTGACCCTTTTTAAAAGAATATTCGCTCTTCTCGGAGTTCCTCTCGATCTTTCCGCTATAATTTCCGCTGTTTTATCCGATATCCGTATTTTCAATATTTTCGCGCTTCTCAGAATTATTCTTTTCAACTCTTTTACACCGTAATAATCAACATGAAGTGTAATTCCGAATCTTGACACCAAAGGGTTTGTAAGAAGACCTATCCTTGTTGTGGCACCGACAAGTGTGAATTTCGGAAGGTTTAACCTTACATTTTTCGCACCCCTCCCTTTACCTATAATAATATCTATGTGAAAATCTTCCATGGCCGAATATAGTATCTCCTCAACCGAGGGATGCAACCTGTGAATCTCATCTATGAAAATCATATCATTTTCTTTTATTGTTGTTAAAATCGAGGCAAGATCCCCCTGTTTCTCAATCGCAGGTCCAGAAAGATATTTTATGGAAACCCCTAATTCTCGAGCTATTATTTTTGCCAAGGTTGTTTTACCGAGACCCGGAGGACCGTATAGTATCGTATGATCAAGATGCTCCTTTCTTTTTCTCGCGGCTTCTATATATATATTAAGACTGTTAACTATATTCGGTTGCCCTACAAATTCATTAAGAGTCGAAGGTCTTATCCCCTCTTCCCACGGGAAATGCTCTTTTTCATAAACTTTACTCATTTTTCAGTAAACCTTTTGAGACTCTCCTTTAAAATTTTTTCTATGGTATTCTCTTTTCCGGTGGAATCCGATAATACTTCACCAACAACTTTTGATGCTTCGTTTTTCTTATAACCGAGACTAATTAAAGCTTCAACAGCATCACCAAAATATTCATTTTCAATCTGTTCATCAGGTTTGGCAAGTTTCCCGCTAAGTTCCAAAATAATTCTCCCCGCTGTTTTTTTTCCTATACCCGGAACCGAAGAAAGAGCCACACTATCTTTATTATCTATCGCTGTCCTTATCTCATGATAATTCATTTTGGAAAAAAGGGTTAATGCTGTTTTAGGACCGACTCCCATAACTTTAATAAGTCTTGAAAAAAGTTTTTTTTCTTCGAGAGTTTCAAACCCGTATAAAATCAAATCATTATCAGAATTTGAAATCATCAGTATGAACAGATTGACAATATTGTTAAGTTCGGGAAGATTCAGAAAAGTTCTCATAGGGATGTTAATTTCAAATACAATACCATTAATGTCCAATCCCGCTTTTTCATAATCTTTATAAACGAGGTTTCCTTTAATTGAATATATCATTTTATCCTTTTTTTATTATATATTTTACTTTGATTTGCATAATTAATCAAATGCCCTATATTCCCCTCCCTGAAAATCGAATAATAAAGATAAAAGCAGTGGAAAAGGCTTGTATGCCGCACTTAATCATAAAAATAAGAACCTCTCGTTTATGTTCTCTGAAACCTTTTTGACAGAGGAATTATTAAACCTATTAGATGTTCCCGCACCAATTTAAACGGCTGTTAAATACAAGTATAAACCGGAATCAGACTATTCTTTTACCATTTTAGAACATTGTAGTATTACAGGTGATTCATAATCGTCCGCCTATTCTGCAATTATAAAAAACACACCCGGCACAATTTTAAAAAGCTTTTGATTGCACAAGGTAGAGACTGTTCGATTTTTTTATATATTATTCAAGTTTTTCGGGAGAAAAACTTACTTGAAAAAAAATAATAATTTTGTTAATATTCAATTATGAAAAAAGAGAATTATTTTTCTTTATTTTTCCTTTCATTTTATTTTTTTAATCAGACAAGCGAATCAGAAATAAAGAGGATCAATACAAAATTTATATAGGAGGCATAATGTTAGAATTAAGGCTTCATGGAAGAGGTGGACAGGGAACTGTTGTTGCTTCAAAAATTTTGGCAGACGCTGTTGTTATGGCAGGAAAATATGTTCAAGCATTTCCCGAATACGGTGTTGAAAGAAGAGGAGCACCGGTTGTTGCCTTTGTCAGAATTGACGATAAATCTATCAATTTAAGGAGTAAGATTTATAACCCTGATCATCTTCTTGTTTTGGATCCTACCTTAATAGAATCTATTAATGTTACGGAAGGACTAAAAGAACAAGGTATTATTCTTATTAATTCGGAAAAAGATCCTTCCTCTTTTAATTTTGATGGGAATTTTAAAGTTATGACTGTTGATGCGACAAAGATAGCAATCAGCCATAGACTTGGTTCCAAAGCATCTCCTATCGTTAATACCGCTATCTTAGGAGGTGTTATAAGAGCTTTATCCATCGCATCACTTGATAATCTTGTTGAAGCTATAAAAAACGGAGTTCCCGTAAAAGTTGAAGAAAACATTGCTGCGGCAAAAGAGGCATATGAAAGCTTAAAAGGAGGTAATTAGAATGTTTAAACCCGGTAAAAAGATAAATTTTAACTCGGCAAAAGATCTTCCTCCGACACCCGCTTCAGTAGGAGATATGACTCATAATTTTACAGGCTCATGGAGAAATCTCAGACCTATAATCGATTATGAAAAATGTATAGATTGTATGATTTGCTGGAAATTTTGTCCTGAACCCGCGATTTTTATTGAAAAAGAGAGACCCAAAATTGATTATTATTTCTGCAAAGGATGTGGTATTTGTGTTACGGAATGTCCTGTGAAATGCATTGCTTTTGAGGAGGAAGGAAAATGAAAAAAGTTTTAATGGGAAATCATGCCATCTCTATAGGGGCGACTTTATCAAGAGTTCAAGTTATAGCAGCGTATCCTATAACTCCGCAAACTCAGGTTGTTGAAAAATTGTCGGAAATAGTTGCAAACGGGGAACTTGATGCTGAATTTATTAAAGTTGAATCAGAACATTCGGCCATGGCTGCCAGTATAGGTGCGGCGGCAGCGGGAGCAAGAGCTTTCACTGCAACTTCAGCGCAAGGACTTCTTCTTATGCACGAAGTTTTACACTGGGCATCAAGAGCAAGACTTCCTATTGTTATGGCGAATATAAACAGAGCCTTGGCTCCCGGATGGACTATTTGGACAGATCAAAATGATTCTTTGTCTCAAAGAGATACAGGATGGATACAACTGTATGCTTCAGACAATCAGGAAGTTCTCGATAGTTTGATAATAGCTTATAAAGTAGCGGAACAACTTTCTCTTCCTGTTATGGTTATTCTTGATGCTTTTGTTTTATCTCATACTTACGAACCGGTTGAGGTTCCGGAGCAATCAGAAGTTGATAAGTTTTTACCCCCTTTTAACCCCGAATGGAAACTTGATGTAAACAACCCACATGCTTTCGGAGGATTAACAGCTCCCAATATTTATATGGAATTTCAATATAACCATCATAATGCTATGTTAAAAGCAAAAGAACTAATAAACAAAGAGGGAGAAGCTTTCGGGAAAATATTCGGAAGAACTTATGGAAATATTGACAAATATAAAACAGATGACGCCGATTATATCCTTTTAACATCGGGAACACTTGCAAGAACTTCAAATATAGTTGTTGATTCATATAGAGAGAAAGGGATAAAATTAGGAAATCTGAGGGTAAGAACATTCAGACCTTTTCCTACCGAAGAGATTTATGATGCTCTTAAAAAAGCTAAAAAAGTTTTTGTTGTAGATAGGAATCTGTCTTACGGTCATAGTGGTATTTTCTTTGAAGAGACTAAAGCCTCATTATATAACAGTGATTTGGATATTCCTATTTTCGGATTTGTTACTGGTTTGGGAGGAAGAGATGTTACTCCGGAATTAATAACAGAGATTGTTGAACATGGTATTAAAAGCGAAAAACCGGAAAATGATGTAATTTGGATGGGGGTGCAAAAATGAGCGAAAAAAAGAGAAGATTAAAATTATCAATTCCTGAACAAGAAGTTATGAGACCGGGAAATTTAGCATGTCAAGGTTGCGGAGCATCTCTTGCCATGAGATATGCTTTAAAAGCTCTCGGGAACAATGTTATCTTGGATTTACCCGCTTGTTGTTGGAGTGTTATAGACGGACCTTTTCCCTATTCTTCGGTTGGTGTTCCCCTTTTACATATGGCTTTTGAAACTGCCGCTTCAACTGCATCCGGAATCAGAGCCGCTTTAAAAGTTTTGGGGAAAGAGGATACAAAAGTCGTTGCTTGGGCAGGAGACGGGGGAACTTTTGATATAGGTTTTCAAGCATTATCAGGAGCCGCGGAAAGAAACGAGGATATAATTTATGTATGTTATGATAATGAGGCATATATGAATACGGGAATACAAAGAAGTGCCGCCACCCCTTACGGAGCATGGACAACTACAACCCCTGTAAAACATTTTAAAAAACTTCCAAAAAAGAATATTGTTGAAATTCTTGCCGCACACAGAATACCTTATATAGCTAATCTTAATGTGGCTTATCCCGAAGATTTCATAAAGAAATTTCAGAAAGCTATGTCAATAAAAGGGATGAAATTTTTACATATTTTTTCTCCCTGTCCTCCGGGATGGAAAATGAAACCCGATGATACTATTAAGGTTGCAAGGTTAGCAGTTCAAACAAGGACTTTCCCCCTTTATGAAGTGGAAGATGGTTTGAAATATACACTTAATGTTAAAGTTAATAAACCTAAACCTGTTATTGAATATCTTAGATTACAGGGAAGATTCAAACACCTTACTGAAGAACAAGTCTCCACTATTCAAAAAAATGTTGATGAAGAATGGGCTCTTTTGATGAAAAAAATAGATAAAGAATGATTTATGGGTGAGTATAATAGTTATATAAAAATAGCTCTTGCTTTAATTGCGGTTTTGATTTTCGTTAAATTCGTCCAATCTCTTTTTCACTCAATTAAACTTTCCGAAATTAGGGATAAATCATTTTTATCAACTTTTTTTGATCAGTTTTTTAAAAAAACCGTTTTGATAAATAATGCAAAAAAAGCTTTAAGAAAAGAGGATTTTGTAACCGCCGGGAAATATTTTGAAGAAGCTGGAGAATTCCCGCAGGCTATTTCCGCCTACGAAAAAGGGAATGAATACTATAGTTTGGCAAAACTTTTTGAAAACATGAAATTAACAAGAAAGGCAGCCATAAATTATGAAAAGAGCGGTTATCTTAGGGAAGCTGTCAGAATATATAAAAAGATGGGGGATAATCTATCCGCTGCAAGAATTTTAGAAAAAAATCAACAGTATGAAGATGCTGCGGATCTATATATGTCGGCAAAAAAATATGATGAAGCGATTAAGATCTTCGAGAAATTCGGCTACCATAATTATATAGGCAAAGCTTATGAAAAACAGGGGAAATATAAACAAGCTGCGGATGCTTATCTTAAATGGTTTAAACACATGAATGAATCAAGAATAACCTCCATTGAGATAACGGAGGAGGTTCTTAAATATCTGTTGAAAGCAGCTGATTTATATGTTAAGGTCGGTGAAGTCGAGAGAGCTATCGGAATTTTGGAAGATGAGGGGATATACGATAAAGCGGCAAAACTATGTGAAACTCACGGAAAATTAGATAAAGCGGCTGAACTTTATGAATTAAACCATGATTATAAAAATGCTGCGGAAATATATTTAAAAGCAAATAAAGAGGAAAGAGCTAATCTTATGTTTGCCGATTATTATTATGAAAAAGGGGAAACACTGTCTGCCGCAAAATATTATTATCTGTCGGGAGATTATGGAAGAGCTGCGGAATTATTCGAGTGGGAGAGAGACTATGAAAAAGCGGCGGAGGCGTATAGAAAAAATGAAAGCTATTCTTCTGCGGCTGAAAATTACTTAAGAATCGGGAAAAAGGAGATTGCTGCGGAATTATTCATGCTTGGGAATGAATATCTTAAAGCAGCGCATATTTACCGTGAGTTGGGAGAATTATCAAAAGCGGGAAATGCTTTTCTTATGGCACAGGATTATTTTAATGCGGGTTTATCATATTATGATAGTGGAAATGCAAAAAAAGCTATTGAATCATTTCAAAAGGTTGATATAAATGATAAGAATTATCATTCTGCAATACTTTTCATCAGTAAGATTTTTCTTGCCAGTGGAAAATTGGAACTTGTGTTAAGCACTTTATCAAAATATCTTGAGAATAGACCTGTTTCCCTTGAAACTATAGATCATTATTATATTTTCGCCCTTGCTTACCAAAAATCGGGAGAATATGAGAAAGCTATTGAACTTTATAAATTGATTCAAGCTGTTAATTTTGATTATAAAGATACTCAAAAATTGATAGAGGAAGCTTCTAAACAGATGTCGGAAAAAAAGCAATTAGAATTAGTTAATTCTACCGGCGAAGGAAATATGAGATATAGAATAATAGAAAAAATCGGTGAAGGTGGAATGGGACAGGTTTATAAAGCGGAAGATAAAGTTCTGAAAAGGATTGTTGCTCTTAAAGTTTTAAAGAGTAGCTCTATAAGCGGAACCAAAGCGGAAAATAAGTTTTATTCGGAAGCACAACTTGCGGCCAAGATGAATCACCCCAATATTGTTACTGTTTATGATGTTGGAATGATAAAAGATCAACCTTTTATTTCAATGGAATATATAGAAGGGGATAATTTTATCTCTCTTCTGAAAAGAAGAAAAAGATTTAATTTTAAACAAATCGTATTCGTCGCTTCTTATCTTTTTAAAGCTCTTGAATATGCTCACAAAAAAGGGATTGTTCATAGAGATATCAAACCGCAAAATATTATGTTAACTAAAGATAAACAGATAAAAATAATGGATTTCGGACTCGCAATTATCAAAGATGAATTTAGCACGGATGATAATATAATAGCGGGAACACCTACCTATATGTCTCCCGAGCAAATAAACGGCTCGAGTCTTGATAATAGAACTGATATATATTCGGCCGGAATAACGCTTTTTCATCTTACGGCGGGATATCCCCCTTTCAAAGGGGAAAATGTGGCTAATCAACATCGCTTTGATAAAGCCCCTTTATTATCGAGCATAAGAGAGGATATACCTATGGAATTTTCTAAATTTGTTGAAAAATGTATAGAAAAAAATAAAGAAAACAGGTTTACATCGGCATCCGAAGCTCTTCTTGTTCTGAAGAAGATGAAATAAATAGTTAAAAGGGAAATAACTTCTTCTTTTTATGTTTTAATAATTTTCGATGAAATTGGAGAAACATTTCATCTTTGGGGAAATATTGTAAGGCTTTTAAAACAATTGGTTTTGCTCTTGTTGTAAGATTTTCCTCGTCATATAGAAGCAATAATTGATAATAAGCTTCTTTCATCCATGGTTCTTTTTTAATTAACTCTAATAAAATTTTTTCCGCATCTTTTTTATAAGAATCTATCTTTGCTTCAGCCTTAGCTAATAACAAAATGGTTTTATTGTTTAATTCACTATAATTTAAAACATTTTTAATAAGCCGAACAACTTCATTATATTTTTTAAGTTTAAACAGATAAGAAGCTCTTGAAAGAGTTTGGGTAGCAAGTTCTTCATCACTAACCTTTTCCTCCTTATCGGATTCCTTTATCTCGCCTAATGAGAATGCTTTATTTATAGCGTCGAATATCACCTCAACCATATTTTTCACTTGCTTATCACAATCGGGGGGTAAACGATCGGGATGAAATTTTTTCACCAATCTTAGGTAATTTCTCTTTCTTTCGTTTCCTTTTCCTTTAAGGATGGTAGAATAATTCTTGTTCTCTGATAATTCATAATATTCTTGTATCTCTTCAAGAAATGATTCGGAAATTTTTTGCTTATTTAATTTTTTTTTCTCTTTATCAGTGTTCTCTATAGAGATAAAACCTAAAATATATAGTTTTAATAATGTTTTTATTGTTTCCGTTTTTTTTAAAAGTTCGGAACTGTCATTTCCATCCTCAATAGTCGTAAGAAATCTCTTTTCTTTTTCGGAAATAAGAGATTCAAAAACCGATTTTTTCGGATAATGTTTTGTTATCTTTCCTAAGAGAGAAAGCTTTATTTCATCGGTAATAATAGCAAATTCATTTATTTCTAAAAGTATTTCAATAAGAGATATCTTTAATTTATTAGGGTAAGATACATTAGCTTTTTTCTCGGAGAAAGATATTTTCAAAGAAGAATTTTTTGATATATTAAGAGCAATCTTTTTAGCTTGATATCTCAGTGCCGCATAAAGTTGAGAAGGGGAAATCACTTTATCATTAACAAGTTTTTGTCCTGTTTTTAAATTACTTTTTTTAATATTCTTAATAGCACTCTTCAAACCATTGTATTTTTCTTTATCAATAATATTCAGGGAATACAAAATATTTAATAGTTTTTCTTCCTCTTTTGTTGTTTCACAGAATGTTAACACCCCTTTTTCTACATACAGAACTCTCTTGACACTTTGTTTTTCCGCTTGTATTGTCCCCGTTTTATTTTCTTCGATAATTTTACGCAAAAGTGAAATATACTCAATATTCACACAACCCTCTTTATTTATATATAAAGTTTTATATTATATTTAAACCTTTTCCGGCTTCATAAAAAGCTTTTAAAACAAATTGTAATTCTTCATCACTATGAGTCGCCGTATAACTTGTCCTTATTCTTGAATTATCAGGAGATACCGCGGGTGAAATAACGGGAGTAACAAATATTCCCATCTCCTTTAAAGCATACCATAGTCTAAAAGTTTTTTCATCATCTCCGATTATTACCGGAACGATAGGTGTTATTGTAGGCCCCGTCTTATATCCCATTTTCTGAAATTCCTCTTTCATCATTACCGAGATTTCCTGAAGTCTTTTTCTTCTTTCGGGCTCTGTCTTGATAATATCTAAAGCTGTTTCCGCTGCCGCAGCTGCCGCCGGTGTTATTGAAGCCGAGAAAATCATAGGTCTGCCGAAATGTTTTATATATTCTATAACTCTTTCTTCTCCCGCGACAAAACCTCCGAGAGAAGCAAAGGATTTTGAGAAAGTGCACATTATAATATCGGTCTCATCAATAAGATCAAAATATTCCGCAGTTCCCTGCCCTTTTTCTCCGAGGATTCCAACTCCATGAGCATCATCCATAAATATTCGTGCTCCGTATTTTTTCTTAAGCTCCACGATTTTCGGAAGATCAGCGACATCACCATCCATAGAATAAACACCGTCAATAACAATAAGTTTGCCCATGTCATCGGGGATTGATTTTAATATTCTTTCGAGATCATTCATATCATTGTGTCTGAATTTATAAACTTTACTAAAAGATAATCTTGTTGCGTCAATTAGAGAAGCATGATCCAATCTATCTAAAATTAAGACATCGTTTTTGCTCGCAATAGCACTTATTATGGCAAGATTCGTTTGATATCCGGTTGAAAGAATTATCGCATCCTCTTTCCCCATAAAATCAGCTATCTTTTTTTCAAGCTCAACATATTTTTTCAAAGTTCCGTTCAATAATCTGGAACCACAGGTTCCGGAGCCAAACTCATCAATGGCTTTTTTCATTGCCTCATTGATTCTTTTATCCCCGACAAGACCGAGATAATTATTCGAACCAACCATAATCATCTCTTTCCCGTCAACCTTTATTTTATTCCCATAAACCTCATCAATAGGTATAAAAAAGGGGTAAATACCTTTTCCCTTAGCTTCATCCGCTTCTTTAAAATTATAGCATTTCTCAAAAATATCCATTTTTTCCTCCATTTAAATTGTGATAAAATATTTTATGAATTATTTTATCACAGGTGCTACCGGTTTTGTAGGTATTCATTTAATTAATTTACTACAAAGAGATGAAAAGGTCAAGAGGATATATGTTCTTGTGAGAAACCAAAACAAATTGGATGAAAGATTGACAAGTAAAGAAAAAATATTTGCTATACAAGGGGATTTATTTAGTCTAAAAGAGATTCCTCAAGATGTAAATTTCGTGGTTCATTTAGCGGGATTAACAAAAAGTTATAAAAAAGAAAATTACTATCGTATAAACAGAGATGGAGTTAAAAAGATAATAGAGAAATCAGCGGCTCTGAAAAATCTTCAAAAATTTATTTTGGTAAGTTCTCTTGCCGCACAAGGACCTTCTCTAAAGTGTAAAGTATGCAAGGAAGAGGTTACCCCTCATCCTGTTTCAGACTATGGAAAGAGTAAGTTGGCAGGTGAAAAAGAGGCTCTTAAATTTAAAGAAAAAATGGATATTGTCATATTAAGGCCTCCTGCCGTTTACGGAACATGGGATTTTGATTTTTTGGAAGAGTTTAAAATGCTGAAAAAGGGAGTTTCTATTAATGTCAAACATAAACCTTCGGAGAGATTTGTCTCTTTGATAAATGTTGAAGATCTTGTGAAAGCCATTTTGTTTTTTTCAAGGGAAAAAACAAAAAGCGGAGAGAGTTTTTGTGTCGCCGAGACTAAACAATACTCTTGGGAAGAGGTTGAAAAAATATCAAGTTCTCTATTGGGAAAAAGGGTGAAAATTAGTATTACCATACCTCTTTGGATTGGCTATATAATAGCTTTTATTTTAACTTTCATATCATACTTATCTAAAAAAGGATATATCTTTAATCTTGATAAAATTAATGAAATAAGATACAGGTGTTGGATTTGTTCTTCGGAAAAAGCAAAAAAATACGGATTTACCGCTGAAAAAAGTTTTAAAGATTCATTGAAAGATGTGTTTGAATGGTATAAACGACATGGTTTTCTATAAAAACAGATCATCACTCCCTAAATATTTAAACAATTCTTTTTATATGCAAATCATACCTAATGATTGTAAATAAGATCAAGAAAAGGAAAAATCGCCGAAAAAGCATGAATGTTTAAAATAATGAAAAAAGAGGGAATAATACCGGAATTTATAATAAAAAAAATCTATTAAGTAAATTCATGTTTTTATTATTTTGCTTATAATTATTTTATTCCCCGAACTTTTTGCAAGATAGAGTGCTTCCTCGGCACTTCTAAACAGATAATCTATTTTTTTTACAGGAGATTCCGTAATGTATGATTGGACTCCTCCGACTGAAGTTGTAATTTCCATTTTCAGATATTTTTCCGATTCTATACTCTTTCTTATTTTTTTAGAAAACTCTTCGAAATAGTTTTCTTGAATATCAGACAGATATAAAATCAATTTATCATCTCCGTATCGTCCGATTAGGTCTGATCTTCTTACATGCGTTTTAATCCGATTTGCGATTAATCTTATAATTTTTTCCCTTTCAAGCGGAGAAACTTCCTTAAATGTTTTTTTAAATTGGTCAATATCAAAGATTAATAAACCCACATTATATTTTTTCCTCATTGCAAGAAAGGAAAGCGGCCTGATATTATGAAAAAATCCCCTTATATTCAGAACTCCGGAACTTTGATCAAAAAAGCTTTGATACATCAATTCTCTATTTTTCTTAATTATATCGTTCAGGTATTTTCCAAGCAGTGATATCTCAAGATTTTCCCCCCGTGATTTTAAAGCCTTTTGGTAAAGTATATCAAGCTGATTATAGTAAGACTCATCTTCGGATATCTCCGAAAAAAAAGTTTTTATAAAATTATGGAGTGTTTCAAATACAGGGTGTAGTAGATAGTATTCTATTTGATAAGCTGTTATAAAGGGGTTGTTTTTATCTATATCATCGGATTTTAATATTTTTTTAATCTCTTTTTTATAAACGGTCAACTCCTCTTTTATTTTTACGGTATTGGAAAACATATGCAAAAAGATTGTCTGATCTGAAAATTTCAATAATTTTTTGTAATAATTAGTATGAATTTTTCCCCTTTTCCCCATCTTTTGCCAAAAATTTTTTAATTTTTCATCGGAACATAAGTTTAATAATTTTTCATATATTTCAGAGATATCCTCCTCTATTGTTAAACATAAACCTATAATATCAGAAAAGATTTTTTCATCTTCCATTTTTTATCTCTTTTCCCTAATAAATAATATATGTTCAAATAGAAAAAAAGCAAATATATTTATAAAAAAACAATAAAAACAGTGCTTTTTTTATAATGCTTTTAACCCATTTTTTGTAAAAGCCTGAAAATATTAAATATACAACATATAGTGGTATTTTAAAAAAAAATACAAAATATTGTATTTTTTCCTTGACAATTTTCAAAAAAAATAATATATTACTAAAAGGAGGATGGAAGAAAATGAGAGATAATGGAAAACTTATTCAAAAAAGGGATGGCAGGTATGCACCTTTTGATGAAACCAAAATTTTTAATGCGATTTACAAAGCATTTAAAGCTGTAGGGAAAAAGGATGAAAATACGGTTTTATATATTTCCAAAGAGGTTGTTAAAATTATAGAGGAACATTATTTTAATTATGGTGTTACTCCGAGTGTAGAAGATATTCAGGATCTCGTGGAAAAGGTTCTTATTGAAAAAAATGAAGCGGCGGCTGCCAAATCTTATATTCTTTACAGAGAAAAAAGATCCGAATTAAGAGATATAAGACAGAATTTTCTTGATGGTATCAAGGTTATAGATGAATATCTTAGTATGAAGGATTGGAGAGTCAAGGAAAACTCCAATATGTCATATTCATTACAAGGACTGAACTTGCATATATCTTCAACTCTTGTTGCAAAATATTGGTTAAGGAAATTATATCCTCTTGAAGTTAGAATGGCTCATGAAGAGGGAGATTTTCATATCCATGACCTCGGGATACTCGGACCTTATTGCGTGGGATGGGATCTTGAAGACCTTTTGAAAGTCGGTTTTACAGGAGCAAGAGGGAAAATCGAATCAAACCCTGCAAAGCATTTTAGAACAGCTCTCGGACAGATAGTAAATTTCTTTTATACTCTTCAAGGGGAAGCCGCCGGAGCTCAGGCTTTTTCAAATTTTGACACCCTTCTTGCACCTTTTGTCAGATATGACGGATTATCTTATAAGGATGTAAAACAGGCTCTTCAGGAATTTGTTTTTAATGTTAATGTTCCCACAAGAGCAGGTTTTCAAACCCCTTTTACAAATATTACAATGGATCTTGTCCCACCTTCAACTTTAAAAGATAAAGCTGCCATTGTAGGGGGAAAAGAGATGCAAGAAACTTACGGTGAATTTCAGAAAGAGATGGATATGATAAACAGTGCTTTCGCCGAAGTTATGATGGAGGGAGATGCAAAAGGGAGAATATTTACTTTCCCGATCCCGACTTATAATATTTCCAAGGATTTTGAGTGGGAAAACGATGATCTTAAACCCTTATGGGAGATGACAGCAAGATACGGAATTCCGTATTTTGCCAATTTTGTTAATTCCGACATGGACCCCGAAGATGCAAGATCAATGTGTTGCAGATTAAGGCTTGATAATAGGGAGTTGTGGAAAAGGGGCGGCGGACTTTTTGGTGCGAACCCTCTTACAGGTTCAATAGGCGTTGTTACCATTAATCTTCCGAGAGTTGCCCATATAGCGTCCAATGAAAATGAGTTTTTCAGTCTTCTCGAAGATAGGATGGACCTTGCGGTCGAAGCTTTGGAGATAAAGAGAAAAAATGTTGAAAGATTCACTGAAGCTGGTCTTTACCCTTATACAAAATTTTATTTAAGAGAGATAAAAAAGACTCATGGTAAGTTTTGGAACTTCCATTTTTCAACGATAGGATTAGTCGGAATGAATGAATCAATGATTAATTTTCTCGGAAAAGATATAACCGATCCCGAGGCAAAGGAATTCTCAATAAAAGTTTTGGATTTTATGAGAGATAAAATTCAAAAGATTCAGGTGGAAACCGGAAATATGTATAATTTGGAAGCCACTCCCGCCGAAAGCACAGCTTACAGGCTTGCCAAAGCCGATTTAAAAAGGTATCCGGGGATTAAAACAAGCGGAGCATCCGAACCTTACTATACAAACTCGGTTCACCCACCTGTTGATGCTTATAATGATGCTTTTGAACTCCTTGAACATCAGGATGACCTTCAAATAAAATTTACCGGAGGAACGGTTGTTCACCTGTTTTTCGGAGAAAATATAAAAGATTGGAGAGTTGTCAGAGAACTTACGAAAAGAATTTCATCCAAGTTCAGATTACCCTATTTCTCGTTTACCCCCACTTTCTCAATATCTCCTGTCTCAGGATATATTGCGGGTAAACATAATTTCGACCCTAACCCCGTTAAAGAGGAAGATATTGATAAGTTCGGAGTGGTCGTGGAGATGACGGAAGAGGAGCTTGCTAATTTACCTGAAGGCTCCTATATAAAAATAGAGGAAGAAGAGGAACCAAATAATAGTTCGGAAGATAAAGTAAGCTTTAATTTAAAGCTGAACTAAATTTAATTAGGAGGTAATACAATGGAGAGTATTATGGAAAGAGAGGAGACTAAGGCTGTGGAAACAAAAAGAAAGGTAAGAGTGAAAGTTGTTCCTACCGAAATTTATTCAAGAGTGGTAGGATATTACAGACCTGTCCAAAATTGGAACAAAGGTAAAGCCGAAGAATTTAAACACAGGGCAAGCATTGATCCGAATCACCCTGTTAAAAAAAGAATAGAAATTTAATTTGGATATTGGAAAAATTTAATCCGCGGAGAAAGCTTATTGCTTTCTCCGCTCTATTCTTTAAGGAAAAATGTTAATTAAAGGTTTTCTTGGAACAAGCTTAATTGATTATCCGGGAAAAATTTCCGCTATTGTTTTTACGGGGGGGTGCAATTTCAGATGTCCCTTTTGCCATAATTCGGATCTTGTCATAGCGCTTGATACTTTACCTACCATAACTGAAGAGGAATTTTTCAAAAAGATTGATAAAAGGAGAGGATTTATAGACGGGATTGTTATTACAGGAGGAGAACCTTTAATTAACAAAGATATATTAAATTTTATTGAAAAAATAAAAGAGAGAGAGTTTCTTGTAAAACTTGATACAAACGGTTCTTTCCCCGAACTGCTCAATGAAATATTAGACGCTGATATAGTTGATTTTATCGCAATGGATATAAAATCATCTCCGGAAAAATACAGTATGGCTTCAGGTGTAAAAGTTGATTTATCGAAAATTGAAAAATCAATAGAACTCATAATGAAAAAATCCCCCGATTATGAATTCAGAACAACCGTAGTGCCGGGAATAACGGAAGAGGAGGATATGATTGATATGGTTAAAATGATAGAGGGGGCAAAATCATATGCTATTCAACAATTCAGACCCATGAAAGTCATAGATCCTCGGTATCTAACAATTAAACCTTTTCCTCATGAAAAATTATTAAGATTCGTAGAGATCATCACCCCTTTTGTTAAAAAGGTTGAACTGAGAGAAGAATAAAGAATAAAAAAACACTTACCCGTTTTTTGAGATATATACATAATATTTGTTATTGTTAAAGCCTATACCTTTTTATAAATAAAAAATTGGTTACAAAAAAAACACAATCTTTTAATACTCGCCTCTTCCCTTTTGCCTTTCCCATCCACACCATCTTGCTTTCTCTTATTCTCTCCTCTTTTAAGTTTATCCGTTTTTTCTCAGTGCCGAGCCATTTATTATATGTAAAAATAAAACTTTTTCTTCTCTTCTATGTGACATAATTTATTGTATTGTTTTATGACATTTTTATTTTGTAATTTCACAAAGGGAAAAGATGCTTGAAATCACCGAGAAATAGTAGTATATTATAAGATGAATAAAAAAATGGTAATCATATTGATTTTTTTATTATTCTCATTAGGCGGATGTATTCAAGATTATCTCGTTGCTCCCGAGGGAACAACTCTGTATGTAAATGCTTATCCGACCACAATTTATTATGAAAATGATTATTCCCTTATAACCGTAACAGCATTTGAAGCTTCGGGAAGACCCATCAGAGATGATGTAACCGTTTATTTTTTTACCGATTTGGGGACTATTACTTCCGAAGCAAAAACGAAAGATGGAAAAGCGGTTGTCAAACTTTACAGTGATAAAAGGGAAGGAACCGCTACCGTAAAAGTATCTATGCCGGGCGCGGGGGAACAAACCGTTTCAATTGAAATTGTCAGATAATGTTTGGTAATCTCGGACTTCCGGAATTAATTCTTATTTTTATAGTGGCTCTTCTTGTGTTTGGCCCTGAAAAATTACCTGAAGTAGCAAGAACAATAGGGAAAACAATAAGAGGGTTTAGAAAAGAGATGGCCGGCGTTAGAAAAACAATTGAAGATGAAATCGGAGATATAACAGAAGATTTGGATGATATTAATGAAAACATTATTTTGGCAGGAGATCTTGTTGAGACTTCCGAAAATGAAAAGAAAGACGAGAATAATGGTTTGACAAAAGAAAATAATAATATAGAGGAAAAAGTGATAGATGGCGGAAAACAAACCAATCAAAGAAACGAATAATAAGATAGATAAAATTGACAAACATAAAAAAAGAAAAAAAAATCCTGATGATATGTCTTTTTGGGAACATCTTGATGAATTAAGAAAAAGAATTTTTCATTCCATTATTATTATTACTATCGGTTTTTTAATCTCTTTCAGATACAGTGAAAAAATATATATTTTTATGGCCAAGCCTGTTTTAAAGTATCTGAAAGGGGGTTCTTTAGCCTACACTTCTCTGACAGAACCTTTTATGATGTATATGAAGCTTGCGTTTTTTGCTTCCATCTTCCTAACCTCCCCTCTTCTTTTTTACGAATTTTGGAAATTTATTTCTCCCGCTTTAAAGAAAAAAGAGAAGAGGTTAGCTATCCCCTTTATACTTTTTTCAACAGCCTTTTTTCTAATAGGCGGGTGGTTCGGTTATACAATAGTTTTTCCGGCTGCGTGTAAATTTTTTCTCGAAATAGGGAAATCCTTTACTCCGGTAATAACAATCAACCAATATCTTTCACTTGCAACCAAAGTCCTTTTCGGAGTGGCAATAACCTTTGAATTACCGATTCTTATCTTCTTTTTGGCAAGATTAGGAATTATAAATGCCAAATTCCTAATTAAATATTTTAAATTTTTTATTCTCTTGGCTTTTATTATTGCCGCCGTTATAACTCCCACCCCTGACATGGTAACACAGAGCATTATTGCTTTACCTTTAATAGGGCTTTACCTTGTGGGGATTCTTGTTGCTCTAATATTCGGTAAAAAGAAAAAAACGGATGATAAGCAAAATTGATGAAGCGGCAAATATAATTAAAAATGCAAAGAGAATAGTGGTTTTTTCCGGTGCAGGAATATCGGCTGAAAGCGGAATCCCCACTTTCAGAGGCGTGGGTGGGATATGGAAAAAATACAGAGCTGAAGAGTTAGCTTCTTATAATGCTTTTAAAAAGAATCCGGAATTGGTTTGGCGATTCTATGATTATCGCAGGCAAATAATAGCAAAAGCCGAGCCTAACAATGCCCATATATTATTATCCAAGATGGAAAATATGTTTGATTCTCTTCATGTTATCACCCAAAATATAGACGGACTTCATAAAAAAGCCGGTTCAAAAAATATTTTGGAATTACATGGTAATATATGGAGAGTTAGGTGTGAAAAAGAGGAAAAAGTATTTGATTTTATGCAGAATCCTGTTGATCCTCTTCCTCCGAAGTGTCCGTTTTGCGGAGATATTTTAAGACCTGATGTTGTCTGGTTCGGAGAATCTTTAAATTCCGATATCCTTAATAAAAGTTTCAAAATTGCGGAAAAAGCCGAGATTGCCATAGTAATAGGGACTTCATCCATTGTTTATCCTGCTGCACATATCCCTCTATTAACAAAAAAGAAAGGGGGAAAAATATTGGAGATTAATATAGAAAAAACCCCTCTGACCGATATTTCCGATATATTTATCAAAGGGAAAGCTTCTATGATAATACAGAAAATATTTTATAAAATTGCCGATTAGCCATTTTTTTATAATAATCTCTATCATTTTTTTAAATAATACATTATAATTTGAGATGGTTAAAAAAGTTCTTTTTTTCTTTATCTTTTTTGTTTATGCTTTTAACAGTTACAGTTACGGATTAACTCAAAATTTAGTTTTTCCTCTAAGAAAGGACATAATGTCAGCAATCCCATTAAATTCCGATGATGCAAAAGTTACCTTCT
>Ga0256835_1000670_pt1 | contig 23667 bp, 19 predicted proteins | sample PIR30metaG_FD_185972 | JGI IMG/M metagenome (GOLD analysis project Ga0256835, IMG submission 185972) | Hydrothermal vent microbial communities from East Pacific Rise, Pacific Ocean - PIR-30 | ecosystem: Environmental > Aquatic > Marine > Hydrothermal vents | place: Pacific Ocean: East Pacific...
CGGCGCCAGCGCGTCGCACGGGCGGCCCGGGGGGAGCTCGCTCCCACCGGGACGCACGGGCGAGGCGCGTCGCCCGCGCGAAGCGCGGGGGCCGGCCGCCGGTTCACTCTCGGTGTCGAGACCGCGGCCCCCGGCCACGCCCTTTCCCCGCCCGGTTCAAACGCGCCCGCGGCCCGCTCCGTAATACAGGGTGAGAAGACGAGACGAACCAACCTCCTCCTTCCTCCGCCACCGCCGCCGAGACCCGGCGGCGGTGGTCCATTCGGGACGACGGAGGCTGCTCCCGCTCACCGGCCGCGGCGGCCGTTCCACAGCTCGACATGGAGCCGCGGAGAGTACCGGAACCCGTGCTCGACACAGAGCGCCGCCACCACGGGCCCCCGCCGGGCAAGCTCCTCCCTGGTCGCGGCCCGGGCCATCAGGAGGACCCGGTCCCTCCGGACCTCGGGCAGCGCCTCGATCAGGGAAAGGACTTCGGGCATGTCCTCCGGGCCGGCCACGACGAACTTCAGCTGGTGCTCCGGGAACCGGCGGAGCAGCTCCCCGGCGGCGCCGAGGTCCGACCGGAGCCGCCGGTGGCGGACCTTCCACCCCGGATCGTCGGGATCGGAGTTCGACGTCTTCGGGGAGAGGGAGAGCAGGTCGCACGCGAACTCCGGGGCGACGGTCCCGGCGGTCTCCACCGTCACGTGGAGGTCCGCCCCCCGCAGGGCCCGGGTCAGGGCACCGACCTCCCGCTGGAGGAGCGGCTCGCCCCCCGTCACCACCACGTACCGGGCCCCGCTCGAGACCGCGGCCGCCACGAGGTCCTCCACACGCCACCGGACCCCGGGAGCCCGCAGGGCGTGGGGCGTGTCGCACCAGCGGCACCGGAGGTTGCACCCCGCCGTGCGGATGAAGAAGGACGGCACCCCCGCGAGGATCCCCTCCCCCTGCACGCTCGTGAACGTCTCGGCGATCCGCACGGCCGGCCCCGGTCAGCCGCCGGGCGACCGTTCGATCTCCCCCGTCATCGGCACGAACCGCACCGGGATGACGGAGCGCTCCTCGAACCCCGTCTCCGTCCGGGTGATGACCTTCAACTCCTGATAGAACGTCCCCACTGGGATCACCATGTGTCCGCCGACGGCCAGCTGCTCGAGCAGCGGGTCGGGAACCCGTTCGGGGGCGGCCGTGACCACGATCCCGTCGAACGGCGCGTGCTCGGGCCAGCCGCCGTACCCGTCGCCGCACCGGACGTGGACCCGGTCGTACCCGAGCCGTTTCAGGGTCTCCGCCGCCTTCCGGCAGAGGCTGGGGCGGATCTCGATGCTGTACACCTCGACCCCCATGGCGTCGAGCACCGCAGCCTGGTACCCCGAACCCGTCCCGATTTCGAGCACCCGGTCTCCGGGACCGACCTCCAGGAGCTCCGTCATCAGGGCGACGATGTACGGCTGGGAGATGGTCTGCCCATCGCCGATCGGCACAGGAGAGTCCCGGTACGCCTCAGCGCGCCACGCCTCGGGAACGAACTCGTGGCGCGGCACCGTTCGCATCGCCTCGAGCACCCGCGGATCCCGCACGCCGCGGCTCTTGATCTGGGTTTCGACCATCCGCTCCCGAAGCGCCGCCCAGTCGGGCCGACCGTCGCCGCCTCGCGAGCCGCACCCGCCCGAACCGAGGATCGTCATGAGCCCTCCCGTGACCAGAAGAAGGGACGCAGCCCGGGCAGTCCGCGCCTTCACCGCGGCTCCCCCGCAACGAAGCGGTCGATCCCATCCACCACCGTCCGCTCCACACGGACCCGTCCCGCGCCACGCCCGCCGTTCGCCAGCGGGTCGCCGTCGAGCACCGTCAGGTCCGCCGCCATCCCCGGCGCCACCGCGCCGCACCACCCCTCGGAAAACGAGGCCCGCGCGGCCCAGTCGGTGAAGAGATGGAGTGCCTCTCCCGCGGTCAGTCGCTCGGCCGGGTTCCAGCCTCCGGCGGGCGTGCCGTCCGGCCGCTGCCGGGTCACGGCGGCGAGCATCCCCGCCAGCGGGTCGGGCGACGCCACCGGCGCATCGGAGCCTCCTGCCAGCGCCACCCCGGCGTCCAGCAGGCTCCGCCACCGGTACGCCCAGAGGATCCGCTCCGGGCCCAGCCGGTCCGGCGCCCACGGCATGTCGTCGATGCAGTGCAGCGGCTGGACCGACGCGGTCACCCCGAGCCGGGCGAACCGGGCCACGTCCTCCGGCCGCACGGTCTGGGCGTGCTCGATCCGGTGACGCAGCCGCCTGCACCGGGCGGGCCCCACCGCCTCGAAGACGTCCAGGACTCGGTGGACCGCCTCGTCCCCGATGGCGTGCACCGCCACCTGGAACCCGGCGGCCGACGCCTCCATCGTGACCTTCCGCAACCGCCCGAGCGGCGTCACGGCCAGGCCGCGGTTGCCAGGGTCGTCGGTGTAGTCCGCCCCGAGCAGCGCTCCCCGGCTGCCCAGTGCCCCGTCGGCGTACAGCTTGACCGACCCGACCCGGACCATCCGGCCCGGCGTCTTCAGCGGACCCCGCGCGAACCACCGCGCCAGCAGCGCATCGTCGGTCCCGTCGAGCATCACCCAGATCCGGATCGGCAGGCGCCCCTCCCGTTCGAGCCGGAGCAGCACCTCGAGCTCCGCCGCCGTGGTCCCGGCGTCCCCGATCTGGGTCAGGCCGCGGGCCGCCAGCGCCCGCGCCGACCGGAGGATCCACCGCTCGATCACCGCGGCGTCCGGCGGCGGCACCGCCCTCCGCACCAGCTCCACCGCCCCGTCCACCAGCAGCCCCGAGAGCGTCCCGTCCTTCCGCCTTCCGAGGCGCCCCCCGGGCGGATCCGGGGTGTCTGGCCCGATCCCGGCGGCCTCCAGCGCCGCGGCGTTGGCCACGGCGGCGTGTCCGTCCACGCGCCGCAGGAGCACCGGCCGGTCCGGGATCCTCCGGTCGAGCTCCTCCCGGCCGGGGAACGCCTTCCCGTGCCAGAGGTTCTGGTCCCATCCCCGGCCCAGGACCCACGCACCGGCAGGGAGCTCGCGGGCCCTGGCCGCCGCCCTCCCGACGCACGCCTCCCACGACGTCAGCCCGGCGCAATCCACCTGCTCCAGCGCAGCCCCGTACCCCGCGAGGTGCAGATGGGCGTCGATCAGGCCCGGCACGATGTGGCAGCCGGGTAGCGCCTCGAGCCCGTCCACCTCACCGATGAGCCGGTCGGCGGCCATGGGATCCACAACCGCTGCGATCCGGCCGTCCCGGATCAGGACCGCCGCGCGCTCCGGACCCGACGGCCCGTGGACCACCGCCCCCGTCAGCAACCGCGTCGCCGCGGAGACGGGCAGCGCGATCAGCACCGCTGCCACGACGATCCCAGCGATCCGTCCCATGCCCACAGTGTACTGGATCACCACCCACTCCCAGACGAGAGCTCATGAGCAGCCGGCTCCGCATGCCCGCGGGTGCCAGAAGGACCCGAGACCGTACCGGTCAGCCCACCGGGACTGGGTGGATCTCCCAGACTTTCCCGGCGTACTCCCGGATGGCGCGGTCGGAGGAGAAATACCCCATTCCGGCAACGTTCCGGATCGCCTTCTCCGCCCAGGCGCGCCGGTCGGCGTACAGGCCCGCCACCCGCTGCTGGGCTTCGCAGAACGGGCGGAAGTCGGCCAGGTGGAAGTACGGGTCGCCCTCCTCGAGGAGCGCCGACCACAGCTCGCGGAGCCGCGTGGCGTCGGAGGCGCCGAAGACGCCGTCCCGGAGGGTGTCGAGCACGGCGGCGAGTTCCTCGTCCTCGTGGTAGTACCGCCACGGATCGTACGAGCGGGCCGCCTGGAGCCTGGCGACCTCCTCGGCCGTCAGACCGAAGATGAAGAGGTTCTCCTCGCCCACGGCGTCGCGGATCTCGATGTTGGCGCCGTCGAGGGTGCCGATGGTCAGGGCGCCGTTGAGCGCGAGCTTCATGTTGCCCGTGCCCGAGGCTTCCTTGCCGGCCGTGGAGATCTGTTCCGAGAGGTCGGCCGCCGGGATGATCCGCTCCGCAAGGGTGACACGGTAGTCGGGGAGGAAGACGACCTTGAGCCGTCCTTCGGCGGCCGGGTCCGCGTTGACCGTCTCGGCCACCGCGGTGATCAGGCGGATGATCAGCTTGGCCCGGTGGTAGGCGGGAGCCGCCTTGGCCGCGAAGATCACCGTTCGGGGGACGCCGGCGGAGCCGGGGGCCGTCTTGATCCGCCGGTACAGCGCGATGACGTGCAGGATGTTGAGGAGCTGCCGCTTGTATTCGTGGAGCCGCTTCACCTGGACGTCGAACAGCGAGTCGGGATCGACGCGGATTCCGGTCTCGGCCTCGATCGTCACGGCGAGATCCACCTTGTTGGCCCGCTTGACCGCCAGAAACCGGTCCTGGAACGCTGGATCGTCCGCATGCTCCCGGAGCGCCTCGAGCCGATCGAGGTCCCGCTCCCACCCCGGCCCGATCGCCTCGGTGACGAGGGCGGCCAGCCGCGGGTTGCACGCCCGCAACCACCGGCGGGGGGTCACGCCGTTGGTGATGGGGATGAACCGGTCCGGACACAGCTCGGCGAGCTCCGGCACCACCCGTTCCACGAGGAGGCGGGTATGGAGCCGGGCCACGCCGTTGACCCTGTGGCTGCCGATGATGGAGAGGTTCGCCATCCGCACGTGGGGCTCGCCCTCCGACGTCAGGATCGAGACCCGAGCAAGCCTCTGGGTGTCGCCGCCGAGCCGGTCGCGGGCCTCCTGCAGGAACCGGCGGTCGATCTCCCGGATGATCTGGATGTGCCGCGGCAGGAGCTCCTCGAGCATCGAGACCGGCCAGGTCTCCAGCGCCTCGGGCAGCAGGGTGTGGTTCGTGTAGGCGCAGCACGCCCGGGTCAGCTCCCAGGCCCGTTCCCACCGGAGCCCCGCATCGTCCACCAGCGCCCGCATCAGCTCGGCCACGGTCAGGGCCGGGTGGGTGTCGTTGAGCTGGAACGCGACCTTGGAGGGCAGCATCGGCCATGCCTCACCGTGGTGCCGCCGGAACCGGTTGAGGGCGTCCCGCACGGAGCAGGCGACCAGGAAGTACTCCTGCCGCAGCCGCAGCCGGCGGCCGGCCTCCACGTCGTCCGACGGGTAGAGCACCCGCGTGATCGCCTCGATCCGTTCCCGCTCGGCCACCGCCTTGACGAAGTCGCCCTGGGAGAAGATCCGGAAGTCGAACTCCTTCGGCGCCTCGGCCTTCCACAGCCGGAGGATCGCCACGGTTCCCGTGCCGTAGCCGGCAACCAGCACGTCGTGGGGGACCCCGTAGAGGGTGCGGTGGCCGGTCCACACCGGGCGGTGCTGCCCGTCTCCGCCGGTCCGCCATTCGATCTCACCGCCGATCGGCACGGGCACGGTCAGATCGGGGCGCGGGATCTCCCAGGCGTAGCCGCTCTTGAGCCAGGTGTCCGGCGTCTCCACCTGCCACCCGTCCACGATCTCCTGCCGGAACAGCCCGTACTCGTACCGCAGGCCGTACCCGACGGCCGGATAGTCCAGGGTGGCCAGCGAGTCGAGGAAGCAGGCGGCCAGCCGTCCGAGGCCGCCGTTACCCAGCCCGGGGTCCTGTTCCTCCTCCGTCAGCGTCTCCAGATTCAGCCCGAGCTCCTGCATCGCCTGGCGGGCCGTCACGAGGAGGTCGGTGGCGATCAGGTTGTTCATCAGGAGCCGCCCCATCAGGAACTCCATCGAGAGGTAGCAGACCGTCTTCGGGTGGGCGTCCATGTACGTCGCCTGCGTCCGGAACGCCCGGTCGATCAGTGCCTCGCGGACGGTCAGCTCCAGCGCTGCCAGCTGGTCTTCCGGTCCGGCCTCGGCCAGAGTCAGGCCGCGGGTGTACCGCAGGTAATGGAGAAACCGTTCACGGAACTCCTGCGGCGTGAAGGGGGAAGGCTGCTCGTTCTCGGCCATGCTCGCTCCAGTCGCGCCGGCCCCCGTCGTCGGGGGCCGCACGGCAGGGTACCACGGCCGGAGGGCGGAGCGTCAGGAAACAGGGGGCTCCGGACGGTCGAACACGGCGGCAAGGGTCTCCGGGTCCGCCGAGGGCACCCGGAAACGGTGGCTCCCCGCGGCGAGGGTGATCGCAACCTCCCGCTGGGCGTAGAGCCGCCTGAAGCCGCTTGCGGGCCGTACGGAGACGGAGGCGATCCCACGGCGGGGGAGGGTCCGCACGAACGGTCCGAGCTCCGACCGGACCCACTCCCGTCCCACCGAGACCGTCCACCGCCGGCACCGGAACGCCGCCACGGCCACCAGACCGCCGACGGCGGCCAGCGCCGCGCCAAGAGCCTCCATCCAGCTCCCCTCCCCGAGCACCATCCCGGCGATCCCCGCCAGTGCCGCGACGAGTCCCCCACCGAGACCGAGGAGCCACCACCCGGTCCGGAGGCGGCACGCCTCCCAGTGCTGGGGCACCTCGGCCCGGTCCGAGGCTCGTGCGGAGCGGATCGCCACCGGCATCCCCGGGAGTCTACCGCTATACTCGGCCGGGAGGAACCGGTGGACCGGGAGCGCATCGAACGTGCGGCGGAGGCGATCCGGTCGGCGACGGCGTTGCTCGTCACCGCGGGCGCCGGGATGGGCGTCGATTCCGGCCTCCCGGACTTCCGGGGGGACGAGGGGTTCTGGAACGCTTACCCCCCGATGCGGCGGCTCGGGATCTCGTTCGTCGAGATGGCGAACCCCTCCTGGTTCCGGAGGGACCCGGAGCTCGCCTGGGGGTTCTACGGCCACCGCCTCGGCCTGTACCGTGCGACGGTCCCCCACGAGGGGTTTCGGACCCTCCTCGAATGGGGACGGGCGTGCCCCGAGGGTCTGTTCGTCTTCACCTCCAACGTCGACGGCCAGTTCCAGAGGGCGGGGTTCCCGGAGGAGCGGATCGTCGAGTGCCACGGCTCGATCCACCACCTCCAGTGCGCCGGAGGGTGCGGCGCCGCGATCTGGCCCGCGGAGGGCATCACCGTGGAGGTCGACGAGGCGACGTTCCGGGCGCGGCCGCCCCTTCCGGCCTGTCCGCGCTGCGGGGGCCTTGCCCGCCCCAACGTCCTGATGTTCGGCGACTGGCAGTGGATCCCGCACCGGACGGCGGCCCAGGAGGCGCGGTTCGAGCGGTGGCTGGAGTCGGCCGCCGGCCCCGGTCTCGTCATCGTGGAGCTCGGTGCCGGAACGGCCGTCCCCACCGTCCGGATGACCTCCGAGCAGATCGCCGTCCGCTCGGGGGGGACGCTGATCCGGATCAACCCGCGCGAGCCGCACGGTCCTCCGGGTACCATCTCGCTCCCGGCGGGAGCGCTCGAGACCGTCTCCGCCATCCGCCGGACGCTGGACGGGGCCATGGGTTGATGAGGGCGCCGGGCCGGCGCGGTTGATCCGCGTGCCGTTGGAGGAGTAGACTCCGTTCACGCCATCGGCCTTGCACTGGGTGAGCGGCTGGAGGTTGCAAGACCGGTAAGGATGGAGGGCTTCAAGATGCGTTCGAACGTTCGGTTGTCTGTCGTGGTGCTGTGTCTGGCTGCCGGTCTGGTCCTGGGGGCCGTCACCGTTGCAGGAGCCGGTGAGCTCCCGCAGCGGGTCGTCATCCACGTGGACTCGATGAAGCAGGCCCGGGAGCTCGGAAAGATCGTCGACGTGGATCGCGAGGCGTCCCGGTTCGGCGAAGGGGAGATCGTCGCGTACGCGAGCGCGAAGGCGCTGCTGACGCTGACGAAGATGGGGATCGACTGGCAGATCGCGCCGGAGCCCAAGGACACGAAGGCGCTGACCATGTGTTCCTCCGGCTGGGAGAACAACCCCACGTGGGACTGCTACCCGACCTACGCCCAGTACGAGGCGATCATGCAGAAATGGGCGACGGACTTTCCGTCGATCTGCCGGGAGGTCGAGATCGGAACCTCCCAGAACAACCACAAGCTGCTGGCCCTGAAGATCACCGACAACCCGGACACGGCCGAGGACGAGCCCGAGGTGTTCTACACCTCCACCATGCACGGCGACGAGACGGCGGGGTACGTCTTCATGCTCCGCCTGATCGACGAGCTACTGAGCGGGTACGGAACGGACACCGAGCTGACGGACATGGTCGATTCCATGGAGATCTGGATCAACCCGCTGGCCAACCCTGATGGCACCTACTACGGCGGCGACACCAGCGTCTCCAGCGCCCGCCGGTCGCTCGCGGACGGCCGCGATCCCAACCGCGATTTCCCGGACCCCGAGAGCGACCCCAACGACACGCCGAGCGGCCGGGCCCAGGAGACGGTGGCCATGATGAACTTCGCCCACGCCCACCACTTCGTGATCTCCGCCAACTTCCACGGCGGCGCCGAGGTGGTCAACTACCCGTGGGACACCTGGTCCCGCCGCCATCCCGACGACACGTGGTGGCAGTCCATCTCGCGGGACTACGCCGACCAGGCCCAGGCCGACGGCCCCTCCGGGTACATGGACGAGCTGGACAACGGCATCACCAACGGGTACGACTGGTACGAGGTGGACGGCGGCCGCCAGGATTACATGAACTACTGGAACCACTGCCGCGAGCTGACCATCGAGCTGTCCGACACCAAGCTCCTCGGGACGGAGAACCTCGGGACGTACTACACGGCGAACCGCCAGGCACTGCTCGACTATCTGAAGAACGCGCTGGAAGGCGTCCGCGGGATCGTCACCGATGCGGTGACCGGCGATCCGCTCGATGCGACCATCACGGTGCTCAACCACGACGCCGACAACTCCGAGGTCGTCACCGACCCGGCCGTGGGCGACTACCACCGGATGATCGCTCCCGGAACGTGGACGCTGCGGTTCAGCGCCACGGGGTACATCCCGCAGGACCACTCGGTCACCGTGACAGCGGGAGGAACCGTCCGGCTCGACGTGCAACTCGGGGAGGCTCAGCAGGTGACGGTTTCCGGCCGTGTCGTAACGCCAGACACCACACGGGCCTCGGGGATCTCCGGGGCCACCGTCGAGATCGTCGAGACGGGCGACCAGGCCACGACCGGCACCGACGGAACGTACTCCATTCCGAACGTCTACGAAGGCACCTACACGTTCCGCGTCTCGGCCAGCGGGTACGAGACGCTGGAGCAGAGCCGCGACGTGGCGGCGAGCGCGCAGCAGGACTTTTCGCTGGCGCCGTTGACGACGCCGTTCGAGACCGACCTCGAGCCCGACGACGGCGGTCTGTCCGGCGGCGGTGGCTGGGCGTGGGGAGCCCCATCGGGGTCGGGCAACCCCGGCGCCCATTCGGGCTCGAACGTCTGGGCCACAGTCCTCTCCGGTGACTACTCGAGCTCGGCCGACTGGAACCTCGATCTGAACGTCGCCGTACCGGCTGGCAACCCGGCGCTGACGTTCTGGCATTGGTACGCCATGGAATCGGGGTACGACGGCGGACAGGTCCGGATCTCGACGGACAGCGGATCGACGTGGACCGTCCTGACCCCCGATGGCGGCTACCCTGCCTCCAACGTGAACGCCCTCTCCGGTCCGGGATACAACGGGAACTCCGGAGGATGGATCCAGGCGCGGTTCGGCCTGTCCGCGTACGCAGGCCAGAACGTCAGGCTTCGCTGGCACTTCGCCTCCGACGGTTCGGTGCAGGACCTCGGCTGGTACGTGGACGACATCGCCGTGGTCGCGGCCACGTACCAGGCCGACTTCGACGCCGAGCCCACCTCGGTGGCGCCCGGTCAGGCCGTCCAGTTCCACGACCTCTCGTCCGGGCCGGTCCAGTCGTGGGCGTGGAACTTCGGCGACGGGTCCACGTCGACCGAACGCAACCCGTCCCATGCCTACTCGGCGGCGGGCGCCTACACCGTCACCCTGACGACGAGCTGGGCAGGCGGCGCCACGGACACGAAGACCCGCACGGACTACATCCAGGTCGGCGGGGGATGCATGCCCTCCTTCGCCGGGGCCACGTCGGCCCAGCAGGCGGCGAACGTCCACTTCGCCGCGGTAGACGTCGCCTGGTCCGCCGCCTCCGACGACTGCAACACCGGGTCGATGACGTACGAGCTGTGGGTCTGGGGCCCGGGCGACACCGTGGACTGGAACGACACACCGTACCGGACCGGGATCACCGGCACGTCGTTCCGCGTGACCGGTCTCGCCGCCAGCGCGACCTACACGTTCGGCGTCCGGGCCCGGGACGGCGCCGGGAACACCGACGACAACACCGTAACGGTCCAGGCCACGACCACCGGACGGGCCAGCGGTGAGACCGACCAGGCGTGCGCCGGAGGCTCGGCAAACGTGACGGTCTCGGACCTCCTGCACATCGTCGGGGTGATCTTCGGCGCCTCCGAGTGCGAGAACCCGGGCTGGCCGGTCTCCGACGTGGACGGCGATGGGACGGTCCACGCGCCGGACCTCTCCACGGAGATCCGCTACCTGACCGGCGGGATCTACTGACCTCCGGCCGTCTTCCTCCACCGGAGGAGATGGTGACCGGGCCACGGAGACCGTGGCGGCTGATGCCGTCTGGGGTCACGGTTCTGATGTGGCCCGGCTCACCAGCCACCCCATCCTCATCGCGGGGTGAGCCGGGAGAAGCCTGACGGAGCGATGACGGTACGCCGGGGGGCGCCTCGGCCGTCAGCGGACCCGGGGCGGCTCCACGGGGCGGGCGACGAGGCGGAACCAGAGGGCCACGGCCACGGTGCCGGCCACCAGCAGCGGCCAGGGCGACAGCTCGCCCAGCGCCACCGGCAGGTAGCCGATCCCCATGGCCAGCACGGCGCCGAGCACGGCGTACGGCAGCTGGGTCCGGACGTGGTCCACGTGGTCGCACCCGGAGGCCATGGAGGACATGATCGTGGTGTCGGAGATCGGCGAGCAGTGGTCGCCGAACACCGCCCCGCCGAGGATCGCCGAGACGGTGGTGGCCAGCAGCGCGTGGTGCGCGTCCTGGTGCGCCCCGGCGAGGACCAGCGGAACGGCCAGCGGCGTCAGGATCGCCATGGTGCCCCACGACGTCCCGGTGGCGAAGCTGACCAGCGCCGCCACGCCGAACACCACCGCCGGGATCAGCGAGGGGTCGAGCCGGGGCCCCACGGCACCCACGAGGAACCGGGCCGTCTCCAGGTCCGAGCAGACCTGGCCGAGCGACCACGCCAGGGTCAGGACCACCACGGCGAGCAGCATGCTCTTGAACCCCTGCACGGCGGCCTCCAGCGCGTCCCGGGCCGGGAGGATCCGCTGTCCCACCGCCAGCCCCACCGCCGCCACGAGCCCGAGCAGGCTCGCCCAGAGCAGCACCGTGAACGGGTCGGAAGCGCCAATGATCCGCCGCAGGTCGTCGGCGGGCTCCGCGGCTCCGGCCAGCGCCCGGCGGCCGGTCCACCAGAGCCCCGCCAGCGTCACCCCGACGACGACCATCACCGGGATCGCCGCGTTGTACCAGCGCCGCGGCGCCCCGGGCTCGGGGGCGAGCGCCGTGCTCTCGTAGTCGGCCAGCGGCCGGGCGCCCGGCGCCAGGAGCTCCCCGGCGCGGGCCCGCCGCTCGGCGTTGAGCATCGGGCCCCAGTCCCGGCCGGTCAGCGCCGCCGCCAGCCCGATGGCCAGGGCGAAGAACGGGTAGAAGGCGTGGGGGATCGAGGCGATGAAGATCGAGAACGGGTTGAGGTCCGATCCGCCGGCCTTCAGCGCGTCGCCGAGCAGCGAGACCTGGTACCCGACCCAGGTGGAGACCAGCGCCACGCACGCCACCGGCGCCGCGGTGGAGTCCACGAGGTACGCCAGCTTCTCCCGGCTGACCCCGTGCCGGTCGGTGACCGGACGCATGGAGTTGCCCACGATCAGGGTGTTGGAGTAGTCGTCGAAGAAGATCAGCACGCCCATCAGCCAGGTGATCAGCTGGCTGCGGCGCGGCGTGGTGGCCAGCGGCTCCAGCGCCCGGACCACCCCCTCCGTCCCGCCGGCGCGGGACATGACGCCCACCATCCCCCCGAGGAGCATGGAAAAAACGACGATGGAGACGTGATCCGGGTCGGCCAACGCCCCCCGGGCGTAGGTGGCCACCGTGGCGAGGAACCCGCCGGCGACGCTCCCCGTCACCATGGAGGCGCCGAGCCACACGCCGAGGAACAGCGACGCCAGCACCTCCTTGAGCAGCAGCGCCAGCGTGATGGCCAGCACCGGCGGCAGCAGGCTGAACCACGTCCCCGCCGCCGCGTCCTTCCCCGGAAGGAACGCCTCCCCCGCGGCCAGCACGGCGAGGATGGCGGCCCAGGAGACGATCCGGCGCATGGCCGGAGGGTAGCACGGCGAACCGGATCGAGGCCGCCGCCTTGTCGGACGTGGCAGGGTCCACCTTGCCGGAGGGCGAACCGGCGGCCGGCCGCCGGTTCGCCCTGCGCCCTGCCGCTTTCCCACGGCCCGGACGCGTGCCGTGCCCAGCGGTCTCGTGATGACGCTCCGTCTGGCATGGAAGGCATATCCATGCCGTCGTGTCCCGGGGGATTTGTGCCGTGGTTCACTCTCTCCTCCCCCAGGGTGCACTCCAGCACCCTCACCCATGAACCCGTGACTCGGTTTGCATCCGATCTCTATCCCTTCCCAATCCCCGATCACCACGCCACGGACCGACAACGACCTCGAAACGCGACACAAACACCGGCTAGAATCGCCACCATGAGGGCCGGGGTGCTTGCGCTGGACTTCGACGGGGTGATCGCCGCCTCCGCGGCGGAGACGTACCTGGTGGCGGCCGCCACCCTCGCGGCCATGGAGCCCGGCTTCCCGCTGGTCCAGCGCCTCCCCCGGGCGGAACCGGGCCGGCTCGAGCATCCGGACCCGGAGGACCCCGTGTACGCACGGTTCCTCGAGGCGATGCCGCTGGGCAACCGGGCGGAGGACTTCGCGGTGGTGCTCCGGGCGATCGCCGAGGGGGTGCCGCTCCCGGACCAGGCCGCGTACGACCGTTTCAGGAACACGCTGGAGGACACCTGGCTCGATGCGTTCCACCGGCGGTTCTACGCGGTCCGCCGCGGCCTTCTCGAGGCCGATCCTGGAGGCTGGCTGACCCTCGTCCGGCCGTACCCCGGAGTTCCGGAACGGATCCGGCGCCTGGCCCCGGCCGTACAGCTCTCCCTGGCCACGGCTCGAGACCGCGGGTCGATCCGCCGGTTTCTCGAGGCGTACGGCCTCGACAGCCTCTTCCCGGAAGAGTGGCTGTTCGACAAGGAGATCGGCCGATCGAAGCAGACCCACATCGAACGCATCCTCGAACGGACCGGCGGGAACGCCGGGGACATCCTGTTCGTCGACGACAAGGTCAACCACCTCGAAGGGGTCGCAGGAACGGGTGTTCGCCGCGCGCTGGCGGGCTGGGGGTACAACGGGCCGCGCGAGCACCGGCGGGCGCACCGGCTCGGGATCCCCGTGCTCCGGATCGAGGACCTCGACCCCGGGACCCTGGAGACGATCGGCTGAGTGTGATCGGCCGTCCCGCCGCCCCGCAACCCGGGGATCTCTCACACGCCGCCGGTCAGGAACACCCGGCCGGCTCGAGCACGCGGACGACCTCGAGGTCGGGCGGCTCGGCCGGGCCGTCGATTACCACCGTGCCGCCCGTGACCACACCGGGAACGAGCCAGCGCGGGGCTCCCGCCAGGGGGACCACGGCGAAGCCGGCCTCCGGCATCCGACCCTCGCAGACGGCGGCACGTACCCGCCACGGCGGGGAGCCACGCTCCGGGCGCACCACCCACACCAGGCCCCGGAACCGCTTCCCAAGCTCGTAGCGCCACGAGCGTTCCCCGGCCGCCACAGCCGAGGCGCCCGGCACAAGCCCAGGCTCGCCCGCCATCGACTGGACGAGCGGCCGGGCGTGCAGGCGGGGCTCCGGATACGACCACGGGTGATCTGGAGGCGCACCCCAGATCCACGGCCTTCGGCCCGTTCCGCAACCGCCCTCGAGAAGCCGGGGGGCCCATTCCCCCACGACCTCCCAGTGGCGTCCGGAGACCACCGTGTTCCGGCCCCTCGGGTCCCCCTCGGCCCGTCCCAGCGGCCCCGGATCGATGTCCATGGAGAACAGGACGGCCCCAATGGAGGTCGGGCTCGACGCCTCGATGGCCACGACGTTCCGGCCCGCCCGGAGCAGATCGGTCACCGGGATGACGTCCAGGACGAAGCCGGGCCGATTGTGGCCCGCCGAGACGAGGTACGAGTTGATCCAGAGCACGTACTGGCGATCACCGCATACCTTGGCAACGGCCCGCCTCGGACGTTCGGAGAGCGTGAACGACCGGACGAACAACCCCGCCGTCGGCCGCGGCTCGGACACATCGTCACCAACCCACATCCAGGACGCGGCACCGGTCAGATGGTACAGCTCTCTGCGGTACTGTCCGCGCAGCAGGAGCGCCAGCAACACGACGGCTCCAACGGCCGCCAGCAGACCGAGCCGGTACCGCCGGCGGAGTGCCCGCCCCTCCTCACCGGGATCGGACGCTCCCACAGGCCGCGTCATCGGTCACCGCGTCCGGTCGAGGAGGAGATCGGCGGCCTTTCGCAGGGCCACCGCCTCGGGCCTGTCGCCGAACGGTTCGAGCTCCGTCACGGCGTCCCGGGCGAACCGCATCGCCCGTTCGCGGACCTCCTCGAGAACGCCCGATGTCCGGAGGAGCTCCATCACCTCGGAAGCTCCTATGGCTTCGAACGTCCCCTCCCTCGCGACCCGCTCGATCCGTCCGCGCTGTTCCGAAGAGAGGCGCGGGAGCAGCAGCAGCAACGGGAGGGTCACCCGGCCCTCGAGGAGATCTGCCATCGCCGGCTTCCCGAGCTCGTCCGCCGACCCGGTGTAGTCGAGAAGGTCGTCGATCAGCTGGAAGCATAGCCCGAGGTTGATACCGAACCGTGCAAGCGAACCCGTCAGATGCAGCGTGGAGGGCTGGAAGAGCGCCGGCAGGGAGCAGGCCGCGGCGAACAGCTCGGCCGTCTTGCGGCGCGTGATGTCCATATAGGTGACCTCGCCGATGTCGATCCGGCCGCGCACCTCGTCCGCGAGGAGCTCTCCCTCGGTCATCCGAAGGGTCGCCGTGGTCAGCACCCGCATGACGTCCACGTCGCCGAGCTCGAGGCAAAGATCCATCGTCCGCGTGTACAGCCAGTCGCCCACGAGAACGGCGGCCTGGCTGCCCCACCTCCTGTTCGCCGTCTCCCTGCCCCTCCGCATCTCCGACTCGTCGATGATGTCGTCGTGGATCAGCGTGGCAGTGTGGATCAGCTCCACCACCGCACCGTACCGGATCGATCGGTGTCCCCGGTACCCCAGCATGTGGCTGATCAGCAGCAGAAGTGCCGGGCGGATCCGCTTGCCCCCGCCACCGAGCACCCAGCCGGCCACGTTCTGCACCATGGGAAGCGCCCCCTCCAGCTCGTGTTCGAGGAACGCCTCGACCTCGAGGAGCTCCGGCTGCACCGAGCCGAAGACCTCCCGGATCTGCCGGGCCTGCTTCAGGGATCGTACCGGGCCGCTCACGAGCCGCAGTCTAGCGGTACCAGGCCGCCGGTACAAACAGCGGGCACCACACCGTCCGTGTCCGGACCTGGTTCAGCCATCATCGCTCACACACGTCACGCCCTCGGGCGGTTCCGGCAGCCACCCTTCCGGCAGCCCGGAGGCGGGCCTCCATCCGCTGAACCGGAACCGGTTGATGGCGCCCGAGACATCCTCCACCGTGACCTCTGACGGGAGCCCGTCCGGTCCCGGACGAACCGTCGTCCGGGCGATGCTTCCTGGCTCCCGAGGCACGAGGACGAGCGCGTCCTCCGAGACGGCCAGGGAGAACCGGTCGAGCGCCTTCGCGGGATCGAGCATGGCGACGAGGGGGATCCGCGTCCACTCACGGTCGGTCAGGACGTGGTCGTCGCAGCTCCTGGCCTCGAGGTCGACGAGCCGGACCTTCCGGCCTTCCAGGCCCATCGATCGTACCGGGGGCTCACCCTCGGTGAACAGCGCGCGGTCCGGCCAGGCGAGGACCAGCGTTCCGGAGACGGTCTCCCCCGCCGTCATCCCCGCGGGCACATACTCCTGCACGTAGGACACCTTCCAGGCTGGCCGGGACCGCACCGCCTCCGAGATCCGCTCGAGAATGACCACCGGCCCGCCGCCTGCCGCATGGACCGGCGCGACAAGGCAGGCCAGCACCACGAGAAGCCGTTCAGCCGCCGATCTCGACACTCTGAACCGCCCGCGCGACCACGAAGACGCGCTCGTTGTTACTTGCCGGGTCCAGCGGCTCGAGGAAGAACCCCCGCTCGCCCACTGCGTATCGCCGGACCGTTCCTCTGAGGATCTCACCGTCGAAGAACTCCACGCGTGCCACCCCTCCCGCCGGGGAGGACTCACCACCGAGCGCCATGGCCAGGGCCCGCGCGCGCGGATCCTTGAGAAAGAAAACCGCCTTCAGCGTATCGAGGTCGGCCTCCACGAGATCACCCCCGGCGGTCCGGACCGCAACGGCGTTCTCCGTCGCAGGGGCGAACTCCCCGTGCAGCACCCCGTGGACCACCCTGCCGTCACGGAATCGCAGCACGACCTGCCGTTCCTCTCCACCGTCCATCGCTGTGGTCCTCCCAGCTTGGGTCAATCGTACCGTGACCACCCGGGACGGTCCAGCGGACTGGCTCCCCGGGCGCCCTCTTGAACGGGTGAGGCGGAGCCCCGCAACCCTCCATCGGGAACCCCGCCACACACAGGAGGCCGTTCGACAACCCGTCAGCGGGGGCCGCCGGCCATCGCCTCCAGACGCCGGATCCGCTCCTCGATGGGCGGATGGGTCGCGAAGAGCGCCATCATGCCGCGGCCACCGAACGGGTTGGCAATCATCATGTGGGCCGTTGTGGGCTGGGCCGTCCGCATGGGGACCCGCGCGGTGTACGCACCGAGCTTACGGAGCGCCGAAGCGAGTCCGAGCGGCGTCCCGGCGATACGGGCGCCCTCGGCGTCGGCAGCGAACTCCCGCGAGCGCGAGACGGCAAGCTGGATCAACAGAGCCGCGATGGGCGCCAGCATGGCAAACAGAAGCCCCCCCAGCGCTCCACCGCCCCGCTCCTCCCGGCCGCCCGAGCCACCGAACATCAGGGCCCAGCCGGCCATCCGTGCGATGTAGGTGATGGCGCCGGCCAGCGTTGCAGCGACCGAGGAGATTAGGATGTCCCGGTGCTTGACGTGCCCGAGCTCGTGGGCCAAGACCCCCTTGAGCTCCTCGCGGTTCATGGTCTCCAAGAGCCCCTGGGTGACCGCCACCGCGGCGTGGCGTGGATTGCGCCCCGTGGCGAAAGCGTTGGGCTGCCTCTCGGGAATGATGTAGATTCGCGGCATCGGGAGGCCTGCATTCTGGGCCAGCTCGGCCACCACGGAATACAGCTCCGGAGCCTCGGCCTCGCTGACGGGCTGGGCACGGTGCATCTTCAGCGCAAGGGTGTCCGAGAAATACCAGCTTCCCAGATTGAGCAACGCCGCGATGCCGAGCGCGATGGTCATACCGCCCCTGCCGCCGAACACCTCGCCGGCCCAAAGCAGAAGACCGGTCATGAAGCCCAGCAGCAGCACGGTCTTGATCCAGTTTGTCATCGGTTCCTCCATCTCATCGCATGAATGGCCACGGGGTCAGTCGAGAAGCGCCGAGGCGACCAGGACAGCCACGAGGACGAGGATCGCCCCGCCGAGCACCGCCATGGCGAGCTCCGTGACTGTGTACCGGCCAAGAAACCGCTTTGGCCGCCTCCGGCTCCTGTGATGGCGGATCTTCCGTCCCATCGGCCCTCCCATGAAGATCATAGGACCCCTCCCGCCACGACGCAACGCGCCCCCCGCCGGACCGCCGCCCTCTGTCATCCTCCCGAGGGCTGACTATCCTCAGCCAAAGGTCCGGAAACGTGTGGGACACGACCGACTCTCCGTGTCGGGATACTTCCCTTCGCCCAAGCACATCGGATCGTCCATTGCCGCGGCCACGTTGAAGAAACCTTGATATCACCATGAACCATGACCGGTACCGCTCTTCGTGGCTCCAGTCCAATGAATGCTCGCCTGGCGGATGCAATTCCGCGCCTCACTCCCCGGCGCACGGCCTCCCTGCTTCTTCCCGTGCCGAGCCGCAGTCGAGCCAGGGAGTGGTTTGGGGCCGCTCTATTGTCAGGAGGGCGAGACTGGTCTAGAATCCGCTCGTTGATTCGTGTGGCGGGGTGGTGGGAACAATCCGTCAGAGATAACCTTTTTGTGAGGGAAAAGAGGAGGAGAAGATGAAAGGAACTCGAGCCATCGTAATCTCAGTCCTGGCGGTTGCCGTCACGTTGCCCGCCGCGGCGTCCGACGCATCCAGGGAGCCGAGCCATGCACCGAACCGGGTGAACGAGACCCAGTACCCTGCGGCGGTTGGCCCCCTGGCGGCGCCGTTCTTCACCGAGGACTTCGACGGGGGCTCCTTCCCCCCGACCGGTTGGACCGTGGTGGACAACGAGGCCAACGGCAGCGCAACAACCTGGGACCTCAATACGACGTTCTCGGATTACAACGGAAACTACACCGGCGGCGCAGGGAACTGCGCCATGGTGTGCAGCGACTGCGACAATGGAGACTTCGACGTCGAGCTGAGGTCTCCGGCCATCGACTGCACGGATCACAACAACGTGGTCCTGAAGTTCAGCGCAAACTACCAGAACTTTGCCAACTATGACTATTTCGAGGTAGATGTCAGCGCGGACAACGGCGCGACGTGGACCAACGTTCTGACGTGGAACGAGGACCACGGAGGGTTTGGCGACCTGCCCGGAGAGCCGGTGACGCTCAACATCTCGAGCCTCGTGGACGGGCAGTCTCAGGTCATGGTCCGGTTCCACTACTATGATCCGAACACCAACGACTGGGACTGGTACGTGCAGGTCGATGACGTGGCCGTCGGGGAGAGCCGTGTGGGCATCCCCGCACTCTCCAGTGCCGGGATCGCGACCCTTCTCGCGTTGTTCGCTGGGGGGGCCATCCTCGTGATCCGCCGTCGGATCTGAGACTGGGACGAGATCGGGAGTGCGAGACGCCCCGCACCGGCGGGGCGTCTTTTCATGTGCACCAGGCATGACGCGAGGCAGCGTGGCAGCAGGTCATGTCGGTGGCAGCCGGTGAGGGAAACTGGGAAGAGATGTGGCGGGGAGGAGATGCTGTAAGGGAGAGTTTCTTGACGGGTTGCCGGTTGGGTCCCGGCGCGTGCACGGGTATGATCGTGCGGAGCTGGAGAGGGAGGGAACGATGCGACGACGAGCGATCCTGGCGACGGCCGTGACGGTGATGACGATCCTGGCGTTTGCGGGCACCGCTCGGGCGGTGGAGGTCACCTTCGCCCGGCATCCGGCGCCGTCGCCGGACGGGTCGGTGATCGCGTTCTCCTGGCGCGGGGACCTGTGGACGGTCCCGTCGGCCGGGGGCGAGGCCCGGAGGCTGACGGCCCACCCGGCGGCGGACCGGTTCCCGGTGTGGTCCCGGGACGGCCGGTGGATCGCGTTCGCCAGCGCGCGCCACGGGAACCTCGATGTCTACGTCGTGCCGGCGGACGGTTCGGAGGCGCCCAGGCGGCTGACCTTCGCCTCGGTGGACGACGTGCCGGTGGACTTCGTGCCGGACGGGCAGGCGGTGCTGTTCGTCTCCCGCCGCGACGAGTCGATCCGGTGGATGCCGGCGATGTACACGGTGCCGATTGCCGGGGGAACGCCGCGGCTCGCGGAGGACGTGCTGGGCCGGTGGGCGGCGTACTCGCCGTCCGGCGACGCCCTGGCGTTCGTCCGGGGGTCGACCAAGTGGTGGCGGCGGGGGTACCGCGGGGCGGCCAACCGCGAGATCTGGCTCAGGACCGGTGACGGGGAGGTCGTCCGGGTCACGGCGTTCGACGGCGACGACGACTGCCCGAGCTGGCTCGACGACCACGACATCGTCTTCCTCTCCGCCCGCTCCGGGCGCAAGAACGTCTTCATGAAGAACCTCGTGACGGACGAGGTGACGCAGCTGACCCGGCACGACGGCTCCGACGTGCGGTTCTCCAGGGCTTCGGCGGACGGCTCCCTCGTGGCGTACGAGTTCGAGACGGGCCTGTGGACGGTGCGGCCGGGATCGGAACCGGTCCGCCTGCGGATCGAGGCGCCGGCCGACGAGGCGTTCACGCCGGTGGAGCGGCGGGTGGACCGCTCCGGCGCCGACGAGCTGGCCGTCTCCCCGGACGGCGCGCTCGCCGCGTTCGTGGTGCACGGCGAGGTGTTCGTCACGGCGGTCCGCCCGAAGGACGAGCAGGAGATCGCGCCACCCCCCACCGTGCGGATCACGCGCACGGCGGCCCGGGAGAAGGACATCGCCTGGTCACCCGACGGGAAAGCGCTGCTGTTCACGTCGGACCGCTCGGGCAACGACGACCTGTACCTGGCGCGGCCCGCCGACCCCGAGGCGGGCTGGCTCGAGTCGTTCGACTTCCCTGCGACGAGGCTGACCTCCTCGGAGGCCGAGGAGCACGCCGGGCGGTTTGCCCCCGACGGGAAGCGGATCGCGTACCTGCGGGGCAAGGGCGATCTCGTGATCGTGGACGCGGACGGCTCCGACCCCGTGACGCTGGTCGAGCACTGGGCGCCGCCCGAGTTCGACTGGTCGCCGGACGGGCGGTGGATCGCCTACGCCATCCCGGACATGGAGTACAACAACGAGGTGTGGCTGGTGCCCGTGGACGGGTCCGCTCCGCCGTACAACGTCAGCCGGCACCCCGACGACGACCTCCAGCCGCGGTTCTCCCCGGACGGCCGCCGGCTCGTCTGGATCTCGCGGCGCCACGCCGACACCTTCGATGTCTGGGGCGTCTGGCTGACGCGGGAGGACGACGAGCGGACCCCCGAAGGGTGGCTCAAGCTGTTCGCCGCCTCGAAGAAGAGCGGGAAGAAGAAGACCGGGAAGAAGCCGGAGGATGCGGGGAAGGAACAGGACGAGGGGGAGGGCTCCGCCGAGGGCGGGGCGAAGGCGCTGCCCGAGGTGCGGATCGACTTCGAGGGGCTGTGGGAGCGCGTCCGGCCCCTGACCGACCTCAAGGGCGACGAGGACTCGCCCCGCGTCTCGCCCGACGGCAAGCGGGTCGTCTTCACCGCCGAACGGAACGGGGAGCGCGACCTGTACTCGGTCCGGTACGACGGCAAGGACCTGAAGCGGCTCACCGAAGGCGGCCAGGATCCCTCGGCGGTCTCCTTCGGGCCGGACGGCAAGGAGCTGTTCTACCTGGACGGCGACGGCCGGGTGAAGCGGGTGTCGCTGTCGGGAAAGGCCGGCGATCCGGTGCCGTTCACGGCGCGGTACGAGATCGACCGCACCGCCGAGCGGAACCAGGTGTTCACCGAGGCATGGCGCGCCCTGAACGAGTGGTTCTACGACCCGCAGTTCCACGGCGTGGACTGGAAGGCGCAGCTCCCGAAGTACCGGCCGTGGGCGTACCCCGGGATCGGCGACGAGGACTTCGCCGACCTGGTCAACCTGATGCTGGGCGAGCTCGACGCCTCGCACATGGGGTACTACCCGCACCGCGGGGGTGGGAGTCATGGCCCGCGCGGCGAGCGGACCGGCTGGATCGGCGCGCTGTTCGACCCGGCCGCGGGCGGCCCTGGGGTCCTCGTGCGGGAGGTGCTGCGGCACTCGCCCGCGGCGCGCGTCGACGTGGCGCTCGAGCCCGGCGAGCGGATCCTCGCCGTGGCGGGCACGCCGGTGGGGCCGGACACCAACGTCTACGCCCTCCTCGCCGACACGGCGGGCCAGCGGGTTCCGCTCCGGATCCGCGGGAAGGACGGCGCCGAACGGACCGCCGTCGTCATCCCGGTCTCCGGACGGGAGGAGCGCCAGCTCCGGTACGGCCAGTGGGTGTGGGAGCGGGAGCGGATGGTGGAACGGCTCTCGGGCGGCCGCCTGGGCTACATCCACATCCAGGGGATGGACATCCCCTCGTTCGAGGAGTTCGAGCGGCAGCTGTACGCCGCGGCCCACGGCAAGGAGGGGCTCGTGATCGACGTCCGCTCCAACGGCGGCGGGTGGACGACGGACTACCTGATGGCCGTGCTCGAGGTCAAGCGCCACGCCTACACGATCCCGCGGGACGGCGACCCGAAGGTCAGGGCGTACCCCCAGGGGCGCCTGCCGCTGGCGGCATGGACCCGGCCCGCCATCACCCTGTGCAACGAGGAGTCGTACTCCAACGCCGAGATCTTTTCCTGGGCGTTCAGGACCCTCGGCCGCGGGACGCTGGCGGGAACGCAGACGTTCGGTGCCGTCATCTCCACCGACGGGCGGATGCTGCTGGACGGGGCGCTGGTGCGGCTGCCCATGCGCGGCTGGTACGTCGCCGGGTCCGGGATCAACATGGAGCGCCACGGCGCCGAGCCGGACCTCGTCATCGACCAGCCCCCGACCGACGACCTGGCGGCGGACCACGACACCCAGCTCGAGCGGGCCGTGGCGGCGTTCCTCGCGAACATCGGGAACGACCCGCGTTTCGGCGCGTGGTGACGGAGGGAGGCATGAAGCAGTACGAGGCGTTCGACGCCACCGAGCTGTACTGCCCTCGGTGCCGGACGGCGCGGCCGGTCCACCGGCGTCTCCTGCTCGTCCTGCCGACGGGCAACCGCTCCGAGTACCGGTGCGCCGTCTGCGGCGAGGTGCTCGGCGGCAAGAGCGACACCGATTCCAGCGAGTACCGGGAGATCCTGCAGCGGTCCGGGAGACTGACGGGGTGAGGATCACCGCACCGGGCGAGGCGAAGGTGACGGTGGACCGCTCCCGGTTCTTCGCCGTGGCGTTCCCCGCGGCGACGGAGGAGGACGTCCAGCGGGCCGTCAAGGCGCTCCGGGCGCGGCACCGCAAGGCCCGGCACCTCTGCTGGGCCTGCCGGTTCCCGGGGCCCGACGGGTCGATCGTCGAGCGCAGCCGGGACGACGGCGAGGTGGGCCACCCGGGGCGGGTGCTGCTGGAGCTCCTCCGGCACGAGGAGCTCGAGGGCGGCCTGGCCGTGGCGCGAATCTACGGCGGGGTCAAGCTCGGCGTCGGGGGCGTCTCCCGCGCCTTCCGGGAGGCCGGCCGCCAGGCCCTGGAGGCCGCCCCCCGAGAGTAAGCCGGTCCCCCTCTCCCTGGGGCGAGCCACTGCTGGCCGGAGCCCGCCCCCTCGGCACGGAACTCGCGCCGCGGCACAGAGGACGCAAAGGGGACACTCCCCTGCGTAACCGGCCAAGACGAGGGCCGCTCAAGAGGTACGCCACTTCCCCACGACCCCAGGGACCAGCGCAGCGACGTCCCGGCTGGCGCTCCAGAGAACCCTGGCTTTCACGATCGGGACTGTCCCCCAACCGACCGACCCGCCGGCCGAAACGAGGCTCCTCCACCCAGTGCCCCACTCACCCGCCCAGCCAGGGACGAGCGAAGCGAGGTTCCGGTTGGCGCCTCGGAGAACCAGGCCCTTCACGATCGAGTCTGTCCCCCCACAACGAAGCCCTCCGCCATCCAGCGATCGAGCGCCCCACGAGGAACGGGCCGGCGTGGGGGCGGGGGCGGTCCGGGGACGGAGGCGAGGGCAAGCCCCGTGGAGGCGTGCCCGGGCGGCGAGCGCAGCCGTCTTGG
>Ga0256835_1000671_pt1 | contig 23583 bp, 13 predicted proteins | sample PIR30metaG_FD_185972 | JGI IMG/M metagenome (GOLD analysis project Ga0256835, IMG submission 185972) | Hydrothermal vent microbial communities from East Pacific Rise, Pacific Ocean - PIR-30 | ecosystem: Environmental > Aquatic > Marine > Hydrothermal vents | place: Pacific Ocean: East Pacific...
GGCGTGCTTGCGGGCGAAGGCGCGGTAGCCCACCCCCTGCACCCGGCCGGAGACGAGGGCGACGATGCGGCGTTTCATATCAATAGCCTACGGCAATCCGCTTCATCTATCCCAGCTGCCAGCAGATACGATGAATACGTGCGTTTTCGGAAGCGCTGGTTGTTCCTTGTCCTGGTACTGGCCGCAGCTCTGCCCGGTTACCCGCCGCTCATCGAATGGGGGCTAGAGCAGGCGCTGGCCGGGGTGCCGGTTCAGGTTGAGTGGCAGCATGTTTCCGGTTATGCCCTAACAGGTTTGCGCTTCGAGAAAATAAAGATTGCCGGGCAGGGTTTTGTGGCCGAACTCGACGAGGCGCGCATCGGTTTCAATATCGCTGCCCTCGCGGGCCGCAAGCTTCCCCTGGCCCTGGAGCTCCGTAGCGGGCGCATAAGGATAGAGCCCAATGAATTCAAGTTCCCGGCGGGTCCTGCTTCCGGCGGTGGTGCGAAGGTGGAGCCGGTACTCCAGCGCCTGGTCATAGAGGACGTTCAGCTGGAAAGCGCAGCCTGGTCTCGTTTCTTGCTGCCACCCTACCGGGTCGAAGTTGGCGGCCGCTGGCCCCGGCTGGATTGGCGGCTACAAACGGAGCAGGGTAGCCTCCAGGGGCGTTGGACCTACCTGGGGGGAGCCGACTGGCGCACCAGCTTTTCCGGCGACGTGGGCGTGAGTCGCTACTGGTGGGATGGCGAACAATACGGGATGCTAAAGGGAAGCTTTGGCTATGAGGGTGGCCACTGGATTGGCGAGGCCGATCTCGAAGGTGGCGGGGTAACTCTGGCGGGTTTCCCCATAAGCGGGGTGGCCGGGCATATTCGCTACCGCGATCACGTGATTACCCCGGAGCTGCAGGGGCGGGCGCTTGCGGGTCCGGTGGTGGCGAGCGGCGTTGTGGACATTCCCGGCCGCGAGTATAGCTTCAAGGCGGAAGGCTTGCCAAAACTAGAGGCGTTGCTCGAATTGTGGAATGTCAAGCTGCCCGCTACGGGCGAGGGGCCGCTCTTCATCGAGGGAGGTGGCTGGAGGAAATTGCGGTTGCGGGGTGGCTTTAAGGGAGAGGGGCGGTTTTTGTCGCGAACCCTCGGCTACCGGGGAAACTTTGAGTTCGCAGACGGTTTTTCGCTGCACGCCGAGGCGCATGGGAGCGTGCTCGAGCGCAGCTGGGATGGCGTATTCGACTGGAAGGGGAAGGGTTACACCGCCACGATTACCGATGATAAGGGCAGCCGCATTGGTTTGAGCGGTACGGACGTGCGTTATCAGGGGCAGGGGCGGTTGGTGTGGCCGTTGCCGCTTAGGGGTGCGGCGCGGGTGTCTTTTTCGGGGGAGAAGACCCGCTGGCGGGTGCAGGTCAAGAGTACGGGTGTGCATATGCTTCTGGTCAGGAAACCGCTGGATTTGTCCGGGAAACTCGCCGGTTCGGGTATGGAAGTAGACGGCAGGCTGGGACCGTTGGAGGTTGACGGCCGCTGGGACGATCTCGAACTTCGGCTTAAAGAGGTCGAACTCCTCGTAGGGCGTATAGGCGGCATGGGTAGCTGGACCGATCACTTTGTAGCGCATCTTGCTTATCGCTCGCCCTATGCGTCGCTTCCCCTAGAGGTGCTCCAGGATGGTTCGGAATGGCGTGTTGTCGCCGATGGTTACGGCGGCGGGGTTTGGCGGGACGGTAGATTCGACGCCCGCATCAGCGGTCTGCACGTATCCGCCCTGGGCGGATTCGACGTCTCGGGTACGGCGGTTTGGACTCCCGAACGCGGCTGGGAAGGTAGCCAGCGCTTGGATGGGCGTTATTTCGCGGTGCGTTCCCATCTGGAAGGGAAGGCACTGGTATACGTTGGTTCCATCGAGACCCCCCTGGGAGGCCTGCCTTTTTCGGGGACGGCCGATCCGGAGGGTGTAAGGGGCATTCTGGATGCCGCTCATTATGAATACACTCCGGATAGGTTGAGCCTCAGCGGGCGGGTAAACCTGGCCGACACGCTCCGTTATGAGGGAGATCTTGCGCGCAGCGGGGGACGCTGGTCGGGGCGGGCTCGCTTGTCTACCCCCTGGGAGGAGGCCTTTTTGACCGGCAAAGGCGTGTTGGATTTGCTTTTGCGTGGTTACGTGGACGCCGCCGGACAGCTAGCCCCCAAGCTGCTGCTGAAAGGCGTGGTGCGCTTCCCGAAGGTGGGAGAAGTGGCCCTTGAACCCCAGCCGCTGATGGTGGTTGGCGACAGGGTGAACATTGGAGAGGGGGAATTACTGATCAAGCCTCCTTTTGCTTTCACGCTCAAGGTTCCCTGGAACGGGTACGGGTACGATGGCGTACTGGCGGCAAGAGGGGATATCCGGGCGGGCGCGCTGAAGATCAAGTCCTCGCTGGGAAGTGTACGCGCTGCCGGTCCCTGGAGTGACATGGAGGTCGGGGGGGTAGTCGATATACCTCGCCTGGGCAGGGCGTTTCTGGAAGGGCGGTTCGACCTGACAAAGCTGCGTTACCGGTTTAAGGCCCGGTTTCCTGAGCATGATGGAGGTCTTGAGATCACTGGCAGCGGTGCCGACGTACGCTGGGCCGGGTCATTGCAGGGGGAACGATTGCGCCTTACGGGTGACGCTCGCTCGGTCCGGCTGGAAGCCGACGGCTTCGACAGCGCTCCATTCGGTCTGGCGGGTGTTTGGAAAGGCCGCCTTACCTATGACAAGGGATTGTCAGGAGACATGTTGTTTTCGGGTCGGCTGGGGCGCTGGCGTATGCGCGGTTACGGCACTTTAAAGCTGGAAGGGGTGGGACCGGGCTACCGTTGCGACGGCTATTTAAACGAGAACCGCGTTTTTACCCGATTTACCGTTAGCAGCGACTATGCCTCTGGAGAAGTGGTGGCCGAGGGGGCATGGCATGACATCGAAGCCAGGGGAGAGGGGGTATGGCACCTGCCCGGCCTCAGCGAGCGGCCCTGGGTTTTTAGCGCTCGCTTGGCGGACAAAAGCTGGCGCCTGGGCGGCCCTGTATCGGTACGGGGAAGAGGCCTGCGTTACGAGGGCGTACTTGACTGGCGGGATCGTTTTGCGAACAAAAGCGTGGTTTTGAAGGGGGAATTCCAGGGGCAGGGCGCAAGACTGCACGCCGATGCAATGTTGTCGGCGGCCGACTACCGGGTGGACATAACACTGGAATACAGCGACATTTTACGCGTATATTTGAGCGCACCATCCGCATCGGCCACTCTCGAGGGAACCCGCCTGCGCGTCGCGCATTGGGATCTAGACCCGCTGGGAAGAGCCCTCGGTGCTGATCTCTCCGGCACACTCGCGGGAACGCTCGATTGGGGCAGGCGCCGCGGCGGCAGCATTGCAGGATCCTTGTCGCTGGGTGGGCGAAGGCTGGGAGCTCTGCTGCGCCCCCGGGGAACTGGGTGGAGTCTGACGGTGTATGATCCTGAACTCCAAGCTGGTTTGAGGGCGCTTGTGGATGAGCAGCCAGTACTTGAGGGGGTTGGTGCCGCTCGAGGCCGTCTCAGATTTGGACGAGGGATCAGCGGCCACATTCTGTATCGCGGCCACGGAGCCAGCCTGAGCTTAAAAGGGGAAGCCGGAGGTTTGCGTTTTGGGTTTCGAAGTGGTCCGTGGCAGGCACGGGGATACTGGCAGAGCGATTTCGCAAGTTTGACGGTAGACGGGCCGTTACAGGCGTATATGACGTTGGATACCGCCAGTCTTAGCTATAAAGGGCGCCTGCATTACCGGAGCGGCCAAGCCGACGCCTTGCTCGCCATTTCCGGGAAGCGTGCAAAATGGCAAGGCAGCGGTTACGCACTGACATATCAGGGTGTACCTCAGGCGGGGCCTCTGACGGCGTCCGGAAACGGCATCTCCTGGAGATTGTTTTGGGCTGCCCCCTTGCAATTGAAGATAGCCGGGAACGGCTCCCGGATAGATTCCTGGCGGTTAAAGGGTACGGCACATACCGGAGGGGCGCGCCGTGACATTGGCTGGCTACGAGCCGACCTGGGTTACGACGGTAAGGGTTTCGATGGTGAGGCGGAGTGGAATTTTTCGGGAGCCAAGGTTCGCGTAGAAGGAGAAGGCGGGCAGCTGGTGATATCCGGTGGCGGCTCTGGGGTATCTTTGCGTGGAAAGGTAGATGCGGAAGGTGCGCTGAGTCTGAACCTGGGAGGCGGTGGGAAGACGGCCCTTTTTGGTTGGAATGTGAATGCGAACGTGCGGGGGACAATGCTTGCGCCGCTCATCCGGGCGCAGCTCGAGCTGGAAGGCAGGGGGGGTGCGCGAGTGGATGCTGCGTTCGTTTACGAACGTGAGTGGCGCTTGAACGTGCATGCTCCTGAATTAGACGTTCATGTTACGAAATCCGCTATCAACGTGGATGCCAGCGGTTGGGATTTACAACCCTTTGTTGGTATACCTGCACGGGTCTACGCCGCAGGTTCCGGCAGGTGGGAGAGCCTGCGGTTGCCGCTTCAGATTAAAGGGCCTTATATGGACATTTCCGGGGAATGGGACGGTTCAAGGCGTGCGCTGAAGCTGGCAGGGGAAGCCCTTGGAGGGCAGATAGGTGTTACATGGGCCCGTGATCTTTTCCTTCTTGAACTGGACCTTCCTCAACCGCGCGTTAGCGGTGTGATCAGCTACCGGGAGGGCCGCTGGAGCGGCGGTTTGGATATCGACCAAAACCTGGCGGGGGGTGGGGTACGCGGCCGCTTGGATCCGGCAAGTGCAAGTCTGGTTTTAGAGGGATACGGTCAGTATTCCGGAGCGTTGCGGGTCAGCTGGCGGCCCGGGCGTATTGAGGGGGGGCTTAAGAGCCCGGCGGCGGAACTGTCGGCGGACCTGCTGAAAATTGGCGATGGTTGGGTGGGGCGCGCCCGTATTGTCGCTGACCGCTGGGGCGGCGTGCTGGTTGTGGCTAATGGATCCGGCTTCCAGCTCAAGGGTCTCGGTCCGCTGGCGCCCCTAAAAGGAAGGTTGGCGTCACGACCCTGGGATATAGAGTGGAGCTACAACGGTCCCTTGCCCGAAAAATTGGGAGAGCTTCAAGCCGCAGGAAACTGGCCTGGAGAGGCCTGGATACGGGGTGAGTGGGTCATTTCCGGGCACCGCATGAAGGTCGTGGGCCGGGGCGGGTCGTTGCATATAGCAAATGAAGGGTTGCGGGCTATTTTGACCGCCTCCGGGCCGGATGTGAGCTTGCGGGGCTTCAGGCTTGGCGGGGCAGTAATCAATGGCTGGATACGCGGGCCGTGGCGGGCCCCGGAGTTCCAGCTTGCAACATTGGGGCTGCGCCTGCGCGGCCGGGCGGGCCTGGATACCGAGATTGCAATAAGCGGCTGGGCCAGCGGCAGAGTAGAACGCATCAAGGGTCATTGGCAGGGTCTGGTTGCAATCCCGGGCGGCGAACTGGCGGCTACGGGAGAAATGCTTGTCCCCCGGTTTAAAGGGCGCTGGCAGGACAGTGATGCATGGTTCGACTACCCGCGCGTGGGATTGGGCGGGCTTAGCGTTGACCTGGTGGCCCGTCGGGCGCGCGGCCTTGTGCGCATCAAGGACATACTTCTCAGAGGCGATGGCGAAAAGATTCGGGTCCAAAAACCGCTTTGGGGAGGGGAACTGGTAATCGAGTCGGAATTGCAAAGCGGACGAATCCGGGTGGTACCGGACGGGATAGGCGAGGGGTTGCTCACGTTCAGCCCCGCTACTGGCTTTCGAGGAACGCTGGTAATTACTCGTTCACCGTCTGGAAAGATAATAATTAGGGGGCTAAAGCGGGCGTTAGAAGCGAGCTGGCTGCACCCAAAGTCGCCGTGGCTGCCATGGGGAAAAGGACGTTTGGATATCACCCTGGAGCAGAGCGGAAGCTGGGTGGCGCACTACGGCGGCGGGGAGGTCAGCCTGGATGCACAGGGCGATCCGGGGCGCGCGCATTTCGATTTCAACAGCCCCTGGGGTGAAGGTGCGTTTGGCTACGATAACGGTTGGCAGGGAACGGCGCGTTTGAAACACTGGCCAGTGCCCGCGCTTGACGCCGAGCTGGAGCTCGAAGCCAGCAGTGCCGCTGGCGGTATGGCGATTTACGGCGATCTCAGGGGGGAGGCCGGGCGCGCGTCTTTCAGCGTGCGCGCAGATTCCTCTACCTGGCTGCCGCGGGTGGAAAGCGCCGCATTCGTTATCGAAGAAATGCGCATTGAGCGCCTGCCGGAGGTTCTCAACCGCCTGCCTTACGCATCGGGTCGAGTGGACGCCACCCTTAGCTATTCTCACGGTTTATGGTCTGGCCGCCTTGTCAGCGAGTCGTTGAGCGTCGGCAATGAAAGTTATCCCGTAGAGGCGGCGCTGTACTGGAGCGCCGACCTGAAGACCCTCGAGCTGTTGCTCGGGCAAAGCCATTTGGAGGCTGGTTTGCGTGAAGGGAAGCTTGATGTTCGCGGTGAGCTGGTGAGATTGCCCCTGCATTTTCTCACCGGCACCTGGGCCGGGCCGCCGCCGGGAACGGCTTACTGGACTGGGGCTTTGCGTGTAATCGTTCCCGTTCGTGATCCCTGGTCGGGCTATGCAGTGCTGGTTGGAGAAAGGCTCGATTTTGCTGGTGAGGGTAAGCAATTGCGCGGAGAAGCGGCATTGCGATACGAAGACCGAACCTTGTACATTGATACGCTAGAGCTCAGCGGAGACGGTCATATCGAAGGTTCAGGATTCTGGGGACCCGAATCGGCGGATTTGCAAATAACAATACGTGACACCTTGCTTACTCCTATTTTGGGAGTAGTGCCACAATGGCGAACTTACAAACCTCGGGCTGAAGGGACCATGAAGCTGCAAGCGCATGGTCGCAGGGTGCGTTTCGAAGCCAGGGACCTGAGATTTGGAATCGCAAACGTTTCCGGCCGGCTGGATACACTCATGTCACAGCGAAACGGAGAAGACATTACGGTTTCGGGGAGTGGCTCTTTGGATACCCCCTACCCGGCACGTTTCAGCATTTTGGGGCGGGGACCCGGTAACGACCTCGAGCTTGAGTTTACGGGTGCGGCAACGCTTCCCTTGGTGGGCAAGCTGGAGGGTATTAAGGGGCGCATGCGTTTGCCCGGAATGTCGTTGAACGTACGCGCCGGCGGGGCTCATATCGAAGGGCAGCTGAAACCCCTGGTGTTGCGATTGACAGGAGAGCTGCCTGTGTCTTACCCCGAATATTACTTGCAGTCGGGCACGGTGCGACCGGATTTGCTGCTTACCCACGCAGAGGAGGGCTTTATCCTGAGCGGCGAGGCCGAAGTGGTACGCGCGGTGCTTTCGCGTCCGGAGGGGAAGCGGGAGGTTACCTTCAGCGAAAGGCGCTACCGCTATCCGCTGCGGTTTGACAAAGTGCATTTTTTCAGCAACGGCGGGCTGCTTATCCGGGAACCCTTTGCTCAGGGCGAGGCCGAGGGAGAGGTCTACCTGGGTGGCAGCCTGTCCGATCCTTATCTTAGTGGCGAAGTCCGCGGGACTCGCGGCGAGTTTGTATTGGGCCGCCATCGCTTTAAGGTTGATCGTGCCTGGGCTCGCTTTAGTCCCGCTTCCGCCCTCTATCCCGAGATTTATTTGCTCGCCCATGCCCCGGTTCGCACCCCCGATGGCGAGATCGAACTCAAAATAGAAAGCCAGGGGCACTTCGTGCGCGAGGGAGGGCGGGCACGTTTGGTTCTGGAGCCGCGTATTTGGGTGGAGGTCGGCGGTGAAGTTCTCCCTTACAGCCAGGAAGAGTTACTGGGATTGCTGGCGCTTGGGGGAGGGTCTACAGTTGCCGAGGGGGTGGCATCACTGGCCATCCAAAACCTGCTCATCTCTCAGCTCGAGTTCGAGCTGGCCCGGGTTTTGGGGCTCGATCTCTTCACCGTTCAGACAGAGGTTTTTACGGGGGGTGAAACCAGTTCCACCCAGTTCACTGTCGGCAAATACCTCAGCCCGGAACTTTTTGTTAGCTACAGTCTCGACCTGGGAGGCAGGCAGGTGCTCGGGGCCGAATACCGTATAGATGGACTCCGCTTGCGGGTAGAGAGCACTTTGGGGGGAGATACCCTGGAGCCGGTGGTGCGGTTCTCCATGCTGTATGCGATTCGTCCGGACCTGGATTTCATTCTGAAACTGCGCACCGGTGAGCTGCGAATCGGTTTTGAATGGCGCTTCTAACTACTTACCAACACAAAAATTCTGAAATATACGCATGAGCGTTTCTTCGTTTGCGTTGCGTCCGGTGATTCGCCCGAGCGCTTCGATAGCTGCTTCCAGGGACATCCCCATCAAATCTTCGGGGGCGCCCAGGGCCTCGTGTAAACGATCACGTGCCTCGCGCAAGGCTTCTAAATGCCGCTCGGAAGTAACCCAAATCTCTCCCTCGGAGGCCATTCCCAGTAGTTGTTTGCGGATTCTCCGGCGAAGTTCGTCCAGACCGTAACCCGTGTGCGCAGAAATTTCCAGAAAATCAGGGTCGTGCCATGCGGCAGGCAGATCGGCCTTCGTGGCTAGCTTGATAGTGCGCTCCCGGGGGAGTTCGGGAAGTGCGGGGCGCTTTACGGAGCGGTCCACCAGGTGAAGAACGAGATCCGCTTCACGTGCTATTTCAAGGGCGCGCTCCACGCCGGCCGCCTCCACCGGATCATCGCTGGGTCGCAAGCCGGCCGTGTCCACTGCCACGAGCGGTACTCCCTCCAGCTCCAGCGGGGCCTCCAGGTAGTCGCGGGTGGTGCCCGGTGCGTCGTGCACCAGTGCCCGGTCGTAACCAAGCAGTGCGTTCAGCAGGCTGGACTTTCCCGCATTCGGCGCTCCAATCAAGGCCAGCCGCGCTCCCTCGCGTACGCGCCGCCCTGCCCGACCGGTGGCGATAAGACTTTGCACATCCTTGAGTGCACTATTGATGATCGTGGTAGCTTCGTGCTCCTCGACCCCCTCTTCTGGATAATCGAGCAATGCCTGAACGTGCGCCAGCAGGTCGAGCAGGCGGTCGGACAGCGAATCTATACGCCCGGAAAGCTCGCGGGTCAGTCCTCTGAGGGCCTGGCGCCTAGCGGTATCGCTCTCGGCCTCCACCAATGCGAGCACGCTTTCCGCTTGGGTCAGGTCCATGCGGCCATTGAGATAAGCGCGCAAGGTGAACTCTCCGGGTCCGGCGGCCCGGGCACCCGAATCGAGCAGCAGTTTCATCAACCGCGTTAGAACCGCCGGAGAACCGTGGGTTTGGAATTCCACCACATCTTCGCCGGTGTAGGAATGCGGGGCGCGGAAGACGAGCAACAGCGCCTCGTCAAGGCGTTCATTGTATTCCGGGTCCGTTATCCAGCCGTGCCAGAAGCGGCCGCCGGTACTCGCGCGCGGGTCCTGGCCCCGCCACACCCGAGCTGCGATATCGAGGGAGCGGGGTCCGCTGACCCGCACGATGCCCACGCCGCCCGGCCCCGGAGGGGTGGCTATTGCGGCTATAGTGTCGCTGAGGTTCGGCAGCATATCTCAGGCAAAGGCGCTCTTAGCGGCTTCCAGGGTGCGCTCCAGGTCTTCTTCGCCGTGAGCGGCCGAAACGAAGGCGGCTTCGTACGCCGAGGGTGGCCAGTACACTCCGCCGCCGAGCAGGGCATGGAAGAAGCGCTTAAACATAGCGGTGTCGGTTCGAGAAGCATCCTCAAAAGTCGTTACCGGTCCCGCTGTGAAAAAAACCGTAAGCATCGACCCCACCCTGTTGATGGTGTGTTCCACGCCGAGGCGGTCCAGCAATTCGCCGAACTCTTTTTCCAGCCGGGATGAATAGTGCTCGAGGCGTGCGTAGATATCGGGATTGCGCGCCAGCGCTTGCAGCGTTGCAAGTCCGGCGGCCATGGCAAGGGGATTGCCCGAGAGGGTGCCTGCCTGGTATACCGGGCCTTCCGGGGCCACTTGTGCCATTACGTCGGCGCGGCCGCCATATGCGGCAGCCGGCAGGCCGCCGCCCATGATTTTCCCCAGGGTGATGAGATCCGGTTCGAGGCCGAAGCGCTCGGTTGCTCCGCCGGCGGCAAGCCTGAATCCGGTCATGACCTCGTCGGCGATCAACAAGGATCCGAACTCGCGGGTCAGCCTTCGCAGGGCGTTCAGGAAGGCGGACGTGGGGGGGATGACGCCCGCATTTCCCACTACCGGCTCGAAGATAACCGCCGCAATGCGGTCGCCGTGGGCGGTGAAAATGTTTTCGAGATCTTCCGGGTCGTTATAACTACCGACCAGCGTAAGGCCGGCATAGGCTTCAGGAACACCCGCACTGGAAGGGCGGCCGAATGTGAGCGCTCCTGAACCGGCTTCAACCAGCAGGCCGTCGGCGTGGCCGTGATAGTTGCCCTTGAATTTGAGCACATAGTCGCGATCCGTATAACCCCGGGCCACCCGCAGCGCGCTCATCGTTGCTTCTGTTCCCGAATTTACAAAACGCAACTTCTCCATTCCCGGATAGAAACGCCGCACCATGCTTGCCAGCTCGACTTCCAGGGGGTGAGGCGCTCCGAAGCTTAGACCGTTGCTAGCGATATCCCGTACCGCTTCGACAACTTCGGGATGGGCGTGACCAAGAATGAGCGGACCCCAGCTACCCACGTAGTCGACATATTCGTTGCCATCGGCATCCCATACGCGACTGCCACGACCTTTGACGAGAAAGCGGGGGGTTCCACCCACCGATCCAAAGGCGCGCACGGGGCTGGAAACACCGCCGGGAAGCAGATCCCGGGCAGCCTCGAAAAGGCTTTCGCTTTTGCTAGTATGCATACTTCCCACAGACTACCTTGCGCCAGCCGGGCGTTCCACCGTAATGCGGACAATCTCATCCCCAACGGGGGACCCGGCCAGCGCCAGGATGCGCCCGGGTGCGGCGATGCTGCTCCGCCCCTCGAAGGTCGTTTCGTAAAACTTGCCGTTCAGCATGGGGTTCATTCCGTAGCGCAGGTTTTCCCGCCCTGCGAGCTTGCCCGCCAGGCCTTCACGAAGCCAGACTTCGCCCTCTCGCTGTCCGGGATCGGCGCTCCAGGGACCTTCCCAGGCGGCGGCGTTGGCTGAGGGCTGCACTAGCAGCCAGGCGCCGGATCCGTCGATCCTCTCCACCAGCGATTCGTGAAAGGCGTCCAGGCAGATCAACACTCCAATTTTCCCGAGCCTGGTTTCAACTACATGGGGGCCAAAGCGTCCCGGGTGCAGGAAGGCCTTGCGCTCTTCGGCCACCAACCTCATCTTGGGCACTCTTGCGAGAATGCGTCCGCTGGGTGTGAAAACTGCGAGCCAGTTGTGATTGGCGCTGTTCTGCGGGTGCAGCCCCTGGACGGGTTCTTCGTCCAGGGGAGGGCCGAAGATTGAGCCTGCTATCAAATAGGATCCGGTTTCGCGGGCGGCGCGACTAAAGGCCCGTGTGTAGGTGGGCCAGACCGCCAGGAGGCGTTCCCGGTAGAGAAGGCCTGGGGGGGTATGTCGCAAGAATGAGAACGGTTTGGCGGGTAGTATGGTACCGAGTAGTTGCAGGGCGGCTTTTAGCGCTGATGGGGCTTCGACAACCGCGGCGGGGGTTTCCAGCCAGAAGATGAGAGGCAGGGCGTAAGCCTCGGGAAAAGCTATGACCCGCGCCGCGGCAGGCGGGCCGTCCGCCCTTACTGCCTGCCGGGCGAGCTCGAGGGTTCGCCGGGTAAAAGCCTCGCTGCTCCGGTAGGCTTCAGGCTCTATGCGCGCCTGAACGACCGCCAGCAAAACATCCATATCTCAGGGTACCCTAGCCAAGCGGGCGGTTTTAAGGTCACGCAACCAAGCCCCGGTCACACAAAACCGCGCTTTTGTGCTAAACTCGATAACGTGTGTTGATACCCCTACGGGGGTATATCCCCGACACAGCAAAAGGGAGGAAGCATGCCATTACTCGGAGAGCAAGAACAGCAGATAGTACGTGACCGTCTGGGCAACCTGACCCGTGACGTGGAAATGGTGCTTTTCACCGACACCTCCACCATCGTCGCCCCGGGTAAGGAGCCCTGTATGTACTGCAAGGAAACGCAGCAGTTGCTAGAGGAGATTGCGCCGCTCTCGGATAAGGTGCACCTGGTCGTCTACGACCTGGCCACTGCCGAGGGTAAGTCCAAGGCGGAGGAAATGCGCGTCGAAGATCCGCCCACCATAATTCTGCGCGAGAAGGGCAGCGATGCGGTGAACGTGCGCTACCGCGGCATTCCCGCCGGTTACGAGTTCGCCAGCCTGCTTGAGGACATCGAGATGATCGGCCGGGAGGGGCATGGTTTACCGGAGGACGTGGTGCGGGAGTTAAACGACCTTCCCAGCGAGGTCACGGTACAGGTGTTTGTGACCCCAACCTGCCCCTACTGTCCGCAGGCTGTGCGCACGTCCCATCGTTTTGCTTACGCCTCGCCTAAGATCATGGGCGAAATGGTGGAAGCCCAGGAGTTTCCCGCACTGTCGCAAAAGTACAACATAAGCGGCGTTCCTGACGCGATCATAAACGGCGGTGTACAGCGCGTTCTCGGGGCGCAACCGGTTTCTGCGTTCCTCGACGCGATCAAAAAGGCCGTTGCGGCAACGGCCTGAACATAGATCCGGAGGGGGCGGCTGTCCCCTCCGGATCGGTTAGGAGGAGGAATGCGCAAATTGATGCTGTTTTGGGCGTTTCTGATCGCCGTTCTGGCGGCCTGTGCCCCCAAGGGTTCCTACACCAACGTTTCGGCCGATGAGCTGTATTCCCAGCTGGGGCGTAGCGGGGTGCTCATTGTTGACGTGCGCACGCCGGCCGAATACGCCGAGGGGCACATAGCCGGTGCGGTGAACCTGCCGTTGCAGACGATTGAGCAATGGTACAAGGAGCTTCCCAAGGACAAGCCCGTCTACTTGTACTGCCGTAGCGGAAACCGCAGCCAACAGGCGGCGGAGTTCCTCAAGAAAAAAGGGTTTTCTAATATTTACAATGAAAAGGGTGGTCTCGTCGACTGGAAAAAGCGTAATTACCCGCTGGTAAGATAGGAGCCCGATGAAGAAACCCAACCTGACCGCAATTGTGCTTGTGTTACTGGTCGCTGCCTTGCTGGGCTGGTATCTCATGCAGCCGGGAGGCGCCTCTGCTAGAAGGGCAGCGCAGACCGACCTTCCATCCGTAACCCTCAAGAGCATGGGTGGGGTCGATGTCCAGCTTCACCAGTTCCTGGGCAAACCCCTGGTCGTCAATTTGTGGGCCACCTGGTGTCCTCCTTGCAGACATGAGATGCCGTTGCTGGTACGTACTGCCAGCGAGCGCAAGGACGTTGTCTTCGTCTTTGCCAATCAGGATCGCGGCAATTCCGCTCCGCTGGTACGGTCGTTCCTGGACGGATCCGGATTGGTAATGGAATGGGTGTTGCTCGATCCCCAGAACGTTTTGCAGCAGGAGTTGAAAACGCCGGGATTGCCAACCACGTACTTCTTCGACAGCAAGGGAAGTCTGGTGGCCAAGCACGTTGGCGAGATCACTCCAGCGATACTGGAAGCATCCCTCGCCAAGATAACGCACTAGTGTTTATTCGGCGTAGCGCACCGCCCGAAGGCGGTGCGTTTTTTATACGATAAAAATCGTGAATCCTACCTGTTACCCCTATCTGTCGGGTCGTCGGGTGCTGTTCGGGCCTCGGGGTGCCGTTGCCACCAGCCAGCCCCTGGCGTCGTCGGCGGGGATGCAGATGCTTTTGCGCGGGGGCAGCGCCGTTGATGCGGCGGTGGCCATGGCCGCGGTTTTGGTGGTTACCGAGCCGACCGGAAACGGTCTCGGTTCTGACGCATTCGCCGTCGTTGCTGACGGAGGGGACATCTACGGCTTGAACGCCTCGGGTCCGAGCCCCCTGATGTTGCCTGCGGCTCGCTGGCTGGACGCCGGGCAGATGCCCCGGCTTGGATGGCCGGCGGTAACCGTGCCGGGGGCGGTGGCGGCCTGGGAGGCTCTCCACAGGCGTTGGGGGCGACTACCCTGGAAAGAGGTTCTTGAGCCGGCCATGCGTTATGCCGAGGAAGGGTTTCCAGTTGCGCCGGAGACCGCACGCGCCTGGAAGCGTGCCGCAGTAACCTACGCCGACCTGAGCGGTGGGGAGCATGCTTACTTCTTAAAAACTTTTTTCCCGGGAGGTCGAGCCCCCGCAGCGGGGGATATTTGGCGAAATCCCGATCTGGCGCGCAGCCTGCGGCGAATAGGGGACGAGGGGGTGCGATGGTTCTACAAGGGTGATTTTGCAGATGCCCTCGAGCGTTTTTCGCTGGCCACCGGTGGTTTTTTGCGCGCTTCCGACCTATCCGGGTATGCCCCGGAGTGGACATCGCCGCTGCGCAGCTCCTGTAATGGCGCAGAAGTGCTTGAACTGCCGCCCAATGGTCAGGGCATCGCCACCCTTCTCGCTATCAACATCCTGCGACAGCTGCCTTTGGGCGACCATCCCCGTGAATCGGTACCGGCTTATCACTTGCAAATTGAGGCGATGAAGCTGGCGTTCGCTGATGTCCGTACCCATATCGGCGACCCTTCCGCCATGCGTCTGCCTCTCGACCTGTTGCTGGATGAGGAATATGCCCGTAAACGGGCTCGCCTCATTGGAAGGGACGCTATGAATATCCCGGTCAGCGGGTTTCCGCGCGGGGACACGGTCTATCTGGCTGCCGCATCCGGAGAGCAGTCTATAAGTTATATTCAATCTAATTATATGGGGTTTGGCGCTGCTGTGGCAGTTCCTGGCACCGGAGCAGCGTTGCAAAACCGGGGAGCAGGGTTCGTTTGTGACCCCCGGCACCCGGGTCGCGTTGCGCCGGGAAAGCGTCCTTACCATACGATCATGCCGGGATTTTTGACCAGAAAAGGTATTCCCTGGGGACCGTTTGGCTTGATGGGAGGTTTTATGCAGCCGCAGGGGCACCTGCAACTGGCATTGAACATGGTCTTGTACGATATGAATCCTCAAGCTGCGCTCGATGCTCCCCGCTGGCAGATTGCCGCCGGAGGCACACAATTATGGTTGGAACAAGGTGTTTCGCAGCACATTGCCCGGGGATTGGCAGATCGCGGCCACCCCGTGCAGGTGTTTGCGGAGCCGGCCCCCTTCGGGAAGGGTCAGATTCTGCTGCGGGAAGAAGGGGTTTGGTGGGCTGCCAGTGAGCCGCGCGCCGACGGCCAGGCGCAGGTCTGCTAGTCGCCAAGCCGTTCCGCGAGCCTTAGGGCGAAGAGCGGGGCCAGCAGGTAGGCTGTTGATCCGAATCCTCCCATTGCCCAGCCGCCTCCGGAACGCGGATAGAGGTAACGCCCCTCGGTGCGCCAGCGGACGCCGGACCAGACTCCTACAGGCGTCGGGGTGAAGCCGAGAAGCTCCCTGGCTTTGGTGAGAATCCAGGCCACTTCGTCGTGATGCGTGACGTGGGGGGTGTAGTGATTACTGTGTGGTAAATACGATCCCCCTAGCGCATTGCCGGCAGCGTAAACCCCGCGTGCGCTAGCGTTTTCGAAGTGCTGTGCAACCAGCAGCTGACTACCGGCGCTGAAGCGACCGCCCGCCCCGGCCAGGTGCGCCCCCGCCGCCCCGGCCGCCCAAACCACCCGGTCCGCGCGCAAAATTTTCCCATTTGCCAAGCGCACGCTCGTGGCGTTCCAGGCGACAGCTCTACCACACACCCGGTGCAGGCCGGCCGCCATCGACTTCCTGAGTTTTCGCGCTTCGACCCAGAACGCTTCGGGCAGAAATACCCCCCCATCGTGCCACTCGTGTGCCACCGCGCTATCCGCTAATTTGCGCTGCCATTTGGCTCTCAGGCCAGGCTCCACCGGTCTCCAGACGCCGCGGTGCAGGGGAACGAATTTCTCATAGGTTCGAGATGCCAGGGGGAGGGCCATCTCTGCTTCGGGAACAACGCTGCCCCGGCGGCCACGTACCGGGTTTACCATTGCGATAGCCAAACCTTGCTCATTGCCGGAGTCGACCAGGGTGACGGTCCAACCTGCCTCGACGAGCGTCCGGGCGACGTTCAGGCCCGATATTCCAGATCCAATTACCAGTGCTTCCATGGCTGTATTACCGTTCGAATCGGTATACATCGCCATCCTTGCGGCACAAACCGCGGGATTCGATGCTTTCCAGGATTGTTTGTGCGGTATCCGGATCCACCCCTGCGGCCACCAGGTCGGCTGGTTCGATAACCCCTCCGCGCCGCCAGGCAAGTTTGAAGGCGAGCTGCTCGGCGGCCGCGAGGCCCATTCCGCCAATGACCAACCTGCGGTTCCAACGACCTACGAGCGCTCCCAGGAGAACCCCCGCGGACAGGGCTAGCCAGGTGGAGCCGGATGCAAACCAGGTCAGCGAAAGTCCGAAAACATAGGCGGTAGCCACGAGCGTTGCCTGAATGGGCTCGAGCGGGCGGCGTGGAGCACTGAGCGCATAGCTGCCGAGCAGCCCGAGGGCAAAGAGCACCCAGAGGGCGGCCGCGTTCATGAAGCCGCCTCCATGGTCTCGGGAGCTCTAACCAAAAGTTCGCCCGCCTTTCCTATGAGCAAATGGGGCGTCGCTTGTTCGATAGTGGCGCGGTATAGGCCGGCTACAGGCGCGTCTTCTACGGGCAGCAGGACAGTGTGATTGCTCTGGTCGTGTCCTTCAACCCAGTGCGATTCCCGGGCCGGACCTCGCACCAGCACCTCTACTTCACGCCCCACCCAGGCCTGATTGCGTTGCAGGCTCCATTCTTTTTGCTTCTCGATCAACCGCTGCAGCCGCTCTACCTTTATTTCTCTAGGCATGTCCTCGAAGTGTTCGTAACTGGCCGTTCCCGGTCGCGCCGAATATATAAACATATATGCAGCATCAAAACCGACTTCGTCATATAGATCCAGCGTTTGCTGAAAGTCCTCTTCGTTTTCACCGGGAAAGCCGACGATGATGTCCGTAGACAGCACCAGTTCGGGAAGGGCCGCGCGTAAGCGCGCAACCCTTTCCAGGTAATAGTCGCGGCGGTATTCGCGGGCCATGCGCCGCAATACCCGGTCCGACCCTGCCTGCACCGGCAGGTGAACATACTGACCCACAGCTTTCGTGTCTGCGATTGCCGCGATTATGCGATCAGAGAAATTCATTGGGTGGCTGGTCACAAAACGCAATCTCCGTACCCCCAGTGCCGCAATCCGCCGGATTAAATCGGCGAAGTCGGGGAATCCGTCTTCGTGCTTGCCATATGAGTTGACATTCTGTCCCAGCAGGGTAATCTCGATTATCCCTGCGGCCAGGAGCTGCTCAACTTCGCGCAGGACCAGATCGGGGTGGCGGCTAATCTCGGGGCCGCGCGTCTTGGGAACGACGCAGTAGGTGCAGCGATGGTCGCAGCCGCGGATCAGTGTAACGAAGGCGCTCAATGTTCCTCGTGGGGGAGGGGGGATGACCTCATCGAGTTCGGGGTAGAAGCCGGAGTCCCAGAAGTCTCCGGGGGAGTGGAGCGCCGCGGTGATTTTGTGCAGCGCCCCGGCGCCGAGGAGCACGTCTACGCCAAACTTACGGGCTATTTCCTGGCCCTCCTCCAGGCTGGCGAGACAGCCCATCATGCCGATCCGGAATGGTCCGCGTCGGCGCTGCTTCTCTTTGCGCAGCTGCCCTAGCAGGCTTTTAACTTTCTCTACGGGCTTACCCCGGACCGCGCAGGTGTTAATGATGACGAAATTTGCTTCCTCGATGGTGTCTACGAAGCCTGCCCCTATCGAGGCCAGCTCACTGGCGACCAGATGGGTGTCGTATTCGTTCATCTGGCAGCCGTATGTGATTAGTTTGACACGAAGTTCGCTCACGCTTCCCCCAGGGAGGGCCGGGGGGATCCCGGGTCCCTTGCCGGATTTTAGGTTAGCACGCGTTTACGCCCAGCGTACGAAGGCCGTTTCGAATGGTTGGGCGAAGGCGGGGTGCCGGGCTGACAGGCGGACTCCGTATGCGTAGCTGCCGGGAAATTCAGGATGATAGCGTAGCTGATAGAAGAGCGTGCCGTTTTTTATCTCCGGATCGGGAAAAGCAACCTGGTGTAGAGGGCCATCGGCGCCCCGTCTCAGCAAAAGCTCCAGGTGCAGGTAATGCGGGTTTATCCCGGCGGGATCTACGGTGGCGGAAAGGACTAGTGGCCGGTCGCTCAGGCGAAGATCACCTGGCGCGTGCGCCTCAAGGCGCACGCGCTGCCATCTGCTGGCCATGCTAACTTTCCAGGAGGCCAGTTCGCGTGCCAGTGCGAAGTCGTTCGTGCGCAGCCGGGCGCCGTGTGAGCTTGCGGGCAGGTAGTACCTGCTATGGTATTCATTCACCATACGCTCAGCGGCAAAGGCCGAGCCGGCGGTGCGGATACTGTTGCGGACGCGTCCCAGCCATCCCGAAGGCACGCCTTCGGCGTTACGCCCGTAATAGAGGGGGAGAATTTCGTGCTCGAGCGTGTCATACAGGCTGGCGGCATCGGCGGCGTCCTGGGCTGCCAGTGAGTCGTAGACACGCTCGGTGCCTATTGCCCAGCCGTTCTGGCCGTCATAGGCTTCCGCCCACCAACCGTCCAGGATGCTGAAGTTTAGTCCTCCGTTAAGAGCAGATTTCATGCCGGATGTGCCAGAAGCCTCCATGGGACGGCGCGGAGTATTGAGCCACAGGTCTGCGCCAAAAACCAGGGTACGCGCCAGGGAGATGTCGAAGTCCTCGAGCACAAAGACGCGCTCTTCCAGATCGAGTTCTCGAATCATCCTGACGATTTTTCTGATGATTTCCTTTCCTGGTTCGTCTTTGGGGTGCGCTTTGCCTGCGAAGATTATCTGGATCGGGTAGGGTCCCTCGATTATTGATTTTAGTCGCTCAGGATCGTGAAAGAGTAGGTCGGCCCGCTTGTAGGTGGCAAAGCGGCGGGCGAAGACGACCGTCAAGGTTCCCGGATCCAAAGCGCGTTCGGCGGCTCGCAACCGTGCTGGGGGTTCACCTGCGCGGTTGCGCTGTTCTCGCAGGCGGGTTCGCACGCTACGAATAAGGGCTTCGCGCAAGGTGCGTTTTGCGGACCATAGCTCGGTGGCGGGAAGGACGCCGGTGGCCCAATTTGCCGGATTATCGACTTCCTGCATCCATTTTTCCGGGAAGTGACGGTCATAGAGGTCCCGCATTACAGGCGCCAGCCAGGTCCAGGTGTGCACTCCGTTGGTTACGTGCTGGATTGGTACTTCTTCGGGTTCCAGCCCTGGCCATAAGTGCCCGAACATCTTGCGGGATACGTTGCCGTGAAGGTTGGAAACCCCTCCGGCGTATCTGCTGGTGCGGAGGGCCAGCACCGACATGGAAAAGACCGGGCCTCCCTCGCGCTCTTCGGCCCCCAGTGACAAGAGGCGCTCTTTTGAAATCCCCAGGCCGTCCCACCATCCCTGCAAGTAGTGGGACACCTGTTCGAAACCGAAGACGTCATGCCCTGCCGGTACCGGTGTATGTGTAGTGAATAGAGAGTTTGCAGCTACTGCTTCCAGGGCGGTGTCGAAATCGAGCCCCGCACGGATAAGCTCGCGGATTCGCTCGATCCCAATGAACGCCGAGTGCCCTTCGTTCATGTGCCATACATCAGGCTCGATACCCAGCGCCCGCAGCAGGCGCACCCCGCCAATTCCAAGCACCAACTCCTGGCGGATGCGCATTCCCGTTTCGGCATTGTATAGTTCGGCGGTTATTTCCCGGTCGGACGGCTCGTTTTCCGGAAGGTCGGTGCTCATCAGGTAGACGGGCACCGTGGCTACCTGCACGCGATAAGCCGTTATCCACACCCTGCGACCCTCTATTTCGACGAATATTTTCAGCGGTTTTCCGCTTCCATCGCGTACCGGTTGTAACGGAAGTTCTTCCGGCCGCAGGGTTTCGTGATATTCGGTTTGCGCGCCCTCGGGGGAAAGGCGCTGACGAAAATATCCCCGGCTGTAGAAGATGCCCACGCCGACCAGATCAAGGCCCAGATTAGAGGCGGCTTTTACGTGATCGCCAGCCAGGATGCCAAGCCCGCCGGCGTATATCGGCAGCGATTCGTGAAGCCCGAATTCCGCGGAAAAGTAGGCGATAGTAACCGTGCCGTTTTGCGGCCGCGAATCCAGGTAGGATTTGAAGCTCCTGTAAACGGCGTCTATGCCGGCTGTGTATTCTGGGTCGCTGGCGAGATCGTCAAGCCGTTCGGGGCTTGCCTCCAGCAGCAGCTTGACCGGATTGCGGCGGCAGCTTTCCCAGAGCGATGGATTGATCTTTCTGTACAATTCCTGCGACCCGGGTGTCCAGCTCCACCAGATCCAGGCATTATAGGCCAGTTCTTCCAGGGGGGCTAGAGGCCCGGATAGCTTAGGTAGTTTAGTTATACGTCCTAGGATGTTCATCGGCCCTCCCGCCGGGGGTTGATTCTAGCATGAGGGGGTAGCAATGGAAGCGCCGCCGGGCACAGGTCCGCGCAGGATGCTGTGGTAGGCTGGAATCCCGGAGGATGAGAAGATGAGATACATTTTCGTAACCGGCGGGGTCGTCAGTTCTCTTGGAAAAGGTATCGTGACCTCGTCGCTGGGAGCCATCCTTCGGGGGCGCGGTTACCGCGTGACCGCGGTCAAGGTGGATCCTTATATAAATCTGGATGCGGGAACGATGCGCCCATACGAACACGGGGAGGTGTTCGTAACCGCAGATGGTGCTGAAACGGATCTGGATATAGGTCATTACGAACGCTTTCTCGACCTGGACCTGTCTCGCAAGAACAACATCACGACCGGGCAGGTATACAAGGCCGTGATCGAGCGGGAGCGTAAGGGTGAATATCTTTCGCAAACTGTTCAAGTCATTCCTCACGTTACCGATGAGATTAAGCGTCGCATCCGGGAGGTGGCGGTCGAGCAAGAAGCAGAGGTGGCCATAGTAGAAATAGGCGGCACCGTTGGAGATATTGAGAGCCTGCCGTTCTTGGAGGCGATACGGCAGTTTCAGTTCGACGAACCGGCAGAAAACACCCTTTACATACACCTCACCCTCGTTCCATATCTGCGCACATCGGAGGAGTTCAAGACCAAGCCGACCCAGCATTCTGTGGCTACCCTGCGGGGTGTGGGAATACAGCCCGACGTGATTGTGCTTCGTTCCGAGAAGGAGCCTCCCGAGGAGGTGCGCCGCAAGGTTGCCCTTTTTACCAACGTACGTCCTGAAGCGGTGTTTTCCAGCTTCGATGTCAAGGATATTTACGAAGTGCCGCTCGTGCTTGAGGAACAGGGGCTTGGCAAGCTCGTGGAAAAGAAGTTGGGGCTCGAGCCGGTCTTCCCGAACCTGGGCATATGGACTGAAGCCGTGCGCGTTCTTCGTGAACCTGAAGATACAGTAACGGTCGGCGTAGCGGGTAAATACGTGAAGATGCCCGACGCTTATCTTTCATTACTGGAGGCTCTGAAACACGGAGGTATAAAAAATCGCGTACGGATTCAAGTCAAATGGATTGACGCCGAAGGCCTGATCGAGGGAAACCCGGCCGACGCCTTCCAGGGCGTGGACGCGGTTCTGGTACCTGGCGGATTCGGTATTCGCGGCATCGAGGGAAAGATCAGGGCGGTACAGTATGCGCGTGAACACAAAATACCATATCTGGGAATCTGCCTGGGGTTGCAGGTGGCTACGATCGAGTTCGCCAGACACGTTGCCGGACTGCGCGGGGCTAATTCCACTGAGTTTGATCCCTATACCCCGCATCCGGTGATAGACTTGATGCCCGAACAGCTGGAGGTGGAGGGTCTTGGGGGTACCATGCGCTTGGGCGATTGGCCTATGCAAATCCACTCCGGCACACTGCTCGCTAGAGTCTATGACGACGCGGATATGGTGTACGAACGCCACCGCCACCGGTACGAGGTAAACCCCGCTTACGTAGAAATGCTGGTCCAGGCGGGTTTGGTCGTTAGCGGTGTTACCCCGGGCATGCAGGGTCGTGGTACGGGCCTGGTGGAGGCGATCGAACTGGCCGATCACCCCTTCTTCCTGGCTTTGCAATCGCATCCAGAATTCAAGAGCCGACCGATGCGACCAAGCCCCCCCTTCGCTGCCTTCGTCGCTGCGGCGCTTACGTTCCGTCGTGCTCGGCGCTTGCTGGCGGAGGACTCCCCCTCGGACGCACAAAGCGCCTGATGCTTCAGGTGCTCAAATCGGCGAACTGCTTGGCCGTGCGCCCCGAGAGTCCGCGGCCTTCCATGGCAAAGCGTAGGGCTGCACTGCGGGTTCTTGGGTCGAGCTCTGCGAGTCCGAGGTGGCGGGCTACCGCGTCCAGGTAAAGCTTGCGGTCGAAGGGCGGAAAAGTGAGTTGCATTCCGAAGCGGTCTGCGAGTGCCAGTTGTTCTTGGATGCTGTCCCATGCCGCCGGTTCGCTGCCGGGGTCGGGGCGGTCGTTCCAGCTGTTGCGCAATAGGTTTTTGCGGTTGGAGGTGGCGATGAACAGCACGTTTTTTGGGGTGGCCCATACAGGTCCGTCGAGTAATGATTTTAATCTGCGCCATCCGGGGTCGCCGGTGCTGAAAGACAGGTCGTCGATATAAAGCAAGAAGTGTTGGGGAAGGTAATGCAGCTGATCGAGGAGCTCGGGGAGCCCTGGTATTCCTTCTGGCAGTAACTCAATGAGTCGCAGGCCATTACCTGCAAAGCGGGTTCTCAATGCCTTGACAGCGGTGGATTTTCCGGTACCGCGGGCTCCGTAAAGCAGTACCGACAAAGCAGGTTTCCCGCTAAGGAACCGCTCGACGTTGGCGCGCAGCTGTGCGAGCTGGTCCTCATAACCGACGAGCAGCTCTTCATTCACGGTATCGGGTTGCCGAACGGACACGATGCCGTCGCTCCATAAAAATGCTGTATCGAGAGCGAATGGCGCGAACCCGAAACGGCGATACAGGGAAACGAGTTCTCTGGCGCCGCCGCGTTCCAGGACATCCAGCGCGGCGTGTTCGGCGGCGGTGGCTTCTCGGCAACCAAGGTCTCGCAACGAATGTCTTGCACGCAGCCGGTCCCGCAATGCTCGCAGTCGTTCGAGATCTTCGCTGGCTAGGTCGAGCAGACCGGCAGGCGCGCTGGCAATAAGACGCTCCGCCAGCGCTTTGGCGCCAAAGAGGGAGCGGGCCAGCAGCCATGACCACGGTTCGCCGTGGGGTAAGGGTTCGTTCAGCAGGGTGATAACAGGATCACCCGTAAAAAGCGGATCGGGAAGAGGAATGAGCCGCGGCTCAGCGGTGGACATACATTTGATTGTATCCGCAGTAAAAACGCCCCCGGAGGGGCGTTTTGGTGGGCCGTGTAGGACTCGAACCTACAACCAACCGATTAAGAGTCGGTGGCTCTGCCAAATTGAGCTAACGGCCCAAGGCCAAGCATCACTCTAGCCCGAAACATTGTCTTCGTCAAGACTTTGTAATCAGCCAACACATCCAAAACTCCCCATCCTGGGGGACCAGCTCCTCTACCAGCTTACCCAGCAGCTCTCCGGTTGCGGTGTTGACGGCCTGCATCATAGCCAGGTACTCCAGGGGAGCCA
>Ga0256835_1000672_pt1 | contig 23578 bp, 19 predicted proteins | sample PIR30metaG_FD_185972 | JGI IMG/M metagenome (GOLD analysis project Ga0256835, IMG submission 185972) | Hydrothermal vent microbial communities from East Pacific Rise, Pacific Ocean - PIR-30 | ecosystem: Environmental > Aquatic > Marine > Hydrothermal vents | place: Pacific Ocean: East Pacific...
AGACTTTCGACGCGAACCAGGCTGATGCCATTTTGTTGTGCAGTGTGTCTTGCTTCGATGTCTATGTCGTATAAGACTTCCAGGTGATCGGCGGGGAACCCTATTGCCGCTACTACCACCTCACGTATTCCTCGTTGGGAATCTTCGCGCAAGGCGTCGTTGATATCGGGGCCTATCCAGTTGCCGCCGCTGCGCCCTGCTGATTGCCAGACGACGCGCCAGCGCTCCAGCCCCAGCCTTTGCGCCGTGGCGCGAGCGGTGGCCTCTACTTGACGGGGATATATGCCGCCGTCAATGGAAACCGCGCTTTCGGGGATTGAATGCGCCGAAAAGTAGACGGCGGCGTTTTCCGGTTTGCGAACGCGCCAGAAGGCGCGGTTGAGACGGGCCGCAAGCAGGGAAATATATTCAGGGTGATCGTAGTATTCCGGAGTGTATAACACATCGATTTTACCGTAATCTAATAGTGCTCCTTCGACCCGCTCGCGATATTCAGCGGTCGAGCGCAGGGAATAATGGGGAGCTATTACTACTACCACCGCCCTGCGAACCCCATCGCCGATCATTTGACGGACTACCTCGGGTATTCTCGGGGAACCGTGTTTGGCCCCCACGTACACGCGAGCACCCGGGCAGGCCGCGCGAGCACCGGGCGCACTCGTCAACCCCGCGGTGAAGCAGTTTATTCGTTGGTTCAGCCTGCCTTCCAGGCGGTGGGCCAGGGAAAAGGTAATCTCGTTCAAAGGGCTTTTACCTATGATGCGGTACCGCTCGCGTAAATCAGCTAGCAAAGCTTCAGAAGGCTCGCGTCCTTGGAGAATGTCGCTGTAATAAGAGCGGATTTCGCTTTCGTTGTACGGTGTGCCGTAGTAGAGGAGTAGCGCATTCACGCTTTGACCTCTGAAAGCAAGTGTACCAGTTCAACTGCCCGTCCGACGGCTTGGGGAGGGGTTCCGGGAAGGATGCCGTGTCCCAGGTTGAAAATGTGACCAGGTCGGGAGGCGTTCGCAGAGATGATGTCTCCGATTTCCCGCGAGAGCACGGTTTCCGGCGCAAAAAGCAGGGTGGGGTCTAAGTTGCCTTGCACCGGGCGATCTCCAAGTTTGCTGCGTGCCCAATCCAGAGGGGTGGTCGTGTCCAGGCCGACTACGTCACCGCCGGCTGCCGCCATGGCGTTTATCAGATGCATACTTTGAGTTCCGAAGTGGATGATGGGTACGTCCAGCTGGTTCAGGGAATCGAACAACTGTCGCATATGCGGCGCTACGTAACGTTCATAGTCTGGTAGTGTTAGCCTGCCAATCCAGCTGTCGAAAACCTGCAATGCGTCCGCACCTGCGTGCGCCTGTGCACTCAAGTATTCAGACATGGCGTTTGCCAGGGTTCCGAGAAGGAGGTGCCAGGCATCTTCTTCTGCGTACATGAAACGCTTGGTTTTTATGAAGTTTTTGCTGGGTCCACCCTCAAGCAGGTAGCTGGCAAGCGTGAATGGCGCACCGGCAAAGCCGATGAGGGGGACATTTAGAGCTTTCTTGAGCAGGCGTATGGCCTCGAGCACAAAAGGAGTATGCGCTTCGGCGGAGAAAAGGTGAATGCGACGGACATCTTCCGGTGAGTCGATCGGATTGTGTATAACAGGCCCCTGGCCCTCGACTATATCCAAGTCGAACCCCATGCCGTAGAGGGGGGTGGTTATGTCGGCAAAAAGAATAGCTGCGTCAAATGAGAATTGTTGAACTGGCAGCAGTGTCACCTCGGTCGTTAGTTCCGGACTGCGAACAATCTCGGGAAGCGTGTATCGTTCACGAATCTTGCGGTATTCGGGCTGATAACGGCCGGCCTGGCGCATGAACCAGACCGGTGTGTAAGGGGTTTCTTCCCCCCGTGCGGCACGAATAAATACATCGTTCACATTCGTGATTTTAACGCTGTTTCATGGGAGTTGCGCGAGATGGTTGGTAATTTCATTCAGCTCCTGAGACAATAGAGAAATGCGGCTGGGATTGATCGGTGACCCCGTGGAACACTCCCTGAGCCCGGCAATGATTCAGGCTGCGCTTGCGGCCAGCGGAATTGTCGGCGAGTACAACTTGCTTCCCACTCCTGCAGATGATTTACGGCGGAGACTGCTTGAAATTCGCGAATCGTATACCGGAGTGAACGTTACCGTTCCCCACAAGCAAGCAGTCTTTGCTCTTCTGGATGGCCATAGTCGTACTGCTTTGGAAATTGGGGCCGTAAACACCATTGTCAACGAAGGCGGCAGGCTGATCGGTCACAATACCGATTCAACGGGTTTTTTCTGGGCGCTCGAGCGATCCGGATGGCTGCCCGGAGAGGCGCTTGTCTTGGGAGCTGGCGGCGCGGCGCGTGCGGTCGTCCACTCCCTTGTTAGTAGGAACTGGCTCGTAGGGGTTCATAATCGAAGCCTCGAGAGGGCGCAGAAATTGGTGGAGGAATTGGGGGGATGGCTGGTAGTACCAAGCAAGCTTGAAAAGGCCGTGAAGAAGACCCCGCTCTTGATAAACGCCACCTCCGTTGGTCTCAACGATCCTGAGGCCACCCCTCTACCAAAGGGTGTTCTACCAGAAGCGGGCATGGTCGTAGACCTGGTTTACAAGCCGCTAGAAACGCGGTTGCTGCGTGAGGCGCGCAATGCTGGTTTGCGAACCCAAGACGGTTTGGTAATGCTACTGGGTCAAGGCGTGCGCGCATTCGAGCTGTGGACCGGCAGAAAGGCTCCGGTGGAAGCTATGGAACGTGCACTGCGTGAAAGGAATCCATGATAGATTTATTGCTTTCCACCCTGCTTGTTTTTGCACTCCGCTTGCTAGATGTGCCTTTGGCCACGGTACGCATGCTATACATGGTGCGCGGGCAACGTGGCGCGGCCGCCGTGCTCGCTTTTTTTGAGGCGCTCATATGGTTGGTTGCTATCACAAGGGTGTTTGCCCATCTCACTTCTCCGGCGCAATATTTAGGGTGGGCCTTTGGTTTTGCATTCGGGACTGCGCTGGGCATGGTCGTCGAATCTTGGCTGGCGCCGGGTTATGTAACGGTGCGCATCATCACCAGAGCTGATACCAAAACACTCGTATCTGAACTGCGCGAGAAGGGTTTCGGGGTCACCGAGGTTGAAGGGCGCGGTCGCGAAGGGCCGGTAGCGTTATTGTTCGTGGTTGCGCAGAGGCGTAGTGTTCACGACCTGCTTGCACTGCTCGAGGAGCGGGACCCGGGGGCATTCATAACAATGGAGCACACAACCCGCGCTCGAGGCGGGCACGTTCGCGAGCGGTCATGGTGGCCGGGGGTGCGGAAATGAATCCCGAAGTTCCATTCCGCACACTTGCAGAGCCTGCCGGATATGAGGAGGAGATAAAGAAAAGCCGTTTTGTCTGCTATGCATCACGGGCCGACGATGTAGAGCAAGCGCTCTTGTTTTTGGAATCGGTGAAGGATCCTGGTGCTACCCATAACTGCTGGGCTTACCGCATAGGATCCGCTTACCGTTTTTCAGATGACGGTGAGCCGGGTGGAACCGCTGGGCAGCCGATCCTGCGAGCGATAGAAGGACACGGCCTTGATCACGTAGTCGTTGTCGTGACCCGGTATTTTGGGGGCGTCAAGCTAGGGGCGGGCGGATTGGTGCGCGCATACGGCGGTGTCGCCGCCGAGTGTTTGCGGAGGGCCCGCATTTTGGAGATCCGGCCCCGAGTTCGAATGCGCGTAGAAATTCCCTACACGCTCAGCGCCAAGCTATACCCCCTCTTGGTTGCTGCGGGTGCGAGGCGTATTGGGGAGGCATACGCCCAGGAATACTTGGTGTGGGAATTGGAATTGGATGCTTCGCGAGCGGCGCATCTGGAAGCGGCATTGCAAGACGCCAGCAAAGGCAGGGTTCGCACACAGACGTTAGAATAACGGTGTGCAGCAGCCTGAACTTTTCAATAACAAGCCCGGCCGCATAGTCTTGGTCGATGGCCATCACCTTGCTTTTCGTAGTTATTATGCCCTCAAGGATGCCGGGTTGACCACCAGTGGTGGAGAGCCCGTGCATGCAGTCTATGGTTTTGCTCGCACCCTCATAAAACTTTTGCGGGAAGACGGTGATTGTGTAATTGTGGTGTTTGATGCCCCGGGGCCCAGTTTCAGGCACGAGCAGTATGCAGGCTACAAAGCAAAGCGAATTGCCCCGCCTGAGGACTTCGAGCCCCAGTTAGAAAAAATAAAGCGGCTCGTTGACCTGCTGGGTTTGGTGCGCGTCGAGGTTCCTGGTGTAGAGGCGGACGATGTGCTGGCCACCATCGCGCGGCGCGCCGAGCGAGAAGGCTACGAAGTATTTATTCTCACCAGTGATCGCGATACCTATCAACTCCTTTCCGAGAATAGTTCAGTCGTAACCCCCGACGGGCGACGCATAACACCTGCATACCTCGTAAAGAAATATGGTGTGGAGCCCGAGCAGTGGGTGGATTACCGCGCACTGACTGGCGATCCTTCAGACAATATCCCTGGAGTAAAAGGCATCGGTGCGAAGACGGCGGCAAAATTACTGGGCGAATGGGGGAGTCTTGAAGATATTTATGAGCATCTTGATAGGATATCCCCTCCTGGAGTGCAAAAAAAATTAGAAGAGGGAAAGGAATCGGCTTTTTTTTCTCGGGAAATATCGCGTATGCGTACAGACGTTCCACTTGAGGTGGATCTCTCCAGCTGCCATCGTAATAAAATCAATGTGAATGAGCTGCGCAGCTTCCTCCTTGGTTTGGAATTCGGTTCGCTGATTCATGAAATGGGGTTGCTGGAGGTTGCCAAGACGCGGGAAGCTGACTGGCCGCCACCGGTTGAAGCATGGCTGGGATACGTTCTTAGCCGTCCTCAGCCTATGCGGGCTGACCTGGAGCAATTAGCGGCCGCGTGGGACGGGAATACGGCGGAGGGCCCCGCTAACGTGAGTGCTCTTTCGGGCTTGAAAACTTTAAACGCTATTAATGTTAAGGACCTCGTCGTGTGGGGTCGAAGAGAAGGGGTTGCCGTAGACCCGGGAGATGACCCGTTGTTGCTTGCATATTTATATGACCCGAGCAATAACAAACCTCCCGGCACGGTTCGCCGCTACGGTGCGGGCGACTGGAGTGACAACGCGCGTTCAAGGGCGCTAGCCGCGAGCCGCCTCTGGAGCGTAATTAGTGAGCGTATGGTTGATGAGGAAAAGCTCTGGTGGATTTATAACACCATCGAGAAGCCACTTCAAAGCGTATTGGCTGATATGGAAAAACGTGGTATAAAGCTCGATGTTTCTCATCTCGAGTCCCTGTCTGCAGAGCTGGCCACCGAAATGGGGCGGCTTGAACGCGAAATACACGGGTTAGCCGGTCACCCGTTCAATTTGAATTCCCGGGACCAATTGGAGGCAGTTCTCTACGACGAGTTGGGATTAACGGCTGGGCGTCGCACGGCCAAGACCGGCAAACGTTCTACCTCGGCCAGCGTTCTTGAAAAACTTCGTGGAACGCACCCAATTATCGAGAAAATCCTTCAGTACCGGGAGCTTGCAAAACTGAAGGGAACTTATCTTGATCCTTTGCCCCGGCTGGTGCATCCACAGACGGGCCGTTTGCATACGCGGTTCCACCAGACGGGCACGGTTACGGGTAGATTATCCAGCTCCGACCCCAATCTACAAAACATTCCGGTTCGCACCGAAATCGGGCGCAGGATACGAGGGGGATTCATAGCCAGCGAGGGATACATGCTCATCGTGGCAGATTACTCGCAAATTGAATTGAGGGTGCTGGCCCACCTGTCCGGAGACGAAAATTTACAACGTATTTTTCGCGCCGGCCATGATATCCATACCCAAACGGCTGCCTGGATGTTCAACATTGATGGCGAAGAGGTTACCCAACAACAGCGGAGAGCTGCGAAGACGATTAACTTCGGCGTTCTGTATGGTATGGGTCCGCACCGCCTTAGTCGCGAACTCGATATCGATTATGGCGCGGCTCGCTCATTCATTGAAAGGTATTTTGCTTCGTTTCCGGGGGTGAGGGAATATATGGAGCAGCTATTTGCTAGGGCGCGCGAGACCGGATTTGTGGAGACTATGTTCGGGCGGCGCCGCTACATTCCCGAGTTGCATTCAAATAATGCCAACGTGCGTGAGGCGGCTGAGCGTGCGGCGTTTAACATGCCCGTACAGGGCACGGCGGCAGATTTGATTAAGCTGGCAATGGTAAAGCTCCAGCAGCGTCTTGAAAAGCTGGAGGCGACTTTACTGTTGCAGGTGCACGATGAGCTTATCGTTGAGGCCCCAGAAAACGGCGTGCAGGAAGTGGCGGAAGTGCTAAAGGAAACCATGGAATCGGCGTGGGAGCTGTCGGTGCCTCTTTCTGTTGATGTGGGCATAGGGCGGAACTGGCTAGAGGCCAAGTAATCCAGCGGTATACTGGCCCGATATGGAGAGACGCTACTTTGGTACGGATGGCATACGCGGTGAGGCGGGAAAGCCGCCGTTGACCCCCGAGTTTGTTTTGCGTTTGGGGCAGGCGGCGGGAAGATTCCTGCGCCGCCGCCAAGACAGACCCGTCGTGCTCATTGGTAAAGACACTCGCGAGTCAGGCGACCTGATCGAGGCGGCGCTTGCGGCCGGGTTGCTGAGCCAGGGGGTGGCGGTGGAACATCTGGGAGTATTGCCAACTCCAGGCGTAGCGTTTCTCACCGCCGAACTGGCTGCAGACGCCAGCATCGTTATCTCTGCAAGCCACAACCCCTATCACGACAATGGTATCAAGTTCTTCGGGCCCGGGGGAATGAAGTTGTCTGATGACGCAGAGGCGAGCATTGAGGAGCTGGTGGAGCAGGACCATCCCACCGAAGCCATCGCTACGGTGCGTAATCACCAGGAAGCCGAGCGTATTTACATGGATCGCCTCGTACGTATCGGGCCGCGACTCGACGGCATCAGGGTAGCTATGGATACGGCCAACGGCGCGACCTACCGGGTGGGCCCGCGAGTGTTCCAAAGGCTGGGGGCCGAAGTGTTTGCGGTTTTTAGTACCCCCGATGGCAGAAATATCAACAAAGGTTGTGGTTCCACGAATCCGGATACGCTTGCCCGCATTGTGAGAGAAGGCGAATTTGATCTGGGCGTAGCATTTGACGGTGACGGCGACAGGGTTATTTTGATTGATGGAAAGGGCCGCGAGGTTAACGGCGACCACCTCCTGTTTATAAACGCCGTATCTCGCGGCGAGGACGTGGTCGTGGGAACGATCATGAGCAATCTCGGCCTTGAACGCGCTCTGGAGGCTAGGGGCATCGAGTTCGAGCGCGCTCCCGTGGGTGACCGCCATGTATATGAGGCACTGGCCAAAAACGGAGGTCGGCTGGGCGGGGAGCAAAGCGGGCATATCCTGTTTCTTGATTACTTGCCTACCGGTGACGGTATTCAAACGGCCCTGTTAACACTGGCCGCCGTACTGTCATCGGGCAAACCGCTGGAAGACTGGGTGGACGAATTGCCGTATTACCCGCAGCGCCTTGTCAGTGTACCAGTATCGGATAGGCAACGGGTTATGGCGCACCCTGAGCTGCCTATCTGGATCCTCGAAGCCGAAGAGATGCTCGCTGGTGGCCGGATCAACGTTCGCCCATCCGGAACAGAGCCGCTGGTGCGTATCATGGCTGAAGGGCCGGACGGCGATGCTGTTGAAGCGGCTGCCGGCATGCTCAAGCGGCGCATTGAGGCCGTGGCGCTACAATAAGCGTAGCGGAGGCCGAAATGAGCCAGAAGACCCTGGGCCGCCTGGAACTGAGGATTGCAAGAATTTTGAGTGAGATTATCCACGATATGAAAGATCCTCGCCTTCCCGTTGTCATTACCGTCGAAAAAGTACGCTTGAGCGCAGACCTATCGCATGCACGCGTTTTGGTTAGCGCGATTGAAAGAGCCGATGAAACTGTCTCGTTATTGAACCGGGCCCATCGCTACATTCAGGATGAACTGGCTCATTCGATGATCATCAGGCGTATTCCCAGGTTACAATTTTATGCGGATCCCCGGGAGGTGCTCTAGCGTGCGAAGCAGGAGCCGGTTCCCGGTGCGCTATGCCGAAACCGATCAGATGGGTGTGGTGCACCATGCGGCATACGTTCCCTGGTTGGAGCAGGGAAGAGTTGATTGGCTCGAGCATCTGGACCTGCGATACTCAGAACTGGAAAAGTCGGGAGTCCTCTTTCCGGTTACCGATATAAGTATTTCCTACCGGCGCCCCCTGCGTTTCGGCGAGGTTGTAGAGGTGGAAACCTGGCTGACGCAGCTGGCAAGCCGCAAGCTGACCTTTACTTACCGGGTGTATGGAAACGGTGACCGGCGGGTGCGCGCAAGCGGCCTCACAGTACACGTACCACAAGATCGCTCGGGGCTTGCCAGGCGTCTGCCCGATCAGATATTCGACCTGCTGGCTGGAGCTGCAGAAATCGAAACTTGAGTGTGCTATACTAAAGATGTGCTCCGCGATGAAGGAGCTAATTTGCATGGATGCTTTCGAACTCTACGAACGACACGTTAATCCCGGGCTAGCCAGCCTCCTGCGTTTCACAGGCCTCGATGTGGTCGAAGACCGCGCCGAAGGTGTGTACGTGTGGGATGCGCAAGGGAAACGTTACCTCGATTTTTTGGGGCTGTACGGGACCCTCAACCTAGGCCACCGACATCCAAGAGTCGTTGAGGCGGTCAAGCGACAGCTGGATCGCATGCCCATGTCGGTCCGCATAATGATTTCCGAACCGACCGCCCGCCTCGCTGCCCGCATGGCGGAAATAACCCCCGGCGAGCTATCCATGACCTTTTTTGGAAATTCTGGCGCAGAGGCCGTTGAGGCGGCCTTTAAGCTGGCTCGTATGCATACGGGCAGGTCGGAGATAATTACCACTGAAAAGGGTTTCCATGGAAAAACCATGGGGGCGCTTTCTCTTACTCCGAAGTCCGAATATCAGGATCCCGTGCGCCCCTTGGTTCCTGGCGTCAAGGTCGTGCCTTTCGGCGACGCACAGGCTGCAGAGGCGGTAATGGGGCCCGATACGGCGGCGATTATCATCGAGCCCATACAGGGTGAAGGCGGTATCAACGTTCCCGCTGATGGATACTTGCAGGAACTTCGACGCATTACCAAGGACAGAGGAGTTGCCCTTATATTTGACGAGATCCAGACCGGAATGGGCCGTACGGGTAGGTTATGGGCCAGTGAGTGGGAGGGCGTGGTTCCCGACCTGCTGACCACTGCCAAGGCTCTGGGGGGTGGCGTAATGCCCATTGGTGCAGTGGTCGGTAGGGAGGAGTTCTTCCAGCCTTTCCATGAGAATCCGCTCGTACATTCGTCCACCTTCGGTGGAAACCCCTTGGCTGCAGCCGCTGCGCTGGCAGCAATTGAAGTGACCCTTGAGGAGAATCTCCCAGACCGCGCGCACTCCATGGGTGAAAAGCTCATCGCTGAGCTTCGCAGGCTGGCCGACGGGTATCCTGAGCTCATCGCGGATGTGCGCGGAAGAGGGTTATTAGTAGGTATAGAATTCGCCGATGCAGACATCGGTGCTATTGTCATAAGCGAACTGGCGTCCAGAGGCGTCTTAACCGCGTTTGGCCTCAACAACGCCAAGGTAGTAAGACTTGAACCGCCATTAATAATCGAAGACGTGCATATTCAGGAAGCAACCGAGGCCCTCGAGGAAAGCTTGAAGGCCACGCTGGAAATGCTTTCCGGCGTGCTCTGAATATTCACTCAGGAGGACGTGCGGAGCCGCGCTCCGCTAGCTAATCATGATTAAAGACCAGGTTTTTGAGTACATAAAGTCCAATCCTAAGAAACCCTATCACCTAAAAGAGGTGGCAAGGGGACTCGGGCTTTCAAAGGAAGAGGCAAAGCAAGCATTGGAGGAGCTTGTTGCGGAAGGGTATCTGGTACGGACCCGGCGCAAGACATACGGCCTGCCCGAAAAAATGGATTTGATCGTCGGTAAGGTGCAAATTCATCCCCATGGTTATGGGTTCGTGCTTTCCGATGGTGGTGACCTTTACATTCCACCGGGTAAGCTCGCCGGGGCTTGGCCGCTGGACGGGGTAGTGGCGAGAAGGCTGCCCAGTAAACCGGGCGCCAAGGTTTTCGGAGAGATCATCCGCATCGTTGAGCGAGCCAGAAAGAAAATAGTGGGCACTTTGGAATTCTCCCGCGGCTATGCTTTGTTGCGGCCTGATGATAAGCGGGTGCCTGGACGTTTGCTGTTGAGCCCCGAGGGTTTGCAGGATTTGCGTGAAGGGGCGCGAATAGCTGTAACGGTGCATTATCCCGAAGACACCGGCGAGAAAGAGATTTTCGGTGTCTTGCACGAGCACCTGGGGCAAGGCGAAACACCCGAAACCGAAATCCGCGCTGTGATTCAAAACTTTGATCTCAAAGAGGAATTTCCGCAGGAAGTTTTACAAGAGGCGGCGCGTATCGCGGGCGATATTCCGGATCAGGAAGTGGCTGCCAGGGTTGACTTTCGCAACGTCCCTGTTTTCACGGTCGACGGCGATGATGCCAAGGACTTCGATGACGCCATTCACCTTCAGAAGTTGTCCGACGAGCGTTTTCTCATAGGAATACACATAGCCGATGTCGACCATTACGTACCGGAAGGCAGCGCTATGGATAGGGAGGCCTTTGACAGAGCCACCAGCGTGTATCTGCCCGGTAGAGTCCTGCCGATGCTGCCGGACAGTATTTCAAACGGCGTTTGCTCGCTGGTCCCCGGTGAAGATCGTCTTACTTTATCGGTAATCGTAGAAATAGGTGCCGATGGGGAGGTCTTCGACTACAAAATCGTTCCCGGGATTATCCGTTCTGCGGCCCGCTTTACTTACACCCAGGTCGAGAATTTGCTTTTGGGTGGGCAATTTCCCGAGGAAACCCGCTTCCTGGAGGGTGATATACATGAACTGTATCGCCTGACCCGCAATCTAAAATCTAAGCGCCTGGAGGCAGGGGCGTTAGATTTTAACACCAGAGAAGTAAAGGTGGATTTCGACGAAGAGGGCAACCTGCACCTATTGCCGGTCAACGAGTCAGAAGCCCGTAGTCTCATAGAAGAGCTGATGCTTCTGGCAAACAGGATCGTGGCTCGTCACCTTGATGAGCGGGGCGTTCCTTCGTTGTACAGGGTACATGAAGATCCTGTCAATGAACGCTATAAACTACTTGTTGAGTCTTTGAACCGTTTGGGCTACAGCCTTCCCGCAAATACACCTGACGTATCTGCAATGCAGTCGGTATTGGCGGCTGCGCGTGGTAAGCCTGAGGAGCAGGCTGTTTCGCTGCTGGTACTGCGCAGTATGAGCCTTGCGCGCTATGCCCCTGAGAATCTAGGTCATTTTGGCCTTGCATTCAAGGATTACTTGCATTTTACAAGTCCCATTCGTCGCTACCCGGATCTGGTAGTACATAGGGTGGTCAAACAGTTGCTTAGCGGTGGCGGCGTCAGCGAAAGAAAACGTTCCCTGTGGAACGAGAGTTTTCCACATATCGCTGCACATGCTTCTGAGAAAGAACGTGCTGCGGAAAAAGCCGAGCGTGATCTAAGCAAATATTTCCAGACCAAGTGGGCGGAATCACAGATAGGCCGGGTATTTGAAGGGGTAGTTAGCGGGGTGACTGGTTTCGGTCTATTCGTGGCGATTGAAAATGGCGTTGAGGGGCTTTTGCCGCTCAGTTACCTGAGCGATGACTATTACCAGTTCATCCCTGAAGGTATGGAGCTTGTAGGTCGCGCCAGCGGTAGGCGCTGGCGTATAGGGGACAAGGTTAGGGTTCGCATAGAGCGGGCCATACCTGCCCTGAGACAAATAGATCTCGCGATCGAGGAGGAGAGCATGTCCACAAGCGAGAAGAAAACGAAGCGTAAAGAAAGTGCTGCAAGCGTTACAAAAAAGAAACGGGGCGCAAAATCCCCCCGGGTGTTGTCGGGGCCGCCTCAAGAAAAAGCGCGTAATGACCGCCCGCCTCGCCTGACCGCGCAGAAGGTTTATTTTGGTGAGTGGGTAGGTGAAAAAGAGTCGGAGGGCAAGCAAAAAGAAAAGCGCAGCCGGCGGCGCAAGAAATAGCGTAACCGTGGCGCTTGTCCTGGCTTTGACATGCCGGGCGGGTGTACTGTGGGTTAGGTATCATGCCCAGGCAGTCGTCCTGGGAAAGGAGGGCACATGGAAAGCGTAAAATATCCGGGAATTCCGACCACCGGTGATGGTTCTGAGGCTGCCGTGTGGGTCGAAACGCATGTATCCCAGGCCGCCGTTACTTATCCAATAACGCCATCTACGAATATGGGGTACGGTTATCAGGTTGCTGTCGCAAACGGGCGCACGAACTTATGGGGCGAGGAGCTAATGTTTCTCGAACCCGAATCCGAGCATTCAGCGGGTTCGGCAGCGGAGGGTTTTGCGCTGGCGGGAGGGCGGGTTACTTCGTTTACCGCCTCGCAGGGTCTCGTTTTGCAAAAGGAAGTCCTGCACGTAATTTCCGGTAAGCGTCTTCCTGCGGTTTTTCACATAGGCGCGCGGGCGCTTACGAGCCAGGCCCTGAATATTCATGCCGGTCATGACGACGTTTATGCCGTTGCCGACGCAGGATGGGGAATACTTTTTGCGGGTAGTGCCCAAGAGGTTGCCGATATGGCGTTAATAGCCCGTCGGGCCGCGGAGGATAGCCAGACGCCGTTCATGGTTTCCCAGGACGGATTTTTGAACACACATACGGTCGAGAACTTCAATCTTCCGGAGCCCGAGTTGATGAAGCAATTCGTTGGCAATCCCAGCGATAAACTCATCAACTACTTTGACCCGAACAACCCAGTTCTCACCGGGCCGGTAGAGAATCAAGATGCCTACATGAAAGGGCGCATTGGTCAACGTATCTTTTATGCCCGCGTAATCCCAGCACTCGCTGAAGCCTTCGACGAGTTTGGCAAGCTTACCGGTCGTAAATATGATTTCGTCAAGGGCTATCGCCTTGAGGATGCCGAGTATGTCATCGTAGCCATGGGTTCGATGACTTTCACCATCGAAGCGGTCGTCGATGAGCTGCGCAAGAAGGGCATGAAAGCGGGAATGCTCAGGGTATATTCGTTCCGCCCTTTCCCGGCGGCCAAGATTGTTGAGTCGCTGGCTCACGTAAAAGCATTTGCGGTTCTGGAGCGAACCGATGAGCCCCTGGCCGGCTCCAACCCTCTGACGCGCGATATCAAGGCTGCTTTTGCGGACGCATTGGACGGTTACCCTGGTTATCCCAGGATCGACAAGATGCCGAAAATTTACTCCGGCGCAGCTGGTTTGGGCGGCCGTGACATTCGCCCTTCTGACGTGGTGGCGGTTTTTGATCACTTGAAAGAAATGGGCGACAAACGCTATTTCGTTCTCAACATTAAGCACCCGTTAGCGGTCGAGCCAAAAGAAGTGATCGACGTGACTGCCAGGGGCACCTTCCGAATGCGCGGTTATTCTGTGGGCGGCTTTGGTTCGGTGACTACCAACAAGGTCATTGCCTCGACGACGGCCGACCTTTTTGGTTTGTATGTGCAGGCCTTTCCCAAGTATGGTTCCGAAAAGAAAGGTTTGCCGACCAATTACTATCTCACCGTTGCCGAAGAGCCGGTGCGGGTGCGAAGCGAACTCGTAAATGTTGAGATGATAGCCATCAACGATCCCAATGCTCTTCACTACACTAATCCTTTCGCCGGGCTGGCTAGGAACGGGGTTGTCTGGCTGCAGTCAACCGAAACCGATCCGCGCGACATTTGGGCGCATATTCCGGCGTGGGCCCGGGCTGAGATTCGCAACAACGAGCACCGGTTATTCGCCATAGACACCGTTTCTATAGCGCGTGACGTATCCTCGCGTGCGGATCTGGTAATGCGCATGCAGGGCATAGTTTTATTGGGTGTTTATTTGCGCGTGGCCCCGTTCGTTGAAAGGTTGCATTTGAGTGAAGACCAGCTTTGGGAGAGGGTGGAAAAGATAATTCGCAAGTACTTCGGTAAACGCGGTGAGCAGGTTGTAAAGGACAATATGACTGCAATTCAGCGCGGTTACCGGGAGATCATAGAGGTTCCTGCCGAAATAATAGCTACTGAGCCCGAGGAGGTGGGCGCATGAGCGAAAAGAAGATAATCATGGGCGAACTCGAGCTGGAGCTGGAGATTTTGCCCGATCCCGAGCCTGTCAACATCCCGGAATTTAACAAGAACTTCAAGAGTGTTGTTGATGCATACGCCGAAGGCCGGGCCGACACCGAAATGCCCGCGGATGAACTCATGGCGCGTTCGCATATTGCCCCGGGTACCGGCTCATACCGCGATTTTTCCTACATCGCCCCCGATATCCCGCGCTACATCGCCTCTAACTGCACCGCGTGCATGGAGTGCGTGACCGAGTGTCCTGATACGGCCATCCTTGCAAAGGTCGTGCCCGAGAGCTTGATCGAAGAAGAGCTCGCTAAGGTAGAAGACTCCGATACCCGCGAGCGGATGCGTGCTCACTTTGCGCAAACGAAAAAGTTTTACGATCTACCAAAGAAAAAGGGCAAGGAAGCAGGTTTGTTCTCGATCTTCGTCGATCCCACTAAGTGCAAGGGGTGTGGGGAGTGCGTGGCGGTTTGCAATGATGACGCCCTTGAGATGATTACCAAGAAGGGGAATATGGTAGCGGACTACAAGGAGGAGTTCGATTTCTTCCGCTCCCTCCCCGATACCCCCCGCGAATACATTAACGAGCGCACCCCTATCGATCTGATGCTCACTGACAAAACCCACCTCTTCGTTGGTGGCGCCGGTAGTTGTGCTGGTTGCGGAGAGGCCACAGCGTTGCGTATGCTGGCTGCAGCCAACGCGTTCGCCTATGAGGATCAGTGGGGCATCGTTGCGGCCACTGGCTGTAATACCGTTTATAGTTCTACCTATCCCTACAATCCCTTCCTGGTCCCCTGGACAAATTCGCTGTTCGAGAACGCTGCCACCGACGCTATGGGGATACGCATGCGTTGGGATCAAATGGGTTGGAAGGACAAGAAGCTTTGGGTAGTGGGCGGCGACGGAGCAATGTTCGATATCGGCTTCCAGGCGCTCAGTCGCATGCTGGCGTCGGGCATGGATATCAACGTAATAATCCTTGATACTCAGGTCTATTCGAACACTGGCGGGCAGGCTTCGACCAGTACCTACATGGGCCAGGAAACCAAGATGTCCGCTTTCGGCAAGAAACTAAAGGGCAAAACCGAGCATCGCAAGGAGATCGCTGAGATCCTGATGATGCATCCCGACGTATATGTGGCCCAAACTACTGCCGCCCACTTCAACCATTTCTACAAGGCGGTTTTTGCGGCAAATGAATACGAGGGGCCTTCGGTGCTCATCGTTTACACTACTTGCCAGCCGGAGCACGGGGTTGCCGACGATGCTTCGGCGCGTCAGGCGCGCCTGGCAGTAGACAGCCGAACCTTCCCGGTTTTCGTGCACGATCCGCGCAAGGGCGAACGGTTAAGTGAGCGCTTGGACCTGAAGATGAATCCTAAGATTTACGACGATTGGTACACAGATCCCAAGACCGGCGAGCCACTAACCTTCATAGACTTTGCCCGCACCGAGCAGCGCTTTGCAAAGCACTTTGACAAAGACGGCAATCCCGACGAGGTACTGTTGGCAGTCAAGGAAGAGCGCCTCAAGAACTGGCGTCGCTTGCAGGAGCTAGCAGGAATTCTGGATAAGAATAAGTAGAAAGGCAGGCATCTGGGTAAGCGGTTGCAAGAACCCGCGGTGCATCAGACCGCGGGTTCTTGCGCGCACCGTCGAACGCTGCTTCATTCTTAGAAGAGAGATTGGTTATCGATCGCGAGCGCGCTCTTGGCAGAATTTGGCACTCCGCGCCCTAATAACAGTTCAAGCATTCCTTTGAGTAACCCCACCGCGTATATAGGCAAAGGTGCGTGCCGCGCCTGCTGGCAAATGCAGTTCTCGTATCCCAATTTGCACATATCCTTGTGGTCCTGTGCCGCCATTAGTCTAATGTCAGCGGGGTTGGGTACGCACCCCAGCGGACCCGGGTTGTATTCCCGGCCATGCGCGGTAGCGCATCCCGGAGAATTCGTACCGGACTCTCGCCGTCCCCAGCGCCGAAAGGGTCCAAAGTCTTTCAAGAGGCAGAAGGTGGGTTGTAATTGGGTAAAGCGCGCGCCCGCGCTTCTCATTGGCCCAATAATTTTCGGCTTCCAGTCCCGTATGGACTGTACTGGAACTGACGGCAACACCGGCTGTCGGTTCCGACGCGCTTTTCGGCAGAGCGCCTGTAAGATTTTTGCCGTGTTGTATTGCGCAATCGCACGCACTCAGGCAGCGGCATTCGGCAAATGGGTTTTGCATCGGGGTTACGGCCGCTTAATACAAGTACGTTTTTATGTCAGGTGTTCATGCGCCGGCCAAATCAGCCCGCATGGTGATTGTGTAGCCGTTGCGTGTATTAATATGCCCAAATTGCAAATTTACTTGCGGCGACTGCGATTTCGATCGGTGCTGTCAATCCAAATCGTAACGGGTCCGTCGTTAACTAAGGCCACCTGCATGTGTGCTCCGAACTCGCCGGTCTCGACGTGCAAACCCTGTTGCAGCAATGCATCAATAAAGCGTTCATACCAGCGCCGGCCTTCATCTGGATCTGCGGCGACGGTGAACGAGGGGCGGTTCCCCTTACGCGTGTCCGCATAAAGAGTGAACTGGCTGATTACGAGTAATTCGCCGCCGACATCTTGCAGGCTCAAGTTCATTTTTCCGGTATCGTCAGAGAAAATGCGCAGTTTTATCACTTTGCGCACCAGATATTCCAGATCTGCCGCTGTATCACCCCGGGCAGCAGCATAAAAAACCAGCAGTCCGCTAGCTATTTCGGCTACGACCTCACCGTTGATGGAAACGTTCGCTTTGGCTACACGCTGAATCAAAATTCGCATAAGCCATATTATGCTGAATCAAAGGCTATAGGCATAGTATCCATAGATGCCAGGCCCGGTATGTGCCGCTATGACCGCACCAATCTCGGAGGTATATACTTCTTCGATACCTTCACCCAATGAGCGGATTTCTTCCTGCAGCGCGTGAACGGTTTCTTCGGCTCCAGTGAAAAGGTAGAAGATGCGGACGTTTTTTCGCCCTTGCTGCCAGTTTTTGAAAGTCTTGACCATTTCCTTCAGGGCTCGTTTGTCGCCACGGGCGCGGCCTGCTGCGTCTACGACACCGTTTTGTACGGTGAGAATTGGCTTAATGCTGAGCAAGTTGCCCAAGAAGGCCTGGGCGCCTCCGATTCTGCCATTCTTCCGAAGATAATCGAGAGTAGCCACTACGAACCTGATGATGTGGTCATCGCGGATGCGCTCTAATTCCCTTAGAACCTCTTCTATGCTTGCGCCTTGCTTCAGCAATTCATGGGCCCGTAAAACCATCATCCCGATTCCCGCAGACGCAGCGCGCGAATCAAAGACTTGGACCCGGCCACCGAACTTTTCGGCAGCTATACTAGCTGATTGGAAAGTGCCGGATAGCTTTGATGAGATATGAATCGAAATAATGCGCTCTGCATGCTCCAAGGCTTGGGTATATGCATCTTCGAAATCTTGTGGTGATGGTTGGCTGGTGGTAGGAAGGTCGGCACCTGCGTTTACACCTCTAAATAGGTCTGTTGGAGTAATTTCTTCCCAGTCCTTGAAAGTCTTTCCCTGGAAGTGGACGTACAGGGGGACAATGTGAACACCTACGCGTTCACGCAAACGGGGAGGGATATCGCTGGTGGAATCGGTGACCAAGGCTACGTTCATAATTGCCTCCTTTATATGTACCGGCAACGACGTGATCCTTCTTGTTGCAGCATACCGAGCGCGAACTGATATTCGCTGTACCCGGTATAAGCGTCCTGGTCGGACTTGGTTGAAGTAAATATGCAGGGATGTTAGGCTTTGATGCATCATGTGGCGTGTGCTCGTGACGGACGAGATGCGATTGGGAGCTATAGATAAAGCAGATCTGCTGCTGGATTACCGGCCAGGGATGGCGCGAGAGGACGTCCTTGATCAGATAGGCGCATACGATGCTTTGATCACTCGCAGCAGGACACAGGTTGATCGGGAGCTGCTACGTCGAGCAAAGAAACTCAAGGTGATCGGCCGCGGCGGTGTTGGTGTCGATAATATCGATTTGGATGAAGCCTCGAGGCGCGGCATTCTGGTGATCAATGTTCCCGAGGCCAACACCCGCAGCGCCGCAGAATTGGCATTCGGGCTCATGCTGGCTTCTGCTCGATTGCTGGCCCTTTCTGACCGCGAGCTACGTAAGGGCGTATGGAACAGAAAACACCTGGGAATCGAGTTGATGGGCAAGAGGCTTGGCATAATTGGACTCGGGCGCATAGGTGGGCAGGTTGCACAGTTCGCCCGAGTCTTTGGAATGGAAGTTTTGGCCTACGACCCATACATATCCAGGAAGCGCGCAGATAGCCTGGGGGTGCAGCTGGTTGGCCGGCTAGACATGCTGTTGCCCGAGGCGCAGATCCTGACCGTACACACGCCATTAAATGACGAAACCCGCAATTTGGTTGCTCGTAAGGAGCTCGAAATGCTCCCGCGCGGCGCGATAGTGATAAATGCCGCACGTGGCGGAATAATTTGCGAACAGGCTTTGGAAGAGCTGCTTAACGAAGGTCACCTGTTTGCGGCTGGCCTAGATGTCTATATCAATGAGCCGCCCGAGTCCGGTAGCCCGCTTTTGCACCATCCACGTGTGGTGCATACCGCGCATTTGGGGGCCAACACCGTGGAGGCGCAAACGCGCGTGGGTCACGGGATTGTCCAGCGGGTATATGAGGCTCTTTCCGGAAACTATGCATACGCAATTAACGCAGGTTTCGACCCCGAGGCTTTTCAGGCGCTCAAGGGCTGGATGCCGTTGGCCGAGGCCCTTGGCCGCCTGCTTGCGCAGATAACGCGCGGGAGGGCGCAAACCTTGGAGGTTGCCGTGATGGGTGGATTTGAATGCGAGCCCGATCCCGTTTTCGCGGCCGTTGCTAAGGGAATACTAGAGCCGGTGATAGATGAACCGGTCAATTATGTTTCATCGCGCCCGCGGTTGGAGGAACGTGGAATTCGTTTGGTCAGCAGGCGGGATCCTGACGCGCGGGGATTTGCTCAAGCTATAGAGGTCATATTGACTACCGACGAAGAAAAGAGGCGCGCTATGGGGACGGTGTTGGCGGGAAGACCCAGATTGGTGGGCATAGATGATTACGCTCTCGAAATCGAGCCCGCTGGAGCCATGCTCGTCTGTATTAACCGTGATCAGCCGGGTGTAGTGGGGCGGGTGGGAACGCTGCTGGGAGAAGCGGGAGTTAATATCGCCGGTTTGCAACTCGGGCGGGACGCCCCAGGGGGCCGGGCACTTTTTGTGCTTGCCGTTGACGATCAGCCGGGTGAAGATGTGATCCAACGCTTGCGAGATCTCGAGTTGCTTGAAAGGGTGGATTCGGCGTGGCTCTAACCGAACATGGCCTGCTTACGCCGGGCCCCGTGAATCTCCATCCCGCTGCAGCTGCTGTAATAGCCAGGCCCCAGACACATCATCGCAGTCGTAGGGCAATACAAGTGATCTCGAGCTTGCGCAGGAAATTGAAAGAGCTTGCCGCTGCCGATGGAGAAGTGATATTGATCGGTGGAAGTGGCACCGCCTCCATGGAGGCGGCCGTACGCGGTTTATTCAGGCAAGGGGCACGCCTGTGGATTCCCGTGGCCGGTAAGTTTGCGGGGCGGTGGGCGGAAATTGCCGCGTCGGCAGGTATGAAGCCGGTTCTAACAGAGCACGAATGGGGTAGTGCAGTAAGCGTAAATTCGTTACCTGAAGAACCGCTGGATGGTGCACTTTTAACACATTCGGAAACTTCGACAGGTGTACTGCATCCGGTACACGAGCTATCCAGGGCGGTCAAAAGCCAGAACGATGGTGCAATTGTTGTTGTAGATGCGGTCACATCGTTCATGCTTGCCGAATTGAAGCTTGATGCGTGGAATATTGATGCCGCTGTAAGCGGAAGTCAGAAGGGGGTTATGTCTCCGCCGGGGCTGTCCTGGTTGTGGTTATCAAACCGGGCCGTCGAGGTATTGCGTCCGGCCGGTTATTATTTGGACGTCTATCGTGAATTAAAAGCGCAGCAAAAAGGGCAGACCGCATTTACTCCTCCGATTCAAATAATTGAGGCGGTTGATGCAGTTTTGACAGCAGAGCTTCCTGGGGGAATTAAGGATCTGCCGCGTCGCTGGGAGAGGAAAGCCAGGGAAAATCACCGTTTCTACTCCATGGGTTCCGAAATCGGTTTGCGGCCGGTACCAAATTCGAACGAGCACCGCAGTCCAGCCACTGCGGCTTTTTACCTCCCTGATTCTGTGAGATATGATTTGCTAAGTACAGCATTTGAAAATGCCGGTTGGCGTATTGCTGGCGGTCAGGGAAAGCTCAAGGACAGAATTTTTCGTGTATCGGCAATGGGTTACTTCAAGCCTGCGGAGCTTGATAGGGCGTACGATGATTTCCTGCGAATCATCAGCCATCTCGTCTGAATATGCTTTGCAGCAATTTTCTTGCAACACCGTCATCATAAACGGCTCTCTCGCCACCGATAAGGGGTGGTCGGCTGTAGCCGCCGGATATGTTCGCGTGGCCTATATGCAAATCCGAAAGCGGCACCGGTACGGCCACCGGGCGCAGGTGCATACCGATGAGAACACCGCCTATATCTAGCCCGTAGCGGGCTGAGGAGTCAAGGCTGGCGACTACCGCCGGGTTGTCCAGAAGAAAATAGTAGACAGCAGCCAGTGAGCCGCCGGCGCTGGGGACGGGAACCAAAGTGGTCTGCGTAAATCCCCAGTGGGCTGCTGCGCTGCGAGGGAGAACCAGGCTGCGATTCGTATGCTCGCATCCCTGCACTGCCAGAATCACTCCGGTTGGGGCCAGCCCTCTCAGCAGCGGTAGCAGTATGCTCCGGGCCGTGAGGGGGTCGCCGCCCTTGCCGATGCGCTCGCCATGTACGGCGCTGGTGGATCCTCCCAGGACGAGCAGGTCGCCTGGTCGGGGGGAAGCACGGCCGAACAAGCGGCCGATAGCTTCCTTGATCACGTCTTCGTACATGCTGCCCATCTCAAAAAGCGCTGTCGAGATCGGGGCGTAGTTTCTGGGCTTCGCCAAGGTAGACGTGCTGTATGTCCTCTGGAGGAGAGCTGGTGTTCCATAGCGCCAATATCCGAATTACCCTGGGGAGAGAGCCAGGTACGGGCACTTCACGTGCGGACAGTAAAGGCACGCGGTTCATACCAAGATGGCGGGCGGCTTCAGCCGGAAATGCGGACACAAGGTCTTCGGTCACCGTAAAAATCAGCGCTGCCAGTTCCGAGTGATCCTGGATGCGATTACGGGCGATAATTTCACCGAGCAATTTCCGCGTCGCCGCGTGAATCTGTTCGGGGGTATCTTCTTCGACGGTGATGGCGCCGCGAATACCACGTACCATGTCGGTTATTCTACACGTGCCGGACACCGCGGCAGTTCACGGAGCCTTGAGGGGGATAGCATTTATCTCCGGCTTGAGGGCGTGAGGCCTGGCAAGGTTTCTGTAAATGGATACCAGCCGGTGGATTGTGCGTACTTTCAAATTGGCGCATTTATTACATAGACGATTTACGTGTTTATTGCACTTCTATACCTTTCACCATATCTCGAGCTTGCTGATCGGGTCACCCGGCGAAAAGGTGACAGGAGGCAGCGAAAGGTTGTGATAAGCGTTACCGGCTGCCCAGGTCACCGTTTCCGCCATATCGTAGCCATGTTTAGCGAGAAATTTAAGTTCGTCGCGGACGTCCAGTGATGGCGCACTGGCGATGGAATCAGTACCGAGGGATATGTTTACGTTGTGTTTCTTGTAGAGATCATAAGGTGGCAAGCCTGCACCCAAGTGCTCATTGGAGCGCGGGCAGCTGACTAACCTGGACCCGAATTGGGAAATAATCCGCACGTCTTCTTCGTTCACCTGAACACCGTGCACGAGCGTCACCTGTTCGCCAAGTGCTCCAATATCCGCCAGATAAGCCACGGGGGAGAGTCCTTTGGGGTGCATGTCTACGGGCCACCCCTGCGACTTGAACAGGTCGTAGAGGGGTCCAGTGCGACGAACAAAGAAATCGTGCTCGGCAGGGCTTTCGGCTGCATGAATTTGCAGCGGCAGCCCCATGTCGTGCGCTAATTCAACCAAACCGATCATCAGACTGGGGCTGAGTGAATAAGGGGCATGGGGAGACAGGCCGATTTGGGGACCGCCGCTTTTTTCCATGCTTTTCCAGCGCTCAAGACGTGACCGCGTCAGCTGCAGCAGTTCATTTTCCTTTTCTGGGGGCAGCAGCCCGAGGACTTCCCAGTAGACTACGCCACTTCCTCGCGTTTCCAGCAACCACCAGTCAACCACTTCTGGCCGGGAGGCGATGTCGCCAACTATGGACTGGGGTACTTTGCCGAAGGCGCTCGCCGCTGCGTCGAGCCCTCTCTGCCCGCTGAGAGAGATGACATAGCGGATGAACTCGTCGAACGGTCCCCGGAAGGTTTTGGCGTATCCTAGATCTAAATGAGTATGGGAGTTAACGAGTGGCACGCCTAGGTATGCACCTTTCCAAATAGGTTTTGCATTGGGATAACTATGTTGCAGATCGTGTAGGCTGCCAATGTCCAATATTATTGTCCCGTTTGTCAAAAGGGCGTCATTGGATGAACCGGGGGAGCCTTCGTGAAACAGATCTGCGGTCCAGAGCTCCAGTTCGTTCATATTAGGGGTGAGAAAAGGTATCGGCGGTAGGTACGTCCAGTATTTCATAAAAGACGTTACGCTCGGCGGCCTTGAAGCCGGCCTCTGAAATTTGACGCACTATTTCTTGAACCGTGGCGGATCGGCGGACGTTGCCGGACGCCGCGGAAACCACGTTTTCTTCTAACATTGTGCTGCCAAAATCGTTGGCCCCGTAGTAGAGCGCGGTCTGGGCCACCTTGAAGCCCATCGTGGGCCAGCTGGCCTGATGCCCGGCGATGTTGTCGAGGGCGATGCGGGCGATGGCCAGGGTCTGCAGATATTCATGGGCGCTGGCGCCAGGCAATTTGCCAGCCAGACGTGTGTTCTCGAGTTGCATTGTCCACAGCGCGAATCCGGAGAAGCCGTTGCCGTACTGCGCGAGCGCCCGGTCCTGCAGCTCGCGCAGTACGAGCAGGTGCTCCACCCGCTCCTCGGGCCCCTCGCCCATGCCGATGACCATGCTGGCGAGTGAGTACATGCCCAGTGCCAGGACGTCTTCGACGATCCGCACCCAGTCGGCGGTGGGAATGCGCGCGGGCGCGGCGGTGTGGCGGATGCGGTCGACCAGGATCTCCGCCCCCGCGCCGGGCACGCCGTCGAGACCGGCGGCCTTGAGGCGCGCCAGCACCTCGCGCGCGG
>Ga0256835_1000673_pt1 | contig 23570 bp, 19 predicted proteins | sample PIR30metaG_FD_185972 | JGI IMG/M metagenome (GOLD analysis project Ga0256835, IMG submission 185972) | Hydrothermal vent microbial communities from East Pacific Rise, Pacific Ocean - PIR-30 | ecosystem: Environmental > Aquatic > Marine > Hydrothermal vents | place: Pacific Ocean: East Pacific...
TGGCGGTCGTGACGACGAAGCGACCGCGGCGGGGGCGGTCCCGGGGTGCGAGACTCGCGGCCCCGTTCATTCAAAGTCGATGACCCGAAGCCCTCCAACGAAGCCCAGGCGGCCGGCAGCGACGCCGCAGGCGGCGCCAGCGCGTCGCACGGGCGGCCCGGGGGGAGCTCGCTCCCACCGGACGCACGGGCGAGGCGCGCCGCCCGCGCGAAGCGCGGGGGCCGGCCGCCGGTTCTCCCCCCGGCGAGGCGGCGCCCGACGGCCTCGCCGGGCACGCTCCTGCTATGCTCGGGGGGACGGTCCGGTGCGGGAACCCGGTGGAAGTCCGGGGCGGGCGCGCCGCTGTGAGGGGGACGAGGGGGCAGGGGCCACCGGGCGGTACCCGGGAAGGCGCCTCCGAGGAGGAACCCGAGCCAGAAGACCGACCGGACCGGGCCCGCCGCTCGGCGGCGGGGGCCCCCGCGCACGGGGCTGGAGGTGGCATGGTCCGTTCCATCGTCCGGGCCGCCGTGGCGGCCCTCGTGCTGGCCGTGGCGGTTCCGACCGCCCGGGGCGGCGAGCCCCGGCGTGTCGTCTGCCTCGGCCCGAGCCTCGTGGAGACGGCGTTCGCGCTCGGGTGCGGCGGGCGCCTCGTCGGGGTGGACGACTACGCGGCCTTCCCCCCCGCGGTCCGGGACCTGCCCCGCGTGGGCGGCGTGGTGAACCCGAACCTCGAACGGATCACGGCGCTCGGGCCGGACCTCATCCTGCTCGCCTCCCCCATCCCCCGCCTCGAGGCGCTGGCGCACCGCCAGGGAATCCCCGTCGCGGTGGTGCCGATGGAGGACGTCGCGGGCATCCGGCGGGGAGTCCTGGAGGTGGCGAGCCGCCTCGGCTGTCCGGAGCGGGGAAAGGCGCTGGCCGCGAGGATCGTCCGGGAGCTCGAGGCCGTCCGCCGGACGGCGTCGCGACCCGGTCCCCGGGTGGTGATCCAGGTGGGCCGGCCCGCGGGACCGGGGCTCGCGGGCATCGTCGTCGCCGGGGGGCGGACGTTCCTCGGCGAGCTGGTCACGCTGGCCGGCGGACGGAACCTGTTCGACGGCGCGCGGAGGCGCTACCCCGTCCCCTCCCTGGAGCGGCTCGCGGCCTCCCCCCCGGACCTCGTCTTCGCCCTCGAGGCCGGAGTCCCCGACCCGGAGGCCGAGCGCAGCGAGCTCGAGCGGGCGTGGCGCGCGCTGCTGGGGCGGGAAGCTCCGCGGATCGTCGTGCTGGCCGACCCGGTATTCGTGGTTCCGGGACCGCGGGTCGCCGAGGCCGCCCGCCGCCTGGCCGCGATCCTGGCCCGGGAGGGGGCGCCGTGACGCTCGCCGCCCGCGACCTCCGGTTCGCCTGGGAGCGCGGCGGGCCCGACGCCGTGAACGGCGTCTCCCTCGGGCTCGAGCCCGGCGAGCTGCTGGTGCTCGTCGGCCCCAATGGCAGCGGGAAGTCCACGCTGCTCGCGCTGCTGTCGGGCTGGCTCGGGCCCGACGCCGGTGGGGTCGCACTCGACGGGGTCGCGCTCGGCCGGGTCCGGCCGCGGGAGCGGGCCCGGAGGCTCGCCTACCTGCCGCAACGGGTGGCACCGCTGTACGACCTGACGGTGGCGGAGCTCGTGGCGACGGGCCGGTACCCGTGGGGGGGCACCGTCCCAGGGCCGCCGGTGGACGATCCCGTGGTGGGGCGGGCGCTCGCGGCGACCGGGCTCGCCCGTCTGGCGGAGCGGCCGTTCGGGACGCTGTCCGGCGGGGAGCGGCAGCGTGCGCTCCTGGCCTCGGTGCTGGCGCAGGAGACGCGGTGGCTGCTGCTCGATGAGCCCACGGCGGCGCTCGACCTCCACCACGCCGTGGCGATCTTCCACCTCCTCGAGGCGGCCGCTGCGGAGGGCCGGGGCGTGCTGGCGGTCACCCACGACCTCAACCTGGCGGCGCTGTTCGCCACGCGGGTCGGCCTGATGTGCGCAGGCCGGCTCGAGGCGCTGGGCGAGCCCGGGGACGTGCTGACCGCACCGCTCCTCGAGCGCGCCTACGGTCCGGAGGTGCTCGTGGGTTCCCACCCGGAGGCCGGCCGGCCCTCGGTCCTCCCACGCCGGGGAGGGAGACCGTGAGGCGGCGCGCCGCGGCGGTCTGGGTGCCCCTCGTGGCGGCGGCGCTGCTCGTGGCGGCGCTGGCACCCCTGGCCGGCCCCGTGCACGTTCCTGCGGTGGAGCTGGGCCGCGCGCTCCTCGACCCGGCGGCCGCCGACCCCGGTGCGGTCCGGATCCTCGCGCTCAGGCTGCCCCGGGTCGCCCTGGGACTGCTCGTCGGGGCGTTCCTGGCGCTGTCCGGCGCCGCGTTCCAGACGCTCCTGGGCAACCCGCTGGCGACACCGTACACCGTCGGCGTGGCGGCCGCAGGCTCCTTCGGCGCGTTCCTGGCCATGGCGCTCGGGACCTGGCGCCTCCTCGGGCCGGCGGGCTCCGTCCCGGCGATGGCGCTGGCGTTCGCCGTGGGCGAGCTGGCGCTGCTTGCGGCGCTGGCGCGGCGCGCCCGGTGGGGCCGGACGGCGCTGGTCCTGGCCGGCGTCACCCTCAACTTCCTGTTCGCCGGGGCGACCCTCTTCGTCCGGCTGCTGGCCGAGCCGTTCACCCTCCAGGCGATGGACCGGTGGCTGATGGGCGGGCTGGACGTGGTGGGGTGGCGTCCCGTCGCCACCGCCGGCCTCCTCGGCCTCCCCGCGGTGGTGGTGCTGCTCGGCGGCGCCGGGGCGCTGGACCAGCTCGCGCTGGGCGGCGCCGTGGCCCACGGGCGCGGGGTGGCCGTGACCCGGTGGCGGGCGGCGGTGCTGGGGGCGGGGGCGTGGCTGACGGCGGCCGCCGTGGCCCAGACCGGGCCCATCGCGTTCGTCGGCCTCGTGGTGCCCCACGCGGTCCGCACCCTCGCCGGCGCGTCGCACCGCCGCGTGCTTCCGGCCTCCGCGCTGGCGGGCGGCGCGGCGCTGGCCGCAGCGGACGCCCTGGCCCGATCGCTCCGGCTTCCCGGCGGCGGGGCCGAACTCCCGGTGGGCCTGGTCACCGCCCTCGTCGGCGGCCCGGTGTTCCTCTTGCTCCTCTTCCGCGGCGTGCGGCCCACCCGGTGATCCCGCCCGACGGGGTACAATCGGCCGTGGAGGCCCCTGTGGAGCATCGCGAGTGGCGGGAGCGGTTCGAGGACCTCAAACGGCGGCGGCCGGATCTCGCGGACAGGGTCTGCCGCAAGCTGATCAAGGACCTTCAGGTCAGAGGTGTGCTCGACGTGGAGGCGCTGGACGAGGAGGTCGCCGCGGCGCTCAAGGTCGGCGGCCGGCGGCTGCGGTTCGACCCGAACCGCCCGGCACCCAGGATGCCCTCCGGCTCCCGCCGGGCGTTGCACGACCTGGCGCTCAGCTACGCCGAGCGGCACATGGCCCCCGAGGAGATCCTGGCCTCCCTCCTCCTGACGGAGAAGCGCCAGCTCGCCTACGAGGTCTCCCGGCTCGCCGAGGACCAGGACACACCGCTGGAGGCACTCAAGGCAAAGATCCAGGAGTTCCTCGCCGTGGCCCCGGGCGAGGCGATCGTCCCACGAGAGGACGTCATCGGGACACGGGCCTCGCTGATCCGGCGGATTCTGACCGACCAGCTCGACTTCATCTCGGTGGCCAAGCACTTCATCCGGGTGGGGGACATCGCCCGGGTGCTCGAACACATCGTTCCGACCACGGGCAACCAGGGGCGGCTGGGCGGCAAGGCCGCGGGACTGATCCTGGCCCGCTGCATCCTCGAACGGGCGATCACCGAGGCCCGGCTTGATGGCGCCGTGGCGACGCCGGAGACGTACTACATCCCGTCCAACGGGATCCTCGAGTTCATCGAGCACAACGGCCTCGAGGAGCTGATCAACATCAAGTACATGCCGATCGACGAGGTGCGCCAGGAGTACCCGCTGGTGCAGCGGCTGTTCAAGAGCGGCGAGTTCCCGCCGGTGCTCCATCAGGGGCTCCAGGGCGTCCTGGACCGGATCGGGGAGGGACCGCTGGTGGTCCGCTCGTCGAGCCTCCTGGAGGATCGGATCGGCCACGCCTTCTCCGGCAAGTACAAGAGCCTGTTCCTGGCCAACACGGGCACCCTGGGCGAGCGGCTCGAGGAGCTGGAGAACGCCATCGCCGAGGTGTACGCCTCGATCTTCGGGCCCGATCCGATCGAGTACCGGCGCGACCGCGGCCTGCTCGACTTCCAGGAGCAGATGGGGATCATGATCCAGCGGGTGGTGGGCCGGGAGATGAACGGCTTGTTCCTTCCGGCGTTCGGCGGGGTGGCGTTCTCCCGGTGCGAGATGCGGTGGTCGCCCCGGATCCGCCGGACCGACGGGATGGCCCGGCTCGTGGTGGGGCTGGGGACGCGCGCGGTGGACCGGACGGTGGACGACTACCCCGTGCTCGTGGCGCTGGAGCAACCCCAGCTCCGGGCCTCCCAGCAGCCGGACGAGGTGTACCGGTACTCCCAGGCTCACGTGGACCTGATCGACCTGGAGAACCATCAGTTCGAGACGCTCCCCTTGAGCGAGCTGCTGGAGCGGGTGGGGCGCCGGTTCCCAATGCTGCCTCAGATCTTCTCGATCTACCGCGACCGGCAGATCGTCCCGCTGGTGGGGGTCATGACCCAGCTCGATCCGCGGGAGCTCGTGGTGACGTTCGACGGCCTCCTGCGCTCGCCGTTCCCGCGCCGGCTCAAGCGGATCCTCGACATTCTCGAGGAGGGGCTCGGGGAGCCCGTGGACATCGAGCTGGCTCACGACGGCGAGATGCTCCACCTGCTCCAGTGCCGGGCCCTCAGCCTGGCCTCCTCCGGCCGGCGGGAACCGATCCCCAGCGGGATCCCGCCGAAGGACGTGGTGTTCACGGCGAACCGGTACGTCAACACGGCTCAAGCCCACGACCTCGAGTACGTGGTCCTCGTGGACCCGCGGGACTACGAACGGCTGCCCACCGAGGCCGCCATGCGGCGGGTCGCCACGGTGGTCGGCGCCCTCAACAAGGCGCTCCCCAGGCGGCGGTTCATCCTGATGGGGCCGGGCCGGTGGGGCAGCCGGGGCGACATCCGGCTCGGCGTCCCCGTGACCTACTCCGACATCTGCCACACGGCGGTCCTCGTGGAGATCGCCCGGCGGAAGGGGTCGTACGTCCCCGACGTCTCCTTCGGGACCCACTTCTTCCAGGACCTCGTGGAAGCCGGGATCGCCTACCTTCCGCTGTACCCGGACGACCCCGACGTGATCTGGAACGAGGCGTTCCTGCGCGGCTCGCCCTCGGTCCTCGGCCGCGTGCTCCCGGAGGAGGCCGACCTCGCCCAGGTCGTCCGCGTGATCCACGTGCCGGAGGCCGCCGAGGGCCGTCTCCTCCACGTGGTGATGGACGGCGAGGAGGACCGGGCGCTTGCCTGGCTCGGCCCGCCCTCCGGAGAGTAGGGGGCCGCCGCGGTACAATCCGCCGTCCAGAGGGAGGCACGATGGGTCACGGTTTCGAGCGGATCGGCGAGGAGGGCGGCGTCCGGGAGTGGCGGCTCCCCGCCAACGGGCTGACGGTGCTGACGGTCCCGACGCCGGTGGCGCCGGTCGCCACCTTCTGCGTCGTCTACAAGGTCGGGTCCAGGAACGAGGTCACCGGCCAGACCGGTGCGACCCACCTGCTCGAGCACCTGATGTTCAAGGGCACAGAACGGTTCAACCGGGACCGGGGCACCGAGATCGCCCGGATGCTCCAGCGGGTCGGCGCCTCGTTCAACGCCACGACGTGGCTCGACCGGACGAACTACTACGCCACGGTCCCGGTGGAGGCGCTGGAACGCGTGATGGAGATCGAGGCCGACCGGATGCGGAACGCCCGGATCCGGGAGGAGGACCTGGCATCGGAGCGGACCGTCGTGCTCAACGAGCTGGAGCGCGGGGAGAACGACCCGTTCGACACCCTGCTCAAGCACACCTTCGCCGCGGCGTACCTGGAACACCCGTACCACCACCCGACCATCGGGTGGCGCTCGGACGTGGAGGCCGTGACGGCGGACGTGCTGAGAACGTTCTATGACACGTTCTACCATCCAGACAACGCGGTGGCCATCGTGGCCGGGGCGATCGACGAGCCGTCGGTCCTGGCCTCCGTGGAGCGGTGGTTCGGCCGCATCCCCGCCGGAACCGTCCCGCGATCCGCGGTCCACACCCGCGAGAGCGAGCAGCGGGGGAAACGGCGGTTCGAGCTCCACCGCGCCGGGGAGGTCGGGTGGGTCGCCCTCTCCTGGCACGTCCCCGGGGGGCTGCACCCCGACCTGCCTGCCCTCGACGTGGCGGCGCAGGTGCTCGCCGAGGGGGTCACCTCCCGCCTCCACCAGCGGCTCGTGGAGACTGGCCGCTGCCTCGGCGTCCACGCCTTCGCGTGGGAGCTCCACGACCCCGGCCTGTTCCAGGTTTTCGCCACCTTGGCGCCGGGCACACCCCACGAGGAGGTGGAGGCCGCGATCCGGGAGGAGGTCGCCCGGCTCGGCGCCGGGGGACCGACCGGCGAAGAGGCGGCGCGGGCGCGGATCCAGGTGGAGACTTCTCTGGCGTTCCACCGCGAGTCCCCCGCCCAGATCGCCTCCGCGCTGACGGAGTCGGTGGCGCTGGGCGACTGGCGGCGGTTTGTCCGGGAGCTGGAGCGTGTGGCCGCCGTGGGCCCGGACGACGTCCGCCGGGTTGTCGCCTCGTACCTCCAGGAGACGAACCTGACCGTCGGCTGGTTCGTTCCCGAGACCGGATTCCCGGCGGCCAGCGGCCGGGGCGGCCAGCCCACTCCCCGGCCGTGCCGCCTGACCGGGGGTCTCGAGGAGCGAACGGTCCGGTTCGACCTTCCAGGCGGCGCCGAGCTCGCCGTGGTGACGAACCCCCACGCCCCGACGGTCACCATCGCCGGGTCGATGCTCGCTGGCCGCGCCATGGCAGACGACCCCGGCCGCCTCGTTCCGGCGCTGACCGCCGAGATGGTGGAGCGGGGCACCGCCCGCCACTCGCGGATCGGGCTCGCCCGGGAGCTGGAGGATCACGGGCTCGAGATCGCCGTGGAGAGCCCAGCATCCGCCCCCTCGCTCGTCAGCCTGACGGCCCAGGGGCTGGCACGGGAGCTGCCGCGGCTGGCCGGCCTGCTCGTGGAGGTGCTCCGGACGCCCTCGTTCCCCGGTGAGGAGCTGGAGAAGGTCCGGGAGCAACGGCTGGGCCGCCTGGCCCAGGAGCGGGAGGAGACGTTCCCCCAGGCGTTCGGCGCCTTCACCCGTGCAATCTTTCCCCCGGAGCACCCCCATCACCGGCCGCCCATCGAGGTGCGGGAGGCGGTACTCCGAGGGATCGGACGCGACGCGCTGGAGGCGTTCCACCGGCGGGTGTGGGGGCCGGCGTCGCTCCGGCTCGCCGTGGTAGGCGACGTGGATCCGGAGTCGGTCCGGGAGATCCTTGGCGAGGCGCTGGCGGGATGGGAGGGCGGCGAGCGGGTCCCTCCGGCCGCCCCAAAGCCCGCAGAGCGCTTCGGTGGCGACGTTTGGATCGATATCCCGGATCGTCCCAACCTGGACGTGCTTCTGGGCCACGCGGGACGGCTCCGGTGGGGGGATCCCGATCAACCCGCGGCGGTCCTCGCCAACGCCTGCCTCGGCCACTCCACCCTGACCTCCCGTCTTGGGCGCGAGGTCCGGGACCGGGCCGGCCTGACCTACGGCATCTACTCCCGGTTCTTCGGCACCATCCACGTGCCGGGCCCCTGGGCGATCGCCGTGGGTGTCGCCCGAGAGAACCTGGAGCGGGCCATCGCCCTGTCCCGGACCGTGTTCGAGCGGTACGCCGAGGAGGGGCCGGGGGAGGACGAGCTCGAGGACGAACGTCTGGCCCTCGCCGGCACCTACACCGTGGGGCTCGCCACCAACGCTGGGACGGCCCGGGAGCTCGTCACCGTCATGACCGCCGGCCTGCCGCTCGACTGGGTCGACACCTACCCCGAGCGGCTGCGCTCGGTGACTCGCGAGGAGGTCCTGGCCGCCATCCGCCGGCACCTCCACCCCGAGCGTCTCGTCGTCGCCGCAGCCGGCACCCTTCCAGAGCACTGACCGGTCCCTCGGGCCGGCCACAGCGCTGTGGGCACCCCGGATGCCGGATCACTCGGGTCTGCGGACGACGCCCCGGGCCGGTTTGGCCCGGAAGAGCACGGCGTCCGCGGCCTGAAAAATCCGCACCGGAGCGCCGCCAGAGGGTTGACAGCGGGGGAATGTTCGATATACTGAGAATCGTTCCTGACAAGGAGCCCGTGCACCAGCACGAAACCACGAAAAGGGGAGGAATCATCATGTCGCTCGTCACCAAGAACGCACCGGACTTCACGGCCAAGGCCGTCATGCCCGACAACAGCTTCCAGGAGATCTCGCTGTCCGACTACCGTGGGAAGTACGTCATCCTGTTCTTCTATCCGCTGGATTTCACCTTCGTCTGCCCGACGGAGATCATCGCCTTCGATGAGAAGCTCGCCGAGTTCGAAAAGCGCAACTGCCAGGTGATCGGTGTTTCCGTCGACTCCGAGTACTCCCACTGGGCGTGGAAGAACACCCCGCGCGACCGCGGTGGGATCGGCGACATCCAGTACCCGCTGGTGGCCGACATCAAGAAGACGATCTCCCGGGACTACGGCGTCCTGTTCGACGATGCCGTGGCGCTGCGCGGCCTGTTCCTGATCGACCGCGAGGGCGTCGTCCGGCACGAGGTGGTCAACGACCTGGGGCTCGGCCGGTCCGTCGCCGAGGCGCTCCGGGTGCTCGAGGCGCTCCAGCACCTCGAGGAGTACGGCGAGGTCTGCCCCGCCGACTGGCACGAGGGCGAGGAGGCGATGAAGCCCACCGCCGAGGGCGTGGCAGAATACCTGGCGAAGCACGCGGGCTGACCCGCGAACCCCGGCAAGGAGGCTGGACATGACCGACGAGATGAAGAACGGCCTGATCGACCAGATGAACGCCGAGTTCTACTCGAGCTACCTCTACCTCGCCATCGGCAACTGGTTCCGGGACCAGGACCTCGACGGTTTCGGAAGCTGGATGGAAGCCCAGGCGGCGGAGGAGTACGAACACGCCATGAAGCTGTACCACCACCTCCATGAGCGCGGCGTCACGCCGCGGCTCGCGGCCATCCCCGAGCCGCCCTCCAGCTGGGACTCGGTACTCGCCGCCGTGGAGGCCGTGCTCGAGCACGAGCGGTACATCACCGGACGGATCCACGAGCTGGCCGACCTGGCGCTGTCCAACCACGACCACGCCAGCCGCCTTCTGCTGGACTGGTACGTCAACGAACAGGTCGAAGAGGAGGCCACGGCCTCGGACATCGTCCGGAAGGTCCGGATGCTGGCCGACACGTCGCACGGCCTGTTCATGCTCGACCGGGAGCTCGCCGGCCGGGGCGCGCCGGCTGCCGAGTAGGCCCGGCCACCCGAACCGATCACACGGGGCCGCCCTCCGGGGCGGCCCTTCTCATCGCCGGCCGGGCGGCGCCATGGAGACCAGCGCCTCCACGAGCGCTGCGGCCACGTCGGTCTCCGTGGCCGCCTCCAGGTGCCGGAAGCCAGGGCTCGGGTTGACCTCGACGACCACCGGGCCGTCCGGTCCCGGGAGGATGTCCACCCCGCAGATTCCGAGCCCCAGCGCATCCGCCGCCGACTGAGCGAGGAACCGCTCCTCCGCGGAGGGCTCCAGCGGCGCCGCACGGCCGCCACGGGCGGCGTTGGAACGCCACTCGCCGGGCCCGGCCTCGAACGCCGCGGCGGCCACCACCTTCCCACCGGCGATGAGCAGCCGGTGGGAGCGACCGCCCGAGGGGACCCACGCCTGCACGACGACCTCGTCCCCGAGGCGCCACAGCGAGTCGAGCACCGCCTCCAGGTGCGCCCGGTCGTCACAGCGGACCACGCCGACGCCCATCCGGGACCGGCGCTGCTTGACAACGACCGGAAACCCGAGCCGCGCGCCGGCGGCCGCCAGCGTCTCCGGCTCCGCGCCCGCCACGCTCTCGGGAACGGGCAGCCCGGCCCGCGCGAGGTGGAGAACCGTCCGCCAGTGGTCCCGCCCCACCCGGACGGCCGCCGCGGGGTTCGGACTCCACCATCCCGACGACTCCAGCGCCTCGAGCACGGCGAGCAGGCTCGCGGGTCTCCAGTTCCCGATCCGTGGAACGACCACCCCCGGTTCCCCGGCGCCCTCCACCGACGCACCGCTGCCCCCGGCCCGCGCTACCGCGCGGGTCCCGTCCACGATCTCGAGCTCCACTCCCAGGGACCGCCCCGCCTCCACAAGCCGCCGGTTGACCTCGAGATCGGGCCGCGCCGTCAGGATGATCCCCCGCATCGTCCCATTCTACAGGCCGGCGCGTCGGGCGGCGGGCCAGCAGCCGAGACGAAGACGCCCCTCCGGAGAGGGGCGTACCGTGGAGAGATTCTCCGGAACGTCAGAACGTCCAGCTCGTGAACGCCCAGATCTTGGTCACGTCACGGGCATAGGCATCGGCGTCGTACAGAGCAGCCTTGAGCGCGAATGTCTGTTTCCAGCTGGACTTCCAGGAGGCCATCAGATCGAGCTCGTTCCCGTAGCTCGCGCCTCCCGTGTTGGCGCTGAAGTCGTGGTAGATGGCGAGAACCTTCCAGGGCCCGGAAGACCAGGCCAGGCTCAGGGAAAGGTCCTCGAGCCCGTTGGGGGGCGTCTTGAGGAACATGTCGGCCCAGCCGTTCCACGCGTGCAGCGTGGCCAGCGGCGTGCTGAAGGCCCCGTCACCCGGTTTCCCCTCGAGAACCTCGTAGCCGACCTTGGCCACGAAGGCGCCGGTCTTGGCTCCGACGACGCCCCGGTAGTACCAGGCGTCCACGTCGTTGGGGTTGTCGCCGGCGTCGCTTTGCTTGGCGATCTCGCCGTCGTAGAGGAGCTTCCAGGACTCGAACGGCACGGCCCCGTCATCATGGAGACCGATGGTCAGGGTGGAGGCCCCCGAATCGGCCAGCCTGTCGTAGTCCACCAGGTAGGCGTACCCCTTGAGCGTGTTGTGTTCCGAGAGCTTTCCGCCGAGGTTGAGCAGGTGTGTTCCCATCTTCCGGCTGTCGCCGAAGATCCGGTTCTGGTTCCAGATGTAGACGTAGGTCAGCTCCACGTCCTGGAGGACGTCGATGTCCATCCGCATTGCGTCGAAAGACTGGTGGAGCTGCCGCCAGCCGACGTTGCCCACGAAACGAACGTTGTCCAGCAGGATCGCCTGCCGGCCGACCTTGAGGTCGAAGGATGATCCCGACCTGTACCGCACGAACCCCTGGTACCAGTTCGTGATGGAAGGATCGGCGATCACCGGGCGGTCGCTCACACCGTTCCAGTCACCGCCGGCGCCCTTGTCGTTGTGCTTGTTCTCGTAACCGAGATCGAGCACGCTCTGGATCTCGGCCGTGACCGAGAACCCCTTGTACTCCCTGGTGGAGTAGCCAAGTCCCACACGGAGTGTGGAGGCCTGCCCATGGTCGGCGAAGTTGTCGTCGTCCACGTCTTCGAAGCGGTAACGAAGGTTGATCGAGGGGCTCCCGCCGGTCACGGCCTCGCCCCCCGATGCCGCGCCGTCGTCACCCGCCGCAGCCCACGGCACGCTGCACACCACGAGGATCGCCGCGACGACTGCCGCGGCAACCGTCCGAATGGTCTTGCTGGTCTTCATGATTCGATGTCCCTCCTGTTTCTTCAATCGTCCTTCGATCCGGGGTCGGTGAGGACACCCATCAGCGCGCCAGGGAATGCAGGAACTCCTGCCTCAGGTACTCCTTCTTGAAACGGAGAGGATCCTTCTCCCCCGGAGTCTCGAGGTTCTGGAACGGCCCGGATGCATCTTCGGCCAGGATGGAATGACAGAGCGTGCAGTCGTCCGGAATCCATCTCCCCGTCTCGTCCTGGAGATCACGGTTGTGGCACCGGAAGCAGCCCTTGCTCTCCCGGTGGCCCAGGAAGCTCGGATACGTCCCCCATTCCAGGTTCATGTACGGGTGTACGTTGCGCTCCCACGCCGCCTGAAGGGCCGCAACGGTGCGGTCGATCGCGGCCGCCTTCCCGGCGAGGACGGCCGGGTCGTGACGCCGGTAGAAGGCGGCGACGTTCGAGGCGATCCCGCGACGGGCCGCCTCGGCGGAGGGGTAGCTCCCGGAGAGGGCGGCCACCGCCACCTTCTTGACCCAGGGCAGGGACCGGTCGATCTCGCCCCGCCGCATCCGCGCCTCCACGGCGCCCACGGGGGTCTCGTAGATGTGGGTTGCCCGGTTGTGGCAGTCCACACAGTCCATGGTCCGGACGTCCTCGGAGCGGGGCTCCTCGTCCAGACGGCGGTTGACGTAACGGGTGTGGGAACCGTCGGGGCGGGCGACGTCCACCCAGATCATCTCCTGCCGCTCGTCGTCGAGGGACGCATACCGGACGGTGATTCCCCGGGCCACGTGCCAGTGGATGCCCCCCTCCTCGAGGCTCGTGTTGACCTTCAGGCTCAACGTGGTGTAGCGCGGTGTGGAGGCCCTGTCGTCCCCGTAGTGGACGATGGTCTTGAGCCGGTTCCCGTAGAACTTCTCGGGCCAGTGACACTTCTCGCACGTCTCCCGCGCGGGTCTGAGGGTGTGGACGGGGGTGGGAATGGGCCGCCGGTACAGGTTGAAAGTGGCCAGCCAGATCTGGCGCAGGCCGTTGAGCTTGGCATCGAAGTGGGCCTTCACCCCCTCGCCGACGTGGCACTCGACGCAGGCGACCCGGGAGTGGGGAGATTGCTGGTAGACCGTCCACTCCGGGTTCATGACCTTGTGACAGGCCGTACCGCAGAACTGGGGCTGATCCATGAAGTGCAGCCCCGCCAGGCTGGCGATGGCCAGGATCAGGACGTTGAGTCCGGTCATCAGAGCGAGCATCCGAACGAGCGGTGCGCCCAGAGGCCCGCCCTCGAGCTCCTCCGGACCGAAACGCCGGTCCACGAGCTCCCGGAGGGACAGCCCCGTCCTGGCCTTCGTCCGGTACCACCCGATGGGGATCAGGATCAGGCCGAGGACGAACAGGGCCGGCAACACCATGAAGCTGAGGAGGCCCACGTAGGCGTTGGTGACCACGCCGGTCAGGTTCCCAAGCAGGAACAGGAGGAACACGACCGCCGAGGAGGTGACGAGCACCACTCCGGCCCGGCCAACGAGGTCGATGGAGAGCGCCCGAACGAACCTGAGGTATCGCCGGAACATGGCCGCCCTCAGTGCGACCCGTACAGGTTCTCGTAGGTCTCCTGCATCGTGCCGGAACGGATCTCCTTCTTCAGCTCCGGTGTGGGACGGTCCATCCAGTTGTGCATCGGGTTGTCCTCGAGCAGCTTCTCGATGGCGGCGTTGACCTCGGAATCGCCGTACTCCTCGGCCTCGGGCAGGAACTCGAAGTAGAAGTTCTTCGCGACGTCGTAGATGCCGTGCCACCAGGTGTAGTCAGGCCCCATCATGGCCGCACCGTGCCGGGCCCTCCGACCCTCGTGGTGCCAGAGCTCCCAGTAGGTCCACTCGATCTTGTTGGAGAAGGCGGCCCTGTGCTTCATCAGCCCCTTCTTCCGGACGAGCTTCATGATCTCGGTCGCCGGCTTTGCGAACTTCTCGTTGTAGAGCCGGACGGTGGCGTCGAACTGGTAGAAATGCCCGTCCACGAGCTGGTTTTCATGGCATGCGGTGCAGACTTCCTTCATGTTCTTCCGCTTGCGCTGCCAGTCGGGCTTGTGCTTCGAGACCGGCGGCCGCAGCGTCCAGGCGATGCGCTCCCCGACGTCGTGGGTGACCTTCTGGGTCGAGGTGGCCGACATGTGGCAGGTGGCGCAGGTCGGAGCGGCGCTGTAACTGACGCCAGGCACCCACACGGCGGCGTCGAGGTTCATCTCGTTCCTGTGGGTGTAGAAGATATTGCCGTGTTTGGACTCCCGGTAGATCTCCTCCTGGGGATGGTCCGGACCCAAATGACACTTCCCGCACGCTTCAGGTTGCCGGGCCTGGGCCTTGGAGAACGCATGACGGGTATGGCACACGGTGCAGGAACCCTTGGACCCGTCGGGGTTGAGACGGCCCACACCCGTATTGGGCCAGGACTTCTTGGAGAGCTTGTTGGGCGCCTGGGGGTCGACAATGACCTTGCCACCGTGGCACTGCTCACAGCCCTGGATCGCCACCGGTTCGCCGCCTGCAACGTGGGCCAGGTAGGCGTCCTTGGAGTCCAGGATTTCACCGGCCGTCGCATGGTAGGAGTTCCCCACCTCCTCGGCCTCCCGCTTGTGGCACCGTCCGCAATCCTTCGGTGTGACCAGGGTGGCGATGAAGGCGCCGTAATGCTCGTAGGCATCGGACTCCCTGCGATCGGCCTTGTGGCAATCGAGACATGTCACGCTGTTGGCCGCGTGGGCCGAACCCAGCCACTGCTGGTACAACCCGGGAGACTTTTCCTTGTGGCAGGTCATGCACCGGCCCGCGACCGTCGTCTCGCCAGTGGCGCCCCAGGCGCCCACGGCCAGGCCCACGACAACCAGTCCCGCAACCACCGCGTGTGACACTCTCATCCGACTCCTCCTTTTTCCAGATGCCCCGTGTGGGCCGGCACCCGCGGCGGCCATGGACCGCCGGCCGGTCCGGCCGGACGAAATCTCTCGGATCATCTCCGAGGATTCTGTCACACCACTGTCACCCAGGCCTTGACCGGGATCAAGAGGGGAAACGTCGAACGATCTCGGGATCCCCGGAACCCGAACCGGAGGAAGATGCCGGACGACGATCGGAACGTCCGGAACCCGTCCCCCGCCGTCAGGGGCCGGGGGGGCGCCCGATGTATACTCCCGTCGTGATCCGAGGGACCCTGGACCGGCTGCACATGGGGGACCTCCTCCAGTGGCTCGAGATGGCGAGCGCCTCTGGGCGGCTGACTGTCCGCCAGGGGGGCTGGGACCGGCACATCGACTTGCTCGACGGCCGGGTGGTGTATGTCTCGTCGACACACCCCGCCGAACGGCCTGCAGCATGGCTGGCTCGGAGCGACCGGTTCCCGCTGCGCGAGATCCGGGCCTCACTGGCCCGGTCGATCCTGGGCCGCGGCCGGCTGACGGACCTGCTGGTCGACCGGGGGCCGGATGCCCGGAAGACGCTGGAGGCGGCGCTCGAGTCGCTCGCCCTCCACGTGGCGGCGCGGATCCTCTTCGGGGGACCGGCCGAGTTTCACTTCGACCCGGACTACCCGGTACCGGGCCCCCCGGCGCTGACGCTCGACCTCGGGCCCCAGACCCTTCTCCTCGAGGCGGCGCGGCGAACCGACGAGAGTCCCGGATGGATCGAGCCTCCGGCGGGCGAACCTCTCCCGTTCACCGGCGAGGCGTTCGAGGGGCTCTTCTGGCAGATCCTGGAGCAGGCGTTCCCGGCCCCCGTTGAGCTGGACGGCCCCGCGCTCGCCCGCCTGCACCGCCTCGTCCGCGACGTCACGGGCACCCTGGCCCAGTGGCTTTCCCGATCGCCGGGGCTCGTTCCCGTGCCGCTGGAGCAGCTCGAGACGATCCACACGGCCCTCTCCGAGGATCGCATCCCCGACCTGACGGGGAGGCCACACCTGGCCTGGAACATCCTCGCTCTGGCCAGCGCCCTGCCTTCCGACGGCGGCGACGACACGGTCACACTCGACGGACTGGCGGCGTTCGCCACCGGACACGATCTCTGGTTCGAGATCGCCTCGGCTGACCGGCTCAAGCGGCCCTCCAAACCACGGATCGACCAGGCGATCACCTCCCTGTCCGCGGTGCTGGCCCGCGCTTCCCGGGCGGCCGCTGCGCCGCTCGGCGCCGAGGCGGACCGTACCGCCCTGGCCGCCCACCTCCTCACCGTGCCCTCCGATCTCTTCCTCTACGTCCTGGCCACTGTCCCCGTGCCCGTGGAACCCATACGCCGGACGCTGCTCGAGCAGCTTCCGCGCCGTCTCGGGCACGGTCTGGCGGCCCGCGCCGGGTTTCCGCGGTCCATGGCGCCCCTGTTCGGTGCCGGCGAACTCAACCCGATCGCCGCCGCGGTCCACGTGGCTCGCGAGTCCGTCCCCCAGGGAGCCCTCCTCCCACAGATCGCACGGGATCCGGAGGCCGTGTTCGCCCTGGCCGGTCCCGATGCGGCCGCCGCAGCGGTGCGGGCCGCGAGGGACGCGGCACGTGAGGTAGGATAGAGATCATGCAGGTTCTCGTTCTCGGCGGGTCGCGGTTCATCGGGCGGGCGATCGTCGAGCGCCTGCTGCGCGAGGGACACGCCGTGACCCTGCTCAACCGCGGCATCACTCCAGACCCGTTCGGAACCGCCGTCCGCCGGATCGTCGGGGACCGGAGGGACCCGGCCACCATCGAGCGCGCCATCACGCGGAGGGACTACGACGCCGTGGTGGACGTCACGGCGTACCACGAGCGGGATACGGAGCTGCTGATCCGGACCCTGGCCGGCCGGACCGGGCATCTCGTTCACATCTCGACGGCCTCGGTGTACCTGATCCGCGACGGGCTTCTCCCCCCGTTTCGGGAGAGCGACTTTCACGGACGGCTGTCGCCCCGGAGTGCCACCGGGGACTCGGCGTGGCTGTACGCGTACCACAAGCGGCGGTCCGAGGATGCCCTCTTCCGGGCATGGTCGGCGGACCGGTTCCCGTTCACCACGCTCCGCATCCCCATGGTCGTGGGCCCCCACGACTACACCCTCCGTGCCGAGGCGTACCTCCAGCGGCTAGCCTCCGGTGGGCCGCTGATCCTGCCAGACGGAGGACTCAATACCTGGGGGTTCCTCTGGGTCGACGACATCTCCGAGGCCGTGGCGACGAACCTTGCCAACACCACCGTGTTCGGACGGGCGTACAACCTGGCCCAGCGGGAGGCGCTCTCACTCCGCCAGTTCGTCCTCCTGGCCGCCGAGGCGCTCCAGGCGACCCCGCGGATCGTCTCGGTGCCGCGGGAGTGGCTCGACTCCATCGGGCTCGGGACCGCGTTCTCGCCGTACACCCACAGCCACGACATCCTGCTCGACTGCCGGGCGGCCCAGGAGGAGCTGCTGTTCCGGCCCACCCCCGCCCGGCGGTGGATCCGCCGGCTCGTGACGGCGTTCCGGAAGCGGTGGGACGGGACGCTCACGGCGTTCGCCGCGAGCCGCGCCGCCGAGCTCGAGCTCGCCCGGGAGCTGGGAACGATCCGGCTCTCCTCTTACCGGCTGGCCGAGAGCGCAACCTGAGGGGCCGTCTCGCAAGGGCGTCCGCCCCACGGGGAGCCGTTCACGGGGTGGCTGGCACCGACAGGACCACGCTGGTTCCCTCTCCCATCCGGCTCTCGAGGGCGATCGTCCCGCCGTGGCGCTCCGCCACCCGGCGCGCGATGGAGAGGCCGAGCCCCAGCCCCTTGGGCTTGCCCGTCAGCACGTTGCCGCCCTGCCAGAACGGCTCGAAGGCGTGGGGCACCTCGTTCTCCGGCATCCCGACGCCCTCGTCCCGGACGACGAACGCCACGTTACCGGCCCGATCGCGGTCTCGGCGAACCTCCACGACGACCTCTCCGCCGTCGCTGCTGAACTCGATCGCGTTCTTGACCACGGCCCCAAGCGCCGCCCGCATCGCCTCCTGATCGACGGGTACCGGATCCAGCCCCGCCGCCACGCGGACCACCAGGCGAACCTTCCGTTCCTGCGCCAGGTCGCGGAGTGGGGCGATCGCCTCCTTGAGCAGCGTCTCGGCGGGGACCGGTACTTTCTCGAGCTCGCTCTCCGCGGTCAGCGCCGAGGCTTGGAGGACGCTCTGGATCATTTCCTCGAGCTTCTCGGCCTCGGCGAGCATCACCTGGAGGAACCGGCGGCTCTTCTCCGGCGGTGCGTCCTCGTACCGCTTGAGGATCCGCCCCGCCGTCACGAGGGAGGTCACCGGCGTCTTCAGCTCGTGGGAGATACGGTCGATCAGCTCGGCCTTGAGCCGGTCGAGCTCCACGAGCTGGCGGTACGCCTCCTCGAGCTCGGTGTTGCGTGCGCGGAGCTCGGCTGCCAGCCGCCTGACCTCGCCCAGGCTCTCCTGGAGCTCGGCCGTCCGCGCGGCGACCTGGGCCTCGAGGTCGCGGTTGACATCCTCGAGGCGCCGCCACGACCGGGCCGCGTCGTACGCCACGGCCCCGCTCGATGCCAGGATCTCCGCCGTTCGCAGATCCTCCTCCTCGAACGGCACCGTGGCCGGACGCCGGTAGAGCACCAGAAGTCCCAGGAGCTCCTTCCGAACCTCGAGCGGCACGGTCAGAGCGGAGCCGAACCCTGCGCTCCGGATCGCCTCGAACGCGATGGGTCCGGCGCCTTCCGGGGCATCGGAGTCCGGCAGGAGCACGAGGGGCCGGCGTTGCTCGAGCAGAGTGAGCGCCAGGGGCTGACCGGTCTCGTCAACCCCCGCCAGCAGCGGATCGCGATCCAGACCGAGCAGACGCTCCTCCCGGAGCGGACCGCCCTCTGCAAGCAACACCGAGACCGCTTCGGCCCGGAGAGCGACACCGGCCGATGAGGCCAGGGCGTCCACGACCTTGGGCGGGTCGTGGAGGTTTGCCACGGTCCGGGCGAACCCCGACACCTCTTCCAACGCACGGACCTTCCGCTGGAGCTCCAGCCGCAGGGCGTCGAGCCTCGTGTTGAGATCGGTCATGGCGACGTTCGCTCGGACCGCCTCCTGAACGAGGTCGTCCTCCTTGAGCGCCTCGCCAGCCTCCACCGCTGGCGCGGTGGTCGTCACACGGTCCGCGGCAGGCGACGCCGGCGCCTCCACCGGCGTCCCCCTGCCAAGGAGCGGCTCCAGGGCGGACCGTGCCTGCTGCCTCAGCCGCTCCACCGCCTGGGGCTGGCGTCCCACCCCCAGCTTGTCCGCGACGGACATCAGGGTGGCGTCGGTGATGGCCGCGAACGCCTCCATGACCCCCTCCCCCCGGATCGCCACCGACGGAAACGCCGGCAGGCCCGAGGAGTTGAGGTCCGCCTCGAGCTCCTCCACGGGGAGCACCGGATCGAGATCGCGTTTGTTGTACTGAAAAACGAGTGGCATGGTCCGGCGTTCGAGCCCGTTCGCCCTGAGGTTCTCCCAGAGGTTCTCGAGCGATTTCCGGTTCTCCTCCCGCTTGTCCACCTGCGAATCCGCAACGAAAACGATGCCGTCCGCGCCCGCGAGGACGGCCCGGCGCGTGGCGTTGTACTGCACCTGGCCCGGGACCGTGTACAGCTGGAGCGTCAGACGGTAGCCCCGGATCCTCCCGAGGTCGAGCGCCAGGAGGTCGAAGAAGAGCGTCCGGTCGTTCGCCGTGTTGAGGGAGTAGAGCCGGGTCCTGCGCTGGGGATCCACCATCCGGTGGATCTGCTGAAGGCACGTGGTCTTGCCGCCGAGGGCGGGACCGTAGTACACGATCTTGATCTTGATCTGACGGTACTCGTTGTCGAACTGGACCATGACGGTACCGACCTTTCCCGGCCGGAGAGCTCCCAAACCGTACGGGCGTCTCCTCCGTTCTCCGGACCGATTCCTGGATCATTCTATCCTGGAATCTCCGCCAGGTGTGGGAGGGCGCGCGGCGTCAGTCCACGGGCGTCCCGGGGAGGGGACGGCCGGCCTCCGCAGCCCGGGCCGGTGGAAGCACGGTGTGCGAGCACCGGGGCAGTGGCCGCGCGGTGGGGTCCTCCGCCGGGCGTCCCACCCCCGCCGCCGATTTGCCGAACCAGAGGGGCACGGCGCGGGCCTGCATGAACGTCGGATCCCCGGTCTCCTGGCTGACGACCGAGGCGTACGGGAACACCAGCGCGTTGTCGGGACCGTCCACGATGTAGAACACCACCGTACCGCCCATGACCGGTTCGGCGAGGCGGTGCTGGACGTGGCCGAACGGCGGGACGTCGAACTCCACCGAGTCCACGACGTTGCCCTGGGCGTCCTGGACGTCGTACCCGACCGTCGTCCATGCGGGCGTCCAGGAGGCGGCGCCGACGTTGGTCCGGAACGTGTCGCCGTCGTTGAGGATGCCGAGGGCGAAGGCGTAACTCGCCACGTCGAGCCCCTCCGCTGCGGTGAACCCTGGGATACCCTGGCCGTACTCCCCCGCCGCCGAACCAGGATCGGGCGTGTAGGTCCGGGACGTGACGAAGAACGAGCAGTCGTCCTCGGAGTCGCAGTGGATCCGGGAGCTGTCCGTGACGATCAGGAACGCCCCCGTCCCCTCGGCATCGAACCCGTACTCCCCCAGCACGTCCCAGAGGTTGTACGTCTCCCACGGCTCGATCTCGAGGTCCATCTCCGGTGCCGTGGAGTTGTCCTGACCGGTGGGAAGGAAGAAGATCCGCACCGGCAATGGATCGAACTGCGGGTTGTGGATGGAGAGATCCGTCATCCAGTAGGTCGAGCCGACGCCCGGCGTGTGGGCCGCTGCGGGAACGACCCACGCCGTGGCGAACTGGGCGCTGGCCGGCAGGGCGAGACCCAGGATCCCGGCGAGTACGACGAACGAACGAAGCTTCCTGCTGATGTCCATGGCGATCCTCCCTTCGAGGCTCGCAACGGAGCGTAGCAACCACCGTGCCACACCGCGGTGGCGCGGATCACGTCCTCCTCCGGACGGGTGTCCTCCACGGGAGACGGGAGTGAGGCCCACCAGCCACCACCGCCAAGCCGCACCACGTTTCTGTGCCAGGCTACACTGGAGAGGGAGGCGTTCATGCGCGCGACCGGAGTCCTGCTGATCGTCATCCTCCTCGCTCTGGCCGTCGTGCTCCTGCTGCGGAGCCACGAGGTCGTCCGGAGCGAGGAGGCCGTGGTCCGGGTCTCGGACCAGCTCCGCGAGGAGGGCATCGACGCCGAGGCGTTCGACCGGGAGGCCGCCTCGCACGCCGTCACGACCCTCGCCGCCGTGGCACGGGGCGAGCGGGAGGCCGCGGCGGACGAGCTGGCCGCCATCGCGGCGAGGGCCGCCCGGTGGGCCGAGGGCGCGCCGACGCCGAGTGCCGAGCTGACGGCAGCCGTCGCCATCCGGACCGCGGCCGACGAGCTCCGGCAGTTCGCGCTGTCGGGCGGCGAGGCGCACAGGGCCGCCGCACGGCGCCAGCTGATGCGGGCCCGTGACGCCCTCGCGGGAGGGGAGAGCGCGCGCGGCGGCGGGAGCGTCCAGGGCGTCCGGGACCGCCTCCAGAACCTCCAGCAGTCCGAACGGGAACACCTCCAGGAGCTGAACGAGGCGCTCGGCCAGTGAGAGATCTCTCCGGACGGGCCGGCACGGCCGAGCCCCCCTGACGCGCCCGGGCGCTCCCGGTCAGTCCGGCAGCACGCCCTCCCGGATCGCCTCAGGGATGTTCGTCGAGACGACGGCCCCGGCCCCCGCCGCGGAGCACGCCGCCGCCAGCAGCGCGAGCCACCGCTGAACCGCCTGGGTCCGCTCCACGGGAACGAGCGGCCAGAGGCGGACCATCAGGTTCTCCTTCCGCGGCGCCACGATAGCCACCGGGTGCAGCGGCCGGGAGAGCTCCACCACCACCCCTTCCACGAGTGCTCCCGGGGGGGCGTCCCGCCGCCAGAGGCCCGTGGTCCTGAGGACCGCCCGCCCCCACCGGACGGGGTCGGTGAGCACGGCCGCGGCCAGCGCATCCATCGACGGAACCCTCTCGAGGACGACGTGCGGCATCCGGATCCTCCCTCCGGGGAGTATACCGGCACGGCGCTCTGCTAGGATACGCCGGTGCGCGGACAGTCCATCGCCGCGGCGGTCATCGAGACGTTCCTGCCGGCGTCGTGTGCCCTCTGCGAGGCGCCGCTCCCCGCCGGAGCCCGGGGTCTCTGTCCGAGTTGCTGGGCCGGTGTCGTGCCCGACGCATCCCCCCGGTGTCCGCGGTGCGGCGCGCCCTGGGCGGACGGACCGGCGACGGTCTGTCCGGCCTGCGCCGAGGCGCCGCCGCCCCAGGAGGCGACCGCAGTCTGGGGCGAGTACGACGGCGTACTCCGGAGGGCGATCCTGCTGGCCAAGCACGGTGGGCACGACGAACTCGTCCGCCCGATGGGCCGCCGCCTCGCCGCACTGGTCGCGGGACAGCCGTGGACACAGCCGATCGATGCGGTCGTGCCCGTGCCAAGCCATCCGTTCCACCGGCTACGGCGTGGGTGGGTCGTGGCCGAGGGGCTGGCCAGGGAGGTGGCCTGCGGCCTTGGCCGGCCGTTCGTCCAGGGGCTGCGCCGGCAGGGACTCCGCCGGCAGGCGGGCCGGACCCGCGCCGTCCGTCGAAGACTGCCGGGCCGCGCGTTCACGGGATCGGCACGCCTCCGGGGACGGCGGATCCTGCTGATCGACGACGTGATGACGACGGGGACGACCCTGCGTCGCGCCGCCACAGCGGCGCGGGCGGCAGGGGCGCGCGCGATCCGGTGCGCGGTCCTGGCCGCCGCCCCGGAGCCGAGGAGGTTGCCGTGACACTGTTCGACAGGCTGGTCGTCCACGGAATGCCGCTCGTGCCGAAGTTCATCGTCGGCCGTGTCGCCCGGCGGTATGTCGCCGGCGAGACGCGGGCCGCCGCGCTGGAGACGATCCGGGCGCTCAACGCCGAGGGCGCCATGTGCACCGTAGACGTGCTCGGCGAGGAGGTCACCGAGCGCGAGCGGGCCGAGGCGGCCGTCGAGGAGTACATGGCGCTCCTCGAGGAGATCGCCGCCTCCGGTCTCGACAGCAACATCTCGCTGAAGCCGACCCTCGTGGGGCTCCGGATCGACGAGGCGTACTGCCGGGACAACATCGCCCGCGTCGTGGAACGTGCCCGGGAGCTTGGCAACTTCGTCCGGATCGACATGGAGGACCACACCACCACGGACATGACGCTCCGGATCCACCGGGAGCTCCTCGAACGGTTCGGAAACGTGGGAACCGTGCTCCAGGCGTACCTCCACCGGACGCCCGCCGACATCGACGCGCTCCTGCCCCTCGGACCGAACATCCGCCTGTGCAAGGGGATCTACCGGGAGCCCCGGGCGATCGCGTGGAAGCCGTACGAGACCGTCCGGGCCAACTACGTGCATTGCCTGGAAAAGCTCCTTGCGGGCGGCGCATACACGGGGATCGCGACCCACGACGAGCACCTGGTCTGGGCCGGGATGACTGCCGTGGCCCGGCACGGGCTCGGGCGGGACCGGTACGAGTTCCAAATGCTGCTCGGCGTCGATCCCGAGCTGCGCCGGATCATCCTGGACGAGGGCCACAGGCTCCGGGTGTACGTCCCGTACGGGAAGGACTGGTACCCGTACTCCGTCCGCCGCCTCCGCGAGAACCCGACGGTCGCAAAACACGTCCTCCGCGCCATGCTCGGCATGACCCCCACCCCCTCCTGATCCCCCACCAACACCCCCACCTCCCCCCCCACCTCTCCTATAAAGGGACACTCCTTATCTCTTGACCTCCCCGCCCCATTCCCCTATCCTCATCCCATCAACGAAAGGAGCTCCCGATGTCCCG
>Ga0256835_1000674_pt1 | contig 23562 bp, 24 predicted proteins | sample PIR30metaG_FD_185972 | JGI IMG/M metagenome (GOLD analysis project Ga0256835, IMG submission 185972) | Hydrothermal vent microbial communities from East Pacific Rise, Pacific Ocean - PIR-30 | ecosystem: Environmental > Aquatic > Marine > Hydrothermal vents | place: Pacific Ocean: East Pacific...
GAGAGCTCCTGGTCTCCAGATGGCCAATATCACGTAAAATGCGCACCGTCACTCCGATACTGGTGGCGGCAAGTGTTCCTCCGATAAAGAGAGAGGCCGTGCCAGAGAGGTTCATCAGGTAATAGCCGATCACAAAACCGAAAAGAATGGGAAGGAAAGCCCCGAGGAACGCCACACAGAAGGCCTGCAAACCCGTGCGCCGCAGATAGCCAATGTCCACCTCAAGACCTATCTCAAAGAGGAGCAGGATTATTCCTATTTCCGCCAAAAACTTGAGGACCGCCTGGGGCTCCACCCAGCCCAGAAGACTGGGCCCCAGGATGAGACCGGTACAGATCTCCCCCAACACCGCCGGGATTCCAAACCGGTTGAAAAGGGTGCCGAAAAGGCGGGCAAGAAAGAAAATGAGGGCCAGGTTCAGTAGAAGGGTGTGGATGTCAATTTTCATGCTCTCAGGAGACCTCCCTGGCGAAATCCCTGGCCAGCGAGCCGAGCCAGAGGAGGCCGGAGACCCAATAGAGCCATTCCTTCTGCACCTCGGGTTTCAACGAAGACACGTTCCATCCTGGCAAAACTCGTTTTCTCCTACAAGTTCTTTTTTAAATTTTTCTCTCCCTTTGAACCGACAAGTTTATAAAGAAAGTCCGCCGGAAAGGGAAGGAGGTGATCCCCCACGAAGGGAGTGAACCCGCATGGAATTCATTTCTTGGAAGACTTGTTATTGTGTCGGTGATCCCAAGATAGACTTCCAGCACCGACGCCTCCTCACCCTCCTCAATCTGCTCCACGACAAGGTCCAGGCCCGCCGCGCTCCGGCCATCATTGACAAGGCCCTGATCGAGCTCATCAACTACGCCGAGGAACATTTCCGGGACGAAGAAGAGGTCATGGAGCGCATCAACTTTCCCTATCTCGACGAGCACCGCGCCGAACACGAGCGCCTGGTGATAGAGGTCTTCGCCTTTAAGGAAAAGTTCGACAAGGGGCAGGTTTCCGTCTACGACCTCCTGGATTTCCTGAAGCACTGGCTCATCGAGCACATCCTGGGCTCCGACCTCAAGATCAAGCACTATCTGCCGCGCGTGAAGTGCTGAGGACCGAGGCGAAGCGAAGGGCCCTCTCCCTCAGGTCTTCGCCCTTGACCAGCCCTTCGACGAGGCTTGGGGGCAGGCTCTCCGGTCCGTAGAGGAGGCCCGCGAGCCCGCCGACGATGGCCGCCGTGGTGTCCGTGTCCTCGCCGAGCCGCACCGCGAGGGCCACGGCTTCCTCAAAGGATGAGGTCTGCGCCATCACCCAGCACACGGCCTCGAGGCTGTGGACCACGTAGCCCGAGGCACGGATGTCTTCCGAGGAGAGGGCCTCTATCCGTTCGAGTCTCTCGAAGTGTCTTCGTTCCTCCGCGAGCGGGCCTTCCCGATAGCGGAGGCGGGCCTCCTTTAGGGCGAAGGCGAGGGCGCGGGAGAAGTCTCTTTCCCGGAAGAGCCCCTTCACCAGGAAGGCGTAGATCCCGCAGGCCACGAGGTTCCGCGGATGGGCGTGGGTCAGGGCCGCCGCCCGATGTACGGGGCGAAGGAGCCCTTCGGCCTCTTCTTTCAGGTACCAGAGGACCACCGGAAGGATCCTCATGAGGGCGCCGTTTCCGTTGTCCCTCTCCCCGCGTCCGCCGGCCTCTTCCGGCGGCACGCCCCGGGCGAGGCGCTCGAGGGCCTCCCTGGTGGCCCGGCCCACGCCGATGGCCCGCCCGAACGGGGTGAGATAGCCTTCGCGGAGCCATCTGAGGAAGCGTTGGCCCAGGTCCGCGAGATCGAGCCCCTTTCGTTCGACGAGACTTTCGGCGGTGATGAAGGTGAGGGAGGTGTCGTCGGACCAGGTGCCCGGCGGAAAGTCCCCGGCGTGATAGCGGGAGAGATCAACGTCTTTCAGGGCTTCCCGCGAAAGCCCCTCGAAGGGGAACCCGAGGGCGTCGCCGATGGCCGTGCCGAGGAGGGCGGCCAAGACCTTTCCTTCCATTCCTTGTCACCTCGGTGCTTTTTCACTAGTCTAACCGCCATGTTACCAGAGGGTGCGGAGAAGAAGTGTTACGTGCGGGAGAAGTTCTCCCGGGTCACCAGGCGATACGATCTGGTGAACACCCTGGGGAGCTTCGGGCTCGACCACTGGTGGCGCTATCAGGCCGCCCGGGAGCTCGCTCGGTTCCCCGGGCCCATCCTCGACCTCTGCGCCGGCACCCTCACCCTGGCCAAGGAGATCGTCCGTCAGCGCCCGCGTCTGGTGATGGCCCTCGACATCTGCTGGGAGATGCTCGCTTACGGGCGCCTGCGTCTGGCCACCCATCCGGCCCTTTCCTTCATTCGCCTGCTGGTGGGTGACGCCGAAAGGCTCCCCTTCGCCGCGGAGAGCTTCTTCGGCGTGAGCGTGGCCTTCGGCGTCCGCAACCTGGCCCATCTCGAAAGGGGCCTGGCCGAGATGGTCCGGGTGCTCAAGCCCGGAGGCAAGGCGGTGATCCTTGAGTTCTCGCGCCCCAAGGCGCCGCTTTTTGCGCCGGTCTATCGGCGCTATCTGCGCTACTTCATGCCGCTTCTCGGGGGAGCCCTCACCGGAGATCGGGAGGCTTACGAATATCTGGCGCGTTCCATTGCCGCGTTTCCGGAGCCGGAGGAGCTCGCGGGTCTAATGCGCGAGGCGGGTTTTTCTGAGGTGTCCTATCGGCCCCTGACCCTCGGGGTGGTCCATCTCTACACCGCGCTCAAGCCTTGAGGCCCTTGCGGGCCAGATAGCCCTTCATGAACTTCTTGATGCGGTCGTAAGCTTCGGCCAAGACTTCTTCCGGCGGGAGGAAGACCACGCGGAAGTGGGCGGTGCCCGGCTTCTGTCCGAAGCCGCTTCCGTGGACCACGACCACACCGGTTTCGGCGATGAGTTCCTTGACGAACTCGCGATCCGAAACCCCCGGGATGTCAATGCGCGGGAAGGCGTAGAAGGCCCCCTGGGGTTTCACGCAGGAGATGCCTGGGATGTCGTTTAGCATCTCCACCGTGAGGTTGCGGCGCCTTTCGAGCTTCTCGATGACTTCCCGCAGATGGTTCTGGTTGCCGTTGAGCGCCACGGGGATGGCGTATTGCTTGGGATGGCTGGTGGAAAGGCGCGCCCGGGCGAGCTTGTGGATGGCCTCGACGAAGTCCTTGACCACCTCCCGCGGGCCGGAGACTATGCCCCAGCCGATGCGAAAACCCGGGGCCAAATAGCACTTGGAGAGCCCGTTGAAGGTGACCACGGGCACGTCTTTGTCGAGCGAGGCGATGGGAATGTGGCGCTTGCCGTCGAAGACGAGCTTGTCGTAGATCTCGTCGGAGAAGATGACCAGATGGTACTTCTTGGCGATCTCGATGATGCCCCGGAGGGTCTCCTCCGAATACACCGCGCCCGTGGGGTTGTTGGGGTTGATGATGACGATGGCGCGGGTCTTTTCGTTTATCTTGGACTCGATGTCGGCGAGATCCGGCTGCCAGGCGTTGTCCTCGTCCAGATAGTAAGGATTGGGCTCGGCGCCGAGCTTGGCCAGGATGGCCGTGTAAAGGGGATAGCCGGGATAGGGCACGAGGACGTTTTCCCCCTCGTTGACCAAGGCGGTGAGGGCGAAGTCGATGGCTTCGCTGGCTCCGGTGGTGACGAAGATGTCGGCGGGTTCTATTCCGTGAGACCGCGCTTCCTGGCGAATGGCCTCGATGGCCTCGTCCACCCCTTCGGAGGCCGAATAGCCGGTGAGGTTCTCGCGCATGGCCTGGTAAGTGGCCTCCACCAGGGGTTCAGGGGTGCGAAAGTCGTACTGTATCGGGTCTCCGATGTTCAGGAAGAGCAGCTTCTTGCCCTTCTTCTTGGCCTCTTCCGCTACCAGGACGATGTCGCGCACGGCGTATTCGATGTTTTCCGTGCGCCGTGCCGGTTTGATGGGGGGAAATTCCTTGCTCATCTTCTTTTTGGTCACCTTTTCCTTCACCGCCTTTTGAAAAGTCAACCTATGATATTGCCCCTCAAAGAGGGGGGTGTCAACAAGATGGCGCCAAAGTGTCGGCGTATTTTCTAATCGGTTCGTGGGAAAGTTTTTGAAACCTTTTCAGGATGGTCCAACCCCTACTCCTGTGGTATGAAAGAGCCATGCTGAAAAGAGGCTTCCTTTTCGTTTTGGTGTTCCTTTGCTGGGTGTCGTTCTCCTGGGCCAAGAGCTTGGAGGACATCTATCGCGATTTTTCTCCGCTCGAGGCCCTGGTCATCAGCGTTGACGGTTCCGAGGTGGTCCTCGACAAGGGCCGGGCCGACGGCGTCCATCCCGGAGACATCTTCACCGTCTACAAGTGGGGCAAGGAGATCGTCCATCCGGTGACCAAGAAGGTCGTCGGCCATCTGAAGATCCCCGTGGCCAAGGTGGAGGTTCGGCGCCTCGACCAGAACTTCTCCACGGCTCTCGTGCTCTCCGGAAAGGAGATCGAGGTCGGGGCCCCGGCCGTGCGGTTCCAGGACCTGCGGGTCCTCTTCCTGGAAGAGGCCCCGGGGATCGGCGACCAGATCCTTCCGCTTCTCAAGACCAAGCTCTCCGGGCTCACCTTCGTCGAGCGTCCGGGTGTCACCTTTGAGAGCCTCACCCCCGCCTGGCTTGAGCAGGAGGGTTTCGACCTGGTCTTCGTGGCCGATGCGCGGGCCCTCAAGGTCTACAACGCCCGGCTGGAGGTGCTCCAGATCTACGAGTTGACCGGGGTGGTCTCCCTCCCCGAGGCCCCGGCCCGCACGCAGGTCGCCCCTCAACCTGCTCCCAAGGCTCCCCAGGCGCCGTCTTCGGCGGCGGTGGCCCCGCCGGCGAAGACAAGCCCTTATCCCTACACCACCCTCCAGTATCAGCGTCCGGCGGCTCCTTCCTTCCGGCGGGTGGGGCGTCTGAACGAGGTGGTCATAGATTTCGACATGGGAGATCTCGACCGGGACGGTCGCCCGGAGATCGTCTATCTCACGCCTGACACCCTCTTCGTGACCAAGCTGCGCGCGCCGGGGGCCTGGAAGTACCAATACAAGGGCTTTGGGAAGGTGCTCAACTTCTCCCTCGGCCCCCGCGGCTGGATCGCGCTCAACGTCTACGTGGACAAGGAAGGGATGCGCTCGCTCCTCCTCCGCTTCTCCGAGGGGAAGTTCGAGGTCAAGGTGCGGGACATCAACCTCATCCTCGGGTTCTTCGACTTCGACGGAGACGGCGTGCGGGAGACCCTCCTCGGGCAGAACTACGACCTGGAAGACTTCTTCGGCATTCCGGTCTTCGAGCTGAGGCCCAAGCGCGGCGGGAAGGGGCTCGATTACCATCGCAAGCTCAAGGTGCCGCGGAACTTCAAGATCCTCGGGGCGGCCTTTGCCGATCTCGACGGAGACGGCAAGAAGGAGATCATCTCCCTCGACAACGCCCACAAGCTCTGCGTCTTCAAGGGGAAGAAGCGCATCTGGAAGTCCAACCGGAAGGTGGGTGGCTCCATCTACGCCATCCTGGCTTCCACGGGGCGAAGCCCGCGGGCCTACAAGAGGGCGGTGTCTGCCGAGGTGGAGCCCGTGGTGAAGGACATCAACGGCGACGGGCGCGAGGAGGTCCTCCTGGTGGTGAACAAGAGCGCCCATCGCGATCTCCTGCCGGGAATCCCGGCCTACGAATCGGGTGAGGTGATGGTGCTCGCCTCCACCCCCACGGGTTACGATCTCTTGCCCCTTACCGGGGCCTTCGAGGGGCCGCTTCAGGGGCTTGCGGTCTCCGGCCAGGAGGTCTACGTGGTCTTCGTCAAGGGCAACCCCTTCACGCAGGAAGGGGAGTCCTATCTCCTGGCCTTTCCCCTGGTCATGCCGGCGGTCTCCGCCGGGCCCTATCAGCAGGTTCCCAGTTTACGCTAGTCAAGGAGGTCCGAGACAATGAGTTATCGGGTCATCGAGGGTGACTTCCGCGGTGAAGGACTTAGATTTGGGATTGTGGTCGGACGCTTCAACAGCTTCATCAGCAAGAAGTTGCTCGAGGGGGCGCTCGATGCCCTCACGCGTCACGGAGTGGACCCCGCGCGGGTCGAGGTGGTCTGGGTGCCGGGTTCGTTCGAGATCCCTCTTGCGGCCAAGAAGATGGCTTCCTCCGGCAAATACGACGCCCTCATCTGTCTGGGCACCATCATCCGCGGGGCCACGCCTCACTTCGATTACGTGGCGGCGGAAGCGAGCAAGGGCATCGCTCAGGTGATGCTGGAAACGCAGGTCCCCATCTCCTTCGGGGTCCTCACCACCGAAACCATCGAACAGGCCATCGAAAGGGCCGGCACCAAGGCGGGGAACAAGGGTTTTGACGCCGCCATGGCCGCGCTCGAGATGGCAAATTTGATCAAGAAATTGGGTTGATATGGGTGCGCGAAGAAAAGGTCGTGAAATAGCGGTGCAAATTCTCTATCAAGCCGACGTGGCCGGGGTGCCTCTCACCGAGGCCTTTTCCACTTACGAGGGCTATTTCAGCCCCTCGCCGCGGGCCTTGGAGTTCGCCAAGGAACTGGTCAACGGAGTGGCGGAGAAGCAGGAGGAAATAGACGCCCTGATCGAGAAGTTTTCCAAGCACTGGAAGCTTTCGCGGATGTCGGCCATTGACCGTAACATCCTCCGGCTGGCCACCTACGAGCTCCTCTACCGGCCCGACATCCCGCCCAAGGTCTCCATCAACGAGGCCGTGGAGCTGGCCAAGGCCTTCGGTTCCGAAGAGTCAGCGGCCTTTGTCAACGGGATCTTGGACGCCATCTACCGGGAAGTCGTCCTCAAAAATGAGCCAAGATCCGCTGAAGCCTGAGTTCTGGAAGGAGTATGCCAGAAAGGGCAAGGAGCCTGCTGACAGCCGTTTTCTCTCCCCTGATTTTTGGGACCGCCTCTCCGAAAGTTACGACGAGCTAGAAGAAGACCCCTTCTACCAGCAGATGGTGGAAGAGGTGATCTCGGCCATGCGGCAGAGGGGGGCCCTCTCCCCCGAGGCCAGGGTCTTTGATGTCTGCTGCGGCCCGGGGAACTACGCCGTGCGTTTCGCCCCCCACGTCAAGGAAGTCGTGGGGCTCGACGTTTCGCCGAAGATGCTCGCCCTCTTCGAGGAGCGCATGAAGGAGGCGGGTTTCAACAACTATCGCCTCATCAAGGCCGACTGGTTTTCCTACGAACCCGAAGAGCGCTTCGATACGGTCTTCGTTTCCATGAGCCCCATCCTCCACGATCTCGATTCCGTTGATCGCCTCCTCGGCCTGGCCGAGCGCTTTCTGGTGCTCGTCCACTGGGCCGGAGTGCGGGAGAACCTCCTTCAGCAGCGCCTGGTGCGCGAGGTCTTGGGGATGGAGATGCGCTGGAAGAAAGCCGGGATCATCGTGCCCTTCAACTATCTCTACACCCTGGGCTATCCGGGGGACCTCAGGTTCTTCTGCGGATACTGGCGCCGGAAGCGGCCCGTGGAAAAGGAACTCGAGCACCTCCTCTGGCGTCTGGAAGGGCAGGGGGTCGAGGTCTCTTCCGCGCAGAGGGAGAAGTTCCTGGCCCTCTTGCAGAAGGAGGCCGATCCTTACGGGAACGTGGTTTCGCAGACGAGGGTGCGTATCGGGATGGTGATGGTGGAGGTGGGCGGCCCCTGCGCCCGGCAGGGACCACCCGAGACGTCTTCTAAGCCTTGACCTGGGAGACCTCTTCGACCAGGGCGCGGAAGGAGTTCTCGGCTTCGAGGATGCGCTCTTCCTGGTGAGAGGCCTTTTCCACGGCTTCTTCGCTGATGCGGGTGATCTCCTGCACGCGGCTCGAGACCTCTTCGGTCTCCTGGGCCACGAGCTGACCGCTCTCGTTGATCTGGCTGATCATGACCGTTTGCTCCTCCACGGCGCTGGCGATGGTGGAGGAGATGTCGCGCAACGAGGCAAAGGTCCCGGCAAAGTGATCCACGGCCTTGGCCACGTGTTCGCTCTCGGTCTGCACGCCGGAGATGATCTCCGTGATGCGCTGCGTGGCCTCGGAGGTCTGTTTGGCGAGCTCCTTGACCTCGTTGGCCACCACGGCGAAGCCCTTGCCGGCCTCGCCTGCGCGTGCGGCCTCGATGGTGGCGTTCAGCGCCAGGAGATTGGTCTGCTCGGCGATGCTCTGGATGAGGTTGACCACCTCTCCGATCTCCTGGGTCCTGGCGCCGAGATCGTGCGTCATGCGCTGGACCTGCTGGATCTCCTCTTCGGCTTCCTGCACCACCTGATCCGCCTGCGCTGTATTCTTGGAGATCTCGGCGATGGCGTTCTGCATCTCGTTCAGGGCGTTCTGCACGTCGCGCAGGTTGCTGCTCATCACGTCGAAGCGCTCCTGAAGGGTGATGGAGGAGTCTTTGACCGTGCCCGTGGACGCGGCGAGCTCGCGCGCCAGTTCGGTGGCGGTGTCGAGTTTCTGGGCCACGGTCTCGCCGGTTTCTCTCAGATGGCGCACGAAGGAGCCCATGAAGTTGAGGAGCCCGTTGAGGCTCTCCTGAATGATGTTCTCCTCCTTGAAGAGCGCCGGGAACCGGGCCTGGAGGGTGAAATTCTTGTCGCGCTGCACCTGGCTGAGGAAGGAGGCGATCTGGGTGTAGAAACGGCTCAGATGGCTGAAGAGCAGGAAGGCCGCTACGGTGAGGCAGAGCACGAAGAAGATGAAAACCCCTACGATGAGGCGGCTCTGGCTGAGCAAGTCTTGATAGAGCCCCTCGTTTTCCTTCTTGTACCAGTCGGCCAATTCGTTTAACGAACTGTAAATTTGATTAGCTAAAGTGTCGAAATTTTCCATCCGCTGGTAGACACCGGTGTCTCCTTTGGAGAGGTCGAAGATCTTTCCGGCCTCCTCGCTGAGCCGGTTCACCTTCTCCTCGATGGCGGCCAGTTTCTCACGTTCGTGGTCATATTCCGCCAGTTCTTTTAACTTGGCTATTTGCTGTTTGAATTTAGAAATATTTCTTTGAAAATTCGCTTTCTCGCTGTCTTTCCAGCCGATGAGATAGTCGTTGACCGCCATTACCGCGTCCTTGAGGCTCTTTTCCGCTTTGAAGACGGTGAACATCTCTTCACCGCTGAGTTCGTTGGCTGACTGGAGGTTGTGGAAAAAGAGGACCCCGAGGACGACGTAAACTACTATGGGCACAAGCAGCAAAGGGCGCAGTATTTTGACCGGTATTCGGCCTTTCTCAAACATTCTTTACCCTCCTTGAACCAAATTGGTGTTTTTATGTATAGACTTTCGGCTTTTTGGAGATTTTGATAAATGGCTCCGGTCGAATCTCCTACATCTCGCGTGGCGGTAAGCCGGAGAGGGATTCCGCCAGGGAGGCGGCCTTTTCCGGGGGCATGGCCGAGAGGATGCGGGCCACCTGTTCCGTCTTCAAGGCGGAGAGGATCTTGATGGCCATCTCCGGTTCCATGGCTTCGAGCAACTTGGCAGCCTTGGAGGGCTTCATGTTGGCGTAGGCCCCCACGAGGAGCTTGAAGCGCTGGTTCTTGATGGTGCGCAGTTCGGCGAGCTTCTGGTCTATCTCTTCCTCGAGATTGCTCAGGCTGGCGAGCCTCTTTTTCACCTGCTCCTCGAGCAGTTGCAGGTTCTTTTCCTTGCGGGCGATCTCTTCCTCTTTCTTCGCCAGTTTCTCCTTCTCCACCCGCAGGGCGCGGAAGAGGTCCTGGGAGCAGGCGTTGGAAGGCGCCTCTTTCTTGGTCTCCGCCATGGCCAGGGCCGGATGCCAGACCAGGCGCCCGGTCTTTACGGCGTAGAAGTAGAAGACGGTGATCCCGAGCTTCAAGAAGGCCACGAGCACGAGCACGGGGACGAGTCTAAGGATTTTCATCCTGCTCCCTCCTCATGAGGATCAGGTCCTCGAGGGTCTTCATTTCTTCCTCGGCCAGTTCCTGGAGATAGGCCTCCTGCGCCTTGCGATAGAGGGTCTCGGCCATGCGCCGCCGCTGATGGGTCTGAAGGGCCTTTTGCCGCAGGTTTTCCACCTCTTTTTCCTTCTCCCGCAGGATCTTTTCCACCTTCTCCTTTTCCTTGAGCGTGCGCGTCACGTTTTCGGCGAACCAGCGGAGTTCCTCGCCGCTCAGGCTCTGTCCGGTGATCTGGTCGTAGAGCTCGCGGGGTTTTTGCGTGATCTGGGCGAGCATGTCCTCGAGTTCCCGGAGGGCCCGCAGGCCCTTCTGGAAGTCTTCCTTGGCCTTGGTCTCCCGCAATTCGCTGACCCAGAGGAGGGTCTTGAGACCTTTTGAAGGCTTCATTTCACCACCTCGAGCAGCTTCTGCACGCTCTCTTCGAGGGTGGCCCTTTCATTCACCCGTTGGGTGAGAAAGGCCCTGATCGCGTCTATCTTTTCAAGCGCCCGGTCTATTTCGGGGTTGCTCCCGCGCACGTAGGCCCCGATGTTGATGAGGTCCTCGGCCCGCTTGTACACCGCCAAGAGATGGATGAGCTTTCTTGCGGCTTCCACTTGCTCCTCGGACACGATGTCCCGCATCACTCGCGAAACGCTTTGCAGCACGTCTATGGCCGGGTAGTGCCCCTGGTGCGCAAGCTCCCTGGTGAGCACGATGTGGCCGTCCACGATGGAGCGCACGGCGTCGGCCACGGGTTCGTTGAAGTCGTCGCCCTCGACGAGCACGGTGTAGAAGCCGGTGATGCTTCCGCCGTTCAGTTTGGCGCCTGCCCTTTCCAGCAACTTGGGGAGGGCCGCGAAGACCGAGGGGGTGTAGCCGCGGGCCGTGGGCGGTTCGCCGATGGCCAGCCCCACCTCGCGCCCGGCCATGCAGAAGCGGGTGAGGGAGTCCATCATCACCAGCACGTCGGCCCCCTGGTCCCGGAAGAACTCGGCCACGGCCATGGCCAGATAGGCGCCCCTGATGCGCAGCGGAGGGGGCTGATCCGAGGTGGCCACGATGACCACCGAGCGGCGGAGCCCTTCCTCCCCGAGATCGCGCTCGAGGAACTCCCGCACCTCGCGGCCTCTTTCCCCGATGAGGGCGATGACGTTGACGTCGGCCTTGGTGTGGCGCGCCATCATGCCGAGGAGGGTGCTCTTGCCCACGCCGGAGCCGGCCATGATGGCCACCCTCTGCCCCTTGCCCACGGTGATGAGGGCGTTGATGGCCCTTATGCCCACGTCGAGCGGTTCCTCGATCCGCGCCCGCTCAAGGGGCTTTAGCGGCTCGGCGTAGAGGGGATAGCAGGCCTCGAGGGGCGGCAAGGGCCGCTGGTCCAGGGGCTCTCCGAGGGCGTCGATCACCCGTCCGAGGAGCCCTTCGCCCACCGGCACCCCTTGCTCCGTGCGCAGGAAGACCTTGCTCCCGGGCTCGATGCCGCGCGGGTCCCCCAGCGGGATGAGGAGGACCCTCTCCTCGCGGAACCCCACCACTTCCGCCAGGATGCTCTTTCCGTCCTGGACCTCTATTTCGCAGAGCCCGCCCACGCTCACGTTGGGGCCCTCGGCCTCCACCACGAGCCCCACCACCCGCTTCACCCGTCCGCAGATGGTCACGGGCTCCACTTCCTTCAGGGACTGGAGATAGGGAGAAAGATCCGGCGTCTTCATGTCTCGAGCTTCTGCAGGGCTTCACGCCAGCGGCGTTCGATGGTGGCGTCTATGAGGCCGAAGTCCGTTTCGAGGAGGCAGCCCCCGCGGGAGACACCGGCGTCCGGCACCACCTCGAAATCCCGCAGCCGCGAAAGGTCTTCGGAGAGGGATTCGAGGATCTCCTCGAGGAACTCGAGATCCCCGGGGTTGAGGCGGATCTTCACCCGCGCCTGGTCCACCACGTGCGAGAGGGCCTCCCGGATGGCCTCCCGCAGGACTTCCGGCCCCTGGGTGATCTCGCGGTTGATGACCTGCTCGGCCATGAGTTTGACCAGGGCGAGGACCTGGGGCTCCAGGGAGAGGACGTGGTTTTCTATCTCCTTCTCGAGGCTTTTCAGCACGTCCACCAACCTGCTGGCCAGGGTCTCGTATTTCTTGCGTCCCAGGGCTTCGCCGTCTTTCTGGCCCTGTTCGAAGCCTTTTTCGTAGGCTTCCTGGGCAAGGAGCGCGAGCTTTTCCGAGACTTCCGGATGCTGCTCGAGCTCCTCCAGGGGAATGTCAGCCAGGTTGAACTCCTCCTCGGGCTCTTCCTCCTCAGCCGCGGCCTCTTCGTCTGCTGGTTCATCGAGGGTCTCGACTTCGGTTTCGGCCCCCTCCGGGGCGGCGCTCTCTTCCTCTTGGGGGAGCAGGGTCCCCAGGGGGTTGAAAAGCTCTTCTTCCTTCTCCGCCGCCCGCTCGTACTCGAAGGTGACGAATTTGACCTTTCCGCCCTTGATGATCCTAGACAAATTCGTCCTCCCCTACGGCCAGCACGATCTTGCCTTCCTGTTCGAGGCGCTTGGCCACCTTGATGATGTTCTGCTGGGCGGCTTCCACGTCGGCTACGCGCACCGGTCCCATGATCTCCAGGTCTTCGCGCAGGAGCTGAGCCGCGCGTTCGCTCATGTTGCTGAAGAACTTTTCGCGCAGCTCCTCCGAAGCGGTCTTCAGCGCCAGCTTGAGATCCTCGGTGGAGATCTCCTTGAGAATGGCCTGGATGGCCGTGTCGTCCACCTTGAGCAGGTCCTCGAAGGTGAAGAGGTGCTTGCGCACTTCTTCGGCCAGGTTGGGGTTCTCCTCCTCCACCTCGGAGAGGATCTCCTCTTCGAGCTCTCGGCCCACGTGGGAGAGGATCTCCGCTGCCCTTTCCACGCCACCCAGCTTGCGGCTGAAGGTCCCGCCCACGGATTCGAGCTCTTCCTCGAGCGCCGCGGAGATCTCCTGGATGATCTCCGGGTCCACCTTGTCGAGCTCGGCGATGCGGAAGACCACTTCCGCCCGCAGGCTTTCGGGCAGGTAGCCGATGATCTGTCCGGCCTTGTCCGGGTCCAGGTGCACGAGGATGATGGCGATGGTCTGGGGGTGTTCGTTGCGCAGGAAGTTGGCGATGGTGCGCGGGTCGAGGCGCCGGAGCTTCTCGAAGACCTTGGGCCCGAGCTCCTGCCGGATCTCTTCGTAGATCTCCTTGCCGCGGTCTCCGTAAGCCTTGAGGAGGCTTTCCTTCAAGAAGTCTTCCGGGGAGACGGTGAGATCCGCCAGCAGTTCCCGGCTCTGGACGTTGGCCTCCTCGAGGACCTTCTTCACGGCCTCGGCGGGGATGTAGTCCAGGCGGGCCATCTCCACGCCGATGCGCTTGATCTCTTCCTCGGTCAGGTACTTGTACACCTCTGCGGTGAACTCCTCGCCCATGGTGAGGAGGAAGATGGCGGCCTTCTGCGGCCCGGTGAGGTTTTCGGGATCAACCTTACTTGGCATGGGCTTCGGCCTCCTTCAGGGCTTTCTGGCGCTCTTCCTCGCTCTCTTCGGCCAGCCAGCGTTTGACGAGCACCGCCGCCCGTTCGGGCTGGTTGTGGATGATGCTCAGGGCCATCTCCTGAGGCAGAGCCTGCTGTTCCTCGCCCTCGAGGGCCTCGCCTTCTTCCTCTTCCGCGGGGAGGGCCTCCTCAGGAGGCGGCGGTTCGGGCTCCATGCGCTTCAGGAAGGTCTTGAGCACCGGCCGCACCACGAGGAGCAGGAAGAGCACGATGAGGAGGAACTCGGTCAAGGGGCGGGCCAGGCGCTGGGCGTAGTCCACCCAGACCGCGCTCTTCGAGACCTCGGGGAGACCTTCGAAGGGGAGGCTTATGACCTCCACCTGGTCCCCGCGGTCGGCATCGTAGCCTATGGCCCCCTTGACCAGGCGCTCCACCAGGGCCAGCCGGTCTTCGGCGGCCTGGGCCTCTCCTTCCTTGGCCTCCGGATTGATGATCGCCGTGTCCAGCAACACGGCTACGGAGATCTTCTTCACCGCCCCGGGCGTGTACTCCCTCGTGCGCGAGAGGCGGCTCACCTCGTAGTTGCGGGTGATGCTGCGCCGAAACATCTTTTCCGTGCGCGAAAGGGCCTTGGTGTTCCCTTCGACCTTGGCCGTCAAGGCCCCTTTGACCCCGGGTATCCCGCCCTCTCTCGCCCCTTCTCGCTGTTCTTCCTCGGTGAGTTCGCTCCTCAAGGCCGTGCCCTCGGGGTCGTAGGTCTCCTCGGTGTAGGTCTCCTTGGTGAAGTCCACGTCCACCGAGACCTGGGCGATGGCGTGCCCCGGCCCCAGGGCCTGGGCCAGGAGGCCCTCGATCTTTTCGCGATAGGTCTCTTCGAGCTTCTTGCGATAGGCGAGCTGTTCGGAGGAGAGCCTCTCTTCCGGAGACTCCTCCTTGTAGAGGACCCTTCCGGAGGTGTCCACCACGGTGACGTTTTCCGGGCTGAGACCGGTGACGGAGCTGGCCACCAGGTTGACGATGCCCTGGACCTCCTGCCGCGTGAGATGGGCCCCGGGCTTGAGCTTCAGGAAGACCGAGGCCTTGGGCGGCTTTTCCTCGGTGATGAAGAGGCTCTCGCGCGGAAGGGCCAGGTGAACCCTCGCGGATTCCACGGACTTGAGACTGGAGATGGTGCGGGAGAGCTCCCCTTCGAGCGCGCGCTGATAGTTCACCCGCTGGAGGAAGTCCGTGGCGCCGAGCTGGTTGCGGTCAAAGATTTCAAACCCCTGGACCTCCGGGCCGATGATGCCCTGGCTGGCCAGGGCCATGCGGAGCTCCGGCACCTTGTCCTTGGGCACCTTGATGCTCCCGTCAGCCGAGACCCGGTAGGGGATCTTTTCCTGCTTCAGGTACTCCACCACCTTGGCGGCGTGTTCCTCGGGCAGGCCGCGATAGAGGAGCCCCCACTCCACGCGGTTGGAATAGTAGATGAGGCCCGCAAGCCCCCCGAAGACGATGAGCACCGTGCCCACCAGGGCCAGGCGTTGCTCCCGGGAAAGCCCGGACCAGAATTCCTTGAGCTGTTTGACGATCTCTCGCGGTGGTGGAAAGGCCATCTCTTCTCCTTAGAGCTGCATTCTCATGATCTCTTGATAGGCTTCGAGGATCTTGTTCCGCACCTGAAGAAGGAAGCGAAAGGAAAGCTCGGCCTTGGTAAGACTCAGGGAGACCCCCACGAGATCGGGGTCCTTACCCGTGGCCAGGGCCACGAGGCGGTCCTCAGCCTCCTTTTGCGCCCGATCCACGCGGGTGATCTCCTGCTTGAGGAGGTCTTCAAAGGACTTGGGGGCCTCTTCCTTTTTCGGGTTCAGGCTCTCGGCCAGACCGTTCCATCCCGGAGCGAAATCTATCTTCATCTTCGGTCCTCCTTAGCGCAGGATGTCTATGGTCTTGAGAGCCATGGACTTGGTGATGGTCACCACCGAGAGGTTGGCCTCGTAGGCGCGCGAGGCCGCCATGAGATCCACCATCTCGGTGAGCACGTCCACGTTCGGATAGCGCACGATGCCCCGCTCGTCGGCGTCTGGGTGCGTGGGGTCGTAGACCTCGTGGAAAGGGCTCTGGTCGTCGGTGATGGCGATCACCTCCGGGGCCTGCCATTCCGAGAGCGCGGACCGGAGATCCCTCTCGAAGGCGGGCTCAAACGGCGAGGCCGCCATGACCACGTTCTTCGCCCGGTAGGGCCCGCCGTCTAAGGTGCGGGTGACGTGGGCGTTGGCGATGTTCATGGAGGCCACGTTCAGCCGCACCCTCTCCGCCGAAAGACCCGTGGCCGCCAGTCGCAAAGCGGTGATCAGTTTCATTAGCGCTTACCTCCTTCGGTGATGGCTTCACGCAAGAGTTCGAGTTCCTTGATCAGGGCCTGCACCGTGGCCTGATAGAGGAGGTTGTTCTCCGCCAGCTTGGCCATTTCCTCCTCCAGGGAGACGTTGTTCGGCGTGCCCTCGTCTTCGGGCACGATCTCCTCCGGCCAAAGGGTCGGGGGAGAGAAGACCGAGGGCTTCAGATGGCGCGGGTTGGTGGTCTTGAGCGGCGGAGCCCCGCGCAGATAGGCCTCCATGACCTTTTCGAAGGGGATGTCCCGCCGCTTGTAGCCTGGGGTGTCCACGTTGGCGATGTTTTCGGCGATGACGTCGTGTTTCAGGAGACGCAGCTTGAGCGAGCGGGTTACCGTCTGCCAGGTCTGTCCGAAGATCTTGGTGTGAAGCATGGTTGCCTCCTAGATGAGTCCTGCTTCTCGATACACTTGCAGTTTGTGCCGCAGGGTGCGCACGCTGATGCCCAGGATTTCCGCGGCCTTGGTGCGGTTTCCGTTTGCGGCCTTGAGCGCCTTCAGGATCATCTCCCGTTCGAGCTCCTTGAGGGGTTTTAGGGAGTGTTCTTGCTGTAGTCCGCTCAGCTCGTGGGGAAAGAGATCGGAGAAGGTGATCCAGGGGCCTCGGGCCAGGAGCACGGCCCGTTCCACCAGGTTGCGAAGCTCCCTTACGTTTCCGGGAAAGTGGTAACCCTGCAGGCGTTCAAGCACCCCTTCGGCAAACCCCTTCACCGGCCGCCCGTAGCGCTTGGCGAACTCCCGGCGGAAGTGTTCGGCCAAAAGCTTTATATCTTCCGGTCTTTCGCGCAGGGGCGGAAGGTGAACGGGGATGACGTTCAGGCGGAAGTAGAGGTCCTCGCGGAAGCGGCCGGCCTTGACCTCCGCGGCCACGTCGCGGTTGGTGGTGGCGATGACGCGCACGTCTATCTTCACGGGATAGGCGCCTCCGAGGCGGTCCACCTCTCCTTCCTGGAGCACGCGCAGGAGCTTGGCCTGCAGGGAAAGGGGCATCTCGGTGACCTCGTCGAGGAGGATGGTGCCCCCGTTGGCCAGTTCGAATTTTCCGATCTTGCGCGTGAACGCCCCGGAGAAGGCCCCCTTCTCGTAGCCGAAGAGCTCGGATTCTAGGAGGTGTTCGGGAAGTGCCGCGCAGTTGATGGCCACAAAGGGCCCCTGAGCCCGGTCGCTGTGGCGGTGGAGATAGCGCGCGAGCACTTCCTTCCCGGTGCCCGACTCCCCGGTGATGAGGACCGTGGCTTTGCTTTTGGCCACTTCCTTCAAGCGTTCGAGGAGCCTCTTCAGTTCAGGGTTGGCGGTGAGGAAGCCGTCGTCTTCGGGATGCGGCCTTTCCTCGCACGCCTTGAGCACGATCTCCTTGAGCACCTCTTCGTCCGTGCGCAGGAGCCGATAGTCGAAGGCCCCGAGCTTGACGGCCTGCACGGCTTCCTCCACGTTTGCCTCGGCAGAGAGCGCGATCACCGGCACAAAGGGGTTGCGGTCCAGGAAATCTTCGAGGAAGCCCAGGCGCCTTTCGGTGGCCTCCAGGTTGATCACCCCACAGGACACCTCCTCCCGCTCGGCAAAGGAGAGGGCGTCTTCTTCCGTGTTCAGAAGGGCCAGGTCGCGCCCTTCAGCCAGCATGGCTTCGGTGAAGCGGGTGAGATCTCCGTTGTCCAGCACGAGGATGTTTCCCATCAGTAGATTTCACTCCGTGCCGCTTCGAGCAGCTCGCTTGCGCGCAGGAGGTCCTTGGCCAAGGTCCCGTAGAGGGACTGGTCCTTGGCGAGCGGCTCCCACACGCCGAGGGCCTTTTCCGCTTCCCCTTCGCGTTCGTAGAGCAAGCCGGCCAACCAGAGCACTTCGGGGTCTTCGGAGAACTTCTCCCGCAGAAAGGCGACCACCTTCTCTGCCAGGGCGAAGCGCTCCTCAAGGATGGCCCGCCGGGCGATCTCCTTGAGGAGGTCGCGCTCGGGTTCCTTTTTCTTGAGGATGGAGAAGGCCTCCTCGTAGCGGCCGAGGGAGACCAGCAGCGCGAGATAGGCCTTTCTCGCGCGCGCGGCGAGCTTCTCGTCACCGGCGATGCGCGCGGCCTCGGCCAACCTGGGCAGGGCCTCTTCGCTTCGGCCCTCTTCCTCGGCCAACCATCCGGAAAGGAAGACGTAGTAAGGGCTTTCCACCACCGGCGGATACTTCTCCTTCACCTTTTTAAGCAGGGCCTCGGCCAGCGAGAGATCGCCTTCTTCCCGGCGGCGCAGCAGGAGATCCGTGAGGGTGAGGAGATAGTCCGGCTCCCAGGCCGAGGGTTTCTCGAGCTCGTATCCCCCGAGGAGGACGAGAAGCGCCTCTCCTTCGAGGTTCAGGGAAAGGAGGGCCTCGGCGGCCCAGAAGAAGGGCAGGGCGCAGCGTCCTTCCTCAAAGGCCTCGCGATGCTCGTTGAAGAAGGAGACGGTTTCCATGTAGGCCTTCTCCCCGAGGAGCTTCTGCTCCCAGAGGGAGGAGGCGCGGCAGGTGAGACGGAGCACTTCCGGGCGGAACCGCGATTTCGGATAGCGCGCCAGGAAGTCCCAGGCGCTTTCGAGGCAGGAGGAAAGCTTCTTCTCCTCGAAGAGGAGCTTCACCTGGAGGGCGTGGGCCTCCTCGGTGATGGGGGCCTCGGGAAACTCCTTGAGGAGCATCTTGATGTTGGCGAGGAGGAGCCTTCTCGTCTGCGGCCGGGGCTTGGCCACCTTTTGTTCGAAGAGATACTGCACGTAGAGGAGGCGGAACTTGGCAAAGGCGGCCTCCTGGGCGTAGGGCCAGGAGGTGAGGATGAGCTCGAAGAGCCAGCGCGCCTTGCGATACTTCTTCTTGGCGAAGTAAGCCTCGGCCAGTTTGAAGAGGAGCTCCGGGGCCTCCTTTTCGTTTCCCGAATAGTTCAGATACTCGAAGATCTCCTTCTCCGCGCGCGCGAGATCCCCGCGGGCGAGATGATAGAGGGCAAGCGTCTTGACCACTTCCGGGGCGTAGCGCCTGATGCCCGGGTCTTCGAGATAGGCCAGGAGCCCTTCCGGGGACACCCCGGTGGAGAGGATGAGGGAGACGGCGTCGGCCTTCTCCTCCTGGGTGCAACCCTCCTTGAGGACGCGGTAGGCGATGCGCCGCGCGCGGTCGAAGAGCTTTCTCTTGGCGAATATTCGCGCGGCCACCAGATCCGCCCGGCATTGATAGGGCGTCTCGGGATAGCGGCGCTTAAGCAGGCGCAGATAGGCGAGGGCCTCCCCGTAGAGCCCCCGGGCCTCGCTGGCCGCCGCCAGGAGATAGAGCCCCTCGTCCGAGAGGCCCTTCTCCCTGATGAGGGGCCTGAGGACGGTGAGCACCTGGTCGTAGTCGCCCTTTTCATAATAGATGCGGGCGGAGAGCAGGGCCGCCTTGATGACGTACGCGTGGTCCTCGGGGAACCTCTTGGGTATCTCCTGGAGGAGGGCGAGGGCCCCGTCGAGGTCCCCCTCCTGATAGAGGGTCTCGGCCTGCTGATACCACAGCTCAGCCGTTTCCTCCGCCCAAGCCACGCCGCTCCACAATAGCAAGATCATCAAGGTCACCATCATCGCCCGTTCTTAAAAGCAAAGCCTGTGCCGGGGGAAAGGCCCTTTGAGGGCTAAGAGAAAGCGGGTTTTTGGCCGGAGAGGCTCCCGGGAAAGTGCCAAAGTTTTGACACTGACGGGAGGGTTAGTTCTGGGGAGGGTTCATGATCTTTTGCTTCTTCATCTTTTCGATGAGGGTGGTGCGGTTGATGTGGAGGAGCTTGGCCGCGCGGTTCTTGACCCAGCCCGTCTTCTCCAGGGCCTTGAGGATGAGGCGCTTTTCGAATTCGCTCACCATGTGCGGCAGGTTGATGCCCTCCTCGGGGATGTCAAAATCGTCCACATTGACGAGCGGCGGAGATCCGGCCTTGCCCAGGATGTATTCGGGGACGTCCTCCAGGGCCAGGATCTCGTTGTTGGAGAGGATGACCATGCGTTCGATGACGTTTTCGAGCTCGCGCACGTTGCCGGGCCAGTCGTGGCGCATGAGGCACTCCAGCGCCTCGCGGGAAATGCCCGTGACTTCGCGGTTCTTGCGCTTGGCGAAACGCTTGAGGAAGTGCTCGATGAGGAGCGGGATGTCCTCGCGGCGCTCCCGAAGGGGAGGGAGCTTGATGGGGATGACGTTCAGGCGGTAGTAGAGGTCCTCCCGGAACCGCCCTTCGCGGACTTCCTTTTCCAGGTCGCGGTTGGTGGCGGCGATGACCCGAATGTCCACCTGGATGGGGCGGGTGCCTCCCACCCGCTCGAAGGTGCGCTCCTGGAGCACGCGCAGGAGCTTTACCTGGAGCTTGGGGCTCATCTCCGAGACCTCGTCGAGGAAGATCGTCCCGCCGTGGGCGAGCTCGAACCTTCCCACGCGGGTCTTGATGGCCCCGGTGAAGGCCCCTTTCTCGTGCCCGAAGAGCTCGCTTTCCAGGAGCTCCTCGGGGATGGCCCCGCAGTTCACGGGGATGAAGGGCCCGTCGCGGCGATGGCTGGCCTGGTGGATGGCGCGGGCCACGAGTTCCTTTCCGGTTCCGGACTCTCCCAGGATGAGGATGGTGCTGTCGGTGTCAGCCACCTTCTCGATGAGGGAGAAGACCTGCCGCATGGGCTGGCTCTTGCCGATGATCTCCCCGTAGCCCCATTCCTGCCAGAGTCGGCGGCGGAGGTATTCGTTTTCCCGCCGCAGGCGCCGGGTCTCGAGCGCCTTTTCCAGCACCAGGGTGATTTCCTCCTTGCGCACGGGCTTGGTGAGATAGTCGTAGGCCCCCTTCTTGATGGCCTCTACGGCCCCCTTGATGGTCCCGTGCCCGGTGAGGATGATGCAGATGGTCTCCGGGGTGTTTTCGACGATGTATTCGAGGACTTCGAGCCCTCCCATCTTGGGCATGGCCAGATCGGTGATGACCACGTCGAAGAAGGAGTTTTCGAGCTTCTCGATGCCTTCGGTGCCGTCGTAAGCCGTTTCTACGTGATAACCGGATTCCTGAAGGGTTGATTGGAGGAGAAGGGCCTCGTCAGGATTGTCCTCGATGATAAGAATTGACTCGTGGGCCATGTGATCTCCACCGTTGTGCCAGCTAGGATATGAAAATACCTTCGCCCAGGAATGGGTGTCAAACTTTTTCTGTCATAAATTTGACAGTTAAAACTCGGAGGAGGTTATCAGCGATGCTTAACAGACCCCATCCCATTCTTTACCGAGACCTGATCAAAAACGCCCTGTTGGAGGACCTGGGGCACGGAGACGTGACCACCAACGCCATCATCCCGGAAGGGCTCTTGGGTGAGGCGGAGATCAGGACGAAAGAGGAACTCGTCCTCTGCGGTCTGGAGGTGGCGAAAGAGGTCTTTTCCTTCCTTGATCCGGAGATCGAGTTCGATCCCCTGTTCGTGGACGGCGTGCGCGTTTCCGCCGGAGATCCGGTGGCCAAGGTGCGCGGCAAGGTGGCCTCCATCCTCCAGGGCGAGAGGGTGGCGCTCAACTTTCTCCTGCACCTTTCGGGTATCGCCACTTACACCAGGAACCTGGTGGACCGCGTGAAGGATCTTCCGGTGAGGGTGGTTGACACCCGGAAGACCACGCCCGGGCTGCGCGTGCTCGAGAAGTACGCGGTGACGGTGGGCGGCGGGGCCAACCATCGGTTCGGGCTCTACGACGGGGTGATCATCAAGGACAACCATCTCAAGGCCTGCGGCTCGGTGACCGTGGCGCTCAAGCGCGCGAAGAAGAACCTCTCCCACGTCTACCGCATCGAGGTCGAGGTCTCGAGCCTCGAGGAGCTGAAGGAAGCCCTGGCTGCCGGAGCCGAGCTCATCCTGCTCGACAACATGGATCTCGAGACCATGCGCCAGGCGGTGAAGATGGTCAAGGAAACGAACCCCGAGGTGTTGGTCGAGGCCTCCGGCGGGGTGACTCCGGAGAACGTGAGGGAGATCGCCGAGACCGGGGTTGACCTGATCTCCGTGGGCCGTCTTACCCATTCCGCGCCTGCGGCGGACCTGCATCTCGAGCTGGTGAGGGTCTTTTGAGCAGTTGATTCGATTTTGTTGACCACCTAGAACAAGAAAATTGGCCAAACTTTGCACAAAAATTCCCTATTTGTTGATGCTCCAGGCAGGTTCAGTTAAGATGCGCCTCACCAAAGTTCGAGGAGGGGTAAGACATGGCCCTTGACGAAATCAAGATCAGCCGGGCGATTATTGAACGCTACTTCCAGAAGTTAAACAACTACCTGGAGATGGACGTGGCCATCGTAGGGGCGGGTCCGTCTGGCCTCATGGCGGCTTACAAGCTCGCGCGCGAGGGTTTCAAGGTGGCGGTCTTCGAGAGGCGGATGAGCATCGGCGGCGGCATCTGGGGCGGCGGGATGATGTTCAACGAGGTCGTCGTCCAGGAGGAAGGGGCCAGGCTGCTCCGCGAAATAGGGGTCCGTTTCGAGCCCTGGAACGATGGTGAATACTACACCGCCGACTCGGTGGAGCTGGCCTGCGTGTTGGGCGCCCGGGCCCTTCAGGCCGGAGCAAAGATCTTCAACCTCATCATGGTCGAAGACGTCATGGTCCGCGAGGGCCGCGTGGTGGGGCTCGTCCTCAACTGGACGGCGGTGGAGGGCGCCGGCCTTCACGTGGATCCCCTGGCCGTGCGCGCCAAGTACGTGGTCGAGGCCACCGGCCACGAGACAGCCGTGTTGCAGGTGATGCAGCGGAAACTGGGGGCGAAGCTCGCCACGGAGACGGGCACCATCATGGGCGAGAAGTCCATGTGGGCCGAGGTGGCGGAAAGCCTCACCGTGGACTACACGCGGGAGGTCTACCCCGGGGTCTTCGTGGCGGGCATGGCGGCCAACGCCACTTTCGGCGCCTACCGCATGGGGCCCATCTTCGGCGGCATGTTGCTCTCCGGTGAGCGCGTGGCTTCCCTCATCGCCGAACGCCTGCGTCAGGGTTAACCCTCCAGGAGGGCCGAGAGTTTCTTGCCGGCCTCGGCAAATTTTTCCTCCTTCAGCACCGGGCAGGCGGACAAGTCCGCCTCCCCGGTGGACAACTTGGCCGCAAAGGCCAGGCACGTAGCCTCGCCGCATTGTCCGCAGTTGGTTTGCGGAAGGAGCTTGTAGATTTCGAGCGCCGGCGGCAGGGTGCGCGGCTGATGTCGGGGTGAGATCTCCTCGCGGCGCGCCCAGACCTCTTCCAGGTATTTCTCGAGCTTTTCGCGCCAGAGGCGGCCTTCCTCGATGTTTCCCACCTCTGCCAGTTGGGCCAGGAAGGGCCGCAGAGCGACCTTCTTTTCGTCCAGCCGAAAGACGATGACGGGCTCCTCCGGGTCGTAGAAGACCACTCGCGCCACGGCGTTGAGATAGGGCATGAGCTCGGAAAGGTCCTCTTCCGCGGGGATGAGGATCTTGTAGCGCGGTACGCTCTCCACCTTGCAACTGGCTTGTTCCAGCCGGAAGTCGTCTCTGAGAAAGGCCATGTTTCCTCTCCTTGGTTTTCTACCCATCGGTTCGGGCAGGTTCTTCTTCCGATGGGCTGAGTTCGCTTTGATAGTATCCGAAGCCAAAGCTCGTGTTCTTCCCTACGTGTACTAACTCCCCGATCTTGAGTAAAGGGGTAAAGGCTTCGAGCTCCGGGCCGCGGAAGCGAACCTCCCCCAGGATCCCCTTGAGCGGCATCTCCTGTTTCTTCCTCGCGGAATAGCGCCTGATGCTAAAGGTTTCGAGCCGTTTTTCCTCGGCTTGCACGGTTTCGGCCTTCTCTATCAGCTCCTTGAAGGGGAGGTCGAGC
>Ga0256835_1000675_pt1 | contig 23559 bp, 20 predicted proteins | sample PIR30metaG_FD_185972 | JGI IMG/M metagenome (GOLD analysis project Ga0256835, IMG submission 185972) | Hydrothermal vent microbial communities from East Pacific Rise, Pacific Ocean - PIR-30 | ecosystem: Environmental > Aquatic > Marine > Hydrothermal vents | place: Pacific Ocean: East Pacific...
GGTTGTTGGTGATCCGAAAAGCCAAGCGACCGACATTCGATTCGGCCGTTCCTGCAATCATAAATACCGTGTCCCCGGACGAGTGAGCTACCAGCGAACGAGATCCGGGGCCCATGCCGCGCCATTACTCCACGGTTGCGTTTACGGCTCCGTCACCGATCATGTTTGCTAACCAAAGGCTTGATTCGTAGCAACCTGATCCCGGCTGCTTGTACAGCATGGACCCCGGGTCTCGCCCGCTACGCGGGTTCGCCCGGGGATACGAATAAAGGCGGCTTGTGGCAAGTAGTTGGTAACTTGTGGTGGGCCCGTTAAAGGCGTCTCCATCTCGGCGTTGTGTACAGCATGGACCCCGGATCCCGGCAACCTTCGGTTGCCTCGTCCGGGGATACGGCTTTTGTTACGGGAAAGAAAGTAGTTCGTGTCCCCGGCCGAGCGGGTCACTTTGACCCGTGCGAGACCGGGCCTGTCCCGGACTTGATCCGGGGGTCCATGCCGCGCCCAGGCTCCACGGTTCAGTCTTTGCGAAGAAATCACCCTCCCCCGGGGAGGGGGTTGTTGGCGATGCATAACCCCAAAAGTTAGTCGCCCATGCGGGACCAGCCCACCTCCTGCACTCCACATCCACACCCCAATTCACCTCCGCCGGCGGCGGCGCTTGCGGCTCGGCGGCGTCGCTTGCGGCAGCTCCACACCTTTCAGCCGCGCCTCCAGCGCCCGTATCTGGTCGCGGATCTCGGCGGCGCGCTCGAAGTCGAGGTCCTGCGAGGCCGACCACATCGCCAGTTCCAGCCCGGCTATCTGTCCCTTGAGCTCTTCTTCATCAACCGCGTCCGTCAGCCCGGCGTCCTCTTCGTAATCTTCGGGTTTGACCATGCGGCGTACGCTCTTGTTTATGGTGCGGGGAACTATGCCGTGCTCACGGTTATACGCCTCCTGCACCGCCCGGCGACGGTTAGTCTCCTCTACCGCCGCCTTCATGGCCTCGGAAACTTCTTCGGCGTAAAGATACACTTCCCCCCCGGCGTTGCGCGCCGCCCGGCCTATCGTCTGGATGAGGCTGCGCTCGCTACGCAGGAACCCCGTCTTATCGGCGTCGAGAATGGCCACCAGGCTCACTTCGGGCAGGTCGAGCCCCTCGCGCAGCAGATTGATGCCCACCAGCACGTCGAAGTGACCCAGGCGCAGGTCGCGCAAGAGCGCCTGGCGTTCAAAGGCGTCCAGCTCATGGTGCATGTAGCGGGCGCGAATACCATGCTCACTCAGGTAAGCGGTCAGATCCTCTGCCATGCGCTTGGTCAGCACGGTCACCAGCACCCGCTCGTTCCTGGCAGCCCGCTCCTTGATCGCCGCCATCAGGTCCTCCATCTGGCCTTCAGCGGGTTTGACGGTCACTTTCGGGTCTAGGAGGCCGGTGGGGCGGATGATCTGCTCGACCACCCGGTCCGACATTTGCAACTCCTCGGGGCCCGGTGTGGCCGAGACGAAAAGCAGCTGTCCGGTGCGATCCAGAAATTCGTCCAGCTTCAGGGGGCGGTTATCGAGCGCCGAAGGAAGGCGAAAGCCGTACTCTACCAAAATCTTTTTACGGGCATAGTCGCCGTTGTACATGCCGCGGATCTGGGGCACGGTGACGTGCGACTCGTCTATTAAGGTAACGAAGTCATCAGGGAAATAGTCGAGCAAGGTGTAGGGTGGCTCGCCGGGAGCTCGACCCGAGAGGTGGCGGGCGTAGTTTTCTATCCCCGGACAGGATCCCATGAGGCGCAACAGTTCCAGGTCGTAGAGGGTGCGTTCACGTAAACGTTGCGCTTCCAAAAGCTTTCCCGCCTGTTCGAACTCTGCCACCCGCTCCTTCAACTCAGCCTCGATGGCCTCTATGGCCGGACGCAGGCGCTCCTCGGGGGTGGCGTAATGGGTCGCGGGCATGAGCATCAGGGTGTCCAGCTCGGCTCCGCGCTCGCCGCTGATGGGGTGAACGGTTTGTATGCGGTCTATCTCGTCGCCCCAGAGCTCTATGCGTACCGGCTCGGTGCCATATGCGGGCCAGACCTCCAGCACCTCGCCCCGGGCGCGGAAGCGTCCTGGTTGCAGGTCGATGTCGTTGCGGTCGTAGGAAAGCCCGACGAGCCGCTCCAGAATCTCCTCCCGCCGCACCGTCTGGCCAGCTCGCAGCACCAGGTGCATGGCGTAATAGTCCTCGGGGCTGCCCAGGCCGTAGATGGCGCTCACCGAGGCCACCACGATCACGTCGCGGCGGGTGAGCAAGCTCTGGGTGGTGGAGTGGCGCAGGCGCTCGATCTCCGGGTTGATGCTGGCGTCCTTCTCGATGAAGAGGTCACGGCCGGGCACGTAGGCCTCGGGCTGGTAGTAGTCGTAGTAGCTGATGAAGTACTCGACTGCATTTTCGGGGAAGAGTTCGCGAAATTCGGCCGCCAGCTGTGCCGCCAGTACTTTGTTGGGGGCCATGACAAGCGCCGGGCGCGCCAGGGATTCTATAACCCTGGCCATGGTTACGGTCTTGCCGGTGCCGGTAGCTCCCAAAAGCGTCTGGAAACGCAGCCCGTGCCCGAAACCCTCCACGAGCTCCCGGATGGCCTGCGGCTGGTCCCCTTTGGGCTCGGGACCGTGATATACGAACCGCGCCGGGGCGCGGTCTCTTTCCGGTGTTCCGGGCCCCTTTCCCATGCTCACGTACTCACGGCCCCAACCGGTTGAGCACCTCGCGGGCGGGGCCGTAACCGGGATACGTACGCAGTAAGAAACGCAGGGTGCTGCGCGCCTCCCTTACCTTGCCCAGGCGTTCGAGTGCGCGCGCCTGCCAGTATATCGTCTGTGGCTTTATGGGGTCTTCGCTGGCCAGCTCTGCCTGAGCGGAACGAAACTCCGCCAGCGCCCGCGCCGGCGCGCGGGGCAGCAAGGCGAGCCCGCGCAAAAAGGCCGCGTGCGCGGTCGCCCCGGCCCGACCGGCCTTGTCGAATCCTAGCAGGGCGCGGTCGAGGTTGCCCTGGGCTAGGCCCACCGAACCCCAGTAGAGCGCGTCAACGGCCCTGCCGGAGAGCGCGACAGCGCTGCGAAAAGCAGCCCAGGCCGCATCCCAATCGCCACGCATAACCGCGATGCGACCCTTTAGAGCATAGTATTGCGCCTCGCGCAAACCTTTCTCGCGGGCGGCTTCCAGGTAGCGAGTGGCCTCGTCGAAGTCTCCCTCAAGCAGGTACACGCGTACCAGCAGCGCCCGCCCCTCGGCCGGGAATTCGTCGAGCTGTTTCTTGAGCGTAACCTCCGCCAGCGCGTATTCACCGCGCCGCAGCAGCTGGCGCGCGTAGGTGAGATCGCCGGAGGCGGCAGCGGTAAAAACCAGCACCGCGGCGAAAGCCGCCGCCAGGGACAGTACGCGGGTAAGCCGGAACCAGCGCATAGGCTCAGCCTAGACGGGGCACGAATGTAAGACATGAAAAGACCCCTGGACACTCCAGGGGTCTTTTCGCCGGATCGGTATCCGGTTTAGAACTTGACGGAGTACGAGACCTGGAAGGCCTGGGCGGTGTTGCCGCTGTTGTCCTTGTAGTTGGCGTAGTCGAAGTGGAGATCCCAGTACGTCCAGCTCGCGTAGTAGCCGAAGAGCGTGTCGCTCATCGCGGCGCTGCCGTTGTCATAAATGTAGTCAGAGGACGCATCAAAGGCTTTGTCCCTCTTACCTACGGTCATGTTGACGTTGGCGCCGGTGTAGCTGGCTACGCCCGCCTCGAAGGTGGAGTGGTCGAAGAAGAATTCGTTGAGGGCCAGGCCGGCAAACCAGTAGGTTTCGGTGATGCCGCCGGTGGTGGTGCGGGTCACGAAGCCACCCTTGAAGCTGGGGGCGAGCATCACGCCGAGAGGATCGGTCTCGATCTTGCCCCCGAACTTGGTGGTGGTGGTGGGGCCGGCGGAGTTGCTGTGGAAGCGGCCCAGCACGGTGGCGTTGACGATCGAGAACTTCTTGCTGTACTCGGCATAGACCTCGATGTCGTTCACGCCGCTCTTGAGGCCGTGATCGTAACCGGCGTAGAAGTGCAGGCCGGGCACGATGGCGCCCTCGGCGGGGTGATCGAGGTTGGCGCCGTAGGCGGCGCGGTAGTACTGGCCGGGGGCGGCGCCCTCGAGGCTGTCGGCGGAACCGTTGTGGTTCTTGAAGTAGCCGGTGAGGGTCATGCCGGCGATCTTCAGGGCCACCTGGCCGCCGTAGGCCGTCCAGCTACCCACGTCAGTGTTGGCGGCGGCGAGGGTGTAGTTGTCGAAGTAGCCCTTGAGGCTGAAGATGCCCAGCTTGGCCGAGGCATTGACGCCAAAGCCGTTCGAGCTGGCGCGGAAGGGCGCGCTGTTATGCCTGCTGCCGCCGATGAAGTTGCCGGTGGCGTCGTTCGACATGACCGAAGCGCCGGTGATGGCGCCGATGTTGCGGTAGTTGGCGCCGACCTTGAAGGCGCCGAACTCAGCGCCGGCCTTGACGTACATGCCGTTGGCGCCGGCGCCGTCCTTGAAGTACTCGCCGGCCAGGTCGAGCGGGCCCACCTTGGCGCTGGCATCCACGCCAAATACGTCGTTGGCGAGGCTGTCCTGCTTGAGGTAGGACGCGCCGAGGGTGAAGCCTTCGAGCGGGGCGATGCTGGCGTGGACGCCGTAGAAGTAGTTGTAGCCGGCGGTGGCCTCGTCGGGATCGACGATCGGCTTAGAGTTACCGTAAACGGCCTTGATCTCGGCGCCGAGGATGCCGGGCTTGAGGGTGCCCACAATGCCGTGACCGAAGCTGATCGCGTGGTTGTCGAAGATGTACTCGGTGAACTTGGCGTTCACGCTCTGACCGAAGACAAAGCTCAGGGTCTGGCCGCTGGCGATGGTGAAGGTGGTGGAAACTTCATCAACTACGAGGACGGGGTTGACGGTATCACCATGGGATCCACCATCATCAGTATCGGCCGGATCCTTCCAGGTGCCCCGGAAGCTGAACTGGAAGGCTTCGGGGTAGACGTTCACGCCCTCGCCCACGGAAACGCCGTCGAGCTTGCCGGACTGGACTTTGAGGGAGAGGGTGGCGTCGGTCTGCCCGGGGGTGCTCGTCAAGCCATCAGCGGTCGCAACAGGTACCCTACCTCCACCGAACGCACCGCCGAAAAGGCGGTCCACGTCGTAGGCGGCGAAGCCGCTGGCGTTAATGGCGGTGTAAACCAGCGACAGGTTGCCCGAGATGGTGAAGGCGTTGCGCTCGACAACGCTGAAGCGGTCGCTGAGATCGCTCACGCTGGCCTTGACGTCATCAACGTCGGCCTGGAGGACGCTGATCCGGTTCGAGACGTTGACCAGGTCGCCGCGGATGGCGGTGACGTAGTCACGCACCGACTGCACATCGTCCTTGGTGGCGATGCCGGAGAGGTCGGTGAGGCCGGAGGCCTTCTCAAGGGCGGTTACGCGATCCTGCAGGCTGAGCACGTCCTGGTTCAGCAGAACGGCCAGCTCGTTGAGGGCCTTGATGCTGTCGGCGTTGGCGGCAGCCTGGGCGCCGATGGCGTCAACCTTGCCCCCGAGGGCCTGCACCTGAGCCAGCGCGGTGTCGGCGGCGATGGCCGCGGCTTCCACGCGATCGGCCAGGTCCTTAACGGCGGCGCCGCTAACGCCCTCGCCCACCGGCATGCCCTTGAGCTCGGCGATCATCTTCTCGAGGCGGGCCACGTCGCTCTTGGTGGCGGCGTTGTCCTCGAGAGCGCTGACGCGCACGCCTAGGGAAGCCAGCTCGGCGGCGAGCTCCTGAACCGCGTTACGCAGGGCCGTGAGGGTCTCGCCGTCGAGCGAGCCCAGCTGGCCCGGTTGCAACTTCTGCAGCAGGCGGTAAATAATCATGGCCGCCTGGTAACGGGTCAGGTTCTCGTTACCGCGATAGGTCCCATCGGGGAACCCGAGAATGATCCCCTCGGCCGCGATTTTCTCCACCGCTTCCTTGGCCCAGTGTCCGGCGGGAATGTCCGAGAACTGCGCCGAAGCGAAGCCCATGGAGAGCACGGTCAGGAGACCGGCCAGTAGAAGGACTGCTTTCTTCATACCTACACCTCCTTGGTGTTTGCCTGCTTCGCGCGGGAGGTGTACGGCTCGGGGCGAGTTGCCGTGTTTCCTCTCCCGAATCAAGACGTCGCCCGCGCGGGTGCCCCCGTCTGCCCGTGGCCACCACAGGAAGGGCCGGAGACATTAGTGACGGGGTACATCCAACTCGCATCCTAATGGTGCACTCATGCCGCTGTCAAGCGGGTTTTCTTCATGTATTGGCCCTTCCGACGGTATACTTTTGAAAGCAACCGCAAGGAGCGGGGAAAGGAGGTATAACCACAGACATCGGGCAGCGCAGGGAGTGTGCACGAACCGCACACTTTACGAGGTGGTGGACCCCGTAAAGGGGATAACCGGCCAGCCGCCGGGAAAGATCGAATGATTCCGCGGATGCCACCAGGGCCGGCCCGGTCCTCCCGACGCCGGAAGCCAGAGGGGAAAGCCCCGGCCGCGAGGCGGGGACAACCCGAGGCAGGGCAGAAAAAACAAACACAGCATCGGGCTTTTGTTTTTACGAAATTCGTTACGTGAACCACATCCCGGGTTACGCCCGGGCGCGGAGGAAGCATGTGCGGCATCGTAGGTTACGTGGGTTTTAAGAACGCCACCGACGTGCTGATAGACGGCCTGCGCCGTCTTGAGTACCGCGGCTATGATTCGGCCGGGGTTGCGGTAAAAACCAACGGACGGTTGGAGGTGCGCAAGAAAGCGGGCAAGCTGGCGCGGCTGGTGGAGGAGCTCGAAAAGGAGCCGCTCGCGGGTCACCTGGGCGTCGGCCATACCCGCTGGGCCACCCACGGCCCCCCCACCGACGCCAACGCCCACCCCCACCCGGTGGAGGACGGCTCGCTGGTCGTAATTCACAACGGCATAATCGAAAACTATCTAGCGCTCAAGGAACGGCTGCTCGCCGAGGGGCACGTTTTCAAGAGCGATACCGACAGCGAGGTGCTGGCGCACCTGATCGAAAGTTATTACGAGGGCAACCTGGAGGCGGCGGTACGCGTGGCGCTGGCCGAGGCCGAAGGGGCCTACGCCCTGGTGGTGGCCCACAAGGACCACGACGAGCTCGTGGTGGCCCGTACCGTCAGCCCGCTGGTGATCGGGCTGGGCGAGGGCGAGAACTTCGTAGCTTCCGACGTGCCCGCGCTCCTGCCTTACACCCGCCGGGTCATCTTCCTGCACGACGGCGACATGGCCGTGGTCAGCAGGAACGGCGTGCGGGTAATGAATCTAGAGGGAACCCCGGTAGCGCGCGACCCCGACGAGGTGGACTGGGACGTGGAGGCGGCCGAGAAGGGCGGCTACTCCCATTACATGCTCAAAGAGATCTACGAGCAGCCCTGGGTGCTCGAAAACACCCTGGGCGGTCGCCTGCACGAGGAGGCGGCGAACGTCGAGCTGGGGCTCGACCTCGACCCCGCCCGCTTCGACCGCGTGCACGTCATCGCCTGCGGCACCGCCTTTTACGCCGGCTGGGTGGGCAAGTACCTGATAGAAGAGCTGGCGCGGCTGCCGGTGGAAGTAGACGTGGCCAGCGAGTACCGCTATCGCAACCCGGTGGTGGACGAGCGCACGCTGGCGATCGTGATAAGCCAGTCGGGCGAAACGATAGACACCCTGGAGGCGCTGCGCGAGACCAAGCGCCGCGGCGCGGCCAGCCTGGGCGTGATCAACGTCAAGGGCTCCTCCATCACCCGCGAAACCGACGACACCCTCTATATTCACGCCGGACCCGAGATCGGGGTGGCCTCCACCAAGGCCTACATCGCCATGCTGGCGGCGATGGAGATGCTGGCCATCTGGCTGGGGCGGGCACGCGGCACCCTCGACGCCGCAAAGGCGCGACGGCTCCTGGGCGAACTGCGCAAGCTGCCGCGCCTCGTCGAGGAAACCCTGGAGCGCCGGCCGGTCGTGGCACGCGTGGCCGAGAAGTATCACCAGGCCACCGACTTCCTCTTTTTGGGGCGGCACGTCCAGTCGCCCACCGCCTACGAGGGGGCCTTGAAGCTCAAGGAGATCAGTTACATCCACGCCGAGGCCTACCCCGCCGGCGAGATGAAGCACGGCCCCATCGCCCTGATCGACCCGCGTCTGCCGGTGGTGGTGCTGGCCACCCAGGGCCCGCTCTACGAGAAGACGCTTTCCAACATCCAGGAGGTGGCCGCTCGCGGCGGCCGCGTCATCGCCGTGGCCACCGACGGTGACGGGGGCATCCGCCAGCACGCCGAGGACGTGATCTACGTGCCCGAGGTGCACCCGCTCCTGGCCCCGATTGTGAGCGTGGTGCCGCTGCAGCTTCTGGCCTACGAGACCGCGGTGCTGCTGGGCCGCGACGTGGACCAACCGCGCAACCTGGCGAAGAGCGTGACCGTCGAATGAAGCGCATCGCCCCCATCGCCCCCATCGCCCGGAAACGTAGTTTGAAGGAGGCCCGCAAAGGCGGGCGCGCCGAGTGGCTGCGGCTCAGCCCCGAGGAACGCTGGCGGGCGGTGGAGGAGATGCGGCGCGTTTGGTGCCGCGCCCAGGACCCGCCGTACTGGCTCGGCAGGGTGGAGCCGGTCGCCCGCAAACGCCCCCTCAAGCAGGGCTAAGGATAAGCGCCGCCACCGGCCGCGGCGCCAGGCAAGCCGCTTCGGCTTCGCAGGCCTCCGGCGGCGCCAAAAACCGGGGAGGAAGACGACCGGCAGGCGGCCGGGCTTACCCAGCCAGAGGGCGAGCCGCAGGCGAACGCCCGCGCGTTCACGGGCGTGGACCGAGGCTAGCACGAAAGCGCAGGGTCCGGCGGCGCCCAGGTCACGGTTTTCGAACCCCGGGCAGGCCCGCAGTCGCGGGCCCGCCCGGATGGCGCCGTTCGCCTCAGGGACGCTGGCGGAAGTTACCGTCGGTGTTATCGGCATACGTGATGCTGTTGACCGTAAAAACCGTTTCCTTGGCGACCGAGATGCCCCAGTGGGCGCTGTGACGGATGGTGCTGTTTTCGACGACGATGCGCTGGTGCGAAGCGTTGCCCCCGCTGCTGACCACCACGTTGCCGTAGTCGTCGCCTTCACCATTTTCGCTGCCACCGTATTCGACAATCACGTGGCGCAAAACGTTGTCGTGGCTGTCGCTATCGTTGAAGTGCAAACCTGCCCAGTAACCCTTATGGTGCTGCAGCCCGGTGAAGGTGATGGGCTCGGTGGCCGTGCCCTCGGCGCGGATGGCGGCGGCCTTTCCATTAGCCTCCAGCCCTGCGTCTTGCTCGAACACGAGTGTGGTTCCCGGCGCTATCGTGAGCGTTTCCTTGTCCGCCACGTAGGTTAGCGACTCTATCAGATAGGGCACCACCAGTTGCTGCCAGGTCTGGGTGTGTATGGCGGCGTCACTATAACCTCCGGCGACACGAACGTAATCGTACCCGGCGTCGTTTCCGGAAAGGTCGTTGCCGCGATCCAGGAAACCCACCTGATCGGCGTACATGATTATCGGATAGCTGGCATTCTTGGTGATGATGTTGTGGGCAAAATCTCCGTTGGGGGTGTTGTCGGTGCCAATATACGTACGCATATCAAGAAAGATCCCGCTGCCGCCGCTCTCGCGTATGAGCGTGTAGGTAATCTTGAGCCGCGAGCGTTCCTGAATATCAAGAGCGGCGCGATACTTGCCATAGGCCCCGCTGTCCCAGCGCTCATCGGCTCCGGCGTATTCGATCTCCACGTACTTGAGTTCGTTGTCGAAACTGTTGGCGGCGTCGAAGGTTATTCCCTTCCAGTAGCCGCGCGTCTTGGACGCACCGGTAAATAGGATCTTGTCCGAAGCCGTACCCACCGCTACCAGCGCTCCATGGCCACTGACACTGATACCGGTGTCCTGAGCAAACTGGATGACGGTGCCGGGGGAGATTACCAGCTTCCCGGTATCGCCCACCGTCACGTCGGAAGTCACCCGGTAGGGGCTGCACTGGGTGGGCGAAAGTGTGACCTCGCGATCGATGGTGCCTCCCAGAGTGCAGGCGTCACCTCCTCCTCCGCCGCCTCCTCCGGAACCGCCGCTTCCTGAACCGCCTCCGCCGCAAGCCGCGAGCAGCAAAGCTGCAAATGTCGCCAAAACGATTTTGCGTTTCATCTCATACCTCCGATTACACGCTAGCGAGCCATCGTCACAAAGACGTCACAAGAACGTCATTCGGCCATCTCGGCAGCAAAAAGCGCCCCCGCGGGGGCGCTCGCCAGTTCGCGACGGCTGCTAAGAGTTAACGCGGCGGCGACTTCCACGCGCCCCGCCCGGGCGGTTGCTCTTTTGGGTCCCGGGGCGTACGCGTTTGGCTATGCGAACCTTGAGTCCTTGCACGAGATCGAGCTTCGACCCGGCTTCGGCGGCGCGCACGTCGGCGTAGGCGACGCCGCCCACCAGCTGAATGCGCCCGATGTCGGTAAAGCCGGAACGCTTGAGGACCGCCACCACCTTGCCCACCGAAAGGTGCGGAGCCTCCAGCTCGAGCGTGCGCCAGCCTTCGTCGCCGGTGAGGAGGCTGCGCGGCTTGGGCGCTCCGCCCAGCAGCATGGCGAGCAGGCCGGCCAGCGACTCGGCGTCCTCGCGCTCGATCCAGGCCCGGGCGACCTCGCGCCAGACAGCGCGGTCCTCCTCGGGTTGCGCGGCGGCGCGGCGCAGCAGCCCGGCTATCTTGGCCTGTTGCACCTCCTCCGGGGCGGGCACGCGACCGTGTTCGAACTTGCGGCCAACGGCGCGCTCCAGCTGGGCCAGTTCGCGGCGCTCGCGGCCGGAGTGGAAGATGATGACGGTGCCGCTGCGCCCCGCGCGGCCGGTGCGCCCGGAGCGGTGCTGGTAGGGCTCGGCGCGCTCGGGCAGCCGGTAGTGCACGACCAGGTCCACCTCGGGGATGTCGAGGCCGCGGGCGGCCACGTCGGTGGCCACCAGGACGCTCACCTGACCGCTGCGAAAACGGCCCACGGCGCGCTCGCGCTGGCTCTGATTGAGGTCGCCGTGCACGGCTTCAGCCCCGTGCCCGCGCGCGGTGAGCGCCCGTGCCACCTCGTCAGCCTCCTTCTTGGTGCGGGTAAATACGATGACGCGTTCGGGACCGTGGGCGAAGAGCACGTCGGAGAGCGCCGCCAGGCGCGCCGAGGGTGCGGCCTCGATGGCGATCTCCCGGTAGCTGACCTCTTCGTCCTGCACCACGTTGACGACGAGGGGGTCCTTCATGTGGCGGCGCACCAGGCGCCTGGCCCAGCCAGGCAGGGTGGCCGAAAACATCAGGGTCTGACGGCCTTCGGGGGTGGCTCCGAGCAACGTTTCCACCGCCTCTTCGAAACCCATCGAGAGCATTTCGTCGGCTTCGTCGAGCACGGCCAGGCGCACCTGCGAGAGGTCGAGGACGCCGCGGTTCAGGTAATCGATGGCGCGACCGGGGGTGGCCACCACCACGTCGGCGCCGCGCCTCAGCGCCGCCGCCTGGCTGCCGTAACCGGTACCGCCGTAGACGGTGACGACGCGCAGGTGAGGGGCCACCCACTCCATTTCACCGGCCACCTGCAGCGCCAGCTCGCGCGTGGGCGCCAGTACCAGCGCCCGGGGAGCGCGGCCCGGCGCGTGCGACGCCTCGAGGCGCTCGGCAATGGGCAGCGCGAACGCCAGCGTCTTGCCCGTGCCGGTGCGCGCCAGACCCAGCACGTCGCCACCGGCTAGCGCCGCCGGAAGGGCCTCCTTCTGGATGGGGGTGGGAACGGTGATGCCTTTTTTCGCAAGCGCAGCCAGCACGGGCTCGCTCAGTCCGAGTTCCTCAAACACAGCTGTTCCTTTCCGGGGCCCCGCCCATGCCCCGTTCAGGAACCTCGGGTGGGTTTTGCCCGCAAACCCACTAATTCTATACTTTTTGAGAGTGCTTGTCAAGCGTATAATCGGGGGCGTGAACCGCGCCGTACATCTGCCGCTGGTCCGGCTCGCCGAAAACGGGCGCTTTGATCTGCCGGGGTGGCCAGGACTGGAGGTGCTGCGCCTCGAACGCGCAATTCCGCGGCAAGGAGCAGGGAGGCGCCTCTACGTACTACTCGGCGGCGAACTGCTGGTAGACCTGCCCGAAGGCCGCTTCCTGCACCTCCGCCCCGGCGAGGGCGCCGAAGTGGAAGGGGAACACGTGCTAACGCCCATCGGAGAAGCGGTGGTGCTGGAATGGAAGCCTTCGTCCTAGGGACCGCACTGGGGCTGGCCGCGGGCGTGAGCCCCGGCCCCTTGCTGGCGCTGGTGTTGCGGGAGGCGGTGCAAAAGGGCGCCCGCGCGGGCATGCTGGCAGCGCTCGCCCCCGTCGTCACGGACAGCTGGGCAGTGCTGCTCGCCTGGTGGCTGGGCGGAGCGCTGCCCGCGGCGGCGCTAAGGGCGGTGCAGATCGCGGGCGGGATCTATCTGCTGCGCCTGGGGTGGCTGGGTCTGCGCAGAGAGCCCGCGAGGGCCACGGACGTTCCCCCGTCCGCCAGCCTGCGGACCGCGGTGATCATGAACCTGACCAACCCCCACATGTACCTGTTCTGGTTCCTGGTAGGCGCGCCGCTGTTGCACCGCCTGGGGGCGGGGGCGTGGGGGTTCCTGCTGGGTTTCTACCTGGCCATTACGGGCAGCAAGGCCGCGCTCGCCTGGCTGGCGGCGCGACTGCACAGAAGCCCGCTGAGCGCTCCGCTGGCGCGCGCCGGCGACCTGGCGCTCGCGGCACTGGGACTCTACCTGCTGGCAAGCGCCTGGAGCTAGTCGCCGCTCGATCTGAGAGTTTCCCAGGAAAACTCGTCGAGAGGGTAAAACCGGTCGGCCTGCTGGGCGAGGCGGTAAGACGAAAGCGCATGAAAAGTGGCGTTTTCCACCTGCATACCCATGTCCTGGATAACGCGCACCACCTCGGCGAAGTCGCCGTCGCCGCTTACGAGCACCCCCACGTCATAGGCACGGGCGTAGGCCAGCCGCAGCATGTCCACGGCAATCTGGATGTCCACCCCTTTCTCCACGAAGGTGTCGCCGCGGCGCTCGAGCCTCCCCAACCGCACCGAAACATAAGGGACGCGCTTGAGGTAGTTGAGGAAACTCTGGTGCGCCCGGCTGGCGGCGTCCTCGGTTGGCAGGGGAGCATTGTAATAGTAGGCCCTGAGCAGCTTTCGCCCGGCCACCAGGGTTTCTATGAACTTTATGAAGTTCAGCCGATACTCCGAACCCAGCGTAGAAACCAGACCTTTATAAAGGTTGCTGCCATCAATAAATATGGCTACGCGTTCCATACCGCCCCCTCACCTGATAACCCGCGCGGCTAGGGCCGCTTACCGGGGATTCCTCTTTACTTTACCCGGGTTTGCGAATGAGTTTCGTGGGCGAACCACTTCGCGGCGGCGGCCCGGGAGCCCGTAAAAAGGGCTAGCGACCGGCGTTCAACCGGTACGATGTCAGGACCGTATGAGGATAGTAATAAGCAAGGATTTCACGATAGCTCCAGCCCTTGCGGGCGAACCCGCGCGCTCCCCACTGGCTCATGCCAACCCCGTGACCGGAACCGCGGCCGCTGAACGTCCACCCCGACAGGGTGGCTAGAGTAGACGGAAGCCCCAGCCGCCGTAAAAAACGGCCAGTCTGCGGTGTTTCCAGCACCACCCGGCCCGCGCTGCCGGTTATCTCCATGCGAACGATGCGACCGCTGGGCCCCTTGCCCAGTACCTTCATGGACTGCACGGCCCCGGGAGCGTAACCCAGGCCCGACAATGCCTGCTGCACCAGGGCGGGCCCGGTCTGAATGCGCCAGGGCCGGGCCAGCGACCAGGGGTCTTCGCGGGCCTGCAGGTAGGGAATGCTGCCGCCCCACACCTCCTCGGCCGCAGCGGTTACGCCCCCGGAGTCGGAGTGGTAAACGGCGGCTATGGGCTTGCCTCCGTAGGCTAGTATGCGCCCGGCGGTAGCGCGTACGGCGCTGGTGTGGCGGCTGGTTTCGGCGTTCAAGCCCAGGTAGACCTGGCAGCGGGCGGTATCGCAAAGGTCATAGTAGATATTGGAGTCCAGGCGGCGCAATGTATAGGTGCGGGCCAGAATGGCCTGGGCGCGCAGCACCTCGTAGGGAAACGATGACGGCACCTCGCCCGGGAGCACCCCCAGCAAGTAGTCCTCGATATCCACACGGTTGATGAGCAGCATGCGGCCGTCCCGCCAGACGACGCGCAGAAAACCGCGATAGCGCCGGCCGTCCAGTTCGAAATGGCCTTCCCTGGGAACGAACGAGATCAGGTTACCCATGTAACCGCTCGCGGGACAGGGAGGTTCGTCACAGCCCAGCTCGATACCCCGCTCGCTGGCGAAGAGGTTGTAGCTCAGGGGACCGTCCACTACCGCCAGCCGGCCCGACCAGCTCCAGAGAGTATGCGCCCCTTCGAGCTTCACCCGGGCGAGCCCGGTCTCATCGAGCAGGACACGAACGGGCAGACTTCCGGCCCGGGCCGTGATGAAAAGTACGAGGATAAGAGCAAGCCAACCGCGCTTCATATGAACACCAGTCTAGCGCAGGGTTCAGACTTCTATGGGCACACGCCCGCGCGCCGGCGCCTTGCACAGGCGCTCGAGCACCTCCGGACCGTGCTTGAGCAGATAACCTAGAAAGCCGTATACGCGCTCCTGGGGCACTCCCCGGGGGCGCAGGTGGGTAAGCAAGCGCCGGTACTGGTTGCGCACCGTACGCTTGGAGGCCAGCTCGGCGGCCAGCAGTTTGCCGCGCAGGCGTTCGATTTCGCCCTCCAGCCGGCGCTGGCTGCGCTCGAAGGCGCCCGTCAGGGTGGGGTCGAGCGCGGGCAGAACGGCCAGCATGCGGCTAAACTCGTCCTCCACCCGGCGCAGGCCGCGCTCGAGATCGGCTGCGGCCCCGCTGGCGCGGGCAAGGGCCTCCAGCATGGCCTCCTCGGGAGCGTCCAGGAAGACCCAGGGATCGAGGGCGTACTTGTCCAGGATACGGCGCACCGGGGGCTCGAGGATCAACCCGTGCATGCGGTCGATGATCGCCGGGGGCTCCTTTCCGTGCAGCCGGTAGACCCCGGCCAGCTGCGCCACGTAGGCCATCTCCCCGGGTCCCACCACCAAACCCGCAGTAGGCACGACCGCGTCCTGCAGAACCGGGCGCAGCCCCGCGGCGGGGGTGAGTCGGTCGGGGCGGCGGCGCAGGATCGCCTTCAGGTCGGCGCGGCGGTAGCTGCGAATGCCGTCGGAAAAAACTCCGTCATCGTAGTAGAGCAGCCTGCGCCGCCCGTCGTCCCCTTCGAGAAAAAGATTGGTGGCCCCCGGCGGCCGCCCCAATGACGGCGGGATGCCCGCCGATTTGAGCGCCTCCCCGGCGGCGTTGATGGCCATCGCGGAGGCCAGCGGGTCTTCCAGCTCCCGCTCCAGCGCCGGGGCGAAGAGCGGCGCCAGCTCGGGGGCCATGGGGTCGAGCGGAACCAAACCATGCTCCCCCAGGAACGCCAGCAACAACCGCGCGAAGGCCTCCGCGTAACCCCAGTCGCCGTCCAGCGCCTCCTCGATGCGGCGGCGCACCCCCGCATCCCCACCGAACGAACGCAGAAAAGACGAAACCTCGGCGCGGTAGGGGCCAAAGGGAACGCGCGCCACCGGTACAGCCTCGGGAAGCTCGAGCTCCAGCTCCCGTATTCGCTCCGCGCCGTCCAGGAAACGAATCTGGCTTACCTCGGCGGTGTCGTGGTCCTGGCTGGCCACCCAGAACAGACCTACCACGGGTCGCTCTGCGGTGTCGTAGGCGTAGGCCAGCTTGAGGGCGGAGTGGGTCTTGTAGAGGGTGAAAGCCGGGCCCGTGAGCAAGCCGGCCTGCTGTCCCGTGACCACCGCGCTGCTCTGCGGGTGGGCCAGCCGCTCGGCGGCGACCAGGCTGGGTCCGGGGGCCCCCAATCGCTTCAAATAGGCCCCGAGGGCCGCCGCAAGCCGCTCCCGGGGAGCGTGGCGGGGAATAGCAATTTGTGCGGGCAGATCCTCGGGGCCGTAGGGGATGAGACTGCGCAATCGCCCCTGCAGGAAGGCCGTCCGCACCTTACTCACCCGCGTCCTCCAAACCCGCGGCCAGCTGGCGCACCGCTTCCGGGTCCAGCACCACGACGCGGCGGTAATTTATCTCCAGCAGGTCGCGCAAGGCCAGGGATCCCAGGGCCCGCGTCACCGTATCCCTGCCGACCCCCAAAAGGTGGGCAATCTGCCCGTGGCTCAGGTGCACCTCCGGCCCCTCGCGACCCGGCTGCATCTGTCGCACTAGCAGGGCCGCCAATCGCGGCAGCACCTCGTAGTAACGGCGCTCCCGGTAGCGGTCCTGAGCACTGTGCAAACGCCGCACCAGCCGCTCCAGCACCCAGGATCTCAGCTCTCGCGATTCTCCCCAGAGCGCCAGTAGCGCAGCGCGGGGCAGCCGCGCCACCTTCGCCGGGGTCAGCGCCTCGGCGTGGTGCGAATACGCGGCCGCGGCCAGCGCCTCTTCCCCGAAAAGGTCGCCGGGCTGGAGCACCAGGGTGGTTATTTCGCGCCCGCCCGGGGCCAGCCGGAAAAGCCTTATCCAACCGGATCGCACCAGATAGAGGGCCGCGGCCTGTTCGCCCCCCGCAAACAGCTCCTTGCCCGCACGCAACTGCAGCGGCTCGAGCAGGGGCTCGAGCAACCGGGCGACAGCTTCGGGAATTCCAACGGCGGGCTCGCGCTGCATACCCCCCAGTTTAACCGGCTCTCCCCCACGGGACATCTGAACTGGATACCTTATTTTCTCCAGGGTTAACCTAATCTGAGCGCGTAAGAGTAAGGAGTATGACATGAGCGAAATGCATCATCAAGTCCTGATCATCGGCGGGGGCACCGCGGGCATCACCACGGCGGCCCGCCTGGCCCGTTCCGGCAAAAAGCTGGACGTGGCCGTTATAGAACCTTCCGAAAAGCACTATTATCAACCGTTATGGACGCTGGTGGGCGCGGGTATCGTGCCCAAGGAAAGCACAGAACGCCGGGAGGCGTCGGTGATCCCCAAGGGCGTGACCTGGATTCGCGACGCCGTGGTCGAGCTGGACCCCGAGGTCAACCGGGTGCGCACCGCCGGCGGGCGCACCATCGGCTACGACTACCTGGTGGTGGCCCCGGGGATTCAGTACGACTGGAACGCGGTAAAGGGGCTGCGGGAAACCCTGGGTGAGAACGGCGTGGTCAGCAACTATACCTACGAAACTTCCGAAAAGACCTGGGAGGCGATGCGCAGCTTCACCGGGGGCAACGCGGTTTTCACCAACCCGCTGGGGCAGGTCAAGTGCGGCGGCGCCCCCCAAAAGGTCATGTACCTGGCGGACGACTACTGGCGGCGCAAAGGGGTGCGTGACAAAACCCGGATAATCGGCGGCTTCGCGGGCACGGTTATGCTGGGAGTCCCCGAGATAAACAAGAGCCTGGAGCGCATAGTCAAACAACGCGAAATTGAGATGCGTTTTTACCACAACCTGGTCGAGGTGCGCACCGCTCCCAACAAGGAGGCCGTGTTCGACGTACGCGATCCGAAAACGGGCGAGACCACCCATCAGGAAGCTATACCCTTCGACTTCCTGCACGCCACCCCGCCCATGAAGGCCCCAGACTTCGTGGCCGAAAGCCCTTTGGCGGTACCGGAAGGCCCGCACCAGGGATTCGTCGACGTAGATATCCACACCCTGCAACACAAGCGCTACCCCAACGTTTTCTCCCTGGGCGACGGCGCCGCTTTGCCCACCGCCAAGACCGGCGCGGCCGTGCGCAAGCAGGCCCCCAAACTGGTCAAGAACCTGCTGGCCGTCATGGACGGCAAACCGGCCGAAGCCAAATACGACGGCTACTCATCCTGCCCTATCGTCACCGCCCGCGGCCGGGTTCTCCTGGGCGAATTCGTTTACGACAACAAATACAAGCCCACCTTTTTCTTTCTCGACCAGACCAAGGAGCGCTGGGACATGTGGTTGCTGAAACGCTATATTCTCCCGCCCCTGTACTGGTACGGCATGCTCAAGGGGCTGGCCTGACGCCCCGTTCCTCCCCTCGCCAGGACGCCGCCCCCCGAGGGGGCGGCGTTCAACAGCAGAAGATAGGCCCACGGCCCGCCGGCATCAGCCCCAGGCTGCTGGCGCGATCGAAGAGCGCGCGTACCGCCGCCTCGCCCTCGGGGCCCACGTCGCGGGAAAACTCGTTGACGTAAGTACGGATGTGAGCAGTGGCAACCTCGTCGGAGAGCTCGTCGGCATAGCGGCGCACGTAATCCGCCGGTTCTTCGGGGTGGGCGAAGGCGTAGTCCAGGCTGGCGCGCACCGCCTCGTTGATGGCGCGGATCTTCGCTTCGCCCAGATCGCGCCGCGCCAGAATGGCCCCCAGCGGCAGCGGCAGGTCCGTTTCGCCCTCCCACCACTCTCCCAGGTCCAAAAGCCTGATCAGGCCGTGTTCGGGGTAGGTGAACCGCGACTCGTGGATTATCAGGCCCGCGTCCACCTCGCCCGCCGCCACCGCCGGCATGATGCGGTCGTAGCGCAATTCCACCGGCTCAAACCCGTCCGCACCCAGCAGCATCGAAAGCAGCAGGAAAGCGGTCGTATAGCGCCCGGGGTGGGCGATGCGGGCCCCCGCAATGTCAAGGGGGGCGCGGGCCACCACCAGCGGCCCGACTCCCCTTCCCAGCGCCCCCCCGGCGCGCAGCGCCACGTACCGCTCGCGCAGATGGCCGTAGGCGGCGTAACTTATCTTGGTGAGCTCGAGCTTCCCCTCAAAAGCCCAGCGATTGAGGGTTTCCACGTCCTCGAGCACCTCCCGCACCGGCGCCGGAGCGGGCACCTTCCCGTGCACCAGGGCATAGAAGATAAAGGTGTCGTTGGGACAAAGCGAGTAGCCCAGTTTCATGTTCCCAGGCTACCCGACGCGCCTCACGCCCCGCAGCCGCCCGCCGGGCCCCCGGCGCGGGCCCGGCGCGAAATACAGGTTTTTTTCCTGTCCCGCCTGGCGCACCACCGGAAAACTCCCGCCGCACCAGGCGGGCAGGACGGCTACAGCGTCACCCTCGCGCCCGGACCGCTACCAAACGACCTTGAAGAGGTATAGCTGGCTGCCGGACCCTTCGCCGAGGAGGTAAACGTTTTCGCCCAAGGCCGCCAGGCCAACATAGTTTACGGTGTCGCCAATGGGCAGATTTTTGGGGTACGGCAGAATGTAAGACTTGTCCACGTCGCCCCGGTCGTCGAACCTGACCAGCAGGTAGGTTCCGTACTCGATCAACCCCCAAAGCCTGCCAGCGTACTCGGTTAGGGCGACGATCGGATAATAGGCGTAGAATTGATCTTCGAATTCGTTGGGGTTGGCGTCTGTGTTGTACCTCCATAGCATGTACCGATCATTGTCGGTATATCCCGCCACCCACAAGCGGTTTGCGGCGTAGGCCCCGGTCTCGATTTTTACACCGGTACTCAGGGTGTCCACCACCGTTCCCGCCGCATTTATGCGCTTGGCGACGGTGGTGTTTACGCCGTCCGTGGCCCAGCGGTCGCCCGACTGCATGGCGAAGGCGTAGGGGTAGCTGTTGAAAGCGTCGTCGCAATCGACGTCGAAACTGGCGGCGTCGACGGAACAGGGCATTTTCGAGCTGTTTATGTACCAGAGTTTGCCGTTACCGCTCATTAAATTGGTGCCTGACAGTCTTTTGTATACAAGCATATCTTTATACTCGGGCTCTGCTTTCTTGCATGTGTATATCTCGGGCAATGAGCTTGCTCTGTCGAGTTCCACCGAGCGACCGTAGGCGTCGTGCAAAACTACGGTATCGTTTCCGCTGAATTCGTAGGTGTAGGTAGTGGAAATTTGTTGCCTGCTGCCAGCCGGCCGGAAGAAGATGGACAGCGATTTGTTGGGGCCGAAAACGCTCAGGCCGGGGGCGCAGGCCGCAAAATCTACGCGCGGGCCAATATGATAAAGCGTCACCTGGTTGTTTTTAACGTTGAAGCGGATGAAGCTCAAACTGCGCATGCCGTATTCGGCAAAACCAAACCCGCGGTTCTCGAGTTTGACCTTCCACAAGCCGTCGAGCTTTACCGACTCGTCGGTGGCGGGCGCCTGCCCCCCGCAACCGCTAAGCGCCAGGAGGAAGAACGCCGACAACAGAGTAATCAGACCAAGCTTTTTCATCTCGCCAAATCCTTTCTGCAGAGGCGCATACTGCTTTTGCCGGCTGCAGATCGAGGATAGACGGCAACCGTCACAAAAGCGTCACAAGCCGTTTATGATGGGCTCGGCATAGCTACGCCGGAGCAAGACCGTGAAGAGCTACCGCTACCTCGACCTGATAACCGCCGCCTTCGTGGCGGTGCTGATAATCTCGAATGTCGCCGCCACCAAGGTGGTCAGTTTGGGACCTTTCGGCTTTGATGGCGGCACCCTCCTGTTTCCGCTGGCTTACATTTTTGGCGACGTGTTAACCGAGGTCTACGGTTACGCGCGCAGCCGCCGGGTCATCTGGACCGGCTTCGTGCTGCTGGCGCTGGCCAGCCTGACTTTTAGCCTGGTGGCGGCGCTGCCAGCCCTCGACGACCCGGGCGTGGCCCCGTTTGCCCGGGCCTTCGACCTGCTCTTTGGCCTGGTGCCGCGCATCGTGCTGGGCAGCCTGGCGGCTTACTGGGCGGGCGAGTTCACCAACAGCTACGTGCTGGCGAAGATGAAGGTCTGGAGCCAGGGGCGCCTTTTCGGGCTGCGAGCCATCGGCTCAACCCTGGCCGGCGAAGTGGTGGATACCGGCGTTTTTCTGCTGGTCGCCTTCTGGGGCGTCTACCCGCCAGCGGTGGTAGGGCTGATGTTCGTTAGTAACTACGTTTTCAAGGTAGGAGTGGAGGTTGTCTTTTTGCCCGTTACTTACGCCGTGGTCCGCTGGCTCAAGCGGGCAGAGCAGGAAGACTACTTCGACCGCGAAACGGACTTCAACCCCTTTAAGATCTAGCGGCGGTAGACTGCGAGTATGCACGTCGTCGAACGCGACGAAGACCTGGTTTGGATTTTGGGCAGCAGTTACACGGTGGCGGTGCTGGGCGCGCACCCCGAGGAAAGCCGCGCCGCTTTTTACGTGCCCGCCTATTTGCAGCGGCAGGGGTACCGGATCTTGCCGGTCAACCCCAAATACGCCGGGCAGGAACTGTTTGGCGGGGTGGTGCGGGCCCGGCTCGACGAAATAGACGAACCGGTGGACGTGGTCGACGTCTTTCGCGGCTCAGACAAACTGATGGACCATCTGGACGAGATTCTATCCATGAACCCACCACCGGCAGTGGTCTGGCTGCAAAAGGGCATTCGCAACGATGACTTCGCCAAGGAACTGACCGACGCCGGGATTACCGTGGTGCAGGACCGCTGCATGCTCGAAGAGCACCGGCGGCTGATGTGAGGAGGCAGACCATGGAAATCAAAGTCGTCCACGATCCACCCAAAGAAGAACTGGAAAGGATGGGCGTATTCAACTGGCCCGTCTGGACCAAGGAAGTGAGCGAGTTCCCCTGGACCTACGACGCCGAAGAAACCTGCTATTTCCTGGAAGGGCGGGTGCTGGTGACGCCGGATGGGGGCACGCCGGTTGAAGTAGGTGCTGGCGACCTGGTTACCTTTCCCCGGGGAATGAGCTGCACCTGGAAGGTCATCGAGCCGGTGCGCAAGCACTACAATTTTGCTTAGATCAATACTCGTCTTGCTGATCCTGCTGGCCGGTTGTGAAAAACCGCCGGCCAACCGGGTGTTGCCGCAGCGCTCGCCCGACGGTGGCTACGTCTTCGACTTCGAGCGCGGCGTACCGGTAATCAAGGAAGGCCGGCGGCTGGCTTTGCGCGACGAATCCGCGCCTTTTCGCAAGAACCCCGATCTCTATTGGCTCTGGGACGAAGAAAACCGCCTCTGGGTCTACGACGATGCCGGCAAATGCGTCTGCTATTACGAAAAAACGCCTTCCGGCTGGCGGCGTCATTACTGGAGCGGCAAGCGCTCCACCAACCCCGAAAACGACCTGCTGCCGCCGCTGGGACTTTATCCGCCCTGCCCGACGCGGCATTGAAATATAGAAAGTCAGGGCGCGAAATCAGGATAGGACTGGCAACGGATCAACGCCGGACCTCCGGCCGGGCCAGCGCCCGCGACTCCATCCCCGGCCCTCTCCGGGAGGAGGGTGATTTCTTCGCAAAGACCAAACCGTGGAGTAATGACGCGGCATGGGCCCCGGATCTCGTTCGCTGGTAGCTCACTCGTCCGGGGACACGAACTACTTTTCGTTTTCTTGCCCCCATAGACGTATCCCCGGACGAGGCGGCATTTTGCCGCCGAGATCCGGGGTCCATGCTGTACGGAAAGCCAGCGTTCCGTTGCTGTTGATTACCCCACCACAAGCTACCAACTACTTGCCACAAGCCGCTTTTATCCGTATCCCCGGGCGAACCCGCAAAGCGGGTGAGACCCGGGGTCCATGCTGTACAAGCAGCCAAGATTAGGTTGCTGCAAACCAGCCTTCAGTTGGCAAACATGATTGGTGACGGAGCCGTAAACGCAACCGTGGATTAATGACGCGGCATGGACCCCGGCTCGCGGTCGCTACGCTCCCTTGGCCGGGGACACGAAATGCTGGATGTGAGACACAGGGAGCGGGAAGCAGGAAACACCGTTTTTATCACCTGCCAAGCCGCCCTCGGCTTGTTTTGCGTCGTTTTTCAAAAACCTACCTCCCACACCCCACCCCCTACCTCCTGCTTTTGTCCGTATCCTCGGGCGAACCCGCAAAGCGGGTGAGACCCGGGGTCCATGCTGGGCGATACCCCGAAATTAGATTGCTGCAGATTGCTGCGCATCAAGCCTTCAGTTGGCAAACATGATTGGTGCCGTAGTCGCAAACTCAACCGTGGAGTAATGACGCGGCATGGGCCCCGGCTCGCGCGGGTCAAAGTGACCCGCTTGGCCGGGGACACGAACTACTTTTCGTTTTCTTGCCCCCAAAGACGTATCCTCGGACGAGGCGGCATTTTGCCGCCGAGATCCGGGGTCCATGCTGTACACAACGCCGAGATGGAGACGCCTTTAACGGGCCCACCACAAGCTACAAGCTACCCACCACAAGCCGCCTTTACCCGTATCCCCGGACGAGGCAACCGAAGGTTGCCGGGATCCGGGGTCCATGCCGGGCGGGAAGCCAGCGTTTCGTTGCTGCTAACGGCCCCACCACAGGCTACTTGCCACAGGCCACTGTACTACTACGCATCACGAACCAGATACTGCCCGGCTCGCAGCGAGGCATGCGCGGGCTCGGGACGGCGCGGGGCTGGGGTCCGCACCAAGCAAGGCGCATGACGGCGGGGTAAATATTTTTCCAATTGCCCCCCGATTAGCAGGGTGGAACGGACCCGCTATATGACGGGTTTGCTCTTGAAAGCGCTGGAGTGGATGTAACTTATAAACTTACACCCAGGG
>Ga0256835_1000676_pt1 | contig 23540 bp, 24 predicted proteins | sample PIR30metaG_FD_185972 | JGI IMG/M metagenome (GOLD analysis project Ga0256835, IMG submission 185972) | Hydrothermal vent microbial communities from East Pacific Rise, Pacific Ocean - PIR-30 | ecosystem: Environmental > Aquatic > Marine > Hydrothermal vents | place: Pacific Ocean: East Pacific...
TCGGAGAGCTTTAGGGCGAGCTTCCTCGTGCCGTCGCAGGAGACTTCTTCCTTCACTATTTCGGGGAGCGAGACCGAAAACTCCTGCGCGAGCTCCTGCCGCAGGGCCTTCGGGAGATCGGTCATCTCCTCGAAGGAGGAAACCCCCGGGGTAGCCAGCCATTTGAAGACCTGCCGGCCTCGATAAGCCGGAAGCCCCCTTTCCTTGAAGAGGGCTTCCAGCTCTTCCAGCGTGAGGTCTCTAAGATTTTTTGAGTTCCTCAAGGAGCTTCCGCGCCTCCTCTTTTTCCGGGAAATTCAGAGGAGATTTTACAACGGTCTCAAGCTCCTTGATAGCCTCCTCCTTTTTGCCCGCCTTGGCCAGGGCCACGGCCAGATGATAGCGGGTGGGGAGGAAATCCGGATGTTCTTCGAGGATCTCCCGAAAGACCGAGGCCGCAAGGTCATACGAACCGCGCTTCACCAGGACCCAGCCGAAGGTGTCGAGCACGGAGGGGTTCTTGGGAGCCTGCTCCCTTGCGCGCTGGGCCAGGATGAAGGCCTCTTCCACCTCGCCCTGTTCGGCGAGCATCCAGGCCAGGTTGTTTAGCGCCGGATAGAAGTTGGGCTCGAGCTCGACGATCTTGCGATAGGTCCTTTCGGCCTCCTGGTTGCGCTTGAGGGCCTGGAGGATGACGGCCTTGGTCATGAGGAGGTTCAGGTCGTTGGGCCGCTTCTCAAGCGCCCGTTCGCACTCCGCCAGGGCCTGGTCCAGTTTCCCCTGGCGGCTGTAGATGGCGATGAGCGAGGTGTAGGCCGGGAGGAACTTCGGGTCTTCTTCGGTGATCTCTTTGAGGATGTTTTCCGCGGTCTGGATTTCGCCCTGCGCCAGCTTGACCTGGGCCAGGAGATACTTGACCGCGGCTTTGTGCTTTGTCTTCGGAAGGATCTCCATGCAGAGCTTTTCGGCGGCCCCGTAGTTCTTTTGGCTCAGATAGTAGGCCACGAGCCTGGTAAGCGCCGGGATGTGGTCCGGGTTGAGCTCGAGGGTCTTCCGGTATTCAGCCACGGCTTCCCGGGTTTTCTTCTGGGCCTGGAGACAGGTCCCCAGGGCGAAGTGCACCGTGGGGTTTTCGGGGAAGAGCTTGACCAGCCGACGATAGAGCTTTTCGGCCTGGTCGTATTTCTTCTGCATCATGAGGGAAAGGCCGAGGATGAGCCCGGCTTCCAGGTTTCGCGGCGAGAGCCTGAGGACGGTTACCGCCTGCTTGGCCGCTTCCTCGGGTTCCCTTTCCGCCAGCAGGAGACGGGCGTAGATGAGCCTGGTCTTGATGGCAAAGGGGTTGTATTCGATGGCCTTTTCCAGGGCTTCGCGGGCTTCGCCCCTCTTCCCCTTGAGCAGATAGGCCAGGCCTATGTAGTGATAGGCCTCGGCAAAGCGCGGCCGCTGCTTGGTGACGTATTCGAAATCATCGAGCGCCTCGTCGGTGAGGCCCTTCGCCAGACGGATCTTTCCCCGCACCAGGCGGGCGAGGATGTGCCCGGGATCCTTCTTGAGGATCTCGTTTACCAGTTTCTCGGCTTCCTCGCGTTTTCCGAGGTCAAGCTCGATGTAGGCCAACTGAGCCTTGAGGTCCAGGGAATCCGGCCACTTCTTTAGGCTTTCCTGGGCCAGTTTCTCGGCTTCCTCGAGGCGTCCGGTCTTGCGGTAGAGGTCTATGAGCTCGATCCGTCCGCGTACGTCGTCGGGATGCTTCTCGTTCCATTCCTTGAGGAATTCTTCGGCTTCCTTCACCTTGCCCTGGGCCAGATAGAGGGCGGTGAGCTGATGCACGAAGCGGAACTGATTGGGAAACTCCTCGACCAGTTTCTTCAGCTCGGCCTCGGCTTCCTTGATCTTCCCTTCCTCGAGGTAGGTGCGCAGGAGCAACTCTCGCAGGAAGAGGTTTTGCGGGGCCTTGGCAATAGCTTCCTTGAGCTTGGCGATGGCCTTTTCGGTTTGTCCCTTCTCTCTGTAAACCTGGGCGATGATTACCAGCGCTTCGACGTTTTCCGGGTCCAGTTGAAGTACCTTCTGGGCTATCTTCAGGGCCTCGTCGGGCTTTTTCTGCCTGATTTTCAGCGTGGCCAGGACGGTCAAGGCGCGGATGTTTTCGGGTTCCTTCTGGAGGACGTAATTTAGGTGCTTCTCGGCCTCCTCGTATTGCTGGGCCGCCACGAGAAGGGAGGCCAGTTCGATGCGGGCCTTGAGGTTGTCCGGATCTACGTCAACGGTTTTGCGCAGTTCGGAAAGCGCCCGACGGAGATCCCCTATCTTCATATAGATTTGGGCTAACTGATAGTGCGCTTCGGGGTTTTTGGGATCGAGCTGGATGACGTTACGGAATTCGATTACGGCTTCCTGGAGCTTTCCGACCTTGGCGTAAGCCAACCCCTTTTCCATGTGTTTGGCGATCTTTTCCTCTGGAGAACTACAACTGAGCAGACAAACCACTAGCAGAACGACCAAAATACGCCACCAGTTCATAGGACACCTCTCAGAGTTTTTGCTCTTTGGTAGGAATTTCTAAAATTTATACGCGAAAAAGAGGAGAAACAAAAGTCAAAAATGGGGCAAAAGTTGAGGGGAAGGGCCATAACCGGCCCTTCCTTAGAGTTCGAGAGGTTTGACCATGAGGACGTGATCGAGCGCCCGGAGTTTTTCGATGGTCTCCTCGGGCACCACGCTGTCCACCGAAAGCAGGATGACGTTGCACTTCTTGGCGGGCTCCTGGCCCACGTACATGCGGGAGATGTTCACTCCGGCCTCGCCGATGGTCACCCCGATGCGTCCGATGACCCCGGGGCGGTCTTCGTTCATGATGTAGAGCATGTGCCCTTCGGGCACGGCGTCCAGGCGAAAGTCGTTTATCTGGACGATGCGGGGTTCCTTCTTGCCGAAGATCGTCCCGGCGACCACGTTCTCCCCACCCGGGAAGCGCACCAACACCTTGATGAGGTTCAGGAAGTCTTCGGAGGTCTCGGTGCGGCTCTCGGTGACCTTGATGCCCCGCTCCTTGGCCCGGATGGGGGCGTTGACGTAGTTCACGTCTTCCCGCAGGGCCGGGGCGAGAAGGCCCTTGAGCAGGGCCACGGTCAGGGGTTTGGTGTCGAGGTTAGCCACGTCTCCCTGATATTCGATGTGGACCTCCTGGATGGGGCCCTCGGCGAGCTGGGCCTGGAGGGCGCCGAGTTTCTCCGCCAAGACGAGATAGGGCTTTAGAACCGGAAGGAGCTCGGCGGAGACCGAAGGCATGTTCACCGCGTTGCGCACCACGCCGTGGACGAGGAAGTCCACCACCTGGGAGGCCACGGCGAGGGCCACGTTTTTCTGCGCCTCCACGGTGGAGGCCCCGAGATGCGGGGTGCAGATGAAGTTTTCGAGCTGAAACAGGGGATAATCAGGCGGAGGGGGTTCCTGTTCGAAGACGTCAAGCGCCGCTCCCGCCACCTTGCCGGAGACCATGGCCTCGTAGAGGTCCTTTTCGTTGACGATGCCGCCGCGGGCGCAGTGGATGAACATCACCCCGTCTTTCATCTTGTCGAACTTTTCCTTGTTGATGAAGCCGCGCGTCTCCTTGGTGAGGGGCACGTGGACGGTGATGAAGTCGGCCTGCGGCAGGAGCTCGTCAAGACTCATGATCTCGATGCCCATCTTTTCGGCCTGTTCCGGGTTGACGTAGGGGTCGTAGGCGATGACGCGCATCTTGAGCCCCCGGGCCCGGTCGGCCACCACCGAACCGATGCGCCCGAGACCAATGATGCCGAGCGTCTTTCCGGTGATCTCCCGCCCCATGAACTTCTTTTTCTCCCACTTGCCGGCCTTCATGGAGGCCGTGGCCTGCGGGATGTTTCGGGCGAGAGCCATCATCATGGCGATGGTGTGTTCGGCGGCCGAAACCGTGTTGCCCCCGGGGCAGTTCATGACCACGATGCCCTTGCGGTTGGCCGCTTCGATGTCCACGTTGTCAAGGCCCGTGCCCGCGCGGGCGATCAAGCGCAGCTTGGGCGCGGCCTCGATGACGTCGGCGGTCATCTTCGTGGCGCTGCGGATGATGATGGCCTCGACGTCCTTTTTCAGCTCCTCGATGAGTTCTTCCTTGGAAAGCCCGGTCTTGACGACGACCTCAAGCCCGGCGTCTTTGAGGATCTTTATCCCATCCTCGGCGATGGGGTCGCTTATGAGGACCTTCATTTTTGTGCCTCCTTGAGGAAATACTTTTGGGCTGCCGCCACTCCGGCTCCCAGTTCAACGGAGTGTCCGAGTTCGTTCAAGGCCATCTCCAGGGTGGCCAAGGCGGTGATCACGTCAAGCGGGCCCTGGTAGCCCAGATGGGCGATGCGGACCACCTTGCCCTTGAGCTTGGCCTGCCCGCCGGCCATGGTAACGCGGTATTTCTCACGCATCAATTTCATGAGCCGGGCACCGTCTACTCCCTCCGGGACCCTCACGATGGTGAGGGCCTCACAGGGTTCCTTGGCGAAGAGTTCAAGGCCCAGGGCCTTGACTCCGGCCCGACAGGCGCCGGAGAGGCGGGCGTAGTGGGCAAAGAGCGTTTCGAGCCCCACCTCCCGGATGCGGGAAAGGACTTCCGAGAGCCCGTAGAGCAGGGAAACCGCCGGAGTGAAGGCCGTGGTCTGCTTGGCGAGGGCCTTCTTCTCGCGCCTGAAGTCGAAGTAGTAGCGCGGGCTCTTTCCCGCTTCGGCCCGGGCCCAGGCCTTCTCCGAAAGGGCGACGAAGGAAAGGCCCGGAGGAAGCGCGAGACTTTTCTGCGAGCCCGCCACCATGGCGTCTATACCCAGCTCGTCGAAGGGAAGAGGATAGACCCCGAGGGCGGAGATGGCGTCCACCACCAGGAGGACGTCCTTTTCGCGGGTGAGGGCGGCGATCTCCGCCACCGGATGCTTGACGCCCGTCGAGGTCTCGTGGGCCTGGATGAGGACCCCTTTGGCGTCGGGGTTTTCCTCCAAAGTTTGGGCGACGGTCTCCGGGGAGACGGCCTCCCCCCAGGTGACGTCTATGTAGACGGGCTCAAGGCCGTAGGTCTCGGCCAGTTCTCCCCAGCGCTCGCCGAACTTTCCCCCGCGCACCACGATGACCTTTTCGCCGGGGGAGAAGAGGTTGGCCACACAGGCTTCCATGGCCCCGGTGCCCGAAGAGGCGAAGAAGAGGACGTCTCCCTTGGTCTGGAAGAGATAGCGCAGGTCTTCGCGAATCTTTTCCAGGATGGCCGAAAACTCCGGTAAGCGGTGGTGCATCACCGGTTTGGCCATGGCCAGGAGGGCCCTCGGAGGAACGGGAACGGGACCGGGAGCCAGGAGGTGTTTCTTGTCGAGAAGATCCATTTTGAAAGAACCTCCGCAAAATTTTAGTGCTGATATTGCCCCAATGGTGTTAAATCTTCAAGCCGAAGAGGACGAAAACTTCAACAAGTTTCCGCGAAGGAGGTCCACATGAAACGCTTCATCGTTGCTTTTTTGGTCTTTGCCCTCTGGTTTTTGGTGGAAATGGTCCAAGCTTGTCCTTCACCCCAAACCCTCGAGAAGGATCTCAAGTCCCTCTTTGGCAACCAGCCTTTTAAGGTGGTGGAGGTCAATCCTACAGAAGTGAAGGGGATCTGTGAGGTCATCATCGAGAGCCGCGGTCAGAAGAAGCTCACCTACGTGGACGAAAGCGGCAAGTATCTCATCGTCGGGCGCCTGATAGACATCAAGGCCCGCAAGGATCTCACCCAGAGCCGGGCTACCGAGCTCAACCGTCTCTCCCCGGAACAGATGAAAGAGCTCGAAAAGCTCGTGGCCTTCACCGCGGGCAACAAGGGGCCGGTGGTCTATCTGGTGACCGACCCTGATTGTCCGCACTGCAAGCGCGCGGAAAAGATCCTCCTTCCCCTGGTCAAGGAAGGGAAGATCCAGGTGAAGGTGATCCTCATGCCCCTTGAGGCCATCCATCCCGAGGCCAAGGCCAAGGCCATCTCGGTCATCTGCGAGAAGAAAGGTCTCGAGGCCCTCATCTCCGGTTACAAGGGCAAGCAGTGCGAGGAAGGGAAAAAGAAGGTAGAGGCCGCCATGAAGACCCTTCCCAAACTGGGCATCCGGGCCACGCCTACTTATATTTTCAGTGACGGCCGGGTTGTTTCCGGAGTGCTTGAGGCCGAAAGACTCCTTTCTTTAGCGAGGTAAAGCGATGACCAAAGTCGTAGGTTTGACCGAGGCGGAAAAGGCGCTCCTCCTCTACATCGCGCGCGAGAGCATCGCCAGCGCGCTTGAAGGGCGCCCGCCGCGACTGCCGGCGGAGATTCCGCCAAAGCTCCTTGAGCCCTACGGGGCCTTCGTCACCCTTCACAAACACGGGGAGTTGAGGGGCTGTATCGGCACCTTTCACGCCGAGGAACCCCTTTGGAAGGTGGTCTTTGAGATGGCGCGTTCGGCGGCCTTCAACGACCCGCGCTTTCCTCCCTTGAGGCCCGAGGAACTCGACGAGATAGACATCGAGATCTCCGTCCTCTCTCCCATGTGGAGGGCAAGACCCGAAGACTTGGAAGTGGGGGTCCACGGGGTCTACATCGTTCGCGGTCTCAACCGCGGGGTGCTCCTGCCGCAGGTGGCGGTGGAGTTCGGCTGGGATCGCGAGACCTTTCTCGACCACGCCTGTCTCAAGGCGGGTCTTCCGCCGGGATGCTGGCGCGACCCCGAGACCGAGATCTACCTCTTCACCGCGGAGATCTTCAGCGAAAAGGACTTGGGTCTCGGGCCCTATCAGCGGTCTCATTGAGGGCTTGACAAACGCGGCGAAAGCTTATATATCTCGCCCGCACTATAGCTAAACTTTTAGTTTAAGGAAGTTAATCCAAACCTGGACCGAGCCTTGGTGGGCGCGGTTCAGGTTTTTAATTAGGCGGCCCGGAAAGATGCTCAAGATTGGCGAGAAGATCCGTAAACTGCGGGTGGCCAACGACCTTACGCAGGAGGAGCTCGCCAGTCGCGCCGGGCTGACGAAGGGCTACATCTCACAACTGGAGAGAGATTTGACGCACCCTTCGATCGTTACGTTGAAGGACATCTTGGATGTCTTGGGCACGGACCTGGCCACCTTCTTCAAGGAAGACGGCCAGGAGAGGGTGGTCTTCCGTCAGGAGGACCGCCAGAAGATAGAGGGCAAGGGCATCGAATTCCTGGTGCCCGGCTCAGGGCGACGGATCATGGAGCCGGTGTTGGTGACCCTGGAACCCGGGGAGCGCACGCTTCCAGACGCGCCCCACGAGGGCGAGGAGTTTGGGTTCGTGATCAAGGGAACCATTGCCCTCTGGATTGGTAGTCGCATGGAAAAACTGCGCAAAGGCGAATGTTTCTATTTTCGGGCCGATCAGCGCCATTTCGTGGAGAACGTGGGGCGCTCCATGGCCCAAATCCTGTGGGTGGTCTCACCGCCCACTTTCTAAAAACACAAGGGGGGACGGCCATGGAAAAGATTGAGTACGGTTTCGGGCAGCATCTCATCCTTGACGGTTACGGTTGCAACCGCGAAAAGCTCATGGACATCGACTATATCTACGACTTCCTGAGCAATTATCCGGAAGAGATCAACATGACGAAGATCATGCCCCCGTACGTCTTCAAGTACCACGCTCCGGTGCCTGAAGACTGGGGGATTTCGGGCTTCGTGATCATTGCCGAGAGCCATATCAGCATTCACACTTTCCCCGAGAAGCTCTATCTGAGCCTCGATCTCTTCTCCTGCAAGCCTTTTGACGTGGACAAGGCCATCCGGGACATCACCCGGATGTTCGAGATCAAGAAGAGCGAGGTCAAGCTTCTCGATCGGGGGCATGAGTTTCCGCGCTCCATCCGCACGGTGGAGCGTTTCATCCGGGCCGAGCGCAATCAGCTCACGGTCTAGAGCAGGCCGAGAATAGGGAGAGGAGGCCGGGGTTTCACCAGCCCCGGCCTTTTCTTGTGTCATGACTTTTCTTGGTCTCCCGGAAGATCCCGAGAAGGCGCGGGTGGTCATCCTTCCCGCTCCCTACGACGGGACGACTTCTTACGTCCCGGGGACGCGGTTTGGCCCGCGGCGCATCATCGAGGCGAGCCCCTATCTCGAGTTCTACGATGAGGAGACCGAGACCGAGGTCTATCGCCGGGCCCCGTTTCTTACGCTTCCGGAGCCGGAGCTTCCGCTCGCGGCGGAAGACGCCGTGCACACCTTGAAGGAAATCTTGAGGCCGCATCTCGCCCGCGGGCTCTTTCCGGTGACCCTCGGTGGGGAACACACGGTCTCCCTCGCCCCGCTCTCCCTCTTTGCCGAGCGTCATCCGGACCTCTGCTTGGTCCAGATAGACGCCCACGCCGACTTGAGGGACGTCTACCAGGGCAGCCGCTTTTCCCACGCCTGCGTCATGCGCCGCGCCCTGGAGCTTGGAGTCCGCCTCTTTCAGGTGGGGTTGCGCGCCCTTTCGCGTGAGGAGGCCGAATTCATCCGCACCAGCGGTCATCGGGTCTTCTGGGCCCGCGAGGCCCTGAAGGACCCCGCCGGCGTGGGGAAAAGCATCCTTAAAGAGATAGGAGGCGCCCCGGTCTACGTCACCATTGACCTCGACGGCCTCGATCCCTCGGAGGTTCCCGGGGTGGGGACCCCTGAGCCCGGCGGTCTCCGCTGGTACGACGTGCTCGACCTCCTGCGCGAGCTTTCGCGCGCGAAGGTGGTGGGCTTCGACGTGGTGGAGCTCCTTCCCCTCGCTCACGAGCACCGGTCCGAATTTTTGGCCGCGAGACTTGTCTACAAATTCCTCTCGTATTTATTTAGCTAGCATGCCCCTCATCGAGATCCGCGGCCTCTATTTCTCCTACGGTGAACAGCTCGTCCTCGAAGACATCAACCTGGACATCAACGCGGGAGACTTCCTGGCCATCCTGGGCCCCAACGGTTCGGGCAAATCAACTCTTTTGCGCCTCATCCTCGGGCTCCTTAAGCCCGACCGCGGGGTGATAAGGCTTTTCGGCAAGGAGATCAGCCGCTTCAAAGAATGGTGGCGCCTGGGTTACGTCCCCCAGCGGGCCACGGCGCGCGTGGACCCGGTCTTTCCGGTCTCCGTGGAGGAAGTGGTCTCCTTCGGGCTTCTCGCCAAGAAACGGTTTCCGCGCTTCTTCACCAAGAAGGACCGCGAGGCCATCTTGCGGGCCCTGCGCCTGGTGGAGATGGAGGCCTATCTCAAACGGCGGATCTCAAAACTTTCCGGCGGCCAGCAGCAAAGGGTCTTCATCGCGCGGGCCATCGTGAGCGACCCCGACGTGCTCCTGCTTGACGAGCCTACCACCGGGGTGGACGCCGCCACGCAGGAGAAGTTCTACGATCTCCTCGGGGAACTTAACGCCAAGGGGCTCACCATCGTCATCGTCACCCACGACATCGGGATCGTCAATCGGCACGTGAAACAGGTGGCCTGTCTCAACCGGAGGCTCATCTACCACGGCACCCACGAAGAGTTCTGCTCCTCGCCCAGGCTTCAGCAAATCATCGGCGATCATCATCTGGTGATCCACAGGCACTGAGATGCTTGTCTTCGAGCTCTTCCAATATCAGTTCTTCCAGCGGGCGTTTCTCGCGGGCATCTTCCTCTCGGCCGCGGCCTCGATCCTCGGTCTTTTCCTCATCCTGCGCAAGGACGCCATGCTGGGCCACGGGCTCACCCACATCGCCTTTGCCGGCGTGGCCATGGGGCTCTTCCTCGACGTGGCTCCCTTTCCGGTGGCCCTTCTGGTGGCGGCCATAGCCGCCTTCGTCATCCTCAAGGTGCGCGAAAGGGCAGGGCTTTACGGAGACACGGCGGTGGCCATCCTCTCGAGCCTGGGGCTGGCCTCCGGGGTGATCCTGGCGACCCTCGGGCGAAACTTCAACGTCAACCTCTTGAGTTTCCTTTTCGGAAACATCCTGGCCGTAAGCGACTTGGAACTCTGGGGCTCGGTGGTCCTCGCCCTTTCGGTCTTCGTGAGCCTTCTCCTCTTCTATCACGAGCTCCTCTTCGTCACCTTCGACGAAGAGAGCGCCCGGGCGAGCGGGCTTCCGGTGGCGCGTCTCGATGCCCTTCTTGCCGTGCTCACGGCCATCACCGTGGTCATCGGCATGAAGATCGTGGGGCTCCTTTTGGTCTCGGCGCTTCTGGTCATTCCCGGAGCCGCGGCCCTTCAGGTCACGGACACCTTTCGGCATTGTAGCTTCTTGGCCGCCATCCTGGCCCTGGTGAGCGTGAGCGGCGGGCTCTTTTCCGCGGGGCTCTTCGATCTTCCGGCCTCTGGCGCCATCATCCTCTTTTCCGGCTTCCTCTTCGGGGTGTGCTTTGTCCTGGGGCGCTTGCGTCGCTAGGAAGAAGGGTTAACATAGCCGCCATGTTGGAACTCGTTGACACCCACGCCCATCTGAATCTGCCCAATTTCAAGAAAGATCTCGAAGAGGTCATCTCCCGCGCGAAAGAGGCCGGGCTCGTGGCCATCGTGAACGTGGGCATTGATCTCAAGACCTCCATCAAGGCCCTCGAGCTGGCGCACGCCCACGATGGCCTCTGGGCCACCGCGGGCCTTCATCCCCACGAGGTGAAGAAGGCCAAAGAGGAGACCTACGAGGCCCTCAGGGCTCTGTTGCAGGACCCGAAGATGGTCGCCGTGGGGGAGATCGGGCTTGATTACGCCAAGGAATACAGCCCGCGGGAGATCCAGCGCGAGCACTTTGCCCGGCAACTGGCCCTGGCGCGGGAGCTCCAAAAACCCGTGGTCATCCATTCCCGCGAGGCCCCGGACATCATGGAGATCCTCAGGCAGGAGCTCCCCGAGAAGTTCGTCTTCCATTGCTACGCCGGAGACAAACGCGAGGCCCGGGAGATACTTGACCTCGGCGGCTACATCTCCATCACCGGCATCGTCACCTTCCCCAAGGCGGAAAACATCCGGGAGATCGTGCGCTACGTGCCTCTTGAGCGCCTGATGGCCGAGACCGATTGTCCCTTCCTCACACCGGTCCCCCATCGTGGCAAGCGCAACGAGCCGGCCTTCGTGCGCCACGTGGTCGAAAAGATCGCCGAGCTCAAAGGGGTGAGCTTCGAAGAATGTGCCCGCATCACCACGAAAAACGCCCGCGACTTTTTCGGGTTCTAAGGCCTCTCGTCCTGGCCTCGAAGAGCCCGCGGCGCGAGGAGCTCCTGGCCCGGTTGGGGCTCACCTTCGAGATCCATCCGGCAGGCGTCGATGAGCCCCCGCCTTCCGGGGAGCCGCCGGCGGAATACACCCTTTCTCTCGCCCGTCTCAAGGCCCAGGCCGTGGCCTCGCGCTTCCCGAAAAAGGCGATTCTCGCCGCGGATACCGTGGTCGTGTGCGAGGGGAAAATTCTCGGCAAACCCCGCCATCGGGCCGAGGCGCAGGAGATGCTCCGCCTCCTTTCGGGAAACCGCCACGAGGTGATCACGGCCTACGTCATCCTTGCGGGAAGCCAAAAGCGGGAGCGGGCCGTAAGGAGCAAGGTCTTTTTCAAGGAACTCGCCCCGGAAGAGATCGAGGCCTATCTCGAGACGGGCGAGCCCTTTGACAAGGCCGGAGCCTACGCCATTCAGGGAATAGCCTCCTACATGGTGCGCGAGGTGAGGGGCTCGGTCACCGGGGTCATCGGGTTACCGTTGGCCGAAGTGGTGGAGGACCTGTTAAACTTGGGTATCATCACCTTTGCGGGAGGCCCACATGAAGGCCAACGGTAGGCGGGGCCTGATGGCCGAGATCAACGTCACTCCCCTGGTGGACGTGATGCTCGTCCTCCTCATCATCTTCATGATCACCGCCCCCATGCTCTCTACGGGGCTTGAAGTAGATCTGCCCCAGACCAAGGCCGGGGAACTGAAGAACCAGAAACCCCTTCTCATCGCCATTGATCGTCAAGGTCGGATCTTCATCGAAAACAAGGAGATCCCGCTCTCGCGCCTCTCGGTCTGGTTGAGGGAGGCCAAAAAGACCGGGCTCATCAAGGAAGTGAACCTCAAGGCGGATAAGAACTGCCCTTACGGGCTGGTGGCCAAGGTCCTGGGAGAGCTCGAGGCCGTGGGCATCACCCAGGTGGGTCTGGTGACCAAACCGGAAAATGTCCGCTGATTGGACGAAAGCCCTGATCTTTTCCCTCTTCCTCCACCTCCTTCTGGTGGGGACGATGTATTATCTCTCGCAGCCGCGGACGATAAAGTCCCCGCGGGTGGTGAAGATCAGTCTGCGTCCGACCTCCTTGGCCCCTGCGCTTCCGAAGACCAGGGGGGCTCCGGCGGGAAAGCCGCGGGCCGAAACCAAAAGGAAGGTCGTCCCCTTAAAGAAGACCAAGGCCCCGAAAAAGGCCAAGGCACCGAAGGCTGTCGAGAAACCGAAAGTCGCGCGGAAAAAGACCGTCCAGAAAAAGCCCAAGGTCTCTGCGCCAGCCAAGAAAAAGACTCCCGCGGTCAGCCGCAAAAAGCCCACCAAGGTAAAGAGTGCGAAGAAGGCGCCGCGCAAGGCGGCGACCGGGTCTTCTTCTCCGCGCCCGTCTTCCGCGCCGGAAGAGAGCCTTTTGGAGAAGCGCCTTGCGGCCTTACGGGAGAAGGCCGAGGAGAGGAAACTCGCCGAGAAGCTTGCGGCCCTGCGGGGCAAGATGGTCAAGGGCGGAGGGCTTGAGCTGGGGGAAAGCAGCCTTTCTCCGGATCTTGCCGCGCGTCTTACGGCTCATCTCAAGTCCTTCTGGGAGGTGCCGGAGCTCCTGAAAGACCGGAAAGACCTCGCCGCAGAAGTGGAGCTTACCGTTTCCCCGGACGGAAAGATCCTCTCCTGGCGTTTCCTCAAACGCTCGGGCAACCGCCTTTACGACGAAGCGGTGGCGGCCTCCCTCAAGAGGGCCGATCCTCTTCCTCCTCCGGGGCGGGCGATCAAGATCGCGGTGACCTTCCGCATCGAAGACTGAGATCCTGGCCGAAGGACCGCAAACGTGTTATTCAGGGCTTGAGTTTGTCGAGGAGGTTTCAAGTGAGGGTTGTCCTGAGCTTTTTCTTCCTTCTTTGCCTGGTGTGTGTCGGTTTGGCTAGAGCCGAACTCCGCCTTGAGGTCACCGGGGCGGAACTGGTCAAGATCCCGGTGGCGGTCCCTGATTTTGAAGGCCCTTCGCCCCTGGCCCAGGAACTGGCCCAGGTGGCCAGAAAGGACCTTGAGCTCCAGCTCGTCTTCAAGGTGCTGGGAGAGGGGCTCTCCGTGAAGGAGACCAAGCTCTTTTCCTCTCTCGGCGTAAACTACCTGATTTCCGGACGCCTCTTCCCCTCCGGAGACTATCTGCGGCTTGAGTTTTATCTGGCTGACGTCATCCAGGACAAGGTCCTCCTTTCGCGCGGCTATCGCGGGCCCCGGGCCTCCGGCCGCTACATGGTGCATCGCTTCATGGACGAAGCCGTGCGTCAGATGACCGGTGCGCCGGGGGTGGCGCTTTCGAGGGTGGCCTTCGTGCATCGGAAAAGGGGAGGGGACGAGCTCATCGTCCAGGACTTTGACGGCTACCGGGCGGTGGTGGTGACTTCCAAGGAGGGGTTGGTCCTCTATCCGCGGCTCTCTCCGGACGGTCGGCTCTTGGCCTTTGTCACTTACCGCACGAGAAGGCCCGAGATCCACGTCTTGGACCTGGCCACCGGCAAGAGATGGCCTCTCTGCCGCTATCCCGGGCTCAACTCCGCTCCCGTCTGGCATCCTTCAGGAGACAAGTTGGCGGTTACGCTCAGCAAGGACGGAACGCTTGACCTCTATCTCGTGGACCTCAAGGGCCGCATCCTGAGGCGGCTCACCCACGGTGAAGGCGTGAACACCGGCGGAAGCTTTTCTCCCGACGGTCAGGAACTGGCTTTTGTCTCCGACAGAGGGGGTTCTCCGCAGATCTACATCTTGAATCTGGCCACCGGCGGGGTGCGGCGTCTTACTTTCCACGGGAAATACAACGCCTGGCCGAGCTGGTCTCCCACCGGAGACCGGATCGTCTACGCCGGCTTGGTGCACGGGCAGTTCGATCTCTTCACCATTGATCCCGAAGGCGGGGAACCCGTCCGGATCACCAACCAGGGCGGCTTTGAGGCCCCGTGTTTTGGTCCGAACGGGCGTCTCATCCTTGCCCAGGGAAGGGACGGGCTCTATCTGGTCTTGGCCAACGGTGCCTCTCTGGCCCATTATCGGATGGGGAAAAAACTTCTTTTTCCCAGTTGGGCTCCTCTGCGCTAGAGGAACAGCTCATGATCTCCCAAAGGGCCTTCACTTTGGCGCTATCCTTATAGTAAGAGGCCAGCCGGCAGGCTTCCTGCCGCTGGTCCAGCCGCAAATAGGCCACTATCAAGTTGTAGGCCACTTCCGGGTCGGCCTTCAGGGCCAGAGACTCCCGGAAACACGAGGCCGCCTTTTCCGTCTGTCCCAGCAGGAGAAAGAGTGCCCCGAGGTTGTTCAGCGCCTCGGCGTGCTGGTGAAGTTTGGGATAGCGCTTGAGATACATGACGGCCTCTTCGAGGTCTCCCCTCCGGCGCGCCTCTTCCGCCAGGAAGAGATATCGTTCGCCAGAATTTGAAAGGGAAACAGCGGTTGTTGAGACCGGTGGCCCCACGGAGCGCAGGGTCTTTTCCGCATCCTTCTTTTCGACGGCCTTCTCCGTGAGAGGGCCCTCTTTTTCGGGGCTTTTTTCTTTCTTGAGAGAGGCCTTTTGAAGGGAGGCTACCTTTAGAGAGGGGTGCTCAAGAGAGGGGGCCTTCTTGGCCGTTACGGCTCTCTTCTTGGTCTTTGGCGCTTCATTTACAGCGGCCTTTTTGGCCTTGGGGGCCTCTTTTTCTGCTGTTTTTTTCGCTTCCGGGGCCGGGGCGGGCGCCTCTTCTTGAGCGACCGCCTTTTCCGTGGTGGCTGGTTCGACGGGGGTGGGTATGTTCTTTTCAAACGCCAGGTTGGTGTTTGAAAGCCGCCATTCGATCAGATAGACCAGCCCTATACCGAAGATGACGGCCAGCAAAAAGATGACGGCCGGCAAGACGAATTTCTTGCGCTCTTTTTTCTTGGTCGGCGACAAGAGCCAGGGATTCTCTTTTTCTTCTTTTTTGCTCTCCAGTCTCTTTAAGGCTTCGTACAGCTTGCTCATATCAGCCTCGCCCGCAAAAGGATAACAAGTTCGACTTTTTGTTGGGCTTTGGTTTGACTCCTAAAGAAGTTGCCAAGACCGGGGATGTTGCTCATGATCGGGACTCTCTGTTCCCGGTTTTCCCGCCGATTCATGATCAACCCGCCGATGACCACCAAATCGTTTGGTTTGACCCTGATGACGGTGCTGGTTTCCCGCAGATTTACCTGGGGAAGGGTGATTACGAGGTTGTCCCCTATGCTTACCGAGCGCAGTTCTTCCACTTCGCTTTTAATGGGCACGATGTGCAGAGTCACTTCACCGTTGTTGGCGATATAGGGGACCACACCGAAGAGTAATCCATCGAAGACAGAACTTGTCTCTACGTCTGTTTCGACCGTGGTGATGTTGTCGCCGCTTGTTATCTGTCGGTCTATCTCTTTGATGTAGCTGATGGATCTGCCCACACCGATAAGCGCCGGTTGAGCGTGAAGGACCCTCAATCTGGGGTTGGAGACGGTGTTGACCCGACCATACGTTTCTATGGCCCTTAAGATGGCGTCGAAATACGGACTTGCGGAAAAATGTAACACGAAGGCCTCAGAATTTTCCCACAAAAAGCTCGCGGTGCTCGATACGTATACCGTGTCTTTGAGATCGTTTTGGAGTATGGCTTGCCAGTTTATTCCCAGTTCGTGTTCGTGAGATAAGCTTACTTCAAGAATTTTGGCCTCGATGACTACCTGATGCCGATAGCGGCTTTCGAGATCTTTTACGAAATTTTCTACTCTCTTTACGTAAGGGACCCGATCCCTTACCCATAAGGTGCCGGTAAGCGGATTGAGGCTCATTTCTCCTTCTTCTGAAAGGAGATTCTTTAAGTTCTTGTCGAGAACCTTGTAGGGATCCAAATCTTCCTGACCACTTCCTCCGGACAATTCAAAACTGCCCTTGAGGGGATTGACGATGTCTTGTTGACCGGAGCCGTTCGAATTCTGTCCCCCTAAGACGTCTCCTCCCAGGTAGAAGTTTGTTCCCCTTATGCCAAACAGAAAACTCAGGTCAAAAAGACGCTCCTGATAGGCCTCGATGTAGAGGATCCCCGTCCTTATTTCGTATCCCAGGCCAAGGGCCTGGAGCAGAGCTTCCAGCGCCTCCTTGAGGCTTATCTCGTGAAACTCCATGGTGACCAATCTTTCTTCTGGTGAGAGAACCTGAAGGACTTCCGGGCGAATGATGAGGTCAAGTCCGGCTTCCTGGGCAATTATCTGGAGGATTTGGCGGAAATCCTCTTGGTGTACAGAGAGGGAAATGTTTTTCTTTTCCAATGGCGAGAGCGTTTTGAAGACGGGTCGAAGTTCGGCGAGCCTTTTCTCGGCGGGCGGTGGAGGCGGAGGCAGAGACAAAGAGTTCATGGCTACCCCTTTTCTGCTTGGTTGGTGGGTAGCGCATCCGACAAGCAAAAAGATAGTCAAGAGGCTAAAGATATACTTCTTCACCTACTTTCACCTTTATCCTTTTTTTGTCGCCTAAAGCGAGTACTACGTGGTCTTTATCAATGTTGACGATTTTGGCGGAGAAAAAGCTGTCTCCCAAGCGATATGGTTTGCCATTTAGCAAACAAATTTTCTGATCTCCTACGATTATGATGCTGCTCAGTTTGACCCTTAAAAGGGGCGCCTTTTTGTTCTTTTGTGTGCGCACAAAAGGATTCAGGAAGTAAGAAAGCATGGGATCTTCCGGGGAGTCGTGGTCTTCGATTTGTTCACTCAAAAGCCTTTCATAGGGAAAGGGCGGGGCGGGAATGTCTCTGCTTTCCACTTTCCAAACAAAATAGAGCCCCAAACACAAAGACAAAAAGAACGGGCTCCAAATAAATATGTACACCAAAGGACAATTTTTGATTTTCATCGCAAGTAAAATTTCTTTCCGTTAATTAACAGTTCTGGTTGGCAATCCGGGCTGTTTTTGCAAGGCTTGTACATGAGTTTTTCGAGGAAGAAAAACCCATCTTCCACATAGATAGATTTGAGCTTTTGCAAGCAGGCTTCAAAAGGCAAAAGTTTAATCTTTTCTTTAATTTCGGCTTCTTGTATTTGCTTGTCTTTTAAAAACTCTTTCAGTAAAGGCTTTTCGAGAAGTATTCCTAGTCTTTGCCATTTTACTTTCTCTTCCAGGAGAATGGCGCGCTTTTTCTTCAAAAGATGCGTTTCTTGATAGGTTTTGCTTAGCACATACGTGCTTATGATGAACAAAATGCTCATCATCCAGAAGGCAATAAGCTCTCGCCGATAGATGTATATCAACCGGTAGTTGGTCACTATTGATTGATACATATCACTGACCCTCCGGATAGATAGCATTTGAGATCTACGGTGCAGTCTCCGTTTATGTCTGCATCTTGCATCTTCGCTTCCCAGACGATAGCCGCCGGATTGCTACAGGTTGGGCTGTTGTAAAATACCTGCAAGGTATCGTCTGGATCTTGATCGCTTAGTGTTTCGCGTCGGCCGAAAGGATAGCAGCTTCCATCAATTCTATAGGAAAGTTTTGTGCTCGACGGCGTGTAGTTTAGAAGCGTTCCCTGATATAAACTGCAAGAACTGTTCGTGGCTGAACAGGAAATGGCCCCTTTCAATTCGTAGAGGCTAACATAAATGGACAGATCGTCATACTTTTCTACCCTTTTGAAGTCTGAATCGTAGTCATCAACTTCAACTTCCGGTAAATACGTTTTGATCGTGTTGCTGATGTTGTTTGTTTGAATGTTCTGGTTTTCAGAGCCACTTACAACCACAAAAGCGATATTGTCCCGCTTGGCCTGGTATGAGGAGCAACTGCTATCGGAACACCCCTCGAGTAAAGAAAGAGGTGTGGTTGTATCTTGGCATATGTCAGAAATGCTTGCCGATAAAAAGAGAACTTCTTTACCAAACCCATCTGAAGTGCGCACGCCCAGGACAGAAAGGTCCGGAGGTAGAGAGCGATGGGTAATAGCATATCCGATGATGGCTTCTTTTATGGTTTCCAAGACTTTTCGAGTCTTAACCATTTTTTGCTGCTTTATAAGCGGCCCCATTAGACCGACTCCCATAGCTATGATGGCGCCTATGACGACGAGGACGATGGCAAGTTCTACTAAGGTGAAACCTTCAGACTTTTTTAAGGAAGAATTCAAAGACAAACACTCCTCTGTTGATTTCTTCTTCATAGGTTAATCGGCTCTTCAGGAGAGAATTTTTAGTGCTCAGATGTTGGGCCAGGAGAGAAAAGGCCTTTTGAGCCTCAAAAAATGGTCCTTCATAGGCGATTTCGAGATGGAGATGGATTCCTTGATTCGTGTTTTCGGCTTTGAAACCAAAGATGTGGGCTTCGTTAGGTAGATGACGAGCTAGCCAGGCCAAGAACAGATCTACCCGAGGCTCTTGAGAAAAGCGTTTCTTCAATTCTAGCAATCGTTCCAAATCGTTTTCTTTGCCGGCGAGTAAACTGTTGAAATAGTTTCGGCTCTCGCGGACTTCATCTTCTAGAAGGGCTACTTCGTGCAATAGATGGCGCTTTTGATGAATGAAATGATAGCTACCGATAAAATTGGCCAAAATGAAAAAAAGTAGTCCAAAGGCTGCAATGCGCGCCGGCCGCAAATGTTTCAACCAAAGACGATGTTCCTCGGGGATGAGATCGTAGTCTTCCGGGGCGAATAAGGCGCCAAAAAAAGCAGGTTCTCGGATTAAATCCTCGAGATGATCTTTGAAAGGCAGATTCTCCAGAGAGATGGTTTCTAAGTGCGGTAGCGGAGGAATGAGATCTTTTTGCGGGCCAAGAGGAAGGATTTTCTTTACTTCCTTTTTTAACCCCCGGTGTGCAAAATCAAGGGCGGCCAAGAGGGCTTCTTCTACATGAGAAGTGGAAACGCCCTCTGATTCTTCGGCGCCAAAATAGCGCAAATAAAGGAGCTTTTTTCCGTGCGTGATGACGATCCAAATACCGTTGGGCAGGGCCTCTGCCAAAAGCACCGTTTCCTGCCCGATCAGGGATCCCAAGCCAGCTAGAGCTACTCCGTGGTGCAGGACACCGTTTAATCTGACCTCTGCGGTGACCAGTTGCTCTATTTTTTCTTCTATGTCCGAAAGCGGTAGGGCCAGATAGCTGACCGTGGCCAGAGATCCGCTGACTTCTTCTATTTTGAAGGCCAATCGTGGGGCCCCTTCGATGAATCCGAGGTTCTTGACCCTTTCGCTTATCTGGAGGGCGATTATCTCTTTGGGCCCTCTGTTGATGGCTTCGCGGTGGAAGTAGGCCCTTTCGTCTTCGATAATCAGTAAGACTTTCTCTCCGCGAAGCTTTCCTGCCGATACTTTCTGGGGGCCTTCGACAGAGAAGGTCTCTTTTCCTCGGAAGAGGTAGCCGTAAAAATCTTCTCCTTCAGGACGGACAACCCATGTCTTTTTCATTTAACTAACCAAACGGAAAGAAAGCGTAATGAAGATAAGACAAAGGAAACTTTCTTAGCAAAGTTTCCCAAAAGTTAGGATACCGATTCGCTTGATAAGGTCCGAAAGTTTGTGCCGCCAGACGAATTAATGGAGGATCAATGGTTGCTTCCTCTTCAGCCGCGGCCAAGAGTAAGGCCCGATCCATAATTTTGTTGACCAAACGCGGAAGGCCCTGGCTCAGAGAATAGAGCACCTTTTCAGCTTTTTCTTCAAGGACAATAGACGTCCCACCAGCTTTGATGAGGCGATAGTTTATGTAAGGAGCTAATTCGTCTCTTTCTAAACCTTTGACTTCGCTCCATATGGTTATTCTCTGCAAGAGCTGTGACAGATTTGGAGAAACTAGTTTCTGATTCAATAGGGGTTGTCCGGCTAAAAGAATCTGGAGCAACTTGGAATTTTCCGTTTCCAGGTTGGACAACAAGCGCAACTCTTCTAAACTCTCTTCCGGCAAGTTTTGTGCTTCGTCAATGACTAACAAGAGACGGCGGTTTTCGTGTGCCAATTTGAGCAGATAATCACGGAAAATGCGCCATAGTACTTCTTTGCTGGCCTGGACGGGAATTTCTAATCCTAAGTCTTCTAAGATGGCTTCGATGATCTCTCTCGGAGAAAGATTGGTGGTGAGGAGAATGGCGGTCTCCATAGAAGGAGGTAGGTTCTTGAGCAGTAATCTCAAAAGCATCGTCTTTCCGCTACCGGGCTTACCTGTGAGCACCAAGAAACCTTCGCCGTTTTCCACACCGTAAGAAAGTATCTTTAGGGCTTCCTGATGGGTGCGAGATGGAAAGAAATAGTGTGTATCCGGCGTAAGGCGAAAGGGATGGTCTTTCAAACCGAAGAAGTCTAAATACTTGGGTCTTTCCATCAAAAAGCCCCCAGTTGAGATATCAGATTGTAAATTGGTCCGAGAAGGGCCACGGCCAGGATCAGGAAAAACAGGCCCACCACGATGATGAGTATGGGCTCCAACACTTTGCTCAAAGTTTCTACGGCCTGGCCCAAACCTTCATAGTAGTAATCGGCCAAATAGCGAAATTGTTCCACTAAACGCCCGGTCTCTTCTCCCACGCGGATCATACGCAATTCGAGAGGATTGAAGACTTTGGTCTCTTCACAGGCCTTGGTCAAGGAAAAGCCTTCGAGAAGGCGCTTTTTTAGATGGCGGGCCATCTGCGAGAGGTTGGGGCTGCTTTCTGTCTCTTCGATTATCGAAAATATCCGCGGCAGTTCTATGCCGGCCTGGAGAAGCAGCGAAATGTATTCAAAAAAGAAAGCCATGTTGGAGAGCCGTTTGATCCTTCCCAGTATTGGCATCTTCAAGAGTATTTTTTCGATGATCAGGCGTCCTCGCGGCAAACGCCGCAGAAGCCAAATAAAAATAACGGTCAGAAAGATGGACAATATGGTCGGAAAAACGAGGTCAGGGGCTTTATCAACGACGAAGAGGAGGAGTTTGGTCGTCCACGGCAGGTCTTTTCCAAACTGTTTGAACAATTCTGTAACTCTCGGCAAGACCATGAATACCCAGAAGGCCATGGCTCCACCCATGGAAAAGAGGACAAAGAGCGGGTAGAGCATGGCCTGTTTGGTGCGTTGAATAATGGTGTGGACTTTCATGAGGTGATCAGCCGCCTTTTCGAGGGTCTCTTCCAGGCGGCCCGTTTCTTCTCCTACTCTAATGAGGGCCTGAACAATGGGTGCGAATAGCCATTTTTCTGCGGTTATACACTCCGAAAGACTCATTCCTTCGTTGAGTCGTCTGATGATCCGCGCCAGGGCGGTTTTGAGGGATTTTCTGGTGGTAAACTTTTCGATATCTCGCAAGCCTTCGAGCAAAGGGACACCGGAACGCAACAACAAGGCCAAATGCCGGCAAAATTCAGCTAATTCGGGTCGCGAAAGAGAGCGCTGAAAGACGGGGAAGGGCAAACTGCGGCGATATTTGAGGAGTACGTATCCTTCACTTTGAAGATAACGGAAGAGTTCTTCTAGGCTCTGGAATTCTCCTTTGTCATGCCAAATCTTCCCCGTTCGGGGATCAAAGGCCTGATAACTAAAGACAGCCATTAGCCGAGAACCCTCGCCAATTCTTCAACGGTGGTTAATCCCGAGAGGATCCTTTTCCTGGCTGATTCCTTAAAGGATAGGAAACCGGCTTTTTTGGCCACTTCTTCTATTTGTAGCGGGTCTGCTCCTTGGGCTATCAGGCTGCGCATTTCCGAAGAAAATGGAAGGATCTCGGCGACCACCAGACGGCCCAGGAAACCCGTCCCTCGACAGTTGTCACATCCGCGTCCTCTAAGATACGTCTCGTCAGGCGGCAGATCGAAGCGGGCCAACAGATCTTTTGGGGGCTGATATTCTTCCAGACAATATGGACAAAGGCGTCGCACAAGTCGCTGGGAAAGGATCCCCAAAAGGGCCGTGGACAACATGCTATCCGACAAACCGAGGTCCCTTAGGCGCGGAATAGCCGAGAGAGCGTTGTTGGCGTGTAGGGTGGAGAGGAGCAAATGGCCGGTAAGAGAGGCGCGCACGGCCATTATCGCCGTTTCTTCGTCACGAATTTCTCCGACGAGGATGACATCGGGGTCCTGGCGGAGGAAATGGCGGATAGCCGAAGCAAAGGTGTAGCCAATTTCTTCATAGATCTGGGTCTGTCTGATGAGCGGGAGATAATACTCAATAGGATCCTCGGCGGTGATTACGTTCTTGTGCAGGAGGTCGATCTTGCGCAGGGCGGAATAAAGGGTGGTCGTCTTTCCTGAACCCGTAGGACCGGTAACCAAAATTATGCCGTAAGGTTTGGCAAAAAGTTTCTCAAGCAGGGCAATCTCTTCTTTTTCGAAACCCAATGAAGCCAGATGCAGAACCGTAGATTTGACCGGGAGGATTCGCACGACCATGTTTTCTCCGTAAGGAGCTTTGACCGTAGAGATTCGCAGGTCGTATTCTTCACCCAAGAATTTGAAGGAAAGGCGTCCGTCCTGGGGCAGACGTTGCTCCGCGATATCCATGCCGGCTCTCACCTTGACCGCACTAACCAGGCGCTGGTGTATCTTTTGCGGAAAAACGAATTGCAGCTCCAGGAGTCCGTCTATGCGGAAGAAAACGCGCGTGGTTTTGTCGGAAGGGGAAAGATGCATATCGGTTGCCCGTTTGGTGATGGCCAGTATGAGTAAGTGGCGCCACAGGTCTTCGATGGGGACTTCGTACTGTGGGTTTTCCTTCAACCTTTTTAAATAGCCGTCAATCTCCCTTTCCGGAGGGTTTTCGAGGAAGTAATAGAACCATTCGGCCACCCGCTTGATTTCGTTTTTGGGGGCCACGTGAAAGAGCGGTTTAACCTTTAATATACGGCGCAAACTCTCGAGAGAGACGGCATCGAAAGGGTCGGCAACGGCGACGATGAGCCCTTCTTCGGTGAGCTTTATGGGAAGGATGAGCCTTTCGCGCGCGAAGTTTGCCGGCACCTGGATGAGGGCCCGCGGCTCCGGTACCAGCCCGCGGAGATCCATAAAAGGAAGACCTGTTTGTTCGGCCAGGACCTGAGCCACTTCAAAGTCCGTGACCAGGCCCAAACGGATGAGGGTTTCCCCGAGACGCTCGCCGCTGGCCTTCTGTTCTTTTAAGGCGAAGCGGATGTGTTCCTCGGTGATGAACCCTTTTTCCTTTAATAATTCTCCGATGGGACGCGTTTCTTTCATGGGGGCATCTCTCCTTCCTAAGAGTAATTCGGCTCCCTGCCGATTTTTGAAAAGAGGGGGGTTGACAGTGAGGGGGGTGTGGTTAGATTATTGGGGCCTGATTGAGGCGAGCTCTTTAAGAACTTGACAAGGAGAGAAGAGAGCTTAACTTAAGAAGGCGCGAGAAACGCTCTTTAGAAGGTGGAAATGAGGCTAG
>Ga0256835_1000677_pt1 | contig 23526 bp, 16 predicted proteins | sample PIR30metaG_FD_185972 | JGI IMG/M metagenome (GOLD analysis project Ga0256835, IMG submission 185972) | Hydrothermal vent microbial communities from East Pacific Rise, Pacific Ocean - PIR-30 | ecosystem: Environmental > Aquatic > Marine > Hydrothermal vents | place: Pacific Ocean: East Pacific...
AGCGGCCCCGGCCTTCACGAGCCCCAGGGCGGCGATGTCCCGGGACACCGAGGACTGGCTCACGGGGAAGCCCTCCTCCCGGAGGGCCCCCGCCAGCTCCTCCTGGGTGGCGATCTCCCGCTCCCGGATGAGCCTGAGGATGGTCCTGCGCCGTTGCCGTGTGTTCACGCCGGGTCTCCTTCCACCAGGGCCTCGAGGCGTCTCCTGAAGGCCGCGCCCCGCTCCCGCCAGCGTTCCCGGAGCTTTTCCAGGCGCTGCCCGAGCGCCGGGAGCCCCAGGTTCCCCGCGGCGCCCGTGGACGATCGTGCCACGAGGATCGCCTCCGTGTCCACGTCCGGGGGCTGCCAGCCCGGCGCGGCGACCTCTGCGGCCACCTGCCGGTAGGCCGTCCGGAAGGGGACCCCCTGCCGCACCCGGGCGAAGACCTCGTCGGTGGCCAGCAGCTCGCCCCCCACGGCGGCCCGGCAGCGCTCCTCGTCCACCTCCAGCTGCGGCACGGCCCAGGCGGCGAGCTCGAGCATCTCCCCCACGGACTCCAGACCGCGCAGCAGGGGGCCCTTGGTGAGCTGGAGGTCGCGGTGGTAGCCACCGGGCAGCTTTCCCGTCACGGCCATGGCCTCGGCCACCATGCCGTCGAAGGCGGCCGCCCGGGCCCGGGTGAGCTCGAAGAGGTCGGGGTTCTTCTTGTGGGGCATGATGGAGGAGCCCGTGGCGAGGGCCTCCGGGATCCGGAGGAAGCCGTACTCCCCTGCGGAGAAGAGCACCACGTCCCAGGCGAGCTTCCCCAGGTCGTGGGCCAGGGGCCACAGGGAGTGGAGCACCGTGACCTCCAGCTTGCCCCGCGACTGCTGCACGGCGGTCACCGTGTGCTGGATGCCGGAAAAGCCCAGCAGCTCCGCCACGAGCTCCCGCGGCAGGGGCAGGGGCACGCCGTAGCCCGCACCGCTCCCCAGGGGGCAGCGGTCGGCGGCGGCCCACCCGGACTCCAGGGTCTCCAGGCTCTCCAGCAGGGCGTCGGCGTGCCCCGCGGCCCAGAGCCCCACGGTGGAGGGCATGGCCCGCCGCAGGTGGGTGTAGCCCGGCATGAGGCTGCGCTCGTGGCGCCCGGCCAGATCGAGAAGGGCCCCCGCCGCGGCCGCCGTCCGGTCGGCGATCGCCACCAGGCGGTCCTTCACCAGCAGGCGCAGGTCCACCTGCACCTGGTCGTTGCGGGAGCGGCCCGCGTGGATCCTGAGCCCCAGCTCGCCGAGCCGCTCCACGAGCCAGGCCTCGAGGGCGGAGTGGGCGTCCTCGTCCTGCGGGCCCACCGTGAGCTCGCCGGAGGCCACCGCATCCAGCGCCTCGGCGAGGGCCCGGTGCAGTTGGCCACGTTCCTGGGGCGAGAGCACCCCCGCCTCCTCCAGTCCCCGGGCGTGTGCCATGGAGCCCAGCACGTCCCAGCGGAGCAGGGCCCGGTCCAGCTCCCGGTCCTCCCCCACGGTGTGGCGGTCGAGCAGCTCGTCCAGGGGCGCCCCGGCCCCCCACAGGGTGGTGGCATCGCTCATCGCAGGTACTCCAGTGCCAGCGCGGTGTGGAGCTCGGCGGCCCGCTCCACCTCGGCCAGCTCGATGGTCTCGTCGGGCCGGTGGGACTGCCGCGAGTCCCCGGGCCCCAGCTTGAGAGCGTCCACCCGCCGGAGCCACACCCAGTCGGAGGCCGTGGGGGAGCCGAAGGGGCGGGCGTGGGGCCGCAGCCGCTGGAGCGCCGCCAGCAGGGCCGAGCCCGGCGGGGTCTCGGCGGGCAGCAGGCGCTCCGAGAGCACGGTGATCTCCGCGGCCAGGTGCTCCCGCAGCAGCTCCACGATCTCCCGGTGGCTCCAGGCGGGGGTGGTACGGACGTCCAGGGTCGCGGTGCAGGCGGGGGGCGTCACGTTCCGGGCCACCCCGGCCTCGAGCACCGTGGGCGTCACGGCCACCCGGCCCAGGAGGGGGTGCTCCCGGTCCAGGGGCAGCTCTCCGAGCGCGGCCAGGTCCCGGGCCGCCGCCGTGATGGCGTTGGCGGGGGGCTCCGGGAGCGAGGCCGCCCAGCCCGCGTGGAGCTGCTCGCCCCGCCAGCGGGCCTCCAGGATCAGCAGGCCGCGCTGGGCCACCGCCGGTTCCAGGCCCGTGGGCTCGCCCACCACCGCGGCGTCGGGGGTCCGGCCCAGGCGCTCCAGGGCGGCGGGCATGGTGGTGTCCCGGGTCTCCTCGGAGAAGGTGGCCAGCACCACCAGCTCCCCCCGCGGCGGACCCCCGGCCGCGGCCACCCGGGCGGCCGCCGCGGCCATGGCCGCCACCGAGGCCTTGGCGTCCACGGCACCCCGGGCTGTCAGCCTCCCATCCTCGACCCGGCCCTCCCAGGGATCCACCGTCCAGCCCTCGCCGGGCGGGACCGTGTCCAGGTGGGTGGCCAGCAGCAGCAGGGGTCCCTCCGCCCTGCCGGGCACGCGGATCCGCACCGCCGCGTCGTCCCGCTCCACGGCGAGCCCCCGGCCGGCGGCCCAGACCTCCAGGTGGCGGGCGGCGGCCTCCTCCCGCCCCGAGGGGCTGGGGATCCGCACGAGCTCGGCGAGCAGCGCGGCGGCCTCAGCCATCCGTCCCGTTCCGGGCCAGCTCGTGGGAGGTGTAGTCGGCCAGCTCCCGGCGGTCCACGATCATGGTGCCGCAGCCGCGGCCGGTGAAGAGCTCCATGAGCAGGGAGTCGGGCTCGGTGCCGTCGATGATGTGGGTGCGGCGGACCCCACCCCGGACGGCCCGGATGCAGGCCTCCACCTTGGGGCGCATCCCCCCGGCGATGGCCCCGCTCACAAGCAGCGGCTCGAGCTCGGCGGGCGTGGCGAAGGCCACCAGGGTGGTGGGATCCTCCACGTCCCGGAGCAGGCCGGGGCTGGTGGTGAGGAAGATCAGCTTGTCGGCGTCCAGCGCGGTGGTCAGGGCCTCGGCCACCGTGTCGGCGTTGATGTTGAGCGCCTGCCCCCCGGCGTCGGCGGCCAGGGAGGCCACCACGGGCACGTAACCCGCGTCCAGCAGCGTGGTCAGCACCGAGGGGTCCACCCCGGTGATGTCGCCCACCTCGCCGAAGTCCACCGTCCGGTCGGTGCCGTCGTCGTCCCTCAGCGCCACCGGCGGGCGGCGGCTGGCCGTCAGGAGGCCCCCGTCCACCCCGGACAGCCCCACGGCCCGCACCTGCTGGCCGCGCAGCGCCGAGAGCAGGTCCACGTTGAGCTGGCCGGCGTAGACCATCTTGGCCACCTCCAGCACCGCGGGCGTGGTCACCCGGCGCCCCGCCACCACCTCGGGCTCGAGCCCCAGCTTCCGGGAGAGCTCGCTGGACTGGGGGCCGCCCCCGTGCACCAGCACCACACGGACCGAGAGCGCCTCCAGCAGGGCCACCTGCATGGCCACGTTGTCCAGCACCGCCCGGTCGGCCAGGACCTCGCCGCCCAGCTTCACCACGAAGGTCTGCCGCCGGTAGACCCGGCTGTAGTCCAGGGCGCCCTTGAGCGCGCGGATCAGGTCGTCGGTCATGGGAGCACCTCCAGCAGCACCGCCCGCTGCACGTGCAGGCGGTTCTCGGCCTGGTCCACCACCACGGACCACGGCCCGTCCAGCACCTCGTCGGTGGCCACCACGTTGCGGCGGATGGGCAGGCAGTGCATGAACAGGCCCCGGCCGTCCCGCGTGAGCCCCATGCGGCGGCCGTCGATCCGCCAGTCCCGGTGGGCCGCCCGCGCCGCGCGCTCGGCCTCCGGGTCGCCGAAGAGGTCCAGGCGGCCCCAGCTCTTGGCGTAGACCACGTGGGCGCCCTCCAGGGCCGCGTCCAGATCGTGGGCCACCTCCACCGAGCCGCCCGAGCGGCCGGCCGCGGCCCGGATGGCCTCCATGTCCTCCGGATCCAGCTCCCAGCCCGGCGGGTGGGCGAGCGTCACCTCCATGCCCAGCCGCGCGGCGTTGAGCGCGGCGCTCACCGGTACGGCCGTGGGGAGGGGGCTGGGGTGCCAGGTCCAGGACAGGACGAAGCGGGCGCCCCGGGGGCCGGGGCCGAGGCGCTCCTGGATGGTCAGGGCGTCGGCGAGGCCCTGGCAGGGGTGGCGCCGGGCCGACTCCATGTTGATCACGGGCACCCCGGCGTGCTCCGCGAAGCCCCGCAGCACCGGGTCGGCGAAGGCGGCCTCCCGGTCCGTCCCGGCGGGGAAGGCCCGCACGGCCACGGCGTCGGCGTAGCGGCCGATCACGGCGGCGGCCTCGACGAGGTGCTCGGCGGCCCCGCCGTCCATCACCACGCCGGGCCTGGTCTCGAAGCCCCACACCCCCTTGCCCGGCTCCAGCAGGATGGCGTGGCCCCCGTGGCGGAGCATGGCCGCCTCGAAGGAGGCCCGGGTCCTCAGGGAGGGGTTGAAGAAGACCATGGCCAGGATCCTCCCGGCCAGCTCGGTGCCGCCGGGGCTGCGCTTGAGCTCGCGGGCCCGCTCGAGCAGGGCCAGGATCTCCGCGTCGCTCCAGTGGTCGGTTCCCAGGAAGTGCCGTATCTCGGACATGGAGGATCCCTTCTCAGCAGGGGGCGAGGCCCGGGAAGCGGAGACCGGCGGTCTCCTCGAGGCCCAGGGCCAGGTTCATGGCCTGGACCGCCTGCCCGGCGGTCCCCTTGACCAGGTTGTCGATCACCACGTTGACCACCGCCTCCCGGCCCCCGGCCCGGGGCGTGGCGTGGAGGTGGGCGAAGTTGGTGCCCACCACCGGGGCCAGGGCCGGCGGGGCCTCCAGCACGTGGACGAAGGGCCGCCCCTCCCAGGCCGCGGCCAGGAGGGCGTTGGGGTCGGGCACCGGCCGGGCCAGCCGGAGGTGGGCGGTGGCGTGGATGCCCCGCACCAGCGGCGCGGAGTGGGGGAGGAGGCGCGCGGCGGCGGCCTCTGGGGAGGCGCCCGCCCGGAGCAGCGCCTCGGTGATCTCCGCCTCGTGCCGGTGTCCCGCCGTGGCGTAGGCCCGGAAGCTGTTGGCCCGGGCCGGGTGGTGGGTGCCCGGCTTCGGCTGTGCCCCGGAGCCCGTGGAGCCCGTGGCGGCGAAGACCACGGGCGGTGCGGCCAGGAGCCCCTCCGCGGCGAAGGGGTGGAGGGCCAGGAGGGCCGCCGTGGCGAAGCAACCGGGCACGGCCAGGCAGCGCTGCCCGGCGAGCCCGTCGCCCGCCAGGTCGGCCAGGGCGTAGACGAAGCGGGGCCGCAGCTCCGGGGCCGTGTGGGGACCGTAGTGGGGCTCGGCGAGGGCGGCGTCCTGCACGCGGAAGTCGGCGGCCACGTCCACCACCAGGCGGGGGTCCCGGGCGAGGATCTCCCCCATGAGCTCCTGGGAGCGGCCGTGGGGCAGCGCCAGGAAGAGCACGTCGGCCCAGGCGGCGGCACCGGCGGGGTCCGGCTCCTCGAAGGTGCCGTCACCCAGGTGGCGCAGGGCGGGGTGGGCCTCGGAGAGGGGTTTTCCCGCGTGGCTGGCCGAGAAGGCCCGGAGGGCGCCCACGTCGGGGTGGTCCGCGAGCAGCCGGAGCAGCTCGCCCCCCGCGTAGCCCGCGGCGCCCAGCACGGCGGCCGTGAGGTCAGTCATCCAGGGCCTCCCGCACCACGGCCACCAGCCGCTCCGGCTCCCGCCGTGCGTTCCAGGCGGGGATCCCCAGCCGGCCCGTGACGAAGGCGGTGCCCACGTCGTTGTCGGTGACGGGGCCGGAGATGGCGGTGGGGCGGAGGCCGTAGTCCTCCTCCAGGATGCGGACGGCGCCCCAGGCCCCCACCTGGTCGGGAGCGCAGACCACCAGCGCCCGGGTGAGCGCCCGCAGGCCCGGGTCGGCCAGTAGGTCCTGCACGCCGTACTCGCCCAGGATGCCGTCGCCCAGCTCCGCCACGATCACGTCGGGTGCCTGCTTGGCCTGGAGCTCGTTGAGCAGGGCCCGGGCCGCGGGGAGCACCTGGTCCTCGTGGGTGGAGACCACGCCGGCGTCGTTGAAGGTCAGCGCCATGACGGCGCCCGCGTCCATCATGGAGAGCGAGTCCCGCCGCAGCGAGACCCCGGTGAGCTTGGCGCCGCCCACCGTGAGCCCCGCGCGGGCCAGGCCGCGCACGATCTCCGAGGCGGCCACGGTCTTGCCCGAGTTCATGCAGGTCCCCGCCACCAGCACCAGGGGCGTGGTGCAGTCCAGGCGCTCCGCTGGGGCCAGCGCCTGGTCGCGGATGTGGGCCGGGCGCCCCACCCGGTCGCCCAGCCGGGGAAAGGTCAGCACCGCCCCGAGCACCTCGGCCTCGAAGGGCGGCCCCAGGTCGCGGTTGGAGGCCGTGCAGCGGCCCAGCACGCCGCCCAGGTTCAGCACGTTCACGGTGTCGCCCGGCGCGAGGCCCTCCGGGACCACCCCGGCGTAGCCGCGCAGCGCCCGGCGGGTGCCCAGCACCCCGGCCATGATGTCCCCCGAGCGCAGGGGCACCAGGCGGCCGTCCACGGACTCCAGGGTGTTGTAGCTGCGCTTGTCGTTGAGGATGCGCACCGCGAGCACGGAGCCCTCCTCGCAGCGGATCTCGGGACCCACGATCACATCCCGGGAGATCCCCGCGTGCCGGGCCGCCGAGGCGATCCGGTCCAGGTGGTAGCGCCGGCTGTTCATCATGGGGAGGGGTCCTTCCGCCGGGAGGCGAGCATGGCGGGGATGGCGGCGATCCGGGCGAAGCCCGCGGCCTCGGCGCCGGTCCACAGGGAGTTCTCCTCGCCGTAGAGGGCGATCTCCGGGTCCATCAGGGAGTGGGGGCTCCGGACGCCCGTCACGGTGAAACGCCCGGGCTCGAGATGCACCCGGGTCTCGCCGGTCACCCGGCGCTGGGAGCTGGCGATCAGGACGGCGATGTCGTCCATCACGGGGTCGAAGGCCTGGCCCTCGTGGAGCCGGTCGCCCCAGAAGGTGGCCAGCTGGTCCTTCCAGAAGGTCTGCCAGCGCGTGAGCACCAGCTTCTCCAGCTCCCGGTGGGCGGCCACAAGCACCACCGGCGCGGGGGCCACGAAGCCGATGCGCCCCTTGATGCCCAGCACCGTCTCGCCCAGGTGGATCCCCCGGCCGATGCCCAGGGGCTCGAGGCGTGCCGTGAGGGCCTCCACCAGCTCCGGGCCCTCCAGGGGCTCGCCGTCCAGGGCCGCCGGGAGGCCCTGCTCCCAGGAGATCACCAGGTCCGAGGCGGCGGCCTCCGCGGGCCCCTGCGCGGGGCCGAAGGCGTCCGGCGGTGGCGCGGCCCAGGGGTCGTGGGTCCACTCGCCGCCCAGGGTGGTACCCCACAGGCCGCGATTGACCGAGTAGCGCTCCGAGCCCCCGGGCACGGGGAGGCCCCGCTCCTCCAGGTAGGCGATGGACTGCTGCCGGGAGAAGCCCAGGTCCCGCACCGGCGTCAGGATGGGCAGCTCCGGCAGCAGCACGTGGAAGGCCACGTCGAAGCGCACCTGGTCGTTGCCGGCCCCGGTGGAGCCGTGGGCCACGGCGTCGGCGCCCAGCTCCCGGGCCACCCGGGCCACCTCCACCGCCTGCTGGGTGCGCTCCGCGGCCACCGAGAGGGGGTAGACGCCGCCCCGCAGCACGTTGCCCCGGATCAGCGTGGCCACGAAGTTGTCGTAGACCGCCTGTCTCGCGTCCACCGTCACGTGGCGGTCCGAACCCACGGCCAGGGCCTGGGCCTCGATGGCCGCAAGGTCTTCCGCCGTGGCGCCGCCGGTGTTCACGGTCACCGTGATCAGCTCGGCGCCGGTGCGCTCCTTGAGGTGGGGGACGCAGAAGGAGGTGTCCAGTCCTCCGGAGAATGCCAGTACGATCTTCACGGGGCCGTCCTTTCGGGGGAGTCTCGCCGGGTGGCGGTGCAGCATATTCGCTGCATATTGCATAAGTATGCATATCCGGAAGCTGGTGTCAAGTCCGCCGGGCCGACCGGTGAAGAAGTGAAGAGGTGAAGAGTGAGGACGTGAAGGCATCCCCCGTCCACCCGGAGGTGGGACCGTGTTCGCGCCCGTGACCCCGTCCATGCCCGTGGCTCTGTCCACGACCTCCTCCGGCACGTGCGAGAACCACGCGCTGTGGAACACCAACCGACATCCGCCGAGAGCACGTCCCCGCGGGGAGCGCCGGCCTCCAGGCCGGCATCGTGCCCCCGCAGAATCCGGGCCACGCCCTCCCGGCGAGCCACCTCTCCTCCGCTCGCCCCATGCACGAGGCCGCTCTAGAGAGCGGCGCTCCCCCCACGACCTTCCCTCGGCGAACGCAAATGCGGCGCTCTCCGCACGGGCGGGTGGGCGGATGTCGCACTGGTGAGCAGGTGGCCTGATACGTGCCCCGCCCGCCTCCGATCGCCCCCGCTCCCCTGCACCCCTGCACCCCTGCCCGAGTCCGTGACCGTGTCACCCCCGCCCGACCGGTGAAGAGTGAAGAGTGAGGAAGTGAAGGCATTCCCCGCCCATTCGGAGGTGGGACCGTGTCGGTGACCGTGACCGCGCCCGTGCCCGTGCCCGTGTTCGTGTCCGTGACGGTGTCCGTGTCCGTGATCCTGCCCGTGACCGTGACCGTGACCGTGACGGTGGCCCTGCCCGTGGCCTCGTCCCTGCGCCTCCCCCTCCCCTTGCTCCACCGGCCGGGGCCGGGGAGAATGGTGGTCCGGACCGGAGGGGGTGCAATGCGGGCGATCGTGGTGGGTGGCGGCCTGGTGGGCTCGACGCTGGCGGGCAAGCTGGCGGCCGACGGGCACGACATCGTGGTGGTGGAGCAGGACAGGGAGCTCCTGGCGGACATCGCCGACCGGCTGGACGTGCAGACGCTGGTGGGCAACGGCGCCACGGTGCCCGTGCTGGTGGACGCCGGCATCGAGGGGTGCGACCTTCTGTTCGCCACCACCAACTCCGACGAGGCCAACATGGTGGTGGCCCTGGTGGGGTCGGCGCTGTTCAAGGTGCCCCGGGTGGTGGCGCGCCTCCGGGACGCGGGCCACCAGGAGAGCTTCAAGGCCCTGGCGGCGGAGGGGGGCGGCCAGCGCCTGGCCATCAACCCCGAGGAGGCCGCCGTGGAGCGGATCCTCTCGCTGCTCCCCGTCCCCGGTGCCGTGGACGCGGTGCCCTTCCTGGAGGGAAGGATTCTCGTGGCGGGCTTCAACATCGAGCCGTCCAGCGACTTCGCGGGCCTGCTGCTCTCCCACCTCCGCCTGCTCTTCCCGGCGGTCCCCATGCTGGTGGTGGCCATCCGCAGGAACGGCCGCTGGATCGTGCCTCACGGCGAGGACGAGATCACCGCGGGGGACCTGGTGTACTTCGCCCTCGACCCCGGCCAGGTGGACAACGTGCTGGCCCTGCTGGGGCGAGGGCGCCCCAGGGGGCGGAAGGTGATGATCGCCGGGGCCACCCGAATCGGGATCCGCCTGGCGGAGATCCTGGAGGGCAGGGGCGTGCCGGTCACCCTCGTGGAGGAGCACCGGGCGGCCTGCGACCAGGCGGCGGCCCGGCTCGACAGGACCCTGGTGATCCACGGCATGCCCACCGACCGGGAGCTGCTGGAGGAGGAGGGCATCGCCGACGTCTACGGCTTCGTGGGCTGCACCGAGGACCACGAGGTGAACGTGGTCTCGGCCCTGCTGACCCGGCAGCTCGGCGCCGGCCAGACCTTCGCCGTGGTGGACAACCCCGCGCTCGTCGGCCTGGTGGGCGAGCTGGGGATCGACGCCATCATCTCGCCCCGGATGCTCTCGGTGAGCCTGGCCCTGCAGTTCGTGCGGCGGGGGCGGGTCCGCGCGGTGGCCGCGCTCCTGGACGACCTGGTGGAGGTGATGGAGGTGGAGGCGTCCAGCGGCAGCCGCCTGGCCTCGGGGCGCCTGGCCGAGATCGGCCTCCCCCGGGGCGTGCTGGTGGCGGCGATCCAGCGGGGCGACCGGATCTTCGTGCCCGGAGGCGGCGACCGGGTGGAGCCGGGCGACCGGGCGCTGCTCATCACCACGGCCGACGCCGCGGGCCGCCTCGACGGCTTCCTCGGGGGCTGAGGGTGGGGGCCGGGACCATGGGGTGCGGGGGGGCTGCGGCGTGAACCTCCGCTTCGACGCCTTCCTCGTGGGGTGGCTGATGCTGCTGGTGGGCGGTTTCCTGCTCCTCCCCCTGGGGGCGGCCCTGGTCTTCGGGGAGTCGCCGGTCCCCTTCCTGGCCGCCATGGCCCTGGCGGCCGGGGGCGGGGGGCTGCTGGTGCTCCGCTTCCGGTCGGCGGAGCGGAAGATCCGGCCCGCGGACGGCTTCCTGGTGGTGGGGGGGACGTGGATCGTCATCTCGGTCCTGGGGGCCGTGCCCTACGTGGCGGCCGGCCTCCTGGGCCTCGAGGACGCCTTCTTCGAGTCCGTGTCCGGGTTCACCACCACCGGATCCACCGTCATCGCGGACGTGACCGTGGTGCCCCGGGCCCTCCTGCTCTGGCGGGCCATGACCCAGTGGGTGGGGGGGATGGGCATCATCCTCTTCACCATCGCCATCCTGCCGCTGCTGGGCATCGGCGGGATGCAGCTGTTCAAGGCCGAGGTGCCGGGTCCCGTGGCGGACAAGGTGCAGCCGCGGCTGGCCTCCACGGCCCGCTCCCTGTGGGCCATCTACGTGGGCCTGACGGGGCTGGAGTGGGTGGCCCTCCGCCTGGCGGGCGTGGGGGGCTACGAGGCCCTGTGCCACGCCTTCACCACACTGGCAACGGGGGGGTTCTCCACCCGGAACACCTCGGTGGGCGAGATGGGGATCCCCGCTGTGGAGTGGATCGTCACGCTCTTCATGCTGCTGGCGGGCATCAACTTCGTGCTGCACTTCAAGATCATCACGGGCCGGGGCCGCGAGGTGCTCCGGGACTCCGAGCTCCGGTACTTCCTGGGGGTCGTGGCCGCCGCCACCGTGGCGGTCACGGTGATCCTCCACGAGCCCGGCGCGCGCCTGCTGGACACGGTCCGGGTGGCCGCCTTCGGGGTGGTGTCCATCCTGACCACCACGGGCTACGTGAGCGTGGACTTCGAGCTCTGGCCCCAGCTCGCCCTGCTGATCCTGCTGATCCTCATGGTGCTCGGCGGCATGTCGGGCTCCACGGGAGGCGGCATCAAGAGCCTGCGGGCGCTGCTGTCCTTCCGGTCGCTGAAGGTGATGATGCAGCGGCTGATCCACCCCCACGCCGTGCGCCCGGTGAAGTTCGGGGGCTCGGTGGTGCCGGAGTCGGTGCTGTCGGGGATCTGGGCCTTCCTCACCGCCTACGCCCTCCTGTCCCTCCTGGGCGCGGCGGTGGTGGCCGCGTACGGCTACGACCTGCTGACCTCGCTCTCCTCGGCCCTGACCGCCATCGGCAACGTGGGCCCCGGCCTCGGCGAGGTGGGCGCCTACGACAACTTCGCCCACTTCCCCGCGCTGGCCAAGCTCGTGCTCGCCTTCCTCATGCTCTTCGGCAGGCTGGAGATCTTCACCCTGCTCGCCCTGTTCATGCCCAGCTTCTGGAAGCGGTGATCTCCCCGCGCGTGGGAGGTTACCCCTCCTCCACGAAGGCCTGGAGCCGGGCGAGCGCCTCCTCCAGGCGGTCCACCATGGGGGGCGGCGCGGGGCGGGGGGACTCGGAGAGCCCCACGCTATCCCACACGGTCCGTTCCTCGTCCTCCAGGACGTCCATCCGGAGGGAGAGGCCGTGGCGGGCCAGGATGGGCTCGAGCTCCCGGCGGCGGCGCAGCAGCTGCTTGCGCGCGCAGGTGTAGGCGTGCTCGCAGATGGCCTTGCGGTGGGAGAAGCTGAACACGTTGGTGAAGAAGAGCTCGTAGTCGTCCCGGCGCGGCTCCATGAGGATCACGTCGGCGTCCTCGTAGCGCTCCTCGTAGGCGGCGAGGCCCACGTTCAGGCGGCTGTGGATGAGCGTACGGAAGGTCTGGGAGAGCACCGTGGGCAGGCCCCGGTCCACCAGGTTGCCGCGCTTCATGACGCCCAGGTCCACGGCCCGGATGGTGTCCACCGGCACGATGGGGTTGAGGCAGAACACCAGGTCGGCGCCCTCGTCCAGGGCCACCGAGGCGTGGAGCGTCTTGAGCAGCACGCCGTCCACGTGGTGGCGGCCATCGATCACCACCGGCGGGTAGAGCCCGGGCAGGGCGGTGCTGGCCTGGACCGCCGTGGAGATGGGGACGCTGTCCATCCCGGGCTCGCCGAAGCGGGCTGGCTGGCCGGAGTCCAGGTCCGTGGCCACCACCACGAGCCGGGTGTCCAGCTCGCGGAAGTCGTCCGTGCGGCCCTTGATGGAGTAGATCTTGTGGAGGTAGTTGCGGATGGGCTCGTTCTTGAACACGCCCACGGGGAGCGCCCGGGCCAGCCGGGTGAGGGACTCCACCAGCGTGAGGTCCTCGCGGTGGGTGGCGTAGACCCACAGCGACTCCATCAGGAGGCGCGGCACGCGGAAGCCGCTCTTCACGAACTCGCCCACGGCCGGCGTCAGGAAGTTCTCGGGCACGAAGGGGTGCTCGCCGGGCTCCTGCTTCACGATGGCCCGGACCATCTGGTCCGTGGAGAGCCTGTTGGCGAGGCATGCCGCCACCAAGGCCCCGGCGCTCACGCCAACGTAGACGTCGAGCTCCGTGAAGTCGATGCCGTCCAGGGCCTCGTCCAGGGCGCGCAGCGCCCCGATCTCGTGGATGGCGCCCTGGGGGCCCCCGCCCGCCAGGGCGAGACCGACGACCGGGCGTCCCGTACCGCCGCGTGGATTCATCACGCTTCCACCTTTCCGTTCACGTCCGGCGCCGGGGCCGTGGACGGTGAGACCAGCGGCACCACGACGCTCCTAGGCCTTCCCCGTGGCGGTGCCCTTCGCGCCGGTGGAGGTCTTGCGGCTGCGGGTGCCGGAGGTCTTCGCCGCCGTCTTGCCGGCGGGCGCCTTCGCCTCCGTCTCCTGCCCCTCGAGCTCCTTGAGCGCGTTCTCCAGCTCCGCCAGGCGCTCCTGGAGGCGGGCCATCTCCTCGCGGGCCTTCCGCACGGGGCCCAGCCGGTCGATGGAGGCCTTCACCAGCCGGTCCACCTTGGTCTGGACGTGCTCCACGCCGGAGGTCACCGCCTCCTCGCCCAGGCGGATCAGCTCGTGGAGCAGCTCGTTGGGCAGGATCGAGGCGCCCCGCCGGCCCTCCTCGGAGATGATCTGGGTCAGGGTCTGGGAGGTGACGTCCTCCCCGGTCTTGTTGTCCACGACCCGGATCTCCTGGCCGTGGCGGATCCAGCCGGCGAGCTCCTCCAGGGAGACGTACCGGCTCTCCTCGGTATCGTAGAGCTTGCGGCTTCCGTAGCGCTTGATGAGGCGGATCATGGGGGTTCTCCTTCCACGGCCCCGGGCCGTCCTGGGAGGTGATGCCGCCCTGCGGCAATCACCCTCTTCAATATACCGCACTGCGGCAAACCTGTCAACAGCTCCCGTCACCGGACCAGCGCAGCACGGCCACCGAGAGTGTGGCGGCCAGGCCAGCAAGCAGAAGGCCGGCCAGCCCGTCCACCAGGTAGTGCCACTCCGTGGCCACCGAGCCCAGGAACGTGAGGATGGTCATGACGAGGAAGGGGGTTCGGAGGCGCGAACCCAGGTGGAGGGCCCAGAGGAAGAGGAAGAAGTGCAGAGCCACGTGGAGGCTGGGCACGGCGGCGATGCCGAGGGTGGGCGCGATCAGGGTCCGGGGGCCGGAGCCCAGGTCGAGGACCCTCATGTAGTTGGCCATGAGGGCCTCCTGGGCGGCCGCGGCGAGGGGGAACACGCCGGGGATCCGCGTGAGGAAGTCCCGGAACGCGAAGGCCGGGCCCAGGGCCGGGACGGCGATGTAGAGCCAGAGGCCCGTGCTCCACAGGGTGGCGAAGCCGGCGAGGAAGGCCCGGCGGCGTGCGGGGGTGTCGGTCAGGAACCAGGCGGCGCCCGCCAGCATGGTGGGGACGAAGGCGGCGTAGTAGCGGTCCAGTGCCAGGGCCGTCCATCGGGGCCCCTCGGCGAAGATGGTGAAGGCCACCTCGTTGGGGTTGACGCCGAGGCAGAGCGCGCGGTCCAGGGCCGCGAGCGCCCCATCCCAGAGCCGGGGGTTGAGGTGGGGGATCATCAGCTTGCCCCAGGTGTAGGCCGAGATGAGGACCGTGAGGGCCGCCACGGTGAGGGGCCAGTCCATGGGGGCGCGCCGGGCCCCCGCCGCCAGCTGCGCCTCGAACCCCCCGGAGTGGATCCAGAGGGCGATGGCCTCGGCCTGGACCACGACGGCCATCAGGACCACGCCCCAGTAGAGGGAGGAGCGCTTCAGGGGGGCCTGGCCGGGAACCGGGGCTGCGCGTCGCACGCCCCATGGTAGCCCGGACCGGGGCCGGCGCAGGGGCCGCGTGGAGGCGGCCCCCCGTCCGGGCCGGGGCTACCCCTCGAGCTCCAGGTCCACGCGGTTGCCGGGGCCCTCCCACACGGAGACCGTGAGCAGGGTCCCGCCCAGGAGGGCCACGGGTTCCTCCAGGCGGCGGGCGAGGACCATGGCCAGGTTCTCGGCGGTGGGCGTGGGCATGCCCACCTCGGAGTGGGTGGTGAGGTCGGCGTCGTGGAGATCGGCCACCGCGGCGGCGAGGGCGCTCCGGAGGGCGTGGAAGTCCAGGGCGTAGCCCTCGGCGTTGAGCCGCGGGACGCCCACGCGGACCTCCACGGCCCACCGGTGGGAGTGGGCCTCCTCGGGGTGCCCGTTGTAGACCCTCAGCGCGTGGGAGGCCGTAAACTCCTCCCTGGCGTGGACCACCCAGCGCATCAGGCGTCCTCCGCGGCGGGGGCCGGGGCGCTCCTGGCGCGTAGCCGGACCACCTCCCGGGTCACCCGCACCAGGGGGATCCCCTCCGGGGGCACCCCGAGCGCGGCCAGGAGGTCCTTCACGGTGGGCGTGGGCCCCTCGGCCTGGCGGAGGTTCAGCTCCACGCGGAGCTCACCGGAGGGCAGGACGCTCCAGGCCAGGAGCCCCGCCTTGAGGTCCTCCGGGAGCCGGGGCGGTTCCCCGGGCCAGGGAGCGTCCCCCGGCGGCGCGATGCGGTAGATGGCGGAGGCGGACAGCTTGCCCAGCGAGGGGGCGCCGGCCATGAGCGGCGCGACGTCCAGGATCCGGAGCCCCTCGGGCAGCAGCCGGTTGACCCGCTCGAGGTGGTGCCGGCGGACGGGGGCGGTGCACTCCACGTCGAAGGCCTCGGCCAGTCCCTCGTACCCCAGGGGGAGGGCGGGGCCCATGGAGAGCCGGATGTGCGGGTTGTAGCCCTCGGTGTACTTCACGGGCAGGCGCGCCCCGCGCAGGGCCCGGGCCAGGGCGTCCATGAGGAGCCGGTGGGAGAGGAAGCGGGCGTCGCCCGTCTTGGCGAAGGTGAAGCGGTGGCGCCGGGACGGGGGCGAGCTGCCCCCTCCGGGCCGCTCCCGCTCCGGGCGGGCGCCTGCCGGAGAGGCCTCCGCGGCCGCCGGTGTCAGCTGGGGCAGGGAGGGCGGGGCGAGCTGGATGTCCTCGCCGTTGCCGGGGATGCCGCAGCGGAAGCAGTGGCCCCACTTGCAGTCCTCGGTGGCCACCTCCCTGAGCGCACGCCGGAGCTCGGCCCTGAGGAAGCCCTTGCGCACCCCGGCGTCGATCACGTCCCAGGGGAGGGTCGCGGCGGGGTCCCGCGGCCCCAGCTCCCTCGCGGGGTCGATGCCGGTCTCCGCGAAGGCACGCTCCCAGGCGTCCAGGTTCTGCATGTCGGTCCAGCCGTCGAAGACGGCCCCCAGGTCGTGGGCCCGCGCGATGGCCGCGGCCAGCCGGCGGTCGCCCCGGGAGAGGATGGCCTCCAGCGCGGCCTCCTCGGGCTCGTTCCAGGTGAGGCGGGCGCCCCGGATCTTCCGGAAGCGGTCCCTGAGCAGCCGGATGCGGCGCGCGAGCTCCACGGTGCCGCAGAAGGGCTCCCACTGGAAGGGTGTCCAGGCCTTGGGCACGAAGCAGCCCACGGAGACCTTGACCTCCACCTTGCGGCCGCGGATCCTCCGCCCGCGCTCCACCAGCTCCCGGGCCAGGTGCACCAGCTCCAGCAGGTCCTCGTCGGTCTCGGTGGGCAGGCCGATCATGGCGTAGACCTTGAGCATGTTCCAGCCGCGGGAGAAGGCGGCCTCCGCCGCGGCGAGCATGTCCGCGTTGGTGAAGGTCTTGTTGATCACGCGGCGCAGGCGGTCCGAGCCGGTCTCCGGGGCGAAGGTGAAGCCCGACTTGCGCACCCGGGACACCGCCTCGGCGAGCTCAACGGAGAAGGCGTCGGCCCGGAGACTGGGCAGGCTCACCGAGACCTGGCGGGGGTGGAGGCTCTCCGCCAGGCGGTGGGCCAGGGGCGCCACCTGGGAGTAGTCCGCCGAGGAGAGGCTCAGCAGGCTCACCTGCTCGAAGCCCGTCTCCTCCACCTGGCGCTCCATGCGCTCCACCACCGCGGAGGGGTCGTGCTCGCGGACGGGGCGGTACCAGTAGCCCGCCTGGCAGAAACGGCAGCCCTGGGTGCAGCCGCGCATGATCTCCATGCCCAGCCGGTCCTGGATCACCTCCGCGAAGGGCACGATGGGCACCTCGGGCTGGTCGGCCGGGTCGAGCCGCTCCACCCAAACGCGGCGGATGGGGAATGGTGCGCCGCCGTCCGGTGGCTCCCACCGGGCGGGCTCCCCGTCGCTCGCGGGGACCCACCGGTAGAGGTGGGGGACGTAGACCCCCTCGATCCTTTCCAGGCGGCGCAGGAGGTCCCGCCGCGGGAGGCCCTCCGTCCGGGCGTCCCGGATGGTGTCCAGGATGGCGTCCAGCGCGGCCTCAGCATCACCCACCACGATGGCGTCGAAGAAGTCCGCCACCGGCTCGGGGTTGGCGGTGCAGGGGCCACCCCCCAGCACGATGGGCTCGTCCCGGCCCCTCTCCGCGGCCCAGCGGGTGATCCCCGCCAGCCCGAGCAGCCAGGGCACGTTGGTGTAGTTGAGCTCCGACTGGAGCGTGATGCCCACCACGTCGAACTCCGCCACCGGCGTGTAGGACTCCAGCGTATAGAGGGGGATCCCCGCTTCCCGGAGGGCGGCGCCCATGTCGGGCCAGGGGGCGTGGGTCCGCTCCGCCAGGGCGTCGGGCCTCCGGTTGACCATGTGGTAGAGGATCCGGGAACCCTGGTGGGACATGCCGATCTCGTAGGCGTCGGGGAAGGCCAGCGCCACGTGCAGCGGCACGGACTCCCAGGGCTTGCGCACCAGGTTGCGCTCCAGCCCCAGGTAGCGCGCGGGCTTCTGCACCCGGGGCAGGATGCCGTCCAGGGCGGCCCGGACGCTTTCGGGTCTGCCTGTGCTCATCCGGATCCTCCACCCGGCAGCGGGCCGGGCCTTCCCCCATTGTAGTCGCCGGGGCACGCGGATATTCCAGGGGCCGGCGGCGCGGAAGTGGGGAATGCGGGGCGTGGTGGTGGGACGGAAGAACCATCACGGATCGAGATCGAGGCGAGGCACCGAGGTGGCGGCGCTCTACTACACCCTGCTCGAGACCGCCAGGCTCGGCGGCGTCGATCCGAGGACCTCCCTCCGGGAGGCCGCCATCCGGGCCATCACGGAACCCGGAGCCGTGACCCTCCCCAAAGATCTGACCTGACCTGCCAGGACCCGGATATCAAGCACACAACCCCCGCCAGGCGTCAGGACGGGGTCGGGCGAGGATGTACACATTGTGATACAGATCACATTTCTGGTCTTGACGATCTCTACTAGATACGTGGCACCATGAGACATGTTCAGTGAGTGACACCAGCGACAAACTGTATACAACGCCCACACTCCGGGAGGGGGTTTCATGCCGATGCAACTCAAGCCAACAGCGGCCATCATTGTCTTCGCCACCGTGCTGGCCATGGGTCCCTCCGTGGCGACACCCACGGATTTCGAAGACATGCCTGGTGACAACTTCGATGCAGTGATCGACCACATCACCGATCTTGGAATCATGGAAGCCTGTCATGGCAGCTTCTTCTGTCCACACGAGCTGGTGACCCGGGAGGACATGGCTGTGTGGCTGGAGCGCGTCGAGCACTACCATGAGGCCGGGGTGGGGTACAGTCCCCCGGCTCCCACCGGCGTATTCGAGGACGTGCCCATTCGGTCCTGTGTCGCATCGTGGATCGAGGCGCTTTTTGCTGATGGGATTACCGCGGGATGTGAGAAGGACCCCCCACTCTACTGCCCGGAGAAGATCCTCAGCAGGGCAGAGATGGCAGTATTTCTGATTCGAGTGCAGGAAGGTGCGGAATACGAGGTCCCGCCATGTTCCGGGATCTTCGATGATGTTTCCTGTCCGCCGGTCAACGACTGGCCACCCGCAGATTATATTGAAGATCTCTACAATAAAGGAGTTACCGCGGGCTGTGTTGACAACGGAGAGGAGTTGCGGTTCTGCCCGCGCGGCGCGGTGACACGGGAGCAGATGGCGGCCTTCCTCACGGAGGTGATGAACAACAAGTACTGCGATCCCACGAACCCAGATGAATATCATCCAGAAACATGCTGGAACCCCAGTGCACCGGAGCAGGCCCCTGAAGAAGTCTCCGTGACCCTCGACGATGACGACTTTGGCCACGAGCTGGTAGGAAGGTAAGGAGGGGACCATGCAGATCATCAGGAAATCATCACAAAGTGTTCGCGAGAAAGTCACGCCTGCCGCGGTGATCGTCCTGCTCCTGCTCCTGTCGGCTGGCTGGCTTCCAGCTCAGGACGAGGGAGAGGTGCTCGAGAATTCCACCTATAACATGTACTACCCCAAGCGAGCCTCGGGGAAGCAGCCCACCGCGTGGGATCCGGGGGATGTGGATGACATCAACGTCTACAACGGCAACCTCATGCTCACCTTTCCCCTGGGGCCGCCGTTGGAAGCCGGAGCCGATCTCTCCTGGCAGCCCACCCTCTATTACAACTCGAAGATCTGGGCGAACGACAGGCGGGACAGCCGACTTGACGGCGCATCGAACCCGGAATGCGCCACGACGCAGGAGGGGCGGGGATTTCTCTTGGGAGACCCGTGGATGGCGGCAGGATGGACCCTCTCGGTTCCACACCTGTTCGTGCGCAGGCACCAGCCTGCAGATTGCCGTTCTCTGACCTGTATGGAGTTCACCATCGAGGCTGTCATCACGGCCGATGGTGCGCGCCATGCCCTCGTTCCTTGCACCGTGGAGGGGGGTTGTTTCCAGGGCGGAGACACCCACACGTGGTACTCTAACGATGGCAGTGGGTGGAAGATTGTCTGGACCGATCATGGTACGCCCAGTGTCGTTGACAAGGGCGACATCTTCGAAGGCTACCAGAACGGCCTGAAATACACCTTCTCCCATGCCTATCTCATGGTGGATGCTTTCCCCAGTGTGAACGCGAGCCGCGGAAGGCCCACGCAGACAGATTTCCTGAGCGATGCACGAGGTTTCTACCTCACGAGGATCGAGAGCGTCAGGTGGTCCTCGGTTCCCCCTGGTGGTGAGGATGCTCTCCCTGCCATCGAGTTCTCGTACGCTCCTCCGGTCGATGGAAGGAATCGCCGGGAGCCTCTTGAGATCCGCGCGCTGGGCTCGGACGGCACGACCCTGAGGTCATTCGAGTTCGTCTATTGCGACCTGGATGGTTCGAGCGGCCTGTGCACCGAGCAACCTGCGAACGGGTCCTCACCTTTTGATGATATGATTGGGGAAATTCCGCCTCCTCCTCCCCATGCGGGGTACCTCGATGCCGTGATCGCGTGGTCCGGGGAGTCCGGTGCGATGGCACTGACCGCGTATCGCATTATCCGCCATGTGACCCAGGAAATTCAGATACTGAAGTTTCCGAGGTACCGGGAGGGGGATGTGGGTTGCTTCGGAGATGACACGGACTGTTCGGACCTGCCTCTACATTCCATACCCAATGTTCCGCTGCTCGACCGGATCGAACGTCTCCAGCCCGACGACAGCGCCGGTACTTCATGGTCATCGACATCCCTCGACTGGGACTTCGGCTACGAACCGGGCCTCGGGCAATTGCTGTGTCCCTACACCGGGTTGAATGATAAAGACCACGACCGTGAGCGCCAGGGCGTTCTCACCAGGATGGACCTCCCCAACGGCGCATGGGTCGAGTACCAGTACGGCCTCTGGGCGTTCACCCATCACAAGCTTACCGGAACAACCTATCAGGCCCATTGCATCCTCAAAGATGTCGAGGCAAGAACGATTGAGAATGCTCCTCTTCTGCAAGGTGATGAGGCCAAAGAGCTCTGTGTCAGTGTGGCCACCTGCGAGGATCCCACGGTGGGTATCGTGGACCGGAAATTTGTGGCTCCGTCGTCCGATGGCGGAAAGCCGGTACTCCTCGAGTGGACGGAGTATTTCTCTGGTCTCGACACTGACCCGGCAAGTTACTGCGGAGGCTTCTGGTACCTGGCAGCGGAATACAATGGAAAGGTTCGTTTCCCGACCTCCCCGGTTGATTTTGGTGGTCTGCCATTCGCCCAGGGCGTTGAGGCAAACCTGGATCGCCTCTACCTGGGGTACGACCAGAGGATCATACGGAAGCATCTGATTCTGCACGGAGATACGGTTCCCGTACCTGCCGATAAGGTTCCCGGCGGCTATCAGTTCGGCGTGGACCCCAAGAATGTGTCGGATGCCCATCTACGGTATGACGACACTCTCATCATCTTTTCGAGCGGTGAGGTGGTGTACGACGCCGACGGCGACAGAAAGATCGATGTGGGAGACACCTACGGCAGGCTTGCCACTGCGGGGCGTCCACTCATGACCCGACGATACAGGAGTTCGGCAGGATCGCAGGAAGATGAAGGTCCCCTGATCTTCCGGTGGTTCCTGGACACTGCGCCAGCCCCACTCGAGGTGGAAACCACCTCCTACACAACGCAGCTCCGGCATGACATTGACATGCCCGGCTGGAAGAGATCCCATTACCTGGTACCCGACCCCGACCCCGATGGAAGTGGAAATGCCTGGTGCGGTAACACCAGGCCCCGCCTCGGGATCACGGCGCACTACCCCGGGGGTTGCGACGGCAAGTTGCCGGCCTCGTATTCCGCGGAGGAATCCTTCTATGAGACCGATGACGGAAACCCCGGAGGTCTCGCGGATGGGGAGACGGCATACCCCTGGAACAGGGTCACCACGATGACACTCGGGAAGTTCGTCGGGACTCCGCCCGGCCCCAGCTCAGGCTGGGGCGCAGCGGGCGTCCCCATCCGCACCACAACCACGGCCTACGTCAAGGGTGCAGGGTTCGAGGACAGGTGGTTCACCTCGCTGGTCGCGGAGGAGCTTCTGGAGAGCACGGCCGACGCCGACGGCACGGACCAGTTCGTGAGGACCACCCGGAGCTACAGCGCCAATGGCCGTCTCGTGTCCGAGAGACGGCACACGGGCCGGACCGGAACCCACGCCGACGACGTGATCACAGAATACACCTACCACGAAGACTTGGACTCTCCGGGTACCTTCGGTAGGACCAGGACGGCCAGGCGTTCCACGGCCGGCTCGAACCATGCGGATCTCTACACAGGCTACGTGTGGGAGTACCAGCGCCTGAAACAGAAGTGGTTCCTCTGCGACTGGAACGACGGAGAGGAATCCTGCCCACAGGGCTGGACATCCCAGTCACTGTTTGGAAACCTCCCCGGAGAGCTCCAGGGTACGGTGACCTTCGATCCCGACTGGTGGCGTCCCACGGCGGTGGTGGACGCCAATGGTGATGGCATCGCCACCATGGAGTATGACGCGCTCGGCAGGGTCACGCTCATCGAACCCACATCATCGGAGCGGGCCCACACGGTGATCGGTTACCCCGACCTCTCGACGAGCGAGGTCATGGTCACGGGGGCCGACGGGACCGATCAGCTTGTGGCACACACCGATTTCGACGGCAAGGGACGTATCGTGCACACGGCACAGCGTCGGGAGGGCACGACGGGAGGCACGTACACCGAGGCCGACTTCCGGCACAGGACCTTTTACTACGATGGCGTCGGCAACACCTGGGCGGAGAGCCACTGGACCGCCACGCCCCTGCCGCAACCGGGCTGCATGAGGAACAACCCCGATTTCGAGATCACCGCTGGAACCGACCCCTTCGGCCGGCCCATTCGGGTCTACCGTTCCGAAGGATTCGTGTTTGACACATACACGTACTACGGCAGAGAGTGGATGAGCTTCACCCGCTCCAACGGTAACCCCGCCAATCCCCGGACCGTGATGCGGCACATGGATCCGTTCGGCAGGGTACTCCAGGCCTGGGAGGCCAAGGTGGACGCACCCTACGAGCCGGAATCCGATCTCAACTGCGGCGGGTGTGGAGGGCTGTACTGCAAAGGAACCAAGAACCTCCTGACGGAGTATTCTTACGACATCCGCGACGCCCTGACCGCCGTCCATGTCCTCGAAAGGGCGGCTGACGGCACGATCACCCGGGAACAGGTCCGGAACTCGGTGTATGACGCTCTCGGGAACCTGCTCGAAGAGGACATCCCCGAACGTGACGGCCCGGTGAGCTTCACCTCCTTCACGGCAGGAGGAATTCCCCGGGAAACCCACCTTCCACTCCCGGACCCTCTCACGGAAGCAAATATCGTTCTCGAGCGAGTACTCGATCCCGCCGGGCGCGTGGTGGAGGAGCTCGTGAAGCGGGACACCGAGGATCCCGGTGTCCCGCTGCGCACCATGACCTACGGCACCACGGCCCCCGAGATCGGAAAGCTGGTGGAGGCGGTCCAGTACAACCTCTCGGCCGAATCCTGCGGGGAGGACGCAGATGGCGGCGTCCCCGTGAACTCCATCGTGGTGACCTCCAGGTACGCCTACGACGGAGAGCAGGGCGAGCTCACCGGGCGGCTGCTCACCGTGAGGGACAGCCGCTACCACCACATCGATGGCTATCCCTCCGAGGGCCACTCGTTCCAGTGGAGCTACGAGTACGACCTCTGGGGCAACATCGCCGAGGTCACCTATCCCGAGGAGGCGGATCCCGGGACATGGGAGATCCCCTCCGCTCCCGAGGAGATGTCCGCCCTGCCAGCGGCACCGGCAATCCAGCTTGCGTGGGATCCCATGGGTCTGCTCGGCATCACCGGAGATATCGACGGCGATCCCGGCAGGACACTGGTTGGGGGCATCCAGTACGACGCGGCCACCGGTCTGATGAGCCGCTGGACCACCCCGGCTGGGCAGCCTGCGGGCCCGCCGGCAGGCATCGTCCACCAGGTCACGCCGTGGGGCACACGGCCCGCACCCGAGAAGATCACCGCCACGGTGGACGGCGAGACCTCCATCTTCGAGGCGACCTACAGCCGCGGGTGGTTCGGAGAAATCAAGAACGAGGTCACCCGGGATGCCGGGAGCTGCTCCTACACCACCGATTCACTCTTCCGGCTGAAGAGAGCGAGCTGCAGCCAGGGAAGCCGGGCCTACGTGTACGACGACTTCGGCAACCTCACCGCTCTCGGCGAAAGGG
>Ga0256835_1000678_pt1 | contig 23445 bp, 21 predicted proteins | sample PIR30metaG_FD_185972 | JGI IMG/M metagenome (GOLD analysis project Ga0256835, IMG submission 185972) | Hydrothermal vent microbial communities from East Pacific Rise, Pacific Ocean - PIR-30 | ecosystem: Environmental > Aquatic > Marine > Hydrothermal vents | place: Pacific Ocean: East Pacific...
GTGGGCACCCAGCCGGACGCCGCCGCGTCGGCCTGCTCGTCCTTGCCCAAGGCCGCCATCATGAGGCGCTGTTCGAACTCGGCCGAAGGGAGGGTGGCGCAGCCGCAGGCCCGGCAATAAGCCGCGATGTCGTTGTCCGAGCTGACCACTGCGGCGCGCTGCCGTTCCCGGGCGGCCATATGCTTGATGACCGTATCAGCCAGTTCGCCCCGTCCTGAATAGATGATCCGGATGCCCTTGACAAATGCTTTCTGGCGGTTCTGGTGGATCCCGTTGCCGGCATCGAAAACCACCGTGATGGCGTGGCCGCGCATGCGCTTGTACTCCGCCAGCTGGTCGATGAGCGCGTCGCGGCCCCGTTCCAGGTCGCGGCGGTCCAGCCGGCTGAGTTCCGCCGACTGCCGGATCAGGTTGTAGCCGTCGATGATGATGTGCAGGGACATGGTCGATCCGGCGTGCTTACAGCCGCACTTTTTCCAGCAGCCCAATGAGGCGGTTCAAGTCGTCGTCGCCGTAAAACTCGATTTCCAGCTTGCCCCGCCGGCCGCGGCGCTTGATGGCCACCCGGGTTCCCAGGCGGCGTGACAGGCTGTCGGCCAGGTCCCGGAAATAGATGTCTTCCGGCTTTTCGCTCGGTGGCTTGTCGGCCGGCGGCCCGGCGTTGAGCTGTTTGACCAGCATTTCCGTCTGGCGCACCGACAGCCCCCTGCGGCGTACCATCTGCCAGGCCGCCGTCTGGCGGGCGCTGCCCTCGGCCGCCAGCAGGGCGCGGGCGTGGCCCATGCTGATCTCACCGTCGCGCAGGCTGTCACGGATGGGGGCCGGCAGCTGGCGCAGGCGCAGCATGTTGGCCACCGCCGGGCGGCTCTTGCCCACCCGGGCGGCCACCTGCTCCTGGGTCAGCCCGAATTCGTCCATCAATCGGTGGTAGGCATCGGCCTCCTCCATGGCGTTGAGGTCCCGCCGCTGGATGTTCTCGATGATGGAGAGTTCCAGCAGTTCCGTATCGGAGATCTCCCGTACCACCACCGGTACCCGTGAAAGCCCGGCCATGCGGGCGGCGCGCAGGCGCCGTTCACCGGCGATCAGCTCGAAGCCGACTTCGTCGGGCCGCACCAGCAGGGGCTGGATGACGCCCTTTTCGCGGATAGAGCCGGCCAGCTCCTCCAGTTCGTCGGGATCGAAGCGCTGCCGGGGCTGGAAACGGTTGGGGTGGATGAGCGCCGCGTCGCAGAGGCGGTAGGGCGCGGCCTCGGGAGGCGTCGCCAGGGACTCGAAATCGGGGATCAGGGCATCGATGCCCCGCCCCAGGGCCTTCTTGCGGGCGGTGCTTTTGGCCGGCCGGGATGCAGCGGCCTTGCGGTTTTTCTTTGCGCTCTTGGCAGCCATGGTCAACCTTGTTTCGGTGGGGTGTTGTTGCGGCTGATGATTTCCGCCGCCAGTTTGAAGTAGCTCCGCGCCCCGGTGGAGGTGGCGTCGTAGAGCAGGATGGGTTTGCCGAAACTGGGCGCCTCCCCCAGGCGTACATTCCGGGGAACCACGGTCTTGAACACCAGTTGCTTGAAGTATTTTTCGGCCTCCTCGGCCACCTGCCGGGAGAGGTTGGTGCGCTGGTCGTACATGGTCAGCAGGATGCCGGCGATACGCAGGCCGGGGTTGAGCCCGCTGCGGATGCGCCGTACGGTCTTGAGCAGCTGGCCGAGTCCCTCCAGGGCGTAGAACTCGCACTGCAATGGAATCAGCATGGCATCCGAGGCGGTCAGTGCGTTGACCGTCAGCAGGCTCAGCGACGGCGGGCAGTCGATGATAATGTAATCGAACTGCGCCTTCAAATCGTCCAGCAGCTGTTTGAGCACCTGCTCGCGCCGCGGCCGTGACATCATCTCCACCTCGAAGCCGGTCAGCTCGGTGCGCGCCGGAATCACCTTGAGGGTTGCGATCTCGCTGTCCACCAGCAGGTCCTGCGGGGCGGCGCGGCCGATGAGGCCGTGGTACAGGGAAAGCGCAACGGCGGCCTTGTCGATGCCCACACCGGTGGTGGCGTTGCCCTGGGGGTCGCAGTCCACCAGGAGGGTCTTTTGTTCCGAAACCGCCAGGGCTGCGGCCAGGTTGATGGCCGTGGTGGTCTTGCCCACCCCTCCCTTCTGGTTTGCGATGCACAGCGTCTTTGCCATAACTTGCAAACTTTAGCATAAAAAAGGCGGCAATAAAAGCATCTTGACCCCCCAGGTGACATCTGCTGCCGGCGGGCTCGGCCGGCGGGTGAAAAGGCTGTGGTCGCAAAATCCCCTTGCCGCGGGCAGCGACAATGCTTATATAATTGAAAGCTGTTACCGGTTCAAAAAAGCCGGGTGCTCCGGTGCCCCCGGCATCGGATACCGATCATGAATCTCCGAAAACACACCCGATTCTGCCTTGTGCTCGGCAGGCTGCTGATCATTGCACTGCTGGTGGGCAGCCTTGCCTTCCCCTTGCCGGCCGCCGGTCTGACCATCAAGGAAGAAAAGGAGATGTCCCGGGAATTCATGAAGATGGTCGATCGGCGCTTTCAGCTGATCCGGGACCCGGCCATCGTCGATTACGTCAACTCGGTGGGGAGGCGTATTCTCAAGGTGGTTCCGCCGCAGCCGTTCAAATTCGGCTTCTTCGTCATCAAGGAGGAGGTCTACAACGCCTTCGCCAGCCCCGCCGGACAGATCTTCATATACAGCGGCCTGCTGCAGGCCATGGAAAATGAAGACGAGCTGGCCGGCATCCTGGCCCACGAAATCGGCCACGTGGTCAGCCGCCACCTGGCCCAGCGCATGAGCCGCCAGAAAAAGATCAGTATGGCCAGCCTGGCGGGAATGGTGGCGGGCGTCTTTCTGGGGGCCGTGGCGGGGTCGTCCGCCCTGGGAAGCGCCGTGACCATGGGCACCCAGGCGGCCGGCCAGTCGGCCATGCTTTCCTTCAGCCGGGGCGACGAGATCCAGGCCGACCAGCTGGGCATCCTGTACATGACCAAGGCCGGCTACGACGGGCGCGGCATGATCACCATGCTGCGAAAGATCCGTGCCCGCCAGTGGTTCGGCAGCAACCAGGTCCCCAGCTACCTGATGACCCACCCGGCTTCCGAGGAACGCCTGATGTACCTGGGAGGCTGGCTGGCCAGTCACAAGCAGCTTCAACGGCCAGCCGTCGACAATGACCGTTTTCGGATGATGCACGCGCGGCTGGAGGCGCTTTACGGCGATCCCGACGCGGCGCTGACGGATTTCAGGCGGCAGGTGAAGGCCCATCCCGACGACGCCGTGGCTCAGTATGGCTACGCCCTGGCGCTGGTGCGCGCCGGCAACCGCAAGGCCGCCACCGAACACTTCCGCCGGGCACTGGACCAGAAGGCCTTCGATCCCGATATCCTGGTGTCCATGGCCAAAAACTACATGGACATGGGCAACCTGGACGAGGCCATGCGGATTTTAAAGGGTGTCGCCAGCATCGCCCCGCGCCATCTCGAGGGGCTCTACGTCCTCGGCAAACTGAACCTGGAATACGGCCGCGCCCCCCAAGCCATCGACAATTTCAAGGCCATCCTCAAACAGCGCCACGGCAAGGGGTACCGCAAGACCCTGATGCTGCTGGGAAAGGCCTACGACGCCACCGGCAACCAGGCCGATGCGTTCTATTATCTGGGGCTGTACTACGCCCAGCAGCGGGACCTGAAAAATGCCATGTTCCAGCTGGAACGTGCCCTGGCCGTCACCGAAGACGCGGACCGCAGGGAAAAGATAGAAGACATCCTGCATCGCCTGGGCAAGGCGCGCGCCGAGGCGCGCAGGAAAAAGAAAGAAGGCCAGGAGGGCTGAGGCGGTCAGTCCGGTGCGGCCGGCTTGACGCCCCGGCGCAGCCCCAGCAGCAGGTAGACCAAAAAGCCGACGAAGGGCACGGCCGCCACCATTATCCAAACCGCCTTTTGTGCCAGGGAGCCGAATTCCCGCCGGGCCGCATCCACGATGGCCCATACCGTGCCCCCCACGAAGGGAATGCTGACGGCCACCACGACTATTGCGGTTTTCAGGTCCATACCCGCTCAGCTCTTTTCGGCGTTTTTCAGCAGTTCCGCGATTTTCAGGACCGTGTTGGCGTAGGGCTTACTGTAGTTGTAGCGCAACAGGACACGGTAGGCCGTCTTGCGGTCGATGCCCGGGCGCCAGCCATAGTGGCTCAGGTAACTGGCAACACTCATAATGGCGTCGGCGTGGTTGAACAGGTCGATGCGCCCGTCGTTGTTGCCGTCCTGGGCCAGGCTGAGCACATTACTGGGCATGAACTGGGCGATGCCCATGGCCCCGGCGTAGGAACCGCGAATGGCGGCGGGATCGATACCCTCGCGGCTGGCGTGTGTCAGCAGGGCCTTTAGTTCGGTGTAGGCCCACTTGGACTTGCGCTTGGCTTTTTTGAGGAAATCCTGACGCGACAGGCGCCGGGATTCGGGGATCGCCCTCCACAGTTTTTCCCGCAGGGCCGGGTCGGAGATGGCGGCCATGGTCGACAGGGTGTTGATGATGCGGCTGGCCCCCAGGTAGGTACCCAGCTTGGTCTCCACCAAAATGATAGCGGTGATCACTTCCTTGTCTACGCCGTAAGCTTTCTGGGCCGCCGTCAGCTCCTGAATGTGTTGCTGCATGTACTGCCGCGCGGTTTGGATACGTTGTGGCGTGGTGAACTGGTCGTAGTTCAAGCGCGCCTCGCTGTGGATGAAAAACAGCGAGACGCTTTTGACGTCGAAGTGGATTTCGGGCTGGCTGTAGACGGAATCCAGCAGTTTGGGATCGTAGCCGTCCTTTTCCAGGCGTTTCTTGAGGCCCGCGAAATCATCGCCGGCCCGTGCCGCAACCGGTGCGGCGAGGACCGCCGCCGTAACCAGCAGGAAAATACCCGCCATCACGGGCGCAACGTAAAATGACAACCGCCGGCCGGGGGCCGACGCATGGGCTGCCGATCTGGGGTTCACTGGCCGAGTCCTTTCAAGGCTGGCATGTTGGCGTTTCGCAGAACTCAGCCTATAGCACAGGCACGGCGCTTCGATCCAGTCTCTTTTTCAATGCAACGCGACAGAAGCCCTTGACGCAACGCCGCAGGTCAATGGCAGGTAGCCTGGCTCTTCGTGCGGGCAAACATCGTCTGTGCAGCACGCCGCGGCAGGGATGCCCCGGCCGCCTTGATCACGCCCGAGGGGCGTGTTATAGCTGCTGGCATGGCCAAATCACCCAAGACCGTCTTTATCTGCCAGGCCTGCGGCTGCCAGGTGCCCCGCTGGATGGGAAAGTGCCCGGAGTGCGGGCAGTGGGACTCGCTGGTGGAGGAGCGCATCGCCCGCAGGGGTGACGGTACGGGCGCGGCCGCGGCGCGCAACGACCCGGTGCCCATTGACCGTGTGAGGCGTGACGAAGAGGATCGTTTCACCACCGGCATCGGGGAGTTCGACCGCGTGCTGGGCGGCGGCCTGGTGCCCGGTTCGCTGGTGCTCATCGGGGGCGATCCCGGCATCGGCAAGTCCACCCTCATGCTGCAGGTGCTCCACGGCCTGGCCGGCCAGGGGCGCCGGGTGCTCTATGTATCCGGCGAAGAGTCCGTGCAGCAGATCAGCCTGCGCAGCCGTCGGCTGGAGACGCTCAACGCCGACCTGCTGGTGGTGGCCGAGACCGACCTGGACAGCATCATGCCCATGCTGGAGCGGGTCAAGCCCGGCGTGCTGGTGGTCGATTCCATCCAGACCATGTTCAACGAAGGCCTCTCCTCTGTGCCGGGCAGCGTCAGCCAGGTGCGTGAGGCCGCCATGCGCCTGATGATGGTGGCCAAGAAGACCGGCATCCCCACCTTCCTGGTGGGACACGTCACCAAGGAGGGTGCCATCGCCGGGCCGCGCCTGCTGGAGCACATGGTCGACACGGTGCTGTACTTCGAGGGCGATCGGCAACATCTCTTTCGCATCCTGCGGGCCGTCAAGAACCGCTTCGGCTCCACCAACGAGATCGGCGTTTTCGAAATGGGCGAAAGGGGGCTCATACCGGTGGCCAACCCCTCGGCCATCTTCCTGTCGGAGCGCTCCATCAACGCCCCCGGGTCGGTGGTGACCACTTGCATGGAAGGCACGCGCCCCATCCTGGTGGAACTGCAGGCCCTGGTGAGCAGCACCACCTTTGGTACGCCCCGGCGCACCATCCTGGGGTTGGACGCCAACCGCGTGGCCCTGCTGGTGGCCGTGATGGAGAAGAAGCTGGGCATGCACCTCATGGGACACGACATTTTCATGAACGTGGCCGGCGGCATGCGGGTCGACGAGCCGGCCGTGGACATGGGCATCGTCTCGGCCGTTGCCTCGAGTTTCCTGGACCAGCCGGTGCAGGAGCACACCCTGGTGTGCGGCGAGGTGGGGCTGACCGGCGAGGTGCGGGCGGTGGGCCAGCTGGACAGCCGCCTGGCCGAAGCGGCCAAGATGGGTTTCACGCGCTGCATCGTGCCCCGCAGCAACCTGCGCCAGACCGGCCGGGTGGAGGGGCTGCACGTGGAGGGCGCCGCCACGATTTCGGATGTCGTCGAGGCGCTTTTCTGAACCGCGGCATCGAACTGCAGGCGCCGGCAGCCGTTTCGGGGGGGCGGTGTGCACGTGCCGATGCCTTGACTTCAGGGGGACCAGCGTATATGAAAGCGGCTGGCAAAAAGAGAGGCGGAAACCCCAATCCCTGGGCGGACCACTACACCCGCCGGGCACGCAGGGAGCACTACGCGGCGCGCTCGGTTTTCAAGCTCCAGGAGATCCAGAAAAAGTACGGCCTCATGCGCCCGGGGCAGCGGGTGCTGGACCTGGGATGCGCGCCGGGGTCGTGGCTGCAGTACGCCGCCCGTGTGGTGGGGCCCCGGGGCCGGGTGGTGGGACTGGACCTGCGGCCGGTGACGTGCTCGTTGCCGTCCCAGGCCCGGGCCCTGACCGGCGACATCAACGACCTTGACGACGACCTGCGGGCTGCCCTGGGGGGCGGTTTTCACGTCGTGCTGAGCGATATGGCCCCGGCCACCACCGGCAGCCGCATCGTGGATGCGGCGCGTTCGTACCAGTTGTGCGAGATGGCCCTCGACACCGCAGGCCGGCTCCTGCAGCCCGGTGGGGCATTCGTGTGCAAGATCTTTCAGGGGGGGGATTTCGACGCTTTCAGGGCGCAGGTGCAGCGCTGTTTTGACAGCTGCAGGATCTTCAAGCCCCGCAGCAGTCGCAAGGCCAGCCGGGAAATTTACCTCATCGGGCTGGGAAAACGACAGGAGGAGATATGTCCGGACACAGCAAGTGGTCAACCATAAAGCACAAAAAAGGCGCCCAGGACGCCAAACGCGGCAAGATCTTCACCCGGCTGATCAAGGAAATCACGGTGGCCGCCCGCATGGGCGGGGGCGACCCCAATGCCAACCCGCGCCTGCGTTCGGCCATTCAGACCGCCAAGGGGGAGAACCTGCCCAAGGATCGCATCGAACGGGCCATAAAGAAGGGCACCGGCGAGTTGGAGGGCGCCCACTATGAGGAGGCCGTCTACGAGGGTTACGGGCCCGGCGGTGCCGCGGTGATGGTGGAGTCGCTGACCGACAACAAGAACCGGGCAGTGGCCGATATCCGACACATTTTCGCCAAGAACGGCGGAAACCTGGGCGAGAACGGGTGCGTGGCCTGGATGTTCGACAAGAAGGGCTATCTGGTGGTCGAGGGCGACAAGGTGGACGAGGAGACCCTGCTGGAGGTGGCCCTGGAGGCCGGTGCCGAGGACGTGCGCGAGGACGGCCGCAACTTTGAGGTCATCTGTGCACCGGAGGACTTCGAGGTCGTCAAAAGCGCCATCGAGGAGGCCGCCATTCCGTACATCGATGCCGAGGTGACCATGCTGCCGCAGTCCACCACCAGCCTGGCCGGCAAGCAGGCCGAGCAGATGATCCGGCTGATGGAGGCCCTGGAGGACTGCGACGACGTCCAGAAAGTCTACACCAACGCCGATATCCCGGACGACGTCGTGGAACGCATGGCCTGAAGCCTCACAGCGCCGGAATCTACCGCGCTTCGTCGAGCTGCACCACGTCGGCGCCTTTGGGGACTGTGAACGAAAACAGGGCGTCATCCAGGTTGGAGACAAAGCGGATGCCTTGAAAATCGATGATCGTGCGGTCGCCGTAATCGTTGAGGGTGGTGATCTGGCGGATGTCGAAGCTGCTGCGATCGATTTTCAGCGCGATGGAGGACAACTCGGCCGAGGCCTGCAGGGGGTGCAGCATCAGGGTGTAGGTGGCGGCCTGCTGGCGGGGCGCCATGGTGATGCGGAACTTCTTGCGCAGCAGCTTGAGGTCCGAGAGGAAACTGGCGCCGCGGCCGTCGCCGATGATCTCCGGTGCCTGGCCGGTCATGACCTGGTTTTCCGCCGGGCGGTAGATCCACAGGCGCCGGCCGTCGGTGATCATGACCTGCTTTTCGGGCTTTTCATACTCCCAGCGCATCTTTCCCGGATATTTCACGAACACCCGGCCCTCGGCCGTGTCGGTGATGTCCATGGCCTTGAGCAGTGATTCCTGCGAGAAACGGGCCGTGAAGCTCCTGCCGGTGTAGCGGTTCTCGACCCGCGAGAGGACCTCCGAGGCCGAAAGCCCTGCCGCCTGTGCCGCTGCGGCCAGCAGCAGTGCCGCGATGGCCGCGCCCGCCGCATACCGCAGTGTACGTTTCGTTTTTTCCCTGATGGACATCATGTGATGTTTTCCCCGTCCGTTGTGTTGCGTTTCCGCCACAGGTCCGTTTTACAGCCTTCTTATATCAGGATTCCGTCAGCGGAACAAATTCCCGATGCACTGCAAAATGTCTTCGGTGTTGCGAAGGCCGCCGATTTCCAGTGCCTGGACGTGTTCGATGCCGGTGGGCAGCCGGCCGAAGGCGGCCAGGGCCACGGCGTCGATACAGGCCATATGCTGCAGGGCCTCGTGCGGATCGATCTGAAAGAGGAGGCTGCCGCTCATCATGACGGACTCCGCATTGCCGCGCTGCAACGCATTCTCCGAGTCCCGAGCCTGCCGCAGCCTTCGGGCGTGGGCCTCCTTGAGCATTCCCAGGCTTTCGAACAGATCGGTGTGCGCATCGGCCGTCGCGGCCAGGGCCGCGGCCAGGGCCAGGCAGTTCTGCAGATCCGGCTGCAACATAGATGCGTGCTGCAGGAGACGGCACAGGAATTTTACCGCCGCCGGGTAGCCGGCGATGCCCGCATTGCGCAGCAGCACGCGCGTCGCCATGCGGACCTCTTCGGGCAGGTGCCGGTTGACGGCGTGCAGAACCGCATCGGGCAGGCCGCGGTCCAGGTGCAACCCCTCCAGGAACACCGCCACGCCCTCTGGGGGGACGGGTACATGAACCGCATCGCGGCCGTCGGCGAAGCCTATCGTGGTGTTCAACCCGCGCGCCAGCAAGTCGTGCTCCAGGGCGGCGATTTCATTGGAAGACCAGGCGCTCGACCCCAGCGCCGGCTCCAGCCGCATCTGGGCGCTGCGATCCGGTGAAAAGACCAGGTGCACCAGGGTGCTGTTGTCGCAGTCGGCCGCGTCCGCCAGGCGCCGGCGCAGTTCCTCTGGCGGAAGGGGGCCCAGCGTCGAATCGATTTGCTGCGCCGTGTGCGCATCGATACGCACACCCTCTCCGAAGTAATCCCGGATGGCATGTCCTAGACGGGCAATGTCTCGATCGGACATTTGGATCCAATTTTGATGAAAGCGGCCGGGTACCAGCTGCCGGGGAAAAGGCGGAAAAACCGACCCTTGTTTCATTGGCCCGCTGGGCGAGGCCGATACAATGGTGGCCTTTTTGGCCTGGCGCCTGAACCTGACGCTTCAAACAAAAACGCCCCGGCGAATGTTCCGCCGGGGCGTACTGTGCTTCGGCCTACTTGTCGTCCTTGACTTCTTCGAAGTCGGCGTCAACCACGTCGTCGTCGGCGCTCGCAGACGCCCCGCCGGCCGCTTGTCCGGCGCCGCCGGCCTGGGCCCCCGCCGCTCCGGCACCAGGCTGTGCGCCGGCATCCCCGCCGGTCGACTGGGAGGCCTGCTGGTACATGGCCTCGGCCAGCTTGTGGGAAGCCTGGGTGAGGGCCTCGCTGAGACGCTTGATTTCTTCAGCGTCATCGCCCTCGATGGCCTTCTTAAGCGGTTCAATGGCGGCCTCCACCTGGCTCTTGGTGGCCGCATCGATTTTGTCGCCCAGCTCTTTGATGGACTTCTCGGTCTGGTAAATCAGAGCGTCGGCCGCGTTGCGGGCCTCGACCAGCTCTTTCTTCTTGCGGTCTTCCTCGGCGTGCATCTCGGCATCCTTGACCAGTTTCTCGATCTCTTCTTTGCTCAGGCCGCTGGAGGCCGTGATACGGATGGACTGCTCCTTGCCGGTGGCCAGGTCCTTGGCCGACACGTTGACGATGCCGTTGGCATCGATGTCGAAAGTCACCTCGATCTGGGGCACGCCCCGCGGTGCGGGCGGGATACCGACCAGTTCAAAACGGCCCAGGGTCTTGTTGTCGGCCGCCATTTCACGCTCGCCCTGCAGCACATGGATGGACACCGCGGGCTGGTTGTCGGCCGCCGTGGAGAAGATCTGGCTCTTCTTGGTCGGGATGGTGGTGTTCTTCTCAATGAGTTTGGTCATCACACCACCCAGGGTTTCGATGCCCAGCGAAAGCGGGGTGACGTCCAGCAGCAGCACGTCCTTGACGTCGCCCTTGAGCACGCCGCCCTGAATAGCCGCACCGATGGCCACCACCTCGTCCGGGTTGACGCTCTTGTTGGGCTCTTTGCCGAAGATCTTCTTGACGCGTTCCTGGACGGCGGGCATACGCGTCATGCCGCCCACCAGGATAACCTCGTCGATATCGCTGGCACTCAAGCCGGCGTCCTTCAACGCGGTGTGGCAGGGCCCTTCCAGCTTGTCGAGCAGGTCGGCCACCAGGGCCTCCAGTTTGGCCCGCGTAATTTTGATGTTCATGTGCTTGGGACCGCTGGCGTCAGCCGTGATGAAGGGCAGGTTGACGTCGGTCTCCAGCGAAGATGATAGCTCCATCTTGGCCTTTTCAGCGGCCTCCTTGAGGCGCTGTAGTGCCATCTTGTCGTTGCGGATGTCGATGCCCTGGTCCTTGCGAAATTCGTCCGCCAGGTAATCGATGATGCGCAGGTCAAAGTCTTCGCCACCCAGGTGTGTGTCGCCATTGGTGGCCTTAACCTCGAACACGCCCTCGCCGATTTCCAGCACCGAAACATCGAAGGTGCCGCCGCCCAGGTCGAACACCACGACTTTCTCCTCGCCCTTTTTGTCCAGGCCGTAGGCCAGGGACGCGGCGGTGGGTTCGTTGATGATGCGCAGCACGTTCAGGCCGGCGATTTTCCCGGCGTCTTTGGTGGCTTGGCGCTGGCTATCGTCGAAATAGGCCGGCACTGTAATGACGGCCTCCGTGACGGTTTCGCCCAGATACTCCTCCGCCGTCTTTTTGATGTGCGACAGAATGAAAGATGAAATTTCAGCCGGACTGTACTGCTTGCCACGCAGTACGATGCGCACATCATCGTTGGGCGCTGGCTCCAGTTTGTATGGAAGTACTTTGATATCTTTCTGAACTTCCGGGGAAGAGAACTTGCGGCCGATGAGCCGCTTGACGCCAAACACGGTGTGCTCGGGGTTGGTGATGGCCTGGCGCTTGGCGATCTGTCCGACCAGGCGCTCGCCGTTTTCGGTAATGGCCACAATAGAGGGCGTGGTCCGTCCGCCCTCGGGATTGGTGATGACCTTGGCTTCACCGCCCTCCATCACCGCCACGCATGAATTTGTAGTTCCAAGATCGATTCCGATAACTTTACTCATCTGCTTGCCTCCTTAAGGAAAAATATATATAATACTTCTGACGCTAATAACCGAAAAACCGGTTTACTGCCCCCACAGCCGGGTGCTGACGGCTCAGTTGGACGGGTTCTCCTGTCCCGCACCGGATTTGGAAACCACCACCATAGCCGGCCGCAGCAGGCGGTCGTGCATGGTGTAGCCGCGCTGCAGTTCCTCGACAACCGTGTTCTCCGGCTTGTCGTTGTGCTCGCGCTGCATGACAGCCTGGTGTACCCCGGGATCAAAGGGCTTTCCCAGAGAGTCGATGGGTTTTACCACAAACTTCTCCAGCACCTTGAGGATTCCCTGCAGGGTCATCTCGACCCCCTCGGTCAGCTGGGGGTTGGCCCCCTCCTCGGCCTTGCAGGCCTCCAGTGCCCGTTCCAGGTTGTCCACCACGGGCAGCAGCTCCTTGATCAGGGACTCGTTGGCGTACTTCCTGAATTCGTCCATTTCCCGGGCGACGCGCTTCTTGTAATTCTCGAATTCGGCCGCCACGCGCATGTAGCGCTCGTAATTCTCCCGCGCCTCCCTCTCAAGTGCTTCGCAGCGTGCCTCCAGCTCCTTGAGAGCCTTGTCTGTTTTGCCGCCGGTGACTGTCTTGTGGCCAGCGGCCTGCCGGCCCTTTTTCTGGTGGTCGGCGGTGGTTTCCATCTTGCGTTTCTCTATGGTTTTGGTGTTCTGCTGAGCAGTCATCTGCTGTTATCATCTCCTGAACGATTTTTGGGGTTTCCACGCCGCGGCTCCGCCGGCATTTCTGCCGCCGGAAGCGGGCTTCCCGGCCGGCTTGAAACCGGTTTAACATTACTGTTTCAAGTTTTGACAGAAAATAATACTATATCTAACGATGTCAAGGCGATAAAAGCGGTTAGAGGCAATCATGCATACGGTGGGCGGCGTCAATGCCGGACGGGACCGGCGTGCCACAGGCGGCAGGCCGACGGGCGGTGGACAAAGACAGGGCCATCGGGGAAGATGTTGGTTGCGCACCCCGTATCGGAAAACCGGCAACGGCAGGTCATCTTGCTGACCGGGATCGATCCATGACACAGCCGGGCTCACTTATCGCTGCTTCCTTCCGGACCTGACGAGGTTCGTGATCGTCTGTTGCATGGCGGCCGGTCAGAATGACCTGCGCACTGGCCGGGGTGATCCTCTACGGGGTATTCAGCCCCGCATGAAGCGGATTTCGGGTACAGGGCACCGCTAGCTCCCCGCCTAGCGCAACCAACAACGTCATTATAAGGGTTCATCCGCGTTTTTCAACCGCAAAAAGAATTTTTGCATCACGCCGCGGCGATGCGCTATAATCCAGGTGCCATGAAAGCCCAAGATTTCACAGAAAGGATCCGTCGAACCATCGCGGTGCACCGCATGTTCACAGCCGGCGACGAGGTGCTTGTAGCGGTCTCCGGCGGCGCCGACTCGGTGGCCCTGCTGCGGGTGCTGCACCTGCTGGCGCCCGAACTGGAGCTCCAGTTGACGGCGGCCCACCTGAACCACGGCCTCCGGCCGGAGGCCGACCGCGACGCCGCCTTCGTTCGCCGCCTGGCGGCGGAGCTGGACATCGAGTGTCACGTGGCATCCCGGGATGTGCACGCCCTGGGCCGGCGCGAGGGACTCTGTCTGGAAGAGGCCGGACGCAGGGCGCGATACACCTTTTTTGAAGACCTCGCCCGGCAACGGGGATGCAGGCGCATCGCCCTGGGGCACCACATGGACGACAATGCCGAACAGGTGCTGCTGGGGCTTTTGCGGGGAAGCGGCCCCGCAGGCCTGTCTGCCATGGCGCCGGTGCGCGCGGGGCGCTTTGTGCGGCCACTGATTGATGTCACGCGGGCTGACATCCACCGCTTTTTGGCGGCGCTGGGGTGCGGGTACATCACCGACCGCAGCAACCTGGACACGCGCTTTGCACGCAACCGTGTGCGCCACGTGCTGCTGCCCCTGCTTAAAAGCGCTTTCAACCCGCGCGTGGTGCCGGCGCTCAATCGCACGCTGCAGATCATGGCCGAGGAAGACGACTGGGCCCGGCGGCGCACCGAGAGGCTCTTCGGACAGGTGGCCGTATCTGTCGATGACGCCGAGGTGGTCCTGGCGGCCGCGCCCCTGCGGGGACTGCACACGGCTGCCCGACGGCGTGTGGTGCGCCTGGCCCTCGAGCGCCTTCGCGGGAACCTGCGGCGCATCGATTTCGCCCACGTGCAGCAGGTGTTGGCGCTCCTGGAGCCGGGGGGGGCGGGGGATCGGCTGCATCTTCCCGGTGGGGTTGTCGTCCGGCGGCGGGGGGAGGCGATTGCGTTGCGCGTGCTGCCTGTCGCCGGGGGGCGGCCCCACGAGGACGCTCCGGAGGTGTCGGCTTTTCAGCACCGGCTGGACGATTTCGGGCGTGTTCGCATCCCGGAGGCGGGCGTCGAGCTGCGTTTTACGCCCTTGGCCATCGAAAAAGTGCCAGCAGGATATGGAACTGGACAGCGCGTGGCTTTTTTTGATATAGACAGCGTGAAATTTCCACTGGTCGTGCGCAATTTCCGGCCGGGTGACCGGTTCGTCCCGCTGGGAATGCGGGGCAGCAAGAAAGTGGCCCGTTTTTTCAGCGACTGTAAGATTCAGGCATCTCGCCGCCGTCGAATCCCCCTGGTGATCAGCGGCGGCCGTATTATATGGATTGCCGGCCGGCGCATCGACCAGCGCGCCCGGCTGACGGAGCGCAGCCGGGCAGCGGTGCGGGGGGAACTCGTGCTTGCCTGATCGCCGATCATGATTATTTTATATAATTGACCTTCGTCCGGCCGCGGCAGCGGACGGCGATTTTAAAGACCCATCAATGCTGTTTTTAAAGGAGGACGTCCCTGTTGAATCCTTTTTATAAAAACATGGCGCTGTGGCTCGTGATCACGCTGATGATGATCATGCTCTACAATCTGTTCAATCAGCAGAACCTTTCCGAGACCACCGTCAGCTACTCCGATTTCCTGTCCATGGTGAACGAGGACCGCGTGGCCGAGGTCGTCATCCAGGGACAGGAGCTGTACGTCACCGACGTCAACCGCAACCGCTTCAAGATTTACGCCCCCCGTGATCCCGACTTGATCAAGATCCTGCGCGAGCGCGGTGTGACCATCAAGGCCAAGCCGCCGGCCGAGTCGCCGTGGTACATGTCGCTGTTGGTGTCGTGGTTCCCCATGATCGTGCTGATCGGCATCTGGATCTTCTTCATGCGCCAGATGCAGTCCGGCGGCGGCAAAGCGCTGTCCTTCGGCAAGAGCCGGGCGCGCCTGCTTTCGGACCAGCAGGAGAAGGTGACCTTCGACGACGTGGCCGGCATCGACGAGGCCAAGGAGGAACTCGGTGAGATCGTCGAGTTCCTGCGCGAGCCAAAAAAATTCACCCGGCTGGGCGGGCGCATCCCCAAGGGCGTGCTGCTGATGGGTTCCCCAGGAACCGGCAAGACCCTCCTGGCGCGCGCCATCGCCGGGGAGGCCGGTGTGCCCTTTTTCAGTATCAGCGGCTCGGATTTCGTGGAGATGTTCGTGGGCGTGGGGGCCTCGCGGGTGCGCGATCTCTTCGTACAGGGCAAGAAAAACGCGCCCTGTATCATTTTCATCGACGAGATTGACGCCGTGGGCCGCCACCGTGGCGCCGGCCTGGGCGGTGGCCACGACGAGCGCGAGCAGACCCTCAACCAGCTGCTGGTGGAGATGGACGGATTCGAGTCCAACGAGGGTGTCATCCTGATTTCGGCCACCAACCGGCCCGATGTGCTCGATCCGGCCCTGCTGCGCCCCGGGCGTTTCGATCGCCAGGTGGTGGTGCCGTTGCCCGACATCCGCGGCCGCGAGAAGATTCTGCAGGTGCACATGAAGCGCACCCCCATCGCCGACGACGTGGACACCACGGTGCTGGCCAAGGGGACGCCTGGCTTTTCGGGTGCCGACCTGGAGAATCTGGTCAACGAGGCGGCCCTGCTGGCCGCCAAGCGCAACAAGGAAAAGGTCGACATGAGCGACTTCGAGGATGCCAAGGACAAGGTTTACATGGGCCTGGAGCGCAAGTCCAAGGTGATCCGCGAAGAAGACCGCAAGACCACGGCCTATCACGAGGGCGGCCACGCCCTGGTGGCGCGTTTCCTGCCCGGCACCGACAAGGTCAACAAGATCACCATCATCCCGCGCGGGCGGGCCGCCGGAATTACCTGGTTTCTGCCGGAAGAGCGGGACTTCAGGTACAAGGACCAGCTGCAGAGCGAACTGTCCGTTGCCTTCGGCGGCCGTGTGGCCGAGGATCTGGTGTTCGGCCGGATCAGCACCGGTGCGGCCAACGACATCAAGCAGGCCACCGAACTGGCCCGTAAAATGGTGCGCTCCTGGGGCATGAGCGAAAATCTGGGGCCGCTGTCGTACGACGCCGGGGAAGAGCAGATTTTCCTGGGCCGCGAGATCGCCCAGCACCGGGACTACTCCGAGGCCACGGCCCAGCGCATCGATGCCGAGGTGTCCCAACTGGTGACCACGGCCTACAACCGGGCCAAGACCGTGCTGCAGGATAACATGGACATCCTGCACAAACTGGCCGAATTGCTGCTGGAGAAAGAAACCGTGCTGGGAAAGGAACTCGATGACCTGATTCGTTCCATGCGGCCGGACTTCGAGTTCCCCGGCGGCGAAGAGGAGGCCGAGCCGGAAGAGGCGCCCTCCCGTGAAAAAGAGGCTGCGCCGAGGGACCCGGATGGAGACGCGCCTTCCGGGAAAACCGGGGACGCCGCCGCTGAGGCACCTGCCGACCGGGACGGGGAGGCCTCCGATGAACCCACGGCGCCGGAGGATCCGCCACGGCAAGACGGGTGACACGATGAAAGCTTACACCATCCGCTGGGGACGTTACGCCCTGGAGTTAGGGCCGCGCACCCGCATTATGGGGATTCTCAACGTCACGCCGGACTCCTTTTCCGACGGCGGCCGCTATCTAGACGCCGAGGCGGCCCTGCGCCAGGGGGAGGCCTTGGTGGCGGCCGGCGCCGATATCTTGGATGTGGGCGGGGAGTCCACGCGTCCCTTCGCCCCCGAGGTGCCCGCCGAAGAGGAGGTGCGTCGCGTGGCGCCGGTCATCGAGGCCCTGGCCGGCCGCATTCCCGTGCCCATTTCCATCGATACCACCAAGGCCGGGGTCGCCCGCCGGGCGCTGGATGCCGGGGCGGCCATGATCAACGACATCAGCGCGCTGCAGGCCGACGTGCAGATGGCACCGCTGGCCGCCGAGCGCGGTGTTCCCGTGATCCTGATGCACATGCGCGGCACGCCGCGCACCATGCAGGTCGACCCGGTCTACGAGGACGTGGTGGCCGAAATCGTGGCATTCCTGGCCGAAGCCGTGCAGCGCGCCCAAGACGCCGGCATCGCCCGGGAGCGCATCATCGTAGACCCCGGCATCGGGTTCGGCAAGACCGTCACGCACAACCTGCAGCTTATCGCGCGACTGCCCGAATTCGCCGGGCTGGACGTGCCGCTGCTGGTGGGCCCCTCCCGCAAGGCCTTCATTCGCAAGCTGCTCAGTGAGCAGCCCGACGAGGCACTGCCGCCGGATCATCCGGCCGTGGAGACCGGCACCCAGGCGGTGGTGGCCGCCTGTGCGCTTAACGGCGCCCATATCCTGCGGGTGCACGACGTGGCTACCACACGCCGGACGCTGAAGTTGGCTGATGCCCTCAGGGAGGTTGGCAGAACCTGAATCCCTCCGGCGATGCGGCCGGCGGCACACTTTTCATCGCCGGCCCACGGCGGACGGTACTTTTTGACTGTAATGAACCAGGCTGTTTCTATGGCCCGTCTGTGCAGGGCCCTTTCGGCGCTGGCGGCGGGCGCTGTGGTCATGATGCTGGCACTGGCGGCGTGGCCGGGAGACGTGCCCCGGGAAATGGACATGCCCCTGACCGTGACCTGGGGGCGGCCGCCCCGGGGACTGGCCCTGGCCTCTTCGCCGGCGGTGCGCATCCGCATGCGGGTGAGGGGGCCGTGGCGGCTGCTCTTGGACATGTCGGCCTCCCCGCCACCGGGCTGTGAGCCTTCGCTGGCCGGCCTGTCGGCCGGCGTTCACACAGTGAACATCGAGAAGCGGTGTATCCGTCTGCCGGCCGGCGTCGCGGTGGTGGATATCGTGCCCCGCAGTCTTGTCGTGCGTCTCGAAGAGAAAGTCTATAAACGCGTTCCCGTGGTGATTACTCTCGAGGGGCGGCCGGCACCGGGCTTCACCGTGGGCGACGCCCGGCCGGAGCCTGCGGCGGTGGAACTGCAGGGCCCGCGCTCGTTTCTCGATCCCATGACCCGCGTTTTCACCCGGCCGGTGAAAGTGACCGACGCCGGGGCTTCCTTCGTGCGTGAGACGCGCCTGGACCTGCCTGCCGTTATCACACCGCTGGTGCCCGATGGGCACGTGGTGGCGCACATCACGCTGAGTCCGCGGATCGTGACGCGCATTTTCGAGGGCGTGCCCGTCGGTGTGCGCGGCACCCGGATGGGGTGGTCGGTTTCGCCGAAAACGGTGACGCTTCAGATCCGGGCGGCCGAGAACCTTCTGGAGACCCTGCGCGCAGATTTGCCTTCTCGGGTGTATCTCGATCTGGCCGGTTTGAGAGCCGGTGTCTACGTGCGGCGGGCGGTGATCGACCTGCCGCCGGAGGCCGAGCTGCTCAGCGCCACTCCCGGGCTGTTCACGGTTACCCTGGGCGTCCGGTGAGGCCGGTGCGCCGCCCGCCGGAGATCCCGACCCAGCGGGGACGGCTACAGGTTCATGCGGCCGCGGAGCGCCCGCGGAAACCACACCACAGGGAGGGAAACATGCTGCTGGTCATCGACGTGGGCAACACCAACATCGTCATGGGGGTTTACGACGGGCAAGTGCTGGTGCACGACTGGCGCATCCACACCCAGCGCAACACTACCGCCGACGAGTTCAGCGTGGTGGCCGGAAGTCTTCTCGCGGCCGGCGCCATCGATCCGCAGGACATCAGACGCACGGTCATCTCCTGCGTGGTGCCGCCCCTGGTCCCCAGCCTGGACGCTTTCTGCCGCAAGTATCTAGGCCACGATCCCTTCTGGGTAGACCCGCGCACCTTCACCGGCATCGTCATCGACACGCTCAACCCGGCCGAAGTAGGGGCCGACCGTATCGTCAATGCCGTGGGCGCCTACCGGCGCTACGGGCGCAGCCTGATCGTCATCGATTTCGGCACGGCCACCACCTTCGACGCCATCTCCTCCGAAGGCGCCTACCTGGGCGGGGCCATCAGCCCGGGGATCATGATTGCCGCCGAGGCGCTTTTCCAAAAGGCCTCCAAGCTGCCCCGGGTAGAGATTTTCCAGCCGCCGCCGGCCGTGGTGGGCCGCGACACCCATGCCAGTATTCAATCGGGGATCATTTTCGGCTACGCCGGCCTGGTGGACGGCATGGTGCGCCGCATGCAGGCGGAGATGGGAGGCAACCCGCGCGTCATTGCCACCGGGGGGCTGGCAGGGCTGATGCAGTGCGTCTCGGAAACCATCGAGGCCGTGGAACCTGATCTCACGCTGGAGGGGCTGCGGATTATTGCTGCGGAAATGCTCGACTGACGGGGCGCCGGCGGATCGTCATTGCATGTCCAGCCGGCGTCGCAGGCGGTCGATCTCGGCGGTCAGGAGCGCGCGCTCCTGACTGGAGAGGGAAGGGTCGTTTCGGCGCCGCTCCAAACTCAGCAGCAGCATCTCTTCACGGTAGTGCGCGCAGGTGTATCGCCCGCCCCCGCTGCCGTCTATTTTCTGCTCGTCGGTCACACCTTGCCCAGTTTCTTCATTGAAGCCATGAACACGTCGTAGAAGCGCTCATTGTCGGTCATGCTGCGCGACAGGATGTCCTGCAGGTTGTCGGCATGGCGCGAGTTGACGATTAGGTTAACGCTTTTGCTCAGGGCCGTCAACTGGTCCAGGGTGCGGAAACGCTTGGTGAGCATGACCACGAACATGTTGCGGCGCACGTTCATCTCGGCGTATCGCAGGTAGATCAGCACGCCGTTGGCGTCGGGGTCGGCGGCGTCGAAATTTTCGTTGATGATCACCAGGTCAAAGAGGTGGTAACGCATGCGCCGCAGGGCGTGGCGCGTGTCTTCGGCCTCCACCGTGAAGTAGCCCATGGCTTCCAGGGTGGCCTTGAGGCTGTCGCGGGCCGCGGTGTGGGGCTCGCAGAGCAGGGCGGTCTTGCCGCCTAGGCGTGCCAATTCGAAGGACTCGCGCATAAGGTCCTCGGAAGAGGCCGGTTCGGCGGCCAAGGCCTCCTGCATGAGTTCCTCGGCCGTGAGCACCCGATCCGCTGGTGGGTCCCCGGCGTTGGCGGCTACCGGCGAAGCCTGCGTTTCCCCGGCCTTTATCTGCAGCCGTGTTTTGCACTTGGGGCATCGCAGGGATGCGGATTTGCCCGGCGGCAGCTTGGGGTCCGGTATGCGCAGTTTGCTTTTGCAGCTGGTACAGACGATTTCCATGGCTTGTTTTTCCTCCGGCCCGTCAGATGTGGTTTCGGTCGTATTCGCGGTCGATGGCCAGGTTCTCGATATCGGAGGTCGACTCGCCCCGTGCACTCTTGACGGTGTCGATGCCGCGGCCCACGATGGCCTTGCGCGAAGCATAGGCCATGGCCGTCTTTTCGGTGATCAGGCCGCGCTCGAAGAGACCCACGATGTAGTCATCGAAGGTCGTCATGCCGAAGGGGTGCCCGGCCTGCATGATTTCGTAGAAGGTTTTGCCCTCGGACTCACCGTGCAGGATGGAGTCCCTGACGCGGATGTTGGAGCGCAGGATCTCGAAGGCCGCCACCCGTCCGCCGCCGACCTTGGGCAGCAGGCGCTGCCCCACGATCCAGCGCACCGAATCGGCCAGGCGGATGCGGACCTGGCGCTCCTCCTCGGTGGAGAACATGCCCAGGATGCGGTTGATGGTCTGACCGGCGTCGGAGGTGTGCAGGGTGCTGAAGACCAGGTGTCCGGTCTCGGCGGCCGTCAACCCGATCTCCACGGTTTCGCGATCCCGCATTTCACCCACCAGGATGACTTTGGGCGCCTGGCGCAGGGCGGCCCGCAGCCCGTTGGCGTAGGTGTCGAAGTCGATGCCCAGTTCCCGCTGGTTGAAAGTGGAGTTTTTATGAGGATGCTGGTATTCCACCGGATCTTCGAGGGTGACCACGTGCACCGACTTGGTCTCGTTGATCTGGTCCAGGATAGCCGCCAGCGAGGTCGTTTTACCCGAGCCGGTGGCGCCGGTGACCAGCACGATGCCGTTCTTTTCCTCGGCGATATCGTAGAAGCTCTTGGGCAGCCCGCGGTCTTTGATGGTGGGGATTTTGGACTCCAGTTTGCGCAGCACGATGGAGTAGCGCCCGCTCTGGGAGAAGATGTTGACCCGGAAGCGGGCCTTGCCCGGCAGCGTGTAGGACAGATCGCAGGAGCCCTGGCTGAGCAGCGATTCGGTCAGGCGGCGGTCGCCGTTGAGCAGGTTCAGGGCGATGCGCTCGGTCTGAAAGGGGGACAGCTCCGAAAAGGGGGGCTTCATGTCCACCGGCTGCAGGACCCCGGCGCTCTCCACCTGCAGGGATTTGCCCACCGTGAAGTTGAGGTCCGACACGTTTTCATAGGCGTCCAGCATGTTGGTCAGAATCTGGTCGACTTCCTGCTTTTTCATGGCGATATCTCTTCCATTGGGGATGTTTCGCGTCTACACTTCGGTGAAATCCGCCGGCGGTGCGGTGAGCAGGGGGCGGAAGCGCGCTTTCTCGTTGGCCCGCGTGTAGGCGTCGTCGGGACTGATTTTGCCCTGTTTGCACAACTCCATGATGGCGTCGTCCAGCAGCTGCATGCCGTATTTCTTGCCGGTCTGGATCATGGAGTTGATTTGGTGGGTCTTGCCCTCGCGCACCAGGTTGCGCACTGCCGGTGTCCCGATGAGGATCTCGAAGGCTGCCACCCGGCCGCGTTTGTCGATGCGCTTCATCAGGGTCTGGCCGATGACGGCCCGGATGCCGTCGGCCAGGGTAGAGCGGATCTGGGCCTGTTCGTGGGAGGGGAAGACCTCGATGATGCGGTCCAGGGTCTTGGCGGCGCTGGTGGTGTGCACCGTGCTGAAAACCAGGTGGCCGGTGGAGGCCGCCTCGATGGCCAGGGAGATGGTTTCCAGGTCCCGCATTTCGCCCACTAGGATGATGTCCGGGTCTTCGCGCAGGGCGCCGCGCAGGGCAGCCGAAAAAGACTTGGTGTGCACCATGACTTCGCGGTGATTGACGATGCAGCCCTTGCTCTGGTGCACAAACTCGATGGGGTCTTCGATGGTGATGATGTGATCCTTGCGACGACGGTTGGCCACGTCGATGATGGCTGCCAGGGTAGTGGACTTACCGCTGCCGGTAGGGCCTGTGACCAGCACCAGTCCACGGGGCAGCATGGCCAGCTTGGTCATCACCGGCGGCAGTCCCAGTTGCTCGGGGGTCAGGATTTTGCTGGGGATTTCACGGAAGACGGCCGCCACGCCGTTGCGCTGCATGAAGAAGTTGGCGCGATAGCGGGCCACGTTGGGAATTTCGTAACCGAAGTCCAGGTCGCCCTTTTCCTCGAAGATTTTGATTTTTTCCTCCGGGGCGATTTCGTAGAGCATTTCCCGCAGGTCGTCGCTGTCGAGGACTTTGTACTTCACGCGCTCCATCTCACCGTTGATGCGCAGTGCAGGCGGCTGACCGGCGACCAGGTGGAGGTCCGACGCCCCCTGGTCGTGCATCAATTTGAAAAAGGCATCGATTTTGGCCATTCGAAACTCCTGTTGGAATGTATCTGGGGTGTGTGTCGGGTGTCCGCTGCGCAATCCCCTTCACAACTTCATTTTCGGATGGAAGAGGCCAATCTTTAGGAAAAAGGGCGCAGGGATGGAGTCGGCGCCGGGGAGGCCGAAGTCATATGCGGGCAGGCACGAGCGTGTGCGCGGAGGGAAGGAATGCGCAGGAAAGAGGCGGCGCCGGCGTTGGGTGCGGGATCAGGGAACTTTCTTGAGGAATTTGAGCTTGGCGAAGTCCTCCTCGGCAGCCGCCATCTCCTCGGTGGAGACGTCCAGCAGTTTGCCGTGGGCTTCGAGGATGGCACGGATCTGCGATTCGATCTGGACGCGCTGGCGCTTGAGGCCGGCGATGTCTTCGTGCAGCTGGGCCAGTCGGTTGTGGGCCCGGTTGAGGATCCGCTCGGCCCGCACCTCGGCTTCGGAAACGATCAGTTCGGCCGAACGCTGGGCGTTGCTCTTCATCTTTTCGATGGTGCCGTGGGACTCTTTCAGGGCGCGGGTCAGCGCCGATTCCCGATCCCGCCGCTCTTCCAGTTCGGCTCTGAGCTTGCGGATTTCGTTTTCGAGGTTTGCATTGCGGTTCGTCAGGGAGGCGACCACTTCGGCGATTTCCTCGAGAAACTCGTCCACCTCGCGCACATCAAAGCCCCGGAAGCGCAGCCGGAACTGGCGCTCACGGATATCCAGCGGAGA
>Ga0256835_1000679_pt1 | contig 23445 bp, 19 predicted proteins | sample PIR30metaG_FD_185972 | JGI IMG/M metagenome (GOLD analysis project Ga0256835, IMG submission 185972) | Hydrothermal vent microbial communities from East Pacific Rise, Pacific Ocean - PIR-30 | ecosystem: Environmental > Aquatic > Marine > Hydrothermal vents | place: Pacific Ocean: East Pacific...
CCACCCGTCTCTTTCCCTTTATTGTTAAGGGTAATAAGTACTATACCGGGAAGATAAGGCTTGGGATAGAAACCGATACCTACGATAGGGATGGAAAGATAATCCGGCAGGTAGAAAAGGTAGATGTTACTGAAGAACAGATAAGGGAAGCGGTGAAGGAGTTTATAGGTCAGATAACGCAGGTTCCCCCTCCTTTTTCAGCAAAAAAGGTGAAGGGAAAAAGACTGTATGAGCTTGCACGAAAGGGCGAGAAGGTTGAAGCCAAACCTGTAAAGGTGGAGATATATTATTTTTCGGTTCTTTCCTATGAGCCCCCTGTTATAAATTTCGATATAAAATGCTCCGCAGGCACCTATGTGCGTTCCATTGCACATGACCTTGGACAGAAATTGGGCGTGGGCGGATATCTTGAATACCTCAAGAGGTTAAAAAGCGGAGAATTTTCCATAGAAGATGCTCACACCCTGGAGGAAATTGAGGAAGCTGCAAAAAAAGGGGAGATAGACGACCTTATTATTCCTTTAAGGGATATCCTTCAGGAATTTCCCATTGTTTATTTAAGGGAAGAGGGAGTTCATAGAGCAAAGCATGGGAATTTCATACCCCTAAAATTTGTTGGCGGAAAAGAAGGAGGTAAAAGGAACGATTTCTTCAGATTGATGGATTTTCGTTCTAATTTCATTGGCATAGGAAAACCCGGGAAACATGAAGGGGAACTGGGGATAAAACCTGTGTTGGTGGTAAATGGCGAGTAAAGAGGGGTTTAAAACCAGGTGGGGATTTATACTGGCCAGTCTGGGTATGGCCATTGGAACCGGAAATATCTGGCGATTCCCCAGGGTGGTATCTCAGAACGGAGGAGGAGTTTTTGTTATTCCATGGATGGTTGCCCTTTTTCTGTGGGCATTACCTCTTGTCTTTCTGGAATATACACTGGGTTCAACGCACCGAAAGGGAGTGGTTGCAATTTTCCAGGACCTTTATGGAAAGAAAAATGGATGGCTGGGAGGTTTTATAGCAGCAGTTACAGGCGGAATAATGTTCTATTATTCTGTGGTTACCGGCTGGGCTCTCTTTTATACCATTTCCTCCCTTGTGGTTCCATCAAGGATGTTTAAATCGGAAGCCTTCTGGAGGAGCTTTCAGACATCAGGGCTTCCCCTTCTGTTCCATATAGTTGCAGTTGTGGTGGTGGCGTATATTCTTTCAAAGGGTGTATCAGGAGGGATAGAAAAGGCCACCAGAATTATGATACCTGCACTGTTTCTTCTTCTGATATTATCAGCCATAAGGGCGGTTACCCTTCCCGGTGGGATAAAAGGGCTGGATTTTCTCTTTTATCCGGATTTCAGCAAACTCTTTCACCACAGAATATGGTTGGAAGCTTTGAGTCAGGCAGCGTGGTCGACTGGAGCGGGTTGGGGTTTGATACTCACCTATGCCATATATTCCAGAAAGCAGGAAGATGGATTTACTAACAGTGCCGTGGTGGTTTTTGGCGACTACTCTGCCTCCATCCTTGCAGCTATGGTGGTGGTTTCCACTATCTTTGCCTTTTACCCTGATCCCGTTCAGGCCAATAAAATTCTTTCCGCAGGAAACACCGGACTTACCTTTATATGGATTCCACGCCTTTTTTCCAACATTCCATTTAGCTGGCTCTTTGCCTTTATTTTCTTTGCAGCTCTGTTTCTTGCAGCCATTTCTTCCCTCATATCACTTATGGAGCTTGAGGTCAGGGTCATGATGGATTTCGGCCTTTCAAGAAAAAAAGCAGTTTTACTGGTGGCATCCATTGGATTTGTGCTTGGTATTCCTTCGGCTTTGAGCCTGAACTTTCTCAATAATCAGGATTGGGTATGGGGCTTAGCTCTTCTTGTGAATGGAGTACTCTTTTCCGTGGCTTTATGGAGAATAGGAGGGAGATTCGGTACGTATGTCTCCTCTGTGACTCGCTATAATGTTGAAAAATACATAACTGTGGCTGTTAAATATATCGTTCCTCTGGAGTTTGTTCTTTTAATAGTGTGGTGGTTTTCCTCGGCAATGAGGGGGAAGTGGTATAACCCGTTTGTTGTGGATTCCCTGGCAACTGTGGTTCTTCAATGGATAGTTGTAGGACTCGGGCTTTTCATCGCTTTTTCAATGTTTTACAGGAGAAAAAATGAGGGCTGAAGCGGTTGTTTTTATGCTTTTGATTTTCCTTGTATGCTTCGGCGGATTTGCTTTCTCGGTGTATATGCATTCAAGGGATCGCTGAACCCTTGAATTTCACTTAAAAACCGTTTAAAATTTTAGCATGAGGCTATCAAAAAAACAGATTGCACATCTGTCTATGACAATTGTTCGTCAGCTTCTTGAGGACGAGAAAATTATCGTTGACGACAAGAATAAGCTGATTGAAGACATAGAAGCAATTATTACAGAAGAGTTCATGATGGAAGATAAACTCGATGAAGAGGCCAAGAAGATTTTGAGTGAGCATATAGATGAGATAAGAAGGGCTAATATCGAGTACAACGAGGTCCTTAAAAGGGTGAAGAGGAAACTCGCCAAGGATAAAGGGGTGGTGCTATGAGCCTCAGGCTTTCCAGAGCGAAGATCAACAGGCTGGCTGATATAGTTATAGAACTTCTGGAAAAGGCCGATTATGTGGATTTCCCTCCGTACGTTGATGCTCCTTCTCTGCGGGTTTCCATAAAAAAGGCCATAGAAAAGGAGCTTCAGCTCTATCAGGAAATAGAAGAAAGGGTTATCCAGAAAATTTCCTCTCAAAAGAAACATATAGAGGAAGGTAGCCGGGAATGGGACATACTTTTCCGCAAATATTATAATGAGGAAATTTCGAAACTGGATAAGATCCTGGAATAGAAAAATTACATTATATGACACCTGACAAGGTGATTTTTTCCTATCTTTTTGAGGGGTGGTAACTTTCTTTCACAAATTTCCTTTGCATAAGGACAGGTTCCATAAAAGGGGCAGGCTCCCTTAACTTCAGAAAGAGTTGTGGCGGTTCCCTTCATTAAAAAATCGGTATAGGGATGAGGAGAGCTCAGAATCTCTTCGGTATTTCCCATTTCCAGAATGATGCCTTCGGATAGTACAGCCACCTTCTGGCTGATGTAAAAGACCTGATTGAGATCGTGGGAAATAAAGAGAAGACCTATATTTTTCTCCCGATTTAATTTCAACAGCAGGTCAATTATCTGAATCTGAACAGTTGGATCCAGGGCAGAGGTTGGTTCATCTGCTATGAGATATGAGGGATTAAGTGAAATTGCTCTGGCTATAGCCACCCGCTGGAGCTGACCTCCGCTCAATTGTGTGGGATATGCTTCCATGACTTCCCGGGGAAGAGATAATGCAGAAAGCAGGGATGAAATTTCCCTGTCAGAAGGAAAATTTCCATGTACAAGAAAGGGTTCTTTTAAAAGAAAAGATATCCTTTTCCTGGGATTTAGTGCCCGGGCAGGATTCTGGAAAATTCCCTGAACTATTCTGGAAAATTCCCTTCTTTTTAAATCGTACACGTTTTTTCTATTAATATAAAAGTTTCCACTATCTGGATTTAATAATCTCAGCAAAATTGATGCGATGGTCGTTTTCCCCGATCCTGAGGTTCCCACCAATCCCATTATTTCTCCCCGTTGTAGTTTTAAATTGAAATCCATTATTGAAAATTTTTTGAATTTTTTGTAGATGCTCTGTAATTCAAGACACATTCCAGCACCTCAAAATTGAGTCCTTTATTCTTTTTAAAGGAGGGATTCTTTCGCATTTTTCGTTTTCAAGTTCGCACCTTCCCCTGAAGGGACATCCTTCGGGAAGGTTTGCTGGATGAGGGGAGAAGCCGTGGGGGACCTTAATTTTCCGGTTCCTTTTTAAAACTGAAGAAAGAAGAAGTTTTGAATATGGATGATAAAAATCCCTGTCAGTTTCTTCCATTGTATAGCCAGCGTAGAGAATGAGAAAATCCTCGCCTATTTCCAGTGCTTCATTTACAAAATGGGTAATATAAATTGCGTATTTTCCCTTTGATACCTCCTTGAATAAATGGGTTATTCCCCTTCTTAGCGGAGGATCCAGGGCGGAAGTTGGCTCATCTGCAATGATTATCTCAGGTTCCAGTGATAAGACAGATGCAATAGATGCCCTCTGTAAAAGGCCTCCGCTCAGTTGATGGGGAAAATTTTTAAAATATTTTTCAGGAAAATTCACTTTTCTCATCCATTTCAGGGCCCTTTCCTCTGCCTCTGCCTCTGAAATTTTTAGATGGTAAATTAATACTTCCTTTAAGGAATTTATAATTTTTTCCCTGGGATCAAAAAATGAATATGGATCCTGAAAAACAATCCCTGCTCTTATTCCCTTCCAGTTATTTTCTTCAGGAGGGAAAATATTTTCTCCTTCAAAGATTACCCTGCCCCGGGCTTTTAGTCCTTCCTTAAGAATTCCGGCTATGAAAAAACCCAGGGTTGATTTTCCTGCTCCTGATTCTCCGAGAATTACCTTTGTTTTTCCCCGTTTAATCTTTAGATTTACATCCCTTAAAATTGGGAAACTACCGGTCTCAATCCATAAATCTTCTATCTGAAGCATATAAAAAATTTTATTTGATTTTAAGCGGGCTTCAAAATATAATTAATTAAAGGAGGTTTTCAATGACCAGAAAACTCATAAGCCCCACTTTGAGCGAGAAGAAAAAGGCGAGGGAAGGAAAGTCCAAGCCGCCCTATGAAACCCATGCTGAGAATTACTATTATTTGAAACAGATGAAAATGAAGACCCCCATGATCATAGTAATGAGCGATGGAGAGATTATAAAGGGTAAGATCGAGTGGTATGATAGGGATGTAATAAAAGTTAACAGAGAAGGGGAACCAAACCTCGTTATTTTTAAGCATGCAATAAAGTACATGCTTAAAGACGAAGACTCCCTCGTTAAAAAGTGATAGGCATTACCATTGGAGACCCCGGGGGAATTGGTCCCGAGGTCCTGGTTAAAGCACTTGAAAATATTGAAAATAGGACAGTTATTATAGGTTCAAAGGAAATTCTGGAATTTTATGGAAAAATTTTGAATCTGAACGGATGGAAGAGAAATGAAATCATAGATCCCTATCCCGGGCTTTCAGTTACCCCTGGAAGGCCTCATGGAAGGCTTTCCTTTGAATACCTGAGGAAGGCTTTAAATCTCATCGATGAAGGGAAGATAAATGCTCTTGTAACAGGGCCTGTTAGTAAAAGGGCATGGGTTAAAGATGGGATAAAGTTTCTCGGACATACCGATTTTTTTGAAAGCAAATACAGTGAACTGATAATGGCTTTCTGGTCAGAGGGAATGAAGGTGGCGCTTTTTACGCATCACCTTTCCCTATCAGAGGCCCTTTCCAGGGTGAAGGAAGATGAATTTGAAGCTTTTGTGAGAAATTTAAAGGCATCCCTTGATAAGTATTTCCCCGGGGAGGAGATTATATGCTCTTCCGTAAACCCCCATGCAGGAGAAAGCGGAGAGATGGGGGACGAGGAAATCAAAGTTTTAAAACCCGTCCTGGAAAAATATTCCATAAGGGGACCCTATCCCTCTGATACTGTTTTTTTAACCGCAGAAAGGGATAAAAAATGGGTAATAGCCTTTTTCCACGATATAGGGCTTGCACCGTTTAAACTTCTTCACTTCCATGATGGGGCGGAAATTACCCTTGGTTTGCCCTGGATAAGGACTTCTCCCTGCCATGGTACAGCCTATGAAATTGCTGGCAAAGGAATAGCCAGCGAGGGCAGTATGAAAACCGCCATCTCGCTGGCCATGAAGCTTATAAATTAAATTAAAACACTATTTTGTCCACACCCATTTTCCTTTCTTTCCATTTTTAAAGGCACTGGTTCCATCCGAGCACTTAATGTAATAGATGCGAGGCAATCCTGACTCCCAGGGCCTTACATTAATACGGTATTTGATCTTATTATTGGTTTCGTTAGATTCTCTGATAATATTATCAGGATCTACTTCTGCAGTTACCGTCTTCATTTCGTGCCATCCGGTCCAGAAATGGATATCCCTGTCTTTTTTTGCTTCTCTGGAACCATTCTTAAAATAGAAATTGTAGGTTTTGGTGCCCAAATCCTTAATGTAATATTTTACCTGGAAAGGACCCAGTGGCCTTGGCGTCGGGTATGTTGAGACATCTTTTACGATAACCCAGGTTTTTATGGTTTCCACTGTCAGAAATATATGATCTGGAATTTGTATGCATACAACTAAATCAGGTAATCCCGGTATCATAATTTCCCTGGATTTTGCAGAAACCAGACGGGGGGAGTCCATCACTGACAGCCGTATATTATACTTATCCCCGGGTTTTGGCTGGGGTTTGCCGTCACCGCAAAATTCTCCTGATCTGATGCCCAACTGTCTGGCAGATACAGGAACATTGGCCCTTATGGTACAGTAGATTGAATTCCCCTTTGTAAGTTCTGCCCTGATTTTAGTATCAGGGGCAAGGTTTTTATAATCCCATTTTACAACGTACAGGCCTTTATTTCTGTCCTTCGGTGCAAATTCTTTAAAAATAAGGGCTGGCATTTTTGCCAGATTCGAAAAATCCGAGCTGACATCATGGGTACGTGTAAAATCCACAGAGCTTTTCTTAATTGTGAAGTGGGGACTTTCACCGTAAACTGCCGGTGTGTGTCTCTGCCATCTTACCCTTACCCAGAGATTTCCCTGTGTCAGGTCTTCGCGGGTGCCGGTATGTGGGTTTATACATGTTGCCGGGATGGTCCACTGATAACCTGTAGAACCTCTGGTGATTCTCACGTTTTCTGCTATTTTGCATATGTTCTGAGAGTTTCCTTCTCTCCACAGGGTTATTTTCACAGGGGCATCTGACGGTATTGAGAGACCTGTATAGTCCCAGTAGATTGTTACGAATTCCAGAGTTTTATATGAAGATTTTTGAGGAGAAAGTCTCACGTTTGTTATCTGTTGAGCAAAAAGGCCCGTTGCCAGAAGAATTAACAATGTAAAATGAAGTGTTCTTTTCATTTTACACCTCCTGAAATGGTCTTATTGTTTCCTACAGGGTAGCTTCTGCAAAATTCATGCCAGTTTTGTATGGTAAAAAATAAAGAAAAAATGCGGTGTTGAACCGGGGATGCTTAACCTGAGGTCGACATTTTTGTCGAATTTCGACAATTTCGTCGAGAATTTTGTGGAAAATATAGTATTTGTTTTTAATGGAATGTTTTAAGTTTTAATATCTATACTTTTTGAGTTCAGCCTGCATTTCCCTTTCTATATCCCTTTCCTTTATTTTCTGTTTTTTCTCGTAGAGTTTTCTTCCCTTAGCAACTGCAATTTCTACTTTTACCTTTCCTTTATTGTTGAAATAAACCTTTAGCGGTATAACAGTAAGTCTTTTTTCTCTGATTTTTGTAATAATTCTTAGAATTTCTTTCTTATGAAGAAGTAATTTTCTATCCCTTAGAGGATCGTGGTTGAATATATTCCCCTGTTCATAGGGACTGATGTGTGCTCCTACCAGGAAGAGTTCCCCACCCTTTTCCCTCACAAAACTGTCATTTATGTTTATTTTTCCCCTTCTTATGGATTTCACCTCTGTTCCCTTAAGTTCAATTCCGGCTTCATAGGTTTCAAGGATATCGTAATCTCTTTTAGCCTTTCTGTTGGTCGCCACTATCTTCATCTTTCCTCCTGGCTTCTACTTCAACTATTGTGTTTCTTATCATTTTCTTTATTCTAAATGACCAGCCTGCAAATTCAAAGGTTTCTCCTTCTTCTGGAACCCTTTCCATTATTTTGAAGACAAAGCCGGCAAAGGTTGAATATCCTTCTCTTGGTAGCTCAATTCCCAGGACCTCTTCCACGTCCCTTATTTCCGCTTCTCCATTTATCAGATACATGTTTTCAGATACTCGTTCTATTTTTGTTTCACTTCTCAGAATTTCGTGTTCATCCCATATTTCTCCCATAACCTCTTCTATTATGTCTTCAAGGGTAATTATTCCGCGTAAGGAGCCGTATTCGTCAACCACAAGGGCGAGGTGAATTCTTTCCTTTCTCATAAACTGAAATATTTCGGAAAGCTTTGAATAAACTGGAATGAAATGGGCTTCTCTTGCAAGGTCTTTGGCTTTTATGTTTTGTTTATTCTCTGTCGTGATTACATCTTTAATGTTTAATATACCTGTTACCTGGTCTATTCTTTTTCTGTAGACAGGGTACCTTGAAAATTTGTGTTTTCTGAAGGTTTCCATGATTTCTTCGTACGTTGCTTCTTCCTTTATAGCCACAATTTTTACCCTGGGGATCATTATGTCTCCGGCTCTCTTTTCCTCCAGCATGAAAAGTCTTCTTAGCATAATGAAATCGCTTTCCGTACCTCCCCTTGATAAAACCATGGTTTTTATTTCCTCCCTTGTAAGTGAAGGGAACATCACGCCTCTTTTAAGCCCCATAAGTGCCATAAGTCCACGTATTATACCGGTAAATCCGTAAGAAAGGGGCTTAAGGATGATGTAAAAGAACTTTATAAAGGGATAGGTTTTTGAGCTTAACTGGTCAGGGTAATTGGCAGCTACAGTTTTAGGAAGCATTTCCGAAAAAACCAGAATCAGAACTGTGGACGTAAGGGTCGCCCACAAAACCGCATTTTCTCCCTGCCCCTTCATTACATAATCGGAAAAAATATAGGTCACTATTGATGCAAGGGCTGCATTGGCTATTGTATTACCGATAAGAATGGTGGAGAGGAAGTTTTCTATTTCTTCCAGAAGATTCTTTATCCCTGCTGCCCTTTTATCACCTTCCCTCGCCTTTGCAGTCAATTTGTATCTGTTTATAGACAAAAAGGCTGTTTCCGATGAGGAAAACAAACTGCTGAGTACGAGAAAAAGCAGCATAAGTAAAATTAGTTCCAGACTCACAAATTCATTATACTTAAGATAGGTTTTGTAGTGAAACCCTATCGTGGGAAAATAAAATATATGTTGAGCACATTTTCAGCTTGTCAAATTTCCTGGCCATTACTATAATTACAGAGGAGGGATTTTATTATGGGAAAAAAAGTATTGATCGCAGATTATGATGAGTCCCATCTTAAAAAACTGAGGGAGCTTCTTGGGGGGTTCGATATAGAGATAGAGGAAGTTTCAACTGGTACAGAAGCTTTAAAGAAATTGAGAGAAAACGATTATGTTATGGCAATTTTGTCCACCATGCTTCCGGGAATAAATGGCTTTGAACTAACAAAGAAACTTAGAATAGAACTTGGTCTTTCCCGACTACCTGTGCTCCTGGTTTCTTCGATTTATAGAGGGGCAAGGTATAAGTATGAAGCACTTCACATATATGGAGCAGATGAGTTTTTTGAATTCCCCCTCAATGAGGAAGAAATCCTCGGCGTCTTCAAAAAGCACCTTCCTATAAAAGAAGTTCCAGCTTCCACAGTAAGGATGTCCATTCTGGATCTTAAGGAAGATACCTCTGTAAAAATGGTTGGATCTTCTTCCTCGCAACAAACAGGGAAGAAAGAGGGATTAATAACTACAGAGGAACTCTTCGGGGATCTTCTAAAGGAAGTGGAAGCTGAGGAAGAGAAGGTGGAGGAAAAGCCTGAATTTACTGAAGATATCCCATCCTCAGAGCCTGAAGAGGAGATGGTTTCTGAGGAGGAAATAATAGATGAGATGGAAGAGGAACCGGAAGAGATTATTGAGGAAGCGAAAGAAGAAGCGGAGGAAGTTGAGGAATTAATAGAAGAACCAGAGGAGATAGAAGAAGCTATAGAAGAGGCAGAACCAATAGAGGAATTAAAGGAAGAGATTATTGTATCTAAAGAGGAAAAGGCAGAAGCCAGGAAGAAAAAGGAAGAAAAGGCTGTAACCCCTGAACCTGAATTCAGGCCCGAGGAAATTCTTGAAGAAATCTTTGCCACTAAAAAGGAAAAACCGAAAAAGAAGAAAGTCGAGGAGGAAGATTTAATAGATAAGATTCTGGAAGAAACCCTTTCCGGGATGGGGGAGAAGAAGAAAAAGATCAGGGATAGGGAAGCCGGGGGAAAGAAAAAAGAAGAAAGGCCTGAAGTGAAGCCAGCCGAGGTAAAGAAGGAGGTTCCTGTCGGAATAGAGGTGGAAAAACCTCCAGAGAAGGAAAAGAAGAAGGCAGAGAAAGTTGAAGAAGAAAGGAAACCAAAAGTTGAAACCCCGCGGAAGGAGGAAGAGAAAATTGAGGAAAAAATCGTTATGGAGGAAGAGCCATTTGGCACCCTCGAGGAGGAAAAGGCCCTTGGAGAATACATTCTTATCGAGAAAATAAGCACGGGAGGCATGGCCGAAGTATACAAGGCAAAGAAAAAGGGGGTTGAAGGGTTTGAAAAGGTGGTGGCTCTAAAGAGGATTCTTCCCCATTTAGCAGAAGATGAAGAATTCATAAAGATGTTCATAGACGAGGCCAAAGTTGCCTCAAGATTAAATCATCCCAATATAGCCCAGATATATGATCTGGGAAAGATAGATGGGTCCTATTTTATAGCTATGGAATATGTCCTTGGAAAGGACCTTAAAACAATTCTGAGGAAAATAGCCAAGGAGAAAAAGGCTCTTCCTCCTCTGGATATTTCTTCCTATATAGTAATGAAGATAGCAGAAGCTTTAGATTATGCGCACAGGAAGGTGGGGGAGGATGGAAAACCTTTAAATATAGTCCACAGAGATGTTAGCCCCCAGAATATCCTCATTTCTTATGAGGGAGAGGTAAAACTTGTTGATTTTGGAGTAGCTAAAGCTTCTATAAGGGCTCACCATACTGTAACCGGCTCATTGAAAGGCAAACTTCTCTATATGTCGCCGGAACAGGCCAGGAGCGGTAAGGTGGATAACAGGTCTGACATATTCTCTCTGGGCAGCGTATATTATGAACTGGTTACAGGAATTAAAGCATTTATGGGAGGTTCCGAGGCAGAGGTCCTGGATAAGGTAAGAAAGGGTAAATTCGTGCCTCCCAGACAGTTTAATCCGGATTTGCCGGATGAGGTGGAAAGGATAATCCTTAAAGCTATGGAAATAGATCCTTCCAGCCGATATCAGAATGCATCGGAGATGAGGAACGACATAGAGAAATTCCTCCTCTCCTATAGAGGTTCGATTCCCAGTGCAAGGGATGTTGCCGTATTTATGTATTCCCTCTTTAAGGACGAGATAAAATCTGCAGGAATAGAGGTTGAGATAATAAAGGAAAAACCCAGGGAACAGGTTGTCGTCGAGAAGGTCAAAGCTCCTGTTGAAGTCAGGGATGAAGCTCCGGAAAGGAAAAAAGAAGAGAAGAAAAGGGAAATAAAGAAGAAGGAAGTGGAGAAGGGAGCAGAAGATACGGATAAGGCCCGTGTAAGAAGTTTTGGATTTGAGAAATCAGAGGTGGAGGTTGAGGAAATCAAGAAGAAGAAAAAATTCCCTGTTGGAACATTCCTTATTGTGTTGATTTTAATAGGAATAGTAGCAGGTGGTTTGTTCTATTATAATTACAGGAGAAATTTATCCCTTGTCGCGCCGGTCCCAGAAGAGGTAGTTCAGGAATACAGGAAGAAATTGGCAGCCTCGGAGGAAATTCCACAGGAAGGCATAACGCAGGAGAAGGGTTCTCAAGGGGAAGTTACCCAACCTCAGCAGTCTCCTGAAACTCAACCCGGAGGAAATCAGGAAAGCCCTCAACCCATGAAAATCCAGCAGAGTGCCCAGCCTCAGGTAAATACGCCACCTGTTAAAAAGACCACACCACCTAAAAAGCAGCCAATAAAAGTACAAAGTTCAGTTAAACCTGTTCAATCCAGGCTGAGAACTGGGGTTAAAGCTCAACCTGCGAAGCCCGTTTCTCAACCTCAGCAAAAACCTGCCGTCCAGAAAGAGACTCCTCCACCCGCTCAAACACAACCCGAGGTAAAGAAGACTCCCCCTGTTCAAAAACCGGTTGAAAAGAAACAGACGGTGAATCAGCAGATAACAAAACCAGTAGCCCGTAAGCCGGCTCCTGTCCCTCAAAAACCGGTTATCAGAGAAGGTTCCCTTGTGCCATTCAATATGCTGGATATTAAACCGAAACCCAAAAAGAAGGTTCCCCCCAAGAAACCCTCTTTTCCAAGAAAATCCGGACTCATAACCCTTATGGTACTTGTGTCTCCGCAGGGTAAGGTGGAACAGGTGAGGGTTATAAGGGGACTCCATCCCAAGTACGATGAAGCTGCCAGACAGGCGGTTATGAAATGGGTTTTCACCACTCCTATGAAAGAGGGTAAGAAGGTTCGAACCTGGACTGTGATAACAATAAAATTTTAATAGAGAGGTGAAAAAATGGCGTTACCAAAAGAACAGGAGAGCTTTTATAAGCAAACCTTAGAAAACGCTAAAAAGGAAATTCAGAGAATCGAAAAGGAGATGGAGAAGGAAGTGGCAGAATTTAAGGCAAGGATGGCGGAACTCCAGAAACAGAAGGAAGCTGTAAGACAGATTTATGACGGAGCAGCAGAAATACTCGGGGTTCCCAACGAATTTGAAGAAGAAGAAAAGGAGTAATCCTCAGGATACCCGGGATAATAAGGTATGTGGACAAAATGTAACGTTTGTAAAAAGATAGTTTATAAGCAGGACATAATTGATAACCTTTATGTATGTCCTCACTGTGGGTTTCATTTTAGATTGACCTCCAGGAAAAGACTGGAGCTTCTCCTGGATGATGGAAAATATCAGGAGATATTTCCGGACCTCGAATCCCTTGACCCTCTGAATTTTGTGGACAGAAAACCTTATCCGCAGAGGATAAAGGAAAGTATGGAGAAGACCGGTGAGAAGGAAGCTGTGGTTGTGGTTAAGGGGAAAATGGACGGAATTCCTGTAATAGTGGCAGTTATGGAATATTACTTTATCGGTGGCTCTATGGGCTCTGTTGTAGGAGAAAAAATTTCCCGTGCGGTAGAGGTAGCCCTTGAGGAAAAGAAACCCCTTATAATTGTTTCTGCGTCAGGTGGTGCGAGGATGATGGAGGGGATTTACTCGCTTATGCAGATGGCTAAAATTTCAGCAGCCCTGAAGAAGCTGGACAGGGCAGGGATACCTTATATTTCCGTGCTTACCGACCCTACAACCGGCGGAGTAACTGCCAGTTTTGCCATGCTGGGCGATGTGAATATAGCAGAACCCCAGGCTCTTATAGGGTTTGCCGGGCCCAGGGTTATAGAGCAGACTATAAGGCAGAAACTTCCAGAGGGTTTTCAGCGTTCCGAGTTTCTACTGGAACATGGGATGCTCGATGCCGTGGTCAACAGGAATGAACTCAGGGAAACCATAGTGAGGTTACTGAGACTCTTCCTGAATCTTCCTCCAAGTTGAAATATAAAGAGGCTCTGGGGTATTTAGAGTATCTCCAGGAGTTTAGAATAAAGCTTGGACTGGAGAGGATGCGAGCCCTCTCTGAGATTCTCGGTCACCCCTGGAGAAGCTATTATTACATAATAATTGCTGGAACCAATGGGAAGGGGTCTGTCGGAGCTTTTTTAACGTCCATACTTTCAAAAAGGTACAGGGTTGGTTTTAATTCATCACCCCATCTTGTTTCTCCGAGGGAAAGAATAAGGCTGAATGGACACGCAATTTCTGAGGAGGATTTTGGATTTTTTATAGGAAAGGTGGCCAGGGCATCAGAGAAAATCAATTATAGATTTCCCCATCCTGTCACATTTTTTGAAACCCTGACGGCAGCAGCGATGCTTGCGTTTCAGGAGTGGGATGTTGATGTTGGAATATTTGAGGTGGGAATGGGAGGCAGGCTGGATGCCACAAATATAGCGGATGAAAACATGAGCATTTTAACCGAAATAGACCTGGACCATACCAGACATCTTGGAAAGACTGTGGAGGAAATTGCAAAGGAAAAAGCTTTTGTCATAAAAAATGGTATTTCTGTTATTGGTACCGAGAAGGATAGCGTTAAGAAGATCTTTCAGGAGAGGGCAGAGAGTAGAGGAGTAAAATCAAGAATCGTTTTCTCTGAAAATAATTTCAGAATTCTTGAGCCGATGCATAAGTTCTGGTTTAAAGGTGAGGATGAGTACGTTTTTTCCCCTTCGCTACCAGGGAATCACCAGGGCAGGAATGCTTCTATTGCCATTTCCGCTGCAGAGGAACTTAAGGAACAGGGTTTTTCTATTTCAAAGGAAGACATCCTTTCCGGAGTTTCCTCTGCATTCTGGCCAGGCAGGCTCGAGACAGCCGGGAAGATAACCCTCGATGGAGTTCACAATTGTCATGCTTCTATTTCCGTTGGTAGATATCTGGAAGAGACAGGTCCCTGGGATACAATGATTTTTACCATCATGAGAGACAAGGATTATAGATGTATGGGCAGAAACCTCTTTCCCCACTTCAGAAGAATAATACTTACAGAGGTGGAATCTCGAAGGAAGATGCCAGCAGAGCAGTTACTTCCACTGGCTTCAAGATATGCGGAGGTTCATATTGAGAAAAATCCTTATGATGCCTTGTCCCTGGCAGGGGAGATGTCCAGAGGGAAGATTTTTGTGGGGGGATCCCTTTACCTTATTGGTAAAATCAGGGAGAGGTTACTTGAAGAAGGCGTGGTGGATAGACTATGAAGAATATTTATTCTCTGGAACACAGGGAAGTCAGAGATCTTGTGCAATCGCTGGGTTATCCTGCCTTTCAGGGCGATAATCTGTACAGGTGGTTATATCTAAAGAGAGTTCAGAAATTTCATGAGATGACCGATCTGCCTTCTGCTCTCAGAACATATCTGTCCGACCATTATTTTATAGGACTTCCCGAAGTCATTGATAAAGTTCGTGGTTCCGATGGTACAACGAAGTTTCTTATGGAACTCGAGGATGGGGAAAGGGTTGAAGCAGTTCTTATTCCGGAAAAGGGTCATACTACCTTTTGTATCTCTTCTCAGGTGGGATGCAGGATGGGATGTAAATTCTGTGCCACCGCCCTTTCAGGACTTGTTAGAAATCTAAAGTTCCATGAAATTACAGGGCAGGTGCTCCGTCTTCTGGAGGATGTGGATAACAGGGTCAACATAGTATTTATGGGTATGGGAGAGCCGCTTGATAACCTGGAGGAAGTGGCAAGGGCTATAGAAGTAATGAGCAAATGGATGGGGATTTCCCCCCGCAGGATGACACTTTCCACTGTAGGTCTTGTGGATAAGCTGGAAGAGATGCTTTTAAAGTTCCCCAGTTTGAGGGTGGCCCTTTCCCTGAATTTTCCCGATGATGAAAGAAGAACACAGTTTATGCCCATAAACAAAAAATACTCAGTGGGGGACCTGATAAGTTCCTTAAGGAAATTACCCATAAAGAAGAGGGAAAGGGTGACGATAGAATATGTCCTGATGGAGGGTATTAACGATTCCCGGGCAGATGCTATAAAGCTCGGGAAATTGTTGAGGGGATTGAAGGTTAAGATAAACCTTATTCCCTACAATGAGAACGAATTTCTCCCATGGAAGAGACCGAAAAATGATAGGGTTGAGGATTTTGCCAGCAAGCTCAGAGAAATGGGATATTCTGTTTTTGTGAGGTATAGTAAGGGAAATGAAATCAAAGCAGCGTGTGGACAGCTTAGAGCTCAGAGGGGTCAGGGTACATAACCTTAAGGGGATAAATTTATCCCTTCCCCATGGAAAAATAATAGTAATTACAGGGGTTAGCGGATCAGGAAAGAGTTCCCTCGCCTTTGATACCATTTATGCAGAGGGGTATCGCAGATATGCTGAAACACTGTCCTCCTATGTGAGGCAATTTCTTGAAAGATTGGAGAGGCCGGAAGCTGAACTTATAGATGGCATAGCTCCCGCAGTGGCAATTACTCAGATGCAGGGTCCTAAAAATCCCCGTTCAACTGTAGCAACTGTAACCGGAATATATGACCTTCTTCGTCTCCTTTTTGCCAAAGCAGGGATTCAGCGATGTTACAGGTGCAACAGGGAAATAAGGGAAGCTTCCCCCACCCTTATCTGGTCAGTATTAAAGGGATATGCAGGAAAAAGGGGTATAGTTGCCTTCGAACCCGTCCTCGGTGAAAAGGAATTGCGCAGGATGGGATTTACTCGAATTTTTAGAGCTGGTGAAACCCTATACTGGGAGGAGGCCGGGGAACTTAAGGATGGTGATCTGATACTTGCAGATAGGTTTGTAATAGACGAGGGTGATAGAGAGAGAATTGATGAGGCATTCCAGGTGGCATTCAAATACGGAAACGGAAGGGCGTATCTTTTTGTGGGGGAGAAAGAAATAAGATTCACAACCAGAAGGGAATGTCCTTATTGCAGTATTGATTATCCCGAACTTGAACCCAATCTTTTTTCCTTTAATTCTCCCAGGGGTGCTTGCCCGGTGTGTTCAGGTATGGGAGAGGAAGCAGTGCTCGATTGGGACAAAATCATTCCAGATCCCACCCTCAGCCTTGAACAGGGCGCTGTGGTCCCCTTTAACACTGAAACCAATTATGACTACTGGATGGAAATGCTGGAGGAGGCAGGAATAAGGACTGATATTCCCTTTGAAAGGCTCACGTTAGAGGAACGGAAATGGGTGGAAGATGAAATAAAGGAATTTTTTGCATGGCTCGAAAGAAAGAAATATAAAGTCCAGGCAAGGGTAACTATAGCGAGATACAGAAAATATATACCATGTAGAGCCTGCGGGGGAAGAAGGTTAAATACCATTGCGTTGAATGTTTATTATAGGGGAAAGAATATCGGTGAGATAACGGAGATGACCGCAGGCGAAGCCTTTAAGTTTTTCTCATCCATAGGGCCCGAAGGAGAGGCTGAAGAAAGGCTGATTTCAGAAATAAAGGAAAAACTGGAGTTTCTCGTAAAGGTTGGACTGGGGTATATAACCCTTGATCGTATGAGCTTTACCCTGAGTGGAGGAGAATGGGAAAGGGTTTCTCTGGCATCTGCCCTCGCTTCAACCATAACCGGTGTCATATATGTTCTGGATGAGCCTTCCATTGGTTTGCACCCGAGGGATGTGGAGAAGCTTATAGACACAATAAAAAGATTAAATGAAATGGGAAACACCATTGTGGTTGTGGAACACGATCCCCAGATAATCACTTCATCTGACTGGGCTGTGGAGCTGGGTCCCGGCGCTGGAGAAAGAGGAGGCGAGGTGCTTTATAGTGGGGATGTGGAGGGCTTAAAAAAGAGCAAAACACCAACCGGATCCTTTCTCAGAGGAGAAATTAAACTCCCTCTCATGAAAGACAGAAATTCCAGTGGCTGGATAATAGTGAAGGGAGCGAGAAAATTCAATCTTAAGAACATAGATGTCAGATTCAAATGGGGCCTTCTGAATTGTATTACCGGAGTTTCCGGTTCGGGAAAATCCACTCTCCTTTTCGAAGTTTTATATAAAGGAATAATTGGGGAGGCAAAAAGGGGTGAAGTGTTTGATGAAATTGTTCTTCCTTCTCAGTTTCGCGAGGCGGTCATAGTTTCCCAGCATTCCATCCCCCGTTCTTCGAGGGCAACGCCGGCAACATTTTTGAAGGCCTTTGACTCCATAAGAAAGGTATTTGCTTCTCTCCCGGAGGCAAAGAGGCTTGGATTCACTCCAGGACATTTTTCCTTTAATTCTCCCCTGGGAAGATGCCCTGCCTGTAAGGGGGCTGGCTGGGTAAAGGTGGAAATGTATTTTATGGAAGATATGGAAGTGAAGTGCGATCTTTGCGGAGGAAGGAGATATAGGGAAGAAATTCTCAGGGTCAGGTACGGGGGTAAGAGTATATCAGATGTACTCAATATGACGGTTAGTGAAGCCCTTGAGCTTTTTAAAGAGCATGGCCCGGTTTTAAGGGAGCTGTATCCACTGGTGGAACTGGGTCTCGATTATCTGAAGCTTGGACAACCCCTTTCCACACTTTCGGTGGGAGAGGCTCAGAGGCTGAAACTTGCCCAGGCCTTTAAGGAAGGAAAAGGAGGAACTCTTTTTTTAATGGATGAACCCACCACAGGCCTTCATCCTGTGGATATAAGAAAATTGCTTTTGGCAATGGAGCGACTCCTGGATGAGGGAAACACCTTCATAGTTATAGAACATAATATGGATTTCGTAAGCAGGTGTCACCGGGTTGTTGATCTGGGACCAGAAGGAGGAAACCTTGGCGGGAGGGTGGTGGCAGAGGGTTCTCCCCTGGATATTGCAGAGTCAGGTACTTATACAGGCAGTTTCCTGGCTTCTCTTCTTCATTCTGAAGGGTTTAAAACTTCATAGAACCTTTCTTCCAGCTCAGGGGATAGTAGCTTTCCTTCTCTGAGCGCTGATATCAAAAGAGAAGCGGCTCTTTTGGGTTGCTTATTCCTTAAAACTTCCAGAAATTCCCCGGGTTTCAGCCATGGAATAAGATTTTTCTCTGGATTAATAAGGTTGTGTAAAAGTTCATCATGGGGCTTTTCGTAATGTATGAGGGGATATGAAACTCCGTTCTTTTTGAGGATTTTTCTGAAGACAATTTTTTCCCTGCATTTTAAAATGGCCCGCCTGTAGGAAGGCGTATAGGGATAAGGTATAAGGAATGGAGAGTTGGGAAGAATATGGAAGTAACTGTATTTTGCCATAAGCCTTGCTACGAAGAGAAACTCTTCAGTGAATTCTGCGAGGGTGGACATGCAATCGCTCAGGATCCAGTAATGATAATTCTCTATGCTTAACCTCTCCATAAGGGACACAGCTTCTTCTATTTCCCTTTCCCCTGATTTTTTGGCGAGTCTTTTTGCCCTGGGCTTTATAAATACATCCGTTCCTATCCATAATATTGGTTGAGAGACAAAGGGGGCCGACTTTATGGCGTCGAAGGCCGCAGGGCTGAGAAGGCTATCCATTGAGGTCTGTATGCCCCAGAGCTCAAAACCTTCCTCTTTCAATATGGAAAAGACATTTACGGCATATTCCGGGTCCAGGAGGATATCGTCGTCTGCAAGATTAACTACAGGAGCTCCTCCAAGTTCTTTGAATTTTCTAAGCCATTCTCTTATAAGAAGAGGAGGGGTTTTTCTCTGCTTTCTTCCGTGGACGTGTGTACAGAAGATGCAGGAGCGTGGGCATCCCCTTGAAACTACCAGTTCCAGTCCCTTATTGTAATCCTCAGATGTGAAGGGAGAAAAGGAAATGGGTGTCAGGGAAAGGTCCTCCCTTCTTGGAGAGACCGGCTTGATTCTTTCTCCGTTTATCCTTAAAAGCCATGGTCCTTCAGGATGCATTCCCTTATTAAGTCCGGAAAGAAGCTCTGGAAACAGAATTTCCCCCTCCCCGGAAAATACTATGTTTGCCCTCTCCATAAATGTGAAGGTTTCCCGGGGGGCCATGGTGGGCGTTACGCCTCCCACAGCAAGCAAAGTTTCATCCGGCATGAACTTTGAAAACTCCAGGATTTCCAGGAAGAAATCGTCAAATATGGTTATTCCAACAAGGTTATAATCGGACAGTTGTCTATAAGGGGTGAGATGAAGAGAGGGTATCTCCAGATAGGAAAAATCAACTTTAAATCCCCGATTTTCGAGTCCTCCTGCCAGAAACAGAATGGATGGAGGAACGGAGAAACTTTCCCACCTTTTTTCCGTTCTTCTGGGGAAAAGAAGGAGAATTGTTTCAATGTTCAGAGGCTTCAAATTCGCCTCTCCTTTCAAAGAATGCCTGAATTTTCTCTGTCTCCCAGGTATTTATTATCCTTTCAGGCGGAAGAGCTGCCTTTCTGGCCACCATTATTCCATATTTTCTTAAGGACTCAAGGGTAGCAGTGGAGTGTGCATCTGTTCCAATGGAGAAAAATATTTTGTATTGTTTCGCCCTTTCTATCAGCCAGTAGGGAAGGTCAAGCCTATCGGGCTGGCAATTTATCTCTATTGCGATGTTCTTTTCCTCTGCCTTTTTGAAGATTTCATCCCAGTCAGCCTCTGCCTGGGGTCTTTTCCCTATTAATCTTCCGGTAGGGTGACCGAGAATCCTTACGTATGGGTTTTCCATTGCATTTAGAAGTCTCCTGGTCATTTCGTCCTTTCCCATGTCCAGCTTCAAATGAGGAGAAGCTATAACATAATCCAGCTTCGAAAGTACAAGGTCAGGATAGTCAAGCCTTCCGTCTTCCAGAATATCTACCTCGCATCCAGCAAAGACCTTTATGGGAAAGCTGGTGGATTTTATTAGCTCTATTTGCTCCATAAGTCTTTCTGCAGAAAGTCCCCCTGCTATTCTGGAAGACTGTGAATGGTCAGAAATGCCAATATATTTATAACCAAGATAAGACGCCTTCTCCACCATTCTCTCCAGTGTATCTCTTCCGTCGGTCCAGTCAGTATGCATATGAAGGTCTCCCATAAGGAGTTTTTCTTCTACCAGAGGAGGAACCTTTTCCGGATTTAAATGCCTTACTTCCGGTGGGATCCATGGAAGATCAAGGGCTGAATATATTTCCTCCTCTGTGTTATAGAAGGCCTTTCCTTTTACAAATAGTCCATCCTCTTTAAGTTCCCCTCCCATTTTTTCGGCTCTTTTCTTCAGGAACTCTATATGTTCAGGTGGTCCGGTTAGAAGTAGTTTCCATATCCCCTTTTTTCTCCTTTCAAAAAAGTCCACAGGGATGCCGGAAGGAAAGTAAAACCTTATTTTATTCTTGAGCTTTACCTTCGGCCATGGAAATTTCAGGGGCTTTCCGAAGAACATGATGTCCACGTCCGTGAAGATTTCGTCCCACCTTCTGAAACTTCCCACAGGGATGGAACCCTCCACCTCCTCTGTGGCAAGAGCCACAGCCTCCTCAGCTTCTTCTATGGAAAATTTGCCAAGATAGTGTTTTATTCTTTCCATGGATTTTAGAATTTTTTCTATTTTTCTGGGTCCAAATTTTGGAAGTTCCTTTGCCCTTTCAGATGAGAGAAACTCTGTAAGCTCTTCGATATTTTTTATTCCATAGGAGGAATACAAGATTCCAACTGTTTTCGGCCCCAGATTTGGCACCCGCAGGAGAGAAAGCAGAGAGTATGGCATCTCTGAAAGGAGTCGTCTATGAAGATTACAGTCGCCAGTTTCCAGTATTTCCATTATCTTTTTCTCTATTGCCTCCCCGATTCCCTCAATTTTTCTCAGCTCCCCACCTTCCCTGACATAGTCTTCTATCTTCTGGGGAAAATTTCGGATGGTTCGTGCCACGTTTCTGTAGGAGCGGATTTTAAACGGATTTTCTCCCTTTATCTCCAGAAAATCTGCTATCTCATCGAATATCCTTGCTATGGTTGCGTTTTGCATTTTTAAAGCTCCCCATTTTCCTCTTCCTTGATATAATGCGCTCCAAGGCTATTTTTGTTTCTAAGGGCGGATTTTACCACCAGGAGAGCTGTTAAAATTCCGTTCCTTAATCCTATTATCTGGTCGTTTACCCTTGCAGTTCTGTAAAATTCTTCTATTCGTTTAAAAAGATATTCGAGGTCCGAGAGGGCCCTGTTGAGTCTCCTTTTAGTACGAATAATTCCCGCATAGTTCCACATCGTATGTTTTATGTTGACCCAGTCCTGAACAATGAGGGCTGGATCCACCTTCGTTTCCCTTCGAGGCCTTTCCCAGGGAGGTATATCCTTGAAGGGAAGGTCTTTTCTATCGTTTTCCGTCATGTTTATGGCAGCCCTCCATCCCCATGTAAGCCCTTCAAGCAAAGATGTAGAGGCCAGACGATTTGCCCCATGCACTCCGGTGCAGCTTACTTCTCCCACTGCGTAAAGTCCGTCAAGGGAGGTTTTCCCCCAGGTGTCCACAAGGACTCCTCCTATGGCATAGTGGGCAGCAGGGACTACCGGTATGGGACCCCTGGAAATATCAAGACCGAGTTCAAGGCATTTTTTGTAAATTGCGGGAAAACGAGAGGATATTTCAAAATCAGCATGGGAAGCGAGGTCAAGAAGCACGTAGTTGTCACCGCGCCTGTGCATCTCTTCGAATATTGCCCTGGATACCACGTCCCTGGGAGCAAGTTCCTCCTCCTGGGTATATTTGTGCAGAAAGGGTTTTCCGTCCTTGGTAAGCAGTTTTGCCCCTTCGCCCCTTACCGCTTCAGAGATCAGGAAGCCGTCTGCATCACGGTGGAAGAGAGTTGTGGGATGAAACTGAATGTATTCCATATGGATTACTCTGGCCCCGGCGCGGGCTGCCATGGCATATCCGTCCCCCCTTGAGCCAGCAGGATTTGTTGTGTGAAGATAAATTCTTCCCAGCCCCCCTGTGGCGAGAGCGGTAAATTTCGCAAAGAATCTTTTTATTTCGCCGCTTTCTCTATCCAGAATGTAAGCTCCGAGACATACGGGTTTTTTGTATATCTCCAGAGGATTCCTTGAATGGTGAGTGTTGGTTATAAGATCTACGGCGGTGTGTTTTGTGAATATTTTTATATTGGGATGTTCCATAACTGCTCTGGAGAGAATATCCATAATTGCCTTGCCTGTCTGATCTCCAACAAAGAGGATCCTTCTTCTGGAATGGGCAGCTTCCTTTCCATAAATCAGTTTTCCGTTCTTTGAAGCGAAGGGCACGCGGAGTCTCTTAATAAGAAACTCTTCCACGATCCCTGGACCTTCCCGGGACAAAATTTCCACCGCCTCTCTGTTGTTGATACCACCGCCAGCCTTAATTATGTCCTTTGCCAGCAGTTCCGGAGAGTCATCTTCGCCGAGTGCTACAATTCCACCCTGTGCCTGATAGGAATTTCCCTCCCAGAGTTTCTCTGCTTTAGTTACAAGAATCACCTTTAGCCCTTCTTCTGCAGCTTTCCATGCAAGGGTAGCCCCGGCGATGCCAGAACCTATTACGAGAACATCTGAATGGATTTCTTCGCTCATTTTATCCCTCTAAAATCAGACTTATATCCGAGGCCGTAAATGAGTGGGTAAGGTATCCTATGGATATCATATCCACCCCTGTTTCTGCCAGTTTCCTTACATTTTCCAGTTTTACCCCTCCAGAGACCTCAATCTCTATTTTGCCCTTTGCCATATCTACCGCTTTTTTGATGTCCTCAAGGGAAAAATTGTCCAGCATAACCCGGGAAGCTCCCTCTTCCAGTACTACCTTGAGTTCTTCTATATTTTTTACCTCGACCTCAACAAATTTCCCGCTTTTCTTTGCCCTCCTTATAGCTTCTCTTATGGACCCAGCAGCAGTTATATGGTTTTCCTTTATTAGAACCATTTCTTCCAGATCAAAACGGTGATTCATCCCTCCACCCGCTCTTACAGCGTACTTTTCAAGGGTCCTGAGTAGAGGTGTTGTTTTCCTTGTATCCATTATTTTTACCCCGGTTCCTTTAACAGCCATCACAAATTTTGAAGTTGTGGTTGCTATACCGCACAGTCTTTGAAGAAAA